>Ga0315901_10009899_pt1 | contig 10919 bp, 9 predicted proteins | sample LakEriMetagenome_10_FD_203761 | JGI IMG/M metagenome (GOLD analysis project Ga0315901, IMG submission 203761) | Freshwater fungal communities from buoy surface, Lake Erie, Ohio, United States - Buoy 2 MA116 | ecosystem: Environmental > Aquatic > Freshwater > Lake | place: USA: Lake Erie, Ohio...
GGTGTTTTTGATGGCCAGCGAAGGCTACTCGCACATCTCGAGTTCGCTGATCAAGCAGGTGGCGCTGCTGGGCCAGGAGGGTCAGGAGGAGTCTTTGGCCAAATTCGTTCCCCCTGCGGTGATTGTCGCGCTGCGCAACAAACTGCGGTCACGCCCCAGCGTTCCAGCTTCTCCCGCCTGAGGATTGGTCCCCTCCCACCCGACCGCTAAACTCATTCGATTTGATTCCGGGAGTGGTTGCGGTTTCTCCCTCAGACTCCGCGGTCTCACGGTCTGTCAAAGTTTCTTCCACTTTTTTGTTTGCAGGTCCTTCCATGGCGCTGACGCCCTCCACCATGCTCCCCCTCGGTACCGCGGCCCCCGATTTCCAGCTTCCCGATGTGTCCGGGAAGACAGTCGGGCTGGCTGATTTTCGGGGAGCTCCGGCCCTGGTGGTGATGTTCATCTGCAACCACTGCCCCTACGTGAAGCACCTGCGGACCGCGCTGGCCCAGTTCGGGAAGGCGTGCCAGGCTCGCGGCGTGGCCGTCGTGGCGATCAGCAGCAATGACCCCGCGGCCTATCCCGACGACTCGCTCGAAAAGATGGTCACCGAAGCACGGGACGCCGGTTACACCTTTCCGTACCTGTTTGACGAGTCGCAGGGGGTCGCCAAGGCCTATCAGGCCGCCTGTACTCCCGATTTCTATGTGTTCGACCGTGACCAGAAGCTGGTTTACCGGGGTCAGTACGACGACAGTCGGCCCGGCAACGGTGCCGCGATCACCGGGGCCGACCTGCAAGGGGCAGTGGACGCAGTTCTGGCGGGCCGTCCCGTCCCGACCACCCAAAAGCCCAGTATCGGCTGCAACATCAAGTGGAAACCGGGCAATGCGCCCGCGTACTTCGGTTGACAATCGGCCACCCGGTCCCAACCCGGTTCTGCGGTGGTTTGGTAGCGCCGGCCGGGGTGCGGAGGGGGTTAAACCGGGGCCGGTCGGGACGGTTTTCACCGGAGAGTTGCTGACTGGCCTCTTTTTCCTTGGTCCTCTGAGACCTACCCCCTACGATTTGTACAGTGCGACCTCAATCCGCCTCCTGGTGGAGCGTTCTTCGGTTCGATCACAAGATTTCCTGGTGATTTCTCATGTCCACCCTGACCCACTTTGATGAGACCGGCGCGAGCCGGATGGTGGATGTCGGCGACAAAGGGATCACCACGCGGATCGCTCGGGCCGAAGGCTGGGTCGAGATGGAACCTGAGACATTGCGTACCATTCTCGACCGCCGGGTGGCCAAGGGGGATGTGCTGGAGATCGCCCGGATTGCGGGCATTATGGCGGCCAAAGAGACTTCCCGGCTGATTCCGCTCTGCCACCCCCTGGCGTTGTCTTCGGTACGGATCGACCTGACTCCGGCTGATTCCCGCCGCTTGCGGATTGAATCCTGTGTGCGGGTCGATGGGCAGACTGGGGTCGAGATGGAGGCATTGACCGCGGTCTCCGTCACCGCCCTGACCGTTTACGACATGTGCAAGGCGATTGACCGCGGCATGACTCTTGGACCTTTTTGCCTGCTGGAAAAGTCGGGAGGGAAGAGTGGTCATTTTCTCCGCGAACAGTCCGCAGATACCGCGGCCGAGACTTCTTCGAAGCCTGCCAATCACGGCTGAGCTGACCGACACTTCTGGATCTACCTGTCATGAAGACACCCCCCCGGATCAATCCCTCCTCCGCCCCTCTGATGGCTCGCGTCCAGACTCTGGTTGGCGAGTCACTGCGGCGCGTCGAAACGATCTTCGCGGAGGAAATCGGCAGCCGGTCGCCGTACGTCCGCGAGATTCTCGACCACCTGGCGGGGTATCGGGGCAAACGGATGCGTCCGATGCTGGTGTTGTTGTCGGGACAGGCGTGCGGCAAAGTGATTGAGGCCCATTGCGTACTGGCCGCCGCCATTGAAATGATCCACACCGCCACGCTCGTTCATGATGACATTCTCGACGATGCGACCACCCGTCGCCATGTCGCGACGATCAACTCCCGCTGGACGAATGAGACCAGCGTGCTGCTGGGGGACTACCTTTTCACCCACGCATTTCACCTCACCAGCAGCCTGGGAGACGCTGCCGCCTGCCGTTCGATAGGCCGGGCAACCAATCTGGTCTGCGAGGGGGAGATGAGCCAGATTGGGGAACGCGGCAATCTCGACCTGTCTGAGGAAACCTACCTCGAGATCATCGAGGGCAAGACGGCTGAACTGTGTGCAGTCGCGTGTGAATTGGGGGCCCGTCATTCGGGAGCTTCTGAAGAGGTCTGCCGGGAACTGGATGGTTATGGCCGTGATCTGGGGATCGCTTTTCAGATCGCCGACGATCTGCTGGATGTTGTGGGAAATGAGCGACAGACAGGGAAGACTCTGGGGAGCGATCTTGAGAAGCAGAAGTTGACGCTGCCCATCATTCACCTGTTGGCCCACAGTGAAGGGGCTCAGGCTGAACGGGTCCGGGACCTGCTCTCGCGTCCGGGCCCCCAGGCCCGGGAGGAACTGTTGCCTCTGCTGGTTGCGTCTGGCTCGCTCGACTATGCCCGAACAAGGGCCGTGGAGTTCACGGTTTCAGCCCGCCAGCGTTTGCAGTGTCTGCCGGATTCGCCCGCCCGACAATTGCTCGACGAAATGGCCGATTTTGTGGCAATTCGCTCTGCCTGAGAGCCATGGGACTGAATGGAGAGATCGCAGAGGTGCCCGATACGGCCCGGTCGCAGGGGTCGATCTGCTCTCTGACGGTCTGGGAGAACTGATCCCGTCAGGCTACAATGGAGGCTCGTGTCGGTTCCTCTGTCCGAATGCCAGGTTCAGCCGTGGCCGAAATTGCTGCCACTGCCGATGAAATTGAACGCCAGACGCAGGCGATCGGGCGGTATCTCTGGAATCATCTTGAACGGGGTGCCCCATCGCTGTTTGACAGGCGATGGTGGGACGACCGGATTCTTTCCTGGGCGATGACCGATGAGTCGGTCAAAGTGCAGATGTTCCGGTTTATCGACGTCTTGCCGATGTTGCGGACTCCCGATTCGATCATCCGGCACCTGCATGAGTACTTTGACGAGATTTCCGATCACTTCCCGCGTGCCACCCGACTGGCACTGGAGGTCACCACCCCGGGAACCGTGCTGGGGCGCGCTGTGGCCACGACCGCCCGTCGGAACGCCATCCGGATGGCCCGGCGGTTCATCGCCGGACTCGAAGTCGACGAGGTCTCACAGACCCTTGCCCGTCTGCGGCGTCAGGGTTTCGCCTTCACCCTCGATCTGTTGGGAGAGGCGATCGTCAGCGAACCGGAGGCCGACGCCTATCTCCAGAGCTATCTCGATCTGATTCAGGGGCTGGCCCCCGTCGTGAATGCCTGGCCTGAGAATTTTCAGCTGGATTGCGATCACCGCGGACCGATTCCACGGGTCAATGTTTCGGTCAAGCTCTCGGCTCTCTACAGCCAGTTCAATCCGCTCGATCCCAGGCGAACCTCCGAGGGAGTGAAATCGCGACTGCGACCGCTGTTGCGGATGGCCCAGGAACACCATGCGTACGTGCACTTTGATATGGAGCACTACGCGTTCAAAGACCTGACTCTGGCAATCTTCCAGGAGGTCTTCAGCGAGACCGAGTTCCGTGAGTTTGCCGACGTCGGCATCGTCATCCAGGCATACCTTCCCGATGCCGGTCGCGATCTGGCCCGACTGCGGGAGTGGGTCGAGAAGCGGGGGACTCCGATCTGGATTCGGCTGGTGAAGGGGGCCTATTGGGACTATGAGACCGTCGCGGCGGCCGCCCGGGGCTGGCCTGTGCCGGTCTACACGCGCAAATGGCAATCGGACGACAATTTCGAGACCCAAACGCGATTCCTGATGGAGAACTGGCGGTGGCTGCGCCCCGCGTTCGGCAGCCACAACCTGCGCAGCCTGGCCCACGCCACGGCCTGCGCCCGATGCATGAAAGTGCCCGACGGGGCGTGGGAAGTGCAGATGCTGTATGGCATGGGGGCCGAACAGGCCCAGTTGTTTGCTGAACAGGGACGCCGCGTGCGCATCTACACCCCGTTTGGCGATCTCATTCCGGGCATGGCTTACCTGGTCCGCCGACTGCTGGAAAACACCTCCAACGACTCGTTCCTGCGGGCGAGCTTTGCCGAGAATGTGCGAATCGAGGATCTGCTGATGAAACCTGCCGACCGTGCCGCGCTCGATCCCGTTCCGGCTCGCCCCCCCGAGCCGTTGTTTCAGAACGAGCCCCTCGTCGATTTCGGGCTGGAGGAAACCCGGCAGGCTGTCGCAACGGCCCTCGAGAAAATTGAGGATGACTTTGACCGGGTTTATCCGCTGGTGATTGGCGGCCGGCGGTTCGACACCCGGGCCACCATTGTCTCGAAGAATCCGTCCCGCAAGCGTCAGACGGTGGGAGCCAGCGCCAAGGCGACCGCCGAGCATGCCCGCGACGCCGTGGCTGCCGCCCGCACCGCCTTCAAGACCTGGTCGCGCACGCCTGTTTCATACCGGGCCGAGTATCTCGAACTGGTTGCCCGCAAGCTGCAGGACCGCCGGGCCGAGTTGACCGCCTGGATCATCGTCGAATGCGGGAAGCCCTGGGTCGAGGCCGACGCCGACGTCGCCGAAGCGATCGACTTCTGCCGCTATTACGCCCTGCAGATGCGCGATCTCGACGAGCCGATCGCGTGCGACGTTCCCGGTGAAGAAAACCGCTACAGCTATCGTCCCCGCGGCGTGGCGGTGGTGATTGCCCCCTGGAATTTTCCCCTGGCCATTCTGACCGGCATGACGGTGGCGGCCCTGGTGGCGGGAAATACCGTGGTTATGAAGCCGGCCGAGCAGTCTCCGGTCATTGCCGCCAAGCTGATGGAGATGTTTGAGGAGGCGGGACTTCCCGACGGCGTCCTGAATTACCTGCCCGGCGTGGGTGAAGAGATCGGCCCGGTGCTGGTGTCGCACCCCGATGTCGACCTCATCGCCTTTACGGGCTCGCAGGCGGTGGGTTTGGGGATCAACGAGGCGGCCGCACACACCGACCGGTCGCAGGGTTCCATCCGCCGGGTGATTGCCGAACTGGGGGGAAAAAACGCCATCATCGTCGACGATGACGCCAACCTCGACGAAGCGGTCGTGGGGGTCATTCACAGCGCGTTTGGCTATGCCGGTCAGAAATGCTCGGCCTGTTCACGGGTGATTGTTGTCGACGGCGCCTACGACGAATTCGCCCGGCGCCTGCAGGCGGCCGTCGCCAGCGTGGTGATCGGTCCGGCCGATCAACCGGGGACCTTGGTGGGACCGGTCATTGATGCCGAGGCCCGGCAACGAATTGAAGACTACCTCAGCGTGGGGGAAGACGAGGGGCGCCTGCTGGTGAAGGGAGACACGGGCAAATTGGGCGACCAGGGATTCTTTGTGGCCCCGCATGTCTTCGTCGACGTCGATCCCGAGTCGCGCCTGGCCCAGGAGGAGATCTTCGGCCCGGTCCTGGTGGTGTTGCGGGCCCGCGATTTCAGTCACGCCCTCGAACTGGCCAACGGGACCCGGTTCGCGCTCACTGGCGGGGTCTACTCCCGCAGCCCGGTGAATCTGAAGCGCGCCCGGCAGGAGTTTGAAGTCGGCAACCTCTACCTCAACCGCTCGATTACCGGAGCGATGGTCCAAAGGCACCCGTTCGGGGGCTACAAAATGTCGGGCATCGGCTCCAAAGCGGGCGGTCCCGACTACCTGCTGCAGTTCCTCGTCCCAGTCAACATCACCGAAAACACCCTCCGCCGCGGTTTTGCCCCGGGGGAGGGGGGGGCGAGCGGGAAGAAGTCAGGTTGATCCCTCACCGAACGATGCAGAACGGGGCCGGGTTGAGTTCTTCGACTCTTCGGCAAGAATCCCGCCGATTGACTTCGGGGGTCTTGGCGGATTCGGTTTTTATGGAGCGATATTGAGATCCGTTGCGGATTCATGACTTCCGTGAAAACGAAGTGGCAATCCTTTCGCGATTGAATGAGACGTTTCCGAATACGCTGCGAACGAGCATTCGATGCGGCACTCGACGGTGCCCTTTTTCGACGGAGTCCGACATCTTTCGGCCCAAACCCTCCAGCCGAACGGAGTCTCGCGGCTTCCAGGAATTCCATGTGCTGCGCCGCAAAGACAACGCGGCAGCCTTTTATTCCACCGCTGGGTCGGGCAAAGAACGACAACGATATGTATACATGCGGCCACATTTTTGCTGGGGAAACACGATCCCCCCGGCCCGATAAAGATCAGGATTCGTGCACGGCATTTTACGAGTCGGGAGAATGGTCCGCCAAGACCGATGGATCGCCTGAAATACGGGGATTGACCGTATGTGACGAAGCGCTCCTCAACACCTCGTCGCCAACCATCACCTGAGCAGCCTCTGCAGACGTGAGGCGTGCAGGAGCCTCTGTCGTTACAACCCATACACTTGGTACAAATTGCCGCCTGTCAGAAAACGGAGCAGAAAGGGATCGGGGATTCATTGAACGAAGGTTTTTACCGTTAGTAAAAAAAATTCGTCTAATGCAAGCGCAATGTTGACTGGAACGTTCACTTGCTATTAGGTGGATCCGTCAGGTGCGCGGAATGAGTTCCGCATTCACCTTCTCTCTCTCCTCAGGAGCCATCAACCATGTGTCGTCGTTTCGCTCTTCTTTTCTCAATCGCTGCCGCATCCTTCTCCATGGCAGGTGGAGTTGCCTCTGCAGGGCCTCTGACAATCCTGCAATTCGGCCAGGCAAATGCGCAGACCCAGGTCGACGTCGACCACTCGTATTTCTGGTCCTTCGAGTACTCGGGATCGACGGCCTACAGTCCGATCTCGGCCAAATTCGATATGAAGCGGGGCCCCCAGACGACTGAAGACATCACGATGGAACTCTGGCAGGCAGATCCGATCACCGGGTTCAGTATCGCCAAGCTGGCGTTCAAAACACTGACCCCCGGCGACTTCACCCAGTCTTTTAAGACGGTTGAATTTCAGCTGTTCAACACAGACACCGTTCTTCCCCCCCGATTCAATGTCACACTGAAGTCGCCGGCAGCCGACGTGCAGTCCCAGGCCTACTTCATCAAAGGACGGCTGGCAGATGCGACCTTCACCTTCGATGATGGAAGCGGTCAAGCTCCCTCTGGTTTTAAATATGATGGTTTCGGAAACGGTGATCAAGGGGGAACCCCGACACCTCCGGTTCCTCCCGCTCCAGTGCCCGAGCCCTCCACTTACCTGGCTCAGGCGGGAGTTGTCTTGGCCCTTGCCATGTTCCGCAAGTTCCGTCGCAAGAGTGTTGTTGCCTGATGCGATTCTCCGGGGTTCGGCTCGCAAGCGCTCCCGCGACGACTGACGGGCTTACAACGTCCCTGTTGAGTTGATCCAGGTTGTCAGGACACCACATCCTGCCAGAGAGACCGTACTCTGGCAGGATGTTTCTTTTGTGACACGACGCGACTGAATCGAAGCCCCTCTCATCGCCCCCGGGGGTGGCTTGACCCACCATCCACCATGACCAGACGAACATGCCTCAGACCCAGACTCTCTCCGTCTGGGTGCAGCCTGACTGCTGCGGACCAGTCTGGCCTCTCAATCCGCGATCCGTCGTGAAGTGTGGTCGTGCAAAATTTTCCACTCGCCCTCGATGCGGCGCAGCACCAGGGTGAAGTTTCCCCCCAACGGCCCGGCTTCGCGTGTCAGCCGCCAGTTCCCCAACACCATCACGGCATCCGTCCCGAGCAGCGTCGTTTCGAGATCGGAAAACTCAAGCTGGCCCATCGCCTTCCGGTCGGGATAGGTTTTGAGATACCGGGCCCGCGTGGACGCAAACCCCCGCCGCACCTCTCCTCCCGAGCTGAAGGTCAGCTTGTCGGAGTTCCAATAGGGAACCAGAAACTTCTCGATGTCTCCCTGATTCCACGCATCCCGTTGGGACTCCAGCAAGGCGACCACGTCACGCTCAACGGCTCCCGGTTTGGCTTTCGGATCCTGGGCCGCAACCCCGCTGTGCCACCACGCCGCCAACAGCAGCATCGCCAGGCCCGCCGCGCTGCCGATCCCCGCGAGACGCCTCAATCCGTTGGCCATGCAATTGACTCCGGTAAAGTGAAAAAAGAAGGTGGTCGGCTGGCGAGTTTTGGCTGAGTGAAGGCACAGTTCTGCTCGACGGAACCTCCGGGCATGACCGCAATCCGGGCATGCCCGGCTTTACTTCAGCGGATCCCCTTCGATTGGCTCGCCATTGGTCGTCAGCACCTGAATCTCATGCGCCCGATGGGGACCGGTGTATTTCCAGACAATCTGCTTCTCACGATTCACCTCGAAGACCTTGATCGGCCCCTGAGTGCCATAGCTGGCGATCACGGTGTTGCCATTGGGAAGGCGTTGCCCGCCGCACGGATCGGCAAACGGCTTCAGCTCGGGAAAGTCGTCATTCCCCACCTTCCACACCACGTGGCCCTGCGGGTCGAACTCGACCGTCTTGTTGCCATGGGTCAGGTTCACCAGCGTGTGACCGTTCTTCAGACGGATCGCCGTAAAGGGCCAGTTCTCGGCCGGCCGCCCTCCCAACTCCGGCAGATCGGTCGCAAACTCCTGCACGACCTTCCCCTGCGGCGTGTACTCCTTCACCTTGAACGCCAGCAGGTGGGGGGCCAGATAATTGCCATTGGGCAGCCGCCGAGCCATGCGGGTCTGCATGTGGGCGTTGTCGGTCTCGGGCAGCAGGGGGCACTCCACGGCGATCTCTCCGGCGGGGTTGACCTCCAACAGGCGGGGGCGTTTGCCCAACTCGGTGATCAGCGTGTTGCCGTTGGCCAGTCGCTGCACGGTTCCCAACTCGGCATTCTCGGCCGACTTGCGGTAGCGGAAGACCACCTCCTTCTCCCGCGTCAACTCCCGCACCTCATCGCCCCAGGCAATCAATACATTACCGTTCGGCAGGACATACCCATCGCGCGCCGCCGGTTGACCAGCATTCCACAGTTCCTCTCCCTCTTCGCCGATGATTCCGGTGAACGTCGGCCCGGCGATGAAGAACGAGTGCTTGACTGCCGGCTCGGAAATGGTCCCCCCCTGGCGGGTCAGTTCCTCACGAAACGCCTTCTCTTTGAACGTGACGTAGTCTGTGTAGCCCTGCGGATCGATGAAGGGATTGACATCACTGGTCTTCAGCGTGGCGTGTTTGGCCGGCAGCTTGTAGTAGTCGCCATGCGCCCCCAGGAAAATATCGCAGGGCAGGCTGTGCAGCCGCCGGAATGTCGCGGCATAGTTGGCGGCGATGGCCGGGTAAGCCGTGTTTCCCACCAGTTGATAACCGGGGTTCACATTCGGGCTGCCAATCACCACGACATCCAACGGCCGGCCCCGGTCGGTGGTCCGCCAGGTCCAGGTGGTGCAGCCGGGGGTATGTCCCGCGGTGCGATGGGCGGTCAGCGTCACTCCCCCCAGGGTCAACTTCTCGCGGTCTTTCAGAACCCGGTCGACAGGGCAGGGAAGCCAGCGCTGGTCGGTGTAAAGGTATTGTCCTTCCCCCCCTTTGCGGATGACCTCCTCATCCCCCTGCATGACCAGCACCTGGGCCCCTGTCAACTCCTTGAGCCGGGCATGCCCCGCCACATGGTCGGAATGGGCGTGGCTCGCGAGGATGTATTTGACGTCGGTCGGCTTGAATCCGAGGGTTTGCACGGCGTCGCGGATGAGAGGGACCGTTTCCTCAAAACCGCTGTTGATCAGGAAGTGACCCTCGGGGGTGGTGATCAGATAGGTCGCGAGATCCTGCGAGCCGACGTAGTAGGTGTTGTCGGCGATCTTGTGTGGGGGGAATGGACCGTCCGCACGGCTGGTCCCTGTGCCGATGGTGACGAAGAGGGCAAGACTGGCACAGAGAACGCGAGAGAGCATGAGGCGGACCCGGTCAGAAAGGATTGGGATGCGAACGCACAGCAACACAACCGGCACCATGGCTCCAGTCAGCCGCCACCGGCAGCCGGGGGAGTTGAATCCCGCGTCTGGGTTCGACCAGGGACCAGCACCGCTGGAATTCCCGAAGCTGCAGGGGGTGGCGTCGGCGACGAATCTCCCCGCTCCCCACGGTCGGGACCACTATTTCTTCAGCAGATCTTCGACGAACTTGCTGACATCGGCGTACGTGAAGCCTTCTTCGTCGGTTGTCGCATTGTCGTTGTTGAAGCACTTCGCGAGCTTCCCATCCTTGCCATAGACGAAGACGGCGGGAATCGACGCGATTTTGAGATTGTCGAACACCACTTCGGCCTCATCGCTGGCCAGCAGGTTTTCGAAGGTCGCCTGTTCCTTTTCGAGAAACTTCATGACCCGCTCGCGGTAGAACTCGGGAGGCTTGTTTTTGATGCCCGCGTAGTCGCAAGACAGCGACATGCAGACCACCTGCTTGCCGCCGTACTTGGCGTTCATCTTCACCAGATTGGGGAACTCCTTCATGCAGGGGGGGCATGAAGTGGACCAGGCGTCGAGAACAACGATCTTCCCCTTGTGGGCGGCGATCTTCGTGGTGATGGATTTCCAGTCGGCGATTTGCAGCGTCACCTTCGCCTTGTCATCGGCGTGGGTCGACTCCGTTCCCCACAAGCCGGCGAAACCTGCCAGCAGCAGACTTCCGACAAGCAAGCCAATTCGAGATCCGTTCTCTGGACGCATGGTGCGTATTCCCTGGAAGTGACTCATGAGACTCCGGAGCCTCTGCTCCAGACAGGTGAACAATACCCAACCACGCCCGCAACACTCAAGCGGGCGGAACGGAACCGGTGCCCGCAACATGACCGCATCCCGCATGCGGTTCGACACCTGGACTCTGGCGCTACCATGGCTCGGCCCAACCCCCGTTCGCTGAGCCGCCCTCCGAACACACCGTC
>Ga0315901_10009902_pt1 | contig 10917 bp, 5 predicted proteins | sample LakEriMetagenome_10_FD_203761 | JGI IMG/M metagenome (GOLD analysis project Ga0315901, IMG submission 203761) | Freshwater fungal communities from buoy surface, Lake Erie, Ohio, United States - Buoy 2 MA116 | ecosystem: Environmental > Aquatic > Freshwater > Lake | place: USA: Lake Erie, Ohio...
TCCGGCAAAAGCACCAGTTGCATGCCGATGGTCCGGCGACCCTGACCCGCTCGATCCTCGGGGATGCCACAATTGAATTTGCCCCCGGCCGAAGCAGGCAGTACCTGGCGGCCGGAGATCACATCGACGGTATGACCACCGAGGATCCTGTCGAACTGGTGACCCGACTCAGCGTGGACGTCCAAAGCACCCTGGAATCGTTCGAGGCGACGAGCAACGAGTGGAGACTCGTCGGGAAGAATGTGAACTCGCTGGTCGACACGCACCGGGACGATCTCGAGACGGTGATCGTCGAGGCGGTGGCGTCGCTGCGGGAATTCAGCGAGGCCACCCGCAGTGCGAACCAGTTGATGGCTGATCCCCGCAACCAGGAAAACCTGCGCAAGAGCCTGGCGGCGATGCCCGAGATGATTGAGGAGACGCGGGAGACGATCGCGGGAATTGCATCGGCGGTCTCAAAGGCCAATGGAGCCCTGGGGAACATCAACGACGCGACTCTGCCCCTCGCCAAGAAGAGCAGCACGATTGTCACGCGGCTCGACAATGTCTTTGCGAACCTCGAAGTGCTGTCGCTGGAGCTGACGCAGTTTTCCAAGGGGATCAATCGCGAAGACGGGACACTCAACATGCTGTTGAACGATCCCCAGCTGTACCGCACGACCGAGCAGACCATGTCATCGCTTACCACGGTCATGAAAAACCTCGACCTCGTGATGAAAGACCTGAGGGTCTTCTCCGACAAAATCGCCCGCCATCCGGAATTGATCGGGGCTGGCGGGGCGCTGCGCGGTTCGAGTGGATTGAAATAGGGACCGGCTCGGGATTCGCCCCATGGACCGGATTCCAATGCGGTGGGTCGGGATCCGGCCCTGCGCCAAAGACTCCTGGTAAAAGGGCTTGTGATTCCGGGGGGCGTCTTGCGCGGGGGGCGGCCGGGGTTTGCCGGGTTGCCAGCATGAGGCGGAAATGTTCCGCAAACCCATCTTGCCCGGAATCTCGACTTTGCCCTACATTCCGCCCGGCTTCCAGCAGCCTCAGGGATGGGGATTGCACAGGCGTGTCGTGATCGCCAGGTGATTGTCTGCTGGAAAATCCACCGGGATCGTGATTGCCGACCGCTGGCTCTTGCCAAGCGGTCAACCAGGCAACCCGGACTGCGTCTGGACCTTTTTCTGGCCCACGGGATCATTCGCCGTCGCTTCGCCTCAGGCGGCAGCGACCGCGGAACACAGCATGGATGCTTTGACTCCACCGAACGAAGACGCCCCATCGCGATTCCAGGTGTTTCTGCGCTGGGTCACCGTGGGGTGCGCCCGGTCTCCCTGGCTCACCCTGACGGTGTGCTGTGGACTCGCACTTGCCGCGACCTGGCTGACGCAGACGCAGCTCAAATTCAAGACCAAGCGGGCCGACCTGATCGATCCGCAGACCGACTACCATCAACGCTGGCTGCGCTATCTCGATGCGTTTGGCGACGCGTCGGAAGACATGGTCGTGGTGGTGGAGGGTGATGACGTCAAGCAGATTGAGGCGGCGATTGATGACCTGGGTGGGCAGATTGATGCCGACACCGGTCACTTCCGGAATGCCCTGTATCGTGTCGACCTCTCGAGGCTGCGCGAAAAGGCATTGCAATTCGCGGGTCCCGATGATCTGCAGATGATGCTCGGGCAACTCGACGAGTTCCAGGTGCTGCTGCGGGACTTCAAGAAACTGAATCTGTACCGCATGGTGCGGGAATTGCGTTTTCAGTTGAAGGGGGCGCTTGAACAGCCTCCTGACCTCGCCGAGATCGCCGCCGGTCCGCTCGTCCGACAGATTCACCTGTTGGCGACGAGTCTGCGGGAATTTTCGGCCGAACGGGCTCGGTACCAGTCCCCTTGGCAGACGGCGATGGCCGAGCAGTTTTCGCAGATTGAAACGCAGTTCGCCGACCGCTACCTGATGAATGCCCGGGGCTCGATGGGTTTTCTCAAGGTACAGCCGAAGACCAGCGGCGATGACTTCAACGGTCCCGCGGAGGCGATCGAGCGGCTGCGAACCCTGATGTCCGAGGTGGGGACCCGCCATCCCGGGGTCAAGCTCGGGGTGACCGGTGTCCCGGTGCTCGAAAGCGATGAGATGCGCGATTCGCAGGCCTCGATGACCCAGGCGTCGGTCCTGTCGTTCTTCGGTGTGACGGCGCTGCTGATCTGGGGCCTGCGCGGATTTCGTTATCCGCTGCTTTCGACCATCACCATGGCCGTGGGAATGGCCTGGTCATTTGGACTGACCACGCTGCTGATTGGTCACCTGAACATTCTTTCGGTTTCGTTTGCGGCCATGCTGTTGGGGATCGGGGTCGATTTTTCGATTGTGGTCCTCGAACGCTACATCGAGCTGCGGCATCACGGTCTCGACCTGCACGACGCGCTGGGGGAATCCGCCGTCAGCATCGGTCCGGGGACTGTGACCGCCGCCGTGACGAGCGCGATCGGATTCTTTACCGCCCTGTTGACCGACTTCACCGGGGTGGCTGAGTTGGGCGTGATTGCCGGCGGCGGGATCCTGCTGTTTCTCGTGGCCGCCTTTGTGGTGCAACCCGCCCTGATCGCGATTGCCGACCGCAATCTCAAGCCGACGATGATCTGTAATCCCATCGAAGCCAACGGCTATCGCCAGTTGCTGTCACGGCAGGCGTTGCCGATCTGCGTGATTTGCCTGGCGGGGCTCGGTTTTCTCGGGTCCCGGGCCCTCGATGTGAAGTACGACTACAACCTGCTGAACCTGCAGGCCGAGGGATTGGAGCCGGTCGAGATCCAGCACCGCATCTTCGAACAGTCGGACAGTTCGCTGCTGTTCGCCGTTTCGCTGGCGAACAGTGCGGATGAAGCGCGGGATCTCAAGGAGAAGTTCCTGGCACTGCCCACTGTCCACCGGGTGGAGGAAATCGCATCTGTGCTGCCGGCCCACAGCACCGAAGAGACCCAGCTCTACGTGCAGGCAATTCATTCGATGCTGCAGAAGCTGCCAGAACGACCGCTCGGGCCCCGGGGGGTGGATCCCAGCCAGATCGGTTCGGAACTCGAGAAGATCGAGACGCTGCTCGAGGGATTGCCCGGTACCCTCTCGAAGGCCACGCTGCAGGAGGTGGGAAACTTCCTCGACCGGTTGGATCAGTGTGACGATGCCCGACAATTGTCGTTGCTGCGCGAGTACCAGACCCGGCTGACCAATGAGTTGTGGCAGAGTTTTCAGGGGTTGGCCATGATCTCGAAAACCGACCCGGTCACGCTTGGTGACCTGTCGCCGCAACTGGTCGAACGGTTTGTCTCGCCGGGCCAGAAGTGGCTGTTGCAGGTCTATCCCCGGAAGCAGATCTGGGACCAGGAACCGCTGGCCGAATTCATTGCCGACGTGCGGTCGGTCGATCCCGAGGCGACCGGCACTCCGCTGCAGACCTACGAGGCGTCGCGCTCGATCAAGCAGAGTTACGAGAAGGCCGGGCTGTATGCACTTGTCGCCGCTTTCACCGTTTTGCTGCTGGACTTCCGCAGCTTCAAGCTTGCCTTTCTCGCGATGCTGCCCCCCATGGCGGGAACAGTGCTGCTGTTTGGAACCATGGGCCACCTGAACATCGATCTCAACCCGGCCAACATGATCGTGTTGCCGTTGATCATGGGGATCGGCGTCGATGGGGGCGTGCATGTCGTGCATGATTCGCTGCACCAGAAAGGGCGCTATGAGATCGGGTCGACCGCTTTTAGTGCAATCCTGGTGAATACACTCACCACCATGGTTGGCTTTGGGGCGATGATGATTGCCCGACACCGCGGACTATACAGCCTGGGACTGGTGCTGACCCTCGGGGTGGGAGCCTGCCTGCTTGTGTCGCTGGTGTTGCTGCCGACGATTCTCGCCATGCTCTCGTGGCGGCGTGCGACCGCGGCCGATACCTCCCACGAAACCTTCCGCGACGCGGTGCCTGTGGCGGGGCATGAACCGGCGGTGGTGCTGGCGCTCTCGTCAGCGGTGCCTCTCACGAGTCACCACTTTGCCTCGGCCGACATGCTGCCTCCCCGGACCGGCACCTACGGCTGAGTGGGGCCCGGGACTTGTGAGTGGGCTGCGTTTGCTGCCCACTCACTCAGGTGGAAGTACGCCACTTGCGTTTCGGGGCTGTTGTGGTCGGACCGATCAACGCGCGAAGTGTCCGCAGGTTGATGGCATCGAGCTGTTCGCCCTCTTCCTCCCCCTTCGGTGTTTCCAGATACATGGGAATCGCCGTGAACCGGGGATCATTCAGCAACAGACGGAATGGTTCCAGACCCAGCTGACCACCCCCAATGCGGGCATGGCGATCGACCCGGCTCCCCAATCCCTTGACGCTGTCGTTGAGGTGAAATGCGCGGATGCGGTTCAGGCCGATACGGCGGTCGAATTCGTCAAACGTTGCGGCATAGGTCTCGGGGGTTCCGAGTTCATAGCCGGCGGCGAAGATATGACAGGTGTCGACACAGACGCCGGTGCGCTCGGGTTCCTGCAGTCCCCCGAGAATGTGCTGCAGTTCCTCAAACCGCCAACCCAGGTTCGTTCCCTGCCCGGCGGTCGTTTCCAGCCACGTCTGCACCTTCACTCCCCGGGTCGCCCGATGCGCCTGGTTCAGTGCCTCAATAATCTTCGCGAGCCCCTCGTCGGCAGTCGAGCTCACATGGCTGCCCGGATGCATCACCACCCCAATACAACCGAGGGCCTCGGCTCGTTCGAGTTCGATAATGAAGGCCTCGAGCGATTTCTGCCACAGGGCCGGGTCGGGACTCGCCAGGTTGATCAGGTAGCTGTCGTGGGAGCAGGGGAGGGTCACCCCCGTACGGTCCAGGGTCGCCCGAAACTCGGCGATGTCGGAATCGGTCAGCGGTTTGCCGGTCCACTGGTTGTTGTTTTTCGTGAAGATCTGGACGCAGTCCATTCCCAGCTCGGCGGCAGCCTCCACCGCGCGGTGATAACCACCGGCAATCGACATGTGGGCTCCAAGTGGGGGCACAGCAACAACCTCGCAACGAGAACGGGAGAAACACCGAAAGTCACCAGCGAGAGACTAGCGAACCGTCGCCGGGATTCCCAATCGGGCGGTCCGTCTGTCAGTCCCCGCCGGCAGAGTGACAGGACCATTCGACGGGACAATCGCAGGAGTGACTTCCCAGACAGATTGGTGAAAGTTGATGAAATGACATAGTCTCTGGATCAGATCCTCTGGACTGGTGGTGGCAATCGGCCCGCGCGGAGGTCTCGGCGAGCAGCGGGGTGAGGCTGCCGCCAAAGAGTCGGAAACGTTGTCAACTTCGACTGGCTCGAAGTGAAACAGGGAGAAGCTGCGATGACTGCTGCGGTCCTGATGCGAAACCACGGGAGAGAATTGCTGGCCTGCCTGCTGGGGTTGCTGCTGCTGCTCACGGGTGGGCAAGCCCGGTCAGCGGAGGGGGAGATCGACTTGGGTGGCGTGCGCGAAGAGCACGTGATGATTCCCATGCGCGACGGAGTGCGACTCTCGGCCTACCTCTATTTTCCAGAAGGGAAAGGACCCTGGCCGGTGCTGTTTGAGCAGCGTTACGCTGACCTCAAGGGGGTGGGCACCCGCCAGGCGTTTGCGCGACTTGCAAAACCGGGCTATGTGGTGTGCGGAGTGAACTTTCGCGGAGCGGGGCTCTCGGAAGGAACCTGGGTTGGCTACCGCGCCCTGGGGTGGGGCGAACTGAAGGATGGCTATGACGTCTGCGAATGGTTGGGAACGCAGTCATGGTCGACGGGCAAGGTCGGTACGTTTGGCAGCTCTCAGGCGGGTTACGCCCAGAACTTCCTGGCGATTACCCAGCCTCCGCACCTGACGGCCCAGTACATGATCGATACCGGCTTGAGCCTCTATCAGGAGGGCTACCGGATCGGTGGGACCACCCGTCCCGAGCGGTTCAAGAACATGGGTGCCGTCTGCCGGGTTCCTGCCCACAACCATGATCTCATGGTCGAATGGTTCCAGCATCCGACCTATGACGCCTACTGGCAGGACGAAGACTGCAGCCGGCATTTTGACAAGATGAATGTCCCCTGTTTCACCATCGGCAGTTGGTACGACTTCATGAATCAGGGGTCGGTCGACAGCTACGTGGGACGGCAGCATCGCGGGGGACCAAATTCGCGCGGACAGCAGCAGTTGCTGATTGGGCCGTGGCTGCATGGTGGTCTGCAGGGGAAGAACAGCGCGAAGGTGTCGGAACTCACCTATCCCGACAACGCCAAATTCGATGGCGAGCAACACTTGATCCGCTGGATGGACCATTTCCTGAAGGGCATCGACAACGGAGTCGATCGCGATCCTCCAGTGCGTTATTACGTGATGGGGGCCCTGGGAGAACCGGGAGCCCCGGGGAATGTCTGGCGGGAGGCCGAAGACTGGCCGCTGCCGACCCGACTGCAGAGTTTCTACCTGCAGGCCGAAGGGAAGCTGAGTCAGCAGCGGCCAAAGGCCGAGCAGTCACGCACCGTGTTCAAGGCGGATCCGAAGAATCCCAACAAGATGACGACCACGGTTGCCTTTCCGGGAGCGGCAGACGCACAGAAGTTCGAGTCCGAGCCCGAGGTCCGCACCTTCACCACCGAAGTGCTGACCGAGCCGATGGAATGGACCGGGCAGATCCAGGCCGACCTGTGGGTCACATCATCGGCCCGAGACACCGACTTTATCGTGCGGGTGAGCGATGTTTATCCCGACGGCCGGTCGATCGTGTTGGTGGACTATGTCCGCCGGGCCCGGTACCGCGAGGGATTCGAGAAGGAAGTGCCGATGGAGCCGGGGGAGGTGACCAACGTTGCGTTCGACGTCGGCTGGATCAGCCAGGTATTCAACCGGGGACACCGCATTCGGGTGACGGTCTGCAGTACAGGTGTGTTGTTTTATGAGCCGAATCCAAACACCGGGGGACCTTTCGGTTTCGACATGCCGGCGGATGCTGTCGTGGCTGAAAACACAGTTGAGCACAACCGGACGCATGCGTCGCGCATTGTTGCCCCGATTCCGCGGATTCCATTGAAATGAGGGTGGTACTGTGGACACGACTCCTGCGCGGTGGGGGGGTGACCCTCATGCGCAGGGCGTGGACGAGTGAGCGAGTGACAGGAGCCTTTTGCGGAAGTGGGGCGGGATTCGGGACGATGGTCGGCATTTGCGGCAGGCGGGTGGCTGGGGTATCGTCGCGGCTGCAGTCGGAACGATTCGGCCCTGGTCCAGTTGGCGGCGGTGCCAGTTGGGTAATTGAGAGGTGACCGAACGGATGCGAGTGGGTCAAAAGGTGGTGCACGATGCTGACACTGAACGGTAGTCTGCGGCGGTGTTGTGACGGGCTGACCCGGCGCGAGACGCTGAAGGTGGGGGGACTTTCGGCACTGGGGGGCCTGGGAGGCAGTTTTGGCCTGGCCGACTACCTGCAAGCGACCGAGGCCAACCCCGGTCGCGTGGGGAAGGCCAAGTCGGTGATCGTGCTGTACCTGCTGGGGGGAGCCGCCACTCAGGACATGTACGACATGAAACCCAAGGCACCGGCCGAAATTCGTGGCGAGTTCAATCCCATCGCCACCACAGCGTCGGGGATCCAGGTATGCGAGCATCTCCCAAGTTTCGCGCAGTGGATGAACAGGACCGCCGTTGTGCGGTCGCTGAGTCACCGGGGGGGATGTCACAATCCCCTTCCCAGCTACACAGGTTACGATCTGCCGGTCGACAACCTGCTCAACACCAAGGCGAGCTATCCTCCCAGCATGGGATCGGTCTGCGACTACCTCGCCGGTGGACGTCAAGAGCAGCCGGCGTATGTGTACATGCCCTGCTACCTTGGTTGGGGACAGTCGATCCGCAGGCCTGGTCCGTATGGCGGATTTCTCGGGGCGCGGTTTGATCCCCTCTTCACCGAATGCGAGCCGTTTGTCGACAATCCTCCCGATCAACCCTATGCCTCGCAGCCCCTGCGCGGATTGCCTGTCATTCCCAACACCAGCCTTGGCGAACAGATGACTGTGAACCGGCTGGGCTCACGCCAAGACCTGCTGCGGCAACTCGATGCCGAACGACTGCGTGTCGATGCCCAGGGAGAGCTCGGTTCGTTCAACCGCCAGGAGCAGCGTGCCTGGAGCATCCTGACCTCATCAAGCGTGCGTGACGCATTCAACCTGGAAACGGTCGATCCCGCGGTGCGGGCCCGGTATGGAAACACTCTGTTCGGAAACTGCACGTTGATTGCCCGTCGGCTGGTGACGGCCGGAGTCCGGTTTATCAATGTCACCTGGGACTGCTACTGGGAACGGCTCAAGCTGCAGTTTGAGTGCTGGGACACTCATGCCTCGAATTTCTCGGTGCTCAAGAAAAACAACCTGCCCTACCTCGACATGGCGTTTGGCTCGCTTCTGGCCGATCTTGATCAGTCGGGTGAACTCGACGAGACGCTCATCGTGGTGATGAGTGAGATGGGGCGGACGCCGAAGATCAACGGCAGTGCCGGGCGGGATCATTGGCCATTCGTCTACTCGGTGCTGTTTGCCGGGGCGGGCATCCGCGGAGGTACAGTCTACGGTGCCTCGGACTCTCAGGCGGCTTACCCCGCCGAAAATCCTGTGACGACGGGAGATGTCTGTGCAACGATCTTCAGTTGTCTGGGGATTGATCCCGAGCTGGAAGTAAGGGACCAGGTGGGACGGCCCTCGAAGATTGCTCAGGGGGGCGTTCCCATACAGGAGATCCTGGCCTGAGTGCGAGGTGAAGTTGGGAGGGGGGGGAATTTTGATACGGACTTTCCCCCTCCGTTTGCGAGAGGCTGGGCGGCGCCGGCCCTGAGAATGATTTTTTGAACCGCGGGCGGCAGCCCGCATACCGGGAGTGAACATTCGTGAGAACCTCGACCCGTGCCCCGTGGCTGACCTGTCTGCTGAGTGGGGGGCTGTGTCTGTGGATGATCGTGGGGACCATGGGGCCGGTGCTCGGAGCCGACGAGGCCGCCGTGGCCGGGGCCGAGGCGGCAGTGCAACTGGGAGACCAGTTGCCAGTCTGGTCGGTGCTCCCCTTTACAGCGCTGCTGGGCTGCATCGCCCTGTTGCCACTGTTTCATGGGCACTGGTGGGAACACAATCGGAACAAGGCGATTGTCTCGGCGGGACTGGCGGTGCCAGTGATCCTGTTGCTGGCCGGGTTGTTCGGTTCGCGGGGGACGCATGCCCTGGTCGAATCACTGCATGAGTATCTCTCGTTCGTCTGTCTGCTGGGGGCGCTCTACATCATCAGTGGCGGCGTCTACGTGCAGGGGTCTCTCTCGGGAACGCCGCTGTTGAATACAGCAGTTCTGGCGCTGGGGGCGATCATTGCGAATTTCGTCGGAACGACCGGAGCCTCGGTGCTCCTGATCCGGCCGCTGCTGCGAGCGAACAAGTCCCGCGTGCGAAAGACACACATCGTGATTTTCTTCATCTTTGTCGTCTCGAATTGCGGGGGGCTGTTGACGCCGTTGGGCGATCCGCCGTTGTTCCTTGGCTTCCTCAAGGGGGTTCCCTTTCTGCAGACACTGGCGCTCTGGAAGCAATGGCTGTTTGTGAATGGCTGCCTCCTGGCGATCTTCAATGTGTGGGATCAGAAGGTGCTGGATTCGGAGGAGGTGGATCGTCCCGGTTCGCAGTTGGAAGAGGTCCAGAAGCATGAGCCCCTGCGGATCCTGGGGATGCACAACCTGCTGTTGTTGGCGGGGGTGGTGCTGATTGTGTTCTGCTCGGGACAGCGGATCGGGTTTGGCGGGCGGGAGTGGCCGCCGTTCCTTGCCCAGGGGCTGACCGCGGCCCTCGCGGCGGTCTCGTACTTTGGGACCCGGCGATCGATCCATGAAGCCAACAAGTTCACCTTCGGCCCCATTCTCGAGGTCGCCATCCTGTTCGTGGGAATCTTCATCACGATGACCCCGGCCCTGCAGATTCTGAATGCCCGGGGGGATGAACTGGGGGTCCGGGAACCGTGGCAATTCTTCTGGGTGAGCGGCGCGCTGTCGAGCGTCCTTGACAACGCCCCGACCTATATTGCCTTCGCAGCCACGGCTTGCGGGATTCACAACATACCGGTGGATGGGCAGTACCTGGCCGAATTCCTGAAGTTGCCGATCGCCTGGAGCCTGCTGGCGGCCATCTCGTGCGGCTCGGTCTTCATGGGTGCCAACACGTACATCGGCAATGGCCCGAACTTCATGGTGAAGGCGATCGCCGAGGAAAACGGCGTCCCCATGCCGGGCTTCTTCGGCTACATGCTCTATTCGGGCGGCATTTTGATCCCGATCTTTATTGTGACGTCGCTGTTATTTTTCCGAGGGTGAGGAGATTTCGCAGGGCCCCGCGATTCAGAACGTTGGCAGCGATTGTGCTGGGATGCTGCATCGAAGGGGTTGTCACTTTCATCATGCCTTTGATTCTGCCCAGCCTCCCGTACAGAAGGGCGAGATGGACTTCACCGAGGCGAACTCTGCGTCTTCCAGGTCGTTGGTCGGCATCCGGGCTGGCGAAGAACGGGACGACAACGGACTGAAGATGAAATTGGTCTGGTGCCCGCCGGGAACGTTCACGATGGGAAGCCCGCAATCGGAACAGGACCGTGGCGATGATGAAGATCAGGTACAGGTGATATTGACGCAGGGCTTTTGGCTGGGGAAGTACGAGGTGACGCAGGGGGAATGGGAGCGGGTGATGGGGACGACGCCGTGGAAGGAAGAGGAACACGTCCAAGAAGGACCGCTGTTTGCCGCGAGTTGTTTGAGTTGGGAGGACGCCCTGGAATTTCTCTGGAAACTGACGGAGCAGGAGCGGCAGGCGAAGCGCTTGCCGGAGGGTTGGGAGTACACCTTGCCGACTGAGGCGCAGTGGGAA
>Ga0315901_10009903_pt1 | contig 10916 bp, 5 predicted proteins | sample LakEriMetagenome_10_FD_203761 | JGI IMG/M metagenome (GOLD analysis project Ga0315901, IMG submission 203761) | Freshwater fungal communities from buoy surface, Lake Erie, Ohio, United States - Buoy 2 MA116 | ecosystem: Environmental > Aquatic > Freshwater > Lake | place: USA: Lake Erie, Ohio...
GTTCCCGATGAGGGCCGGGACCCGAAGACCGGAAGCGATGACTCCGGATTACCGGACAATGTCTTTACAGGAGAGAAAAGATAGTAATTCAGATAAAATAAAAAAAGATTTAGAATATTATTTGTTTAAAAAAAATGATTGGGATAAAAATATTAATAACTTAGTCAATTCTATAGATTTTGGTCATTACTTAATTACATATTTATCTATTAATGAAACTTTTGATTATGACGTTAAAAAAAATATTATGGATAATCTTGAAAAATATGTTGTAAGAGAAAATGATATTGATTTATTAAATAAATTAGTTAAGAATGGTTATAGAATAACTATAACATCTTTTATCGAATGTTTAAAATGCGGTAGAAAAGATATTCTTGAATGGTTTATACAAAACAACTTAATACAATGGGAAAATTGGTATTATAATTTTGATTGTGATTGTATTGAAAATTTTGGAGATATTACGACTGATCCTAATATTAACAATTGGTCTATACATAAACCTCGTAATTATACTATATTAAAATATCACATCCTTAAAAAACTTATAACTTTTAAACTATTATTAAAACAACATATTTCTGAAGATGAATCACAATATCACAGATTATCTGATATTGGTATTCATAAGTATAATATCATAAAACAATGTTATGAAGAATATAATAGTTTTATTGATTTTTTTATAAAGAAGTTTGATATTAAACCTATTCCAGACAAATTTTTAATAGACTTTCAAAAATTAGAAAGAGATATTCCTTCTCCTGAGATACAAGATTATCCTCTAACTTTTGAAAATCCTTATATTAAAAATTATTTATTGACAGATAGATTTTATAATATCTATGATTTATTGTTATACGAACCTCATAGTAGTTATAATAGAAATTACGAAAATTGTTTTACAAATGTTCTTGATTATGCTGTTTATATGAAAGATATTTCTATAATACAAATATTGCTAAATAATGGTTGGAAATTTACAGAATATAGTTCTGCTTTGGCATTTATACCTGTAGAAAATAATACAGAATGGGATTTACACTTTGATCCTGAATTACATATTATATCAAGTCGTGAACAAATAAACTGTTATAAATGGTGTGTAGATAATGGAGCTCCTTTACCTTGGGATGAAAAAATATTTAATAGATTTTCAGTTTTAAGCAATCTTGACGTATTAACATATAGTATAGCAAAAGGATATAATTTTAAGGATAAGTTGAAAGAAATATTAAAAGAATTAGATTGGGATTTATTAAGATGTATTAAACGTCAAGGACCAGACCCGAGGATCCTCGGGTCTGGTAATCCGGTCCTCGGGTCTGGTAATCCGGTCCTCGGGTCTGGTAATCCGGTCCTCGGGTCCGGTAATCCGGTCCTTGACAATCGGAGATTGTCCGAGCGAAGCGATGGGTCCGGTAAAAAAGAGGTTTCGATTATTTATAGATATTTTAATTATAAAAAAGTAAGAGAATTATGTAAAGATGTTTATAATAATAAAATACTTTTAGAAAAACAAGAAGAGGATTATTATAATGACCCTCCAAAAATAGAATCATTTGATGAGTATGATGTTGATAGATTTTTTGAAATTCAAGATAAACAAGAAGAATTTAAAAATTATAAAAATATAATTAAGTTATATAGTGAAAAAATACAAGAAATAGAAAAGTATAAAAAACTATTAATTATTAAAACAACTCTTCCTAAAGATATTATTGACTATTGTATTGTTCCATTTATATAAATAAATTTTTTAAGAAAACTATCTCTTTTTTTTTTCTGGTTTTCCATAATATTTTCTGGTTTTCCATATTTTTTTCTGGTTTTCCATATTTTTTTCTGGTTTTCCATAATATTTTCTGGTTTTCCATATTTTATTCTGATTTTCCATATTTTTTTCTGGTTTTCCATATTTTTTAAGAAAACTATCTTATTTTTTAAGAAAACTATCTTATTTTTTAAGAAAACTATCTTATTTTTTAAGAAAAATTCTTATTTTTTAAGAAAACTATCTCTTTTTTTTAGAAAATGTTAGTATTGTAAGAGACATCGGTCTTCGGGTTCCGACCCTCATGTCTCTATGAAGATAGTTAATTTATTTATAAGAAAATTTATATCTTTTTTTTTATAAAAATTTTAACACACACAAGAAAAAATTTGTGTGTGTTGATAAAAAAAAATTTGCGGACTTTTTAAATTTTTATAAGTTATAAATGATGTCTAGAAAAGGTAATTTATCGGTTCTTTTAAAGGTTAAAAAAATCAATGATTTGTATTATTGATTTTTTTATTAAAATTTGTATTTTTTTGATAATTTTTTTCAAAAAAACATAAAAAATTTTCATAATTTTTCAAAAAAATATGAATTTTTTCACAATTTTTCAAAAAATTATGAAAATTTTTCACAATTTTATGAAAAAATAATTTTTTTTCTTATTATATTATAAAAATGAGTAATACTGTATGTGAATTTTGCAATAAACAATTTTCAAATATATATATTCTTAAAAATCATCTTAAATCAAGCAAGAAATGTCTATCGCAAAGAACTGATATTAAAATAGATATAACTGAATATAATTGTGAATGGTGTAATAAATCTTTTTTAAGAAATAATATATTATCTTATCATAAAAACACTTGTATATTAAATCCTATTAATAAAAATAATTTTTATATATCACTTCAAGATGAAAATAATAATAATAAAAATGAAATAGGAAAACTAAAAAATGAAATAGAAAATTTAAAAGATGAATTGAAAGAACAGCATGATAAATTTATAGAAGAGCTATTATTAACACAAGAAAAATATAGAGAAGAAAAGCAATTATTAAAAGATGAAATTCTTGTATTAAAAACAGAATTAAGAATGATAAATGAGAACATGGAAGTTTTAGATAAGAAAGAAGATAAATATTTAGGAACTATAAAAGATGTTGCTGTAAAACCTAGCACTAATAATAAAATTACTAATAATACAGTAAATAATATATCAATTCAACAAAAATTAGACAAATTACCACCCTTAAATGATTTAGCTAAATCAATTTCTTCACATCCAGATTTACCTTATATACTTGAAAATTTAGAAACTAAAGAACCATTCTATTTACTTTGTGCTAAAGAAATAAGCAAATTTTTAATATTAAATGATTCTTCAAGAGGTATTGCTTCTGGAAGATTATTAAAGAGTCCTAAACCAGACACAAGTTCCAATATAAAACAAGAAGTCGAAAACAATACCGGACCCAAAGATTCTAAGCCTCTTGTTCATATATTAGATACATCGGATCTAGTAGTCGAAGACCCAAGGTCTTCAGTCGAAGATATGACAGACGAAAAGACTCCTTTACCTGACCTGAAACTTAAAGAGTTTCCGAGCGAAGCGATAAAGTTCGAATTACCTGAAACCCTTAACAAGGAGGGCCCTGGGCCCTCCAAAGAAGAACAGTCTTTAACAGAAAAAGAGTATGTAAATGGAAAAATTCAAGGACTTATTTCAAAATATTTAGTAGATAAAAATTTAGTAGATAAAGCAGGAAAGGCATATAATAAATTGTTTGATAAATTTAAACATGATGAAACAGGAAATGATCAATATACACAAGATTGTTTAATGACATTATTAGATGTTTTTAGTAACTTAAAAGAAGCTTATAAAAACAAAGAAATACAAAATGAAGATATGTTAAACGATATTGTTAGAAAAACAATAAGTATAACTCCTAAAACAGTTCCTGACACAAAGTCAGGATCAAAATAAATTATTTTCTATTAAAATTAAACTTAAAAGAGAATTTTATTTATATAAATAAAAATGGCTACTCCATCTACTACTCAAAATATGCCTAATTTCGGCATTATGAATTCACGTCCTCTAACTCAATCTAATGGTATTCCTCAACGCGGTTTTCAAGGCCCTCAAGGTTTATCAGGAGAAGATGGTTGCGATGGTGATGATGGCGTTCAAGGCCCACAAGGAGTTGAGGGTCCTCGTGGATTTTTAGGAGCAATGGGAATGCAAGGATATCAAGGTTTTATTGGTCCTCAAGGTCCAAGTGGAAATTCATCATCATCTTCACAGAAGAATGTAGTTTCAAATTATGAGAGTTTAATGGTTGATTTGGAAGATAGTTTTTCAGATTTGGTAAGTATTTCAGGAACATTTAATAATCCATATATTACATCATCAGTTGTGTGTCAATCATCAACATCTGATGTAGTAGTAGAGTTTAATATTTTAAGAGATGGAGAGCAAGTAATTCCATATAGTTATTATTATACAATGAAAAAGGCAGGAGGATATAAAACTATTAATTTACAATTTCAAGATAATTTTATTTCAAAAACTTCGGTCAAATATACATTAGTAGCAAAGGGTAAATCTGATGCTGTAGTAAAGGTTTCATTAGCTACTATATTTGTTCAGTAGAAGACCTAAAGTCTTCAGTAATCGTAATCCTGAGTTTATCTCGGGCAATCTTAAGATACGAGCACCGGAATGATTACAAAAATAAAAGATTTTTTTTATTATATTCTGAAAAAATACAATTTTTTTTTATTATATTTCGATATAATAAAAAATGCTTCGTTTTATTCCTAATTCTCCTACAGGAGCTGTAACTGGTAAAGTTGGTATAGGTATTTCTTCTGTAATTGGACCTACTGGACCTACTGGTTCTGATGGACCTGTTGGTCCTACTGGTTCTGACGGACCTATTGGTCCTACTGGTCCTGGATCAGGGTCATCTCTTCCTTCTGGAACAAGTTATGCGGATTATTTAATATGGGATGGAACTGGATCTTATATTGTTCAAAGTACAAATGTAAATTTAGGTGCAAATTCAGGTTATATTGATCAAACACATAATAATGTTGCTATTGGTTATTATGCCGGAGCAACTGGACAAGGACATCAATCCACAAGTCCTTTTAATTCAGGAACAGGATCAGCTATAGCTATTGGTAATTATGCAGGTGCTAACCAAGCATGTTCAAGTATAGCAATTGGTAACTATGCTGGTTATTATCAAAAAGAAGCTAACATAGCAATTGGTATTTTTGCGGGTTATGAACAATCTGAAATAAATAATATAGCAATAGGTATTTATGCAGGATCTCAAAGTCAAGGAACTGGCGGAGAACTAAATGCAAATGGAGGTAATAGTATTGCGATAGGTAGTAATTGTGGAGCTATAAATCAATCGTATGAGTGTGTTGCAATAGGTCTTTCTGCTGGATATGAATTTCAGAATAATAATAGTATTGCGATAGGTGTTAATGCAGGTCAAACTAATCAAGGATCAAATTCTATTGCTATTGGTCAATCTGCAGGTGAAACTAATCAAGGATCAAATTCTATTATTTTAAACGCTGATAGTAATGCTTTAAATGCTTCTACGTCAGGGTTATTTATTAATCCTATTCGTAATACAACTGGTCCTAATTCTTTATTTTATAATCCTTCTACAAAAGAAATTACTTATTCTACTTTATCAGAAGGTCCTACTGGTCCTCAAGGGGTTGCTGGTCCTACAGGTCCTCAAGGGGTTGCTGGTCCTACAGGTCCTCAAGGGGTTGCTGGTCCTACCGGTCCTCAAGGATTGCAAGGTGTAGGAGCAGGTTCATCAACAGGTAGTTGGACTGTATCAGCTGGTGCTGGAACATATAATTTTACTGTAACACAAAATAATACTTATGTGATGTGGGTAAGAGGTAATATACCAAATGGTATTATTGTATGGAATGCTACAGTATCTGTCACAAATTCTAATGTTCCAGTTATAGGTTCTCAATATGCCTGGTATTACACTGATGGAAACGCATTAGTCTTAACATCTATTCCATCACAAATAATTGGAACAGCAGGTTCTATAATAACTACAAATCCTGTAACACCTTCCTCAAATGTATTTTCTTTCAATATTACAAATAATAGTGGTTTAAGTCAAATTGTTGAATATGGTTATATAAAATTATAAATATTACTTAAGTATTTTAAATGTTTTTTGATTTTAATTTTAATAAAAAATTTTATATTTTTTTTAATATATTTTATTTATATTAAAAAATGACCTCATTAATTTATAACGAAACATATACAAATATAGCTCACATAGAAAATATTACAGGAAGTTTAAATGGTCTTCCTACAATAAAAGGTCCTACTGGTTCAATAGGACCTCAAGGTTTAGAAGGACCAACTGGAAGTGTTGGTCAAACTGGGTCTCAAGGAAGTACTGGTTCAATAGGATATCAAGGTCCAATAGGTCCTCAAGGATTAGAAGGACCAACTGGAGCAGGAGGTGCTTTAGGATATTACGGAAGTTTTTACGACACAACAATTCAACCAAATGTTGTAGGAGGAAATACAGGTATTGCTATGACTTTTAATACAACAGCTGAATCAAATGGTGTAAGTATTGTAGATAATTCTAAAATAAAAGTAGATAATGGAGCAGTTTATAATATTCAATTTTCAGCTCAATTTGATAAAACTGATAGTGGTACCGATGAAGTTGATATTTGGTTAGCAAAAAACGGATTATATGTTCCTGATACAAATACCAAAATTACAAGTGATGGAAATAATGATAAATTTGTTGCTTCTTGGAATTTTATGTTATCTCTTAATGCAAATGATTATATTCAAATATACTGGGCTTCAGTAGATGTTGATATGAGAATTTTTGCTCAATCTGCTACTGGAGTTCCTTATACAATTCCTGCTATTCCATCTGTAATTGTAACTGTTCAACAAGTTATGAATACTCAAATTGGTCCTACTGGTGTTCAAGGAAGTACTGGTAGTATAGGACCTCAAGGACCAACTGGTAGTATAGGACAACAAGGAGAACAAGGATTTTCAAGCGGAAGATTATATTATTTAAACATAAGTGAAACTGGTTCTCTTGGCAGTGATTATGGAACTCTTGGAACTACAGCAGTAGTTTTAAATCAAGGATATATTAAATCTTTAACTTTACCTTCAGCAGGAAATACGGGAACATTAGCTGAATTTGTTACAAATTATAATGAGCCAGGAACATTATTTATTCCACCAGGAATATGGAACTCTACATTATTTTTAGCAGCTTCAGCTCCAGGAGGAGGAAGTCCATTAACAGATGTTCAAGTTTATACAAAATATTATACTTATAGTACTGGAGGAACAAAAACATTTTTAAATGAATCTTCTATTCAACCAATTACTACAACATCAGCAAGTCCATATCAATTATCAGCACAATTTGACCAAACACCAATAAACATTGATGATAGAATTATTATGGAAATTATTTGTAATAATATAAGTAATCCTACAAAGTCTATATCTATTACTGGATATTTTCAAGGTAATAATTACAGTAATGTTATAACATCTTTTAGTACAATAAATCAAGGTCCTCAAGGTAATCCTGGACCAAACGGAGGAACTAATACTCAAATTCTTTTTAATCAATCTGGTATTGCTACAGGAAGTAATAGTTTGACTTTTAATAATAGTTTATTATCAACTACAAATTTAAGTGTTTCCGCATCAGGAACATTTAATAATCTGTTTTTAAATAATAATACTATTCATTTAGGAACAAACGCTGGTAGTACTGGTCAAGGTGGTAATAGTATTGCTATTGGAGGTTCGGCAGGATTTTCTTTCCAAAATAGTAATTCTGTAGCTATTGGTAATTCAGCTGGTAATACAGCACAAGGACAATATGCTGTTGGTATTGGTTATAGAGCAGGAGGAACTACTCAAGGAACTTCAACTGTAGCAATTGGTCAAGATGCAGGAAGACTTACTCAAGGAAATTCAAGTATTGCGATAGGACCATCAGCAGGTTATTCTTTACAATCAAATAATTCAATTGCGATAGGAAATGGACCAGGATATACAGGTCAAGGATCGTATGCTATAGCATTAGGAGATAATGCAGGTCAAACAAATCAATCTCTTGAAAGTATTGCTATTGGTAGAAATGCTGGTTTTACAAATTTAGGACAATATTCTATAGCGATTGGAAAGAATGCTTCTCAAAATATAGGAGTTGCTAGTAGTATTGTTCTTAATGCTCAAAACACAGCATTAGATGCTACACAAAGTGGATTTTATGTAAATCCAGTAAGAACTTTTAATGGGACAGGAAGTAACTTTTTAAGTTATACAAATAATGAAATTACACAAGATAACAACTTTGTATTTAATCAATCAACAGGATATGTAATGAATAAAAGTTTAACAATTCAAACAGGAAGTAATTTAAATGCTCCTGGAACTTATCATGTAAGATTAGGATTAACATCAGATAAATCTCTTACAGGAGCTTATGATTATAAAATTCCATTTTCATCATTTAGCGATCCAAATAACTGGTATAATGCAAGTACTTACAGAATAACACCTACAGTACCAGGATATTATTATGTTAGTTATCAAGTTAATTGTGGCATCGGAACTCCAGGAAATCAAACAAATGCTCAAATTAGAAAGAATGATAGTACACTAGCTATATCTGTATTTCCAGTTTCTACAGTATCAAACTATACAATTCATACTTCTAGTACAGTATATCTTAATGGAATATCTGATTATATAGATTGCACTATTTTTACAAGCAGTACTACTACTCAAATAGTAACAGGTGAAGCACAAGGTACTTGGACTAAACTAGATATCTTTAAATTAAATTAATTTTTTTAAATATTTTTTAATATATTTTCTTTATATTTTAATATGACTTCATTGATTTTTAATGAAACATACACAAACATAGCTCACATAGAAAATATTACAGGAAGTTTAAATGGTATTACTCTTCCTCAAGTAGGTTCTTCTTATGGAGATTATTTATATTGGAACGGAACTGGAGAATATGTTTCTGGAACTACAGAAATTAAACTTGGTTCTAATGCTGGTCAAATCGAACAAGGCGTTGGATCTATTGCTATTGGATATCAAGCAGGACAAACTAATCAATCAACTGGAGGTGGTTTCGCAGTAGCAATAGGTTATTTAGCTGGTTCTGATAATCAAGGTATTTCAGCAGTTTCTATAGGTTTATTTTCTGGACAAACTAATCAACAAGACAATTGTATTTCTATTGGTAATTGTGCTGGACAAATAGATCAAGGCATAACAGCTGATCCTATCGAAGGACAAGCTATAGCAATCGGATATAAAGCTGCACAATTTCAACAAGGAGATAAATCAATTTCTATAGGTGATCATTCTGGACAAAATCAACAACATGATCTATCAATAGCGATTGGAAGTTACGCTGGAAATACTCAACAATCTACTGGTTCAATTGCAATCGGTTTAAATTCTGGATATCAAGAACAAGGAGAATATTCTATTGCTATTGGATATCAAGCTGGTCACACTAATCAATCAACTGGAGGAAGTTATGCTGTTGCAATAGGTTATTTAGCAGGATCTGAAAATCAGAGTAATTCAGCAGTTTCTATTGGTTTTAATGCTGGTTATCAAAATCAACAAGAAAATTGTATTTCTATTGGTAATTGTGCTGGACAAATAGACCAAGGTATAACAGGTGATCCTATAAAAGGACAAGCTGTAGCAATTGGTTACAAAGCTGCTCAATTTCAACAAGGAGATAAATCAATTTCTATAGGTGATCATTCTGGACAAAATCAACAACACGACCTATCAATAGCGATTGGAAGTTACGCTGGAAATTTACAACAATCTACTGGTTCAATAGCAATTGGACAAAATGCTGGTTATACAAATTTAGGACAATATTCTATAGCAATAGGAAATAATGCTTGTCAAAATACGGGTGTTGATAACAGTATTGTTCTTAACGCTCAAACTACAGCGTTAGACGCGACACAAAGTGGATTTTATGTTAATCCAGTAAGAACTTTTAATGGTACAGGAAGCAACTTTTTAACTTATACAAATAATGAAATTACACAAGACCTAAACTTTAGTTATGTTCAATCTCAAACTGGATATGTTATTAATGGAAATTTAAATCCTTATACAGGTTCTTATTATGATTTAGGAACTGCTGAGAAACCTTGGAAATCTATTTATGTTTCAACTGGTAGTGTTTTCATTGGTCCTACTGGTACATTACAAATAAATAGTAATGGTCTTATTGCTTCTGACGTTGGTTTTGCTGGACCTATTATTCAAGTTGGTTCTACAAATCCTGGCAACGGTATTGTTCTTTATAATAATAATAATATTTTATATTATCAAAATCAAACTGGAGCAACTGGACCTGTTTCTATTTTTCAACAAGCTAATAATGGTGGATTAAATGTTTATTATACTGGCGGAAATGTTGGATTTGGAACTGATCGCCCAACTTCTACAGTAGATATTCACGGTATTACACACATAACAGATAAACTAGTAATTGGAAATCAAAATACAGGTAGTATAGCATTTGAAAAAAATAATCAGACAGGATGTTATATTGAAGCATTAAGATATAATGCTACAGGAAATCATTATGTTTATTATAATAGTTCTACAAATGAATTAGTACAGGCATCTCCTTTATATTTTTATGCTTATAATACAGGAACTATAACATTTACAGGAACTAATATATATTTTCCTATACAATTTGATACTAATGCTCTTATATATTATGACTGGCATCATACTCCTAGAGATACAAGTTTTACTGGTTCCTTTGATACAAATGCTATTATAGAACTATCATATAATATACAAGTTCATTCAACTGCTCCCCAGTCGCATTTTATAGCAGCAGTTATGTATTTAGATGGTTCTCCTATTGCTGGAAGTTATCGTTCTGCTTCTGTTGCTGGTACAAATGGAGAATATACATTATCTAATAGTGTTTTATTTAATGTTTCTGCTGGAACTCATACAATAGAATTAAAAGCAGCAGTTGATAATA
>Ga0315901_10009909_pt1 | contig 10912 bp, 5 predicted proteins | sample LakEriMetagenome_10_FD_203761 | JGI IMG/M metagenome (GOLD analysis project Ga0315901, IMG submission 203761) | Freshwater fungal communities from buoy surface, Lake Erie, Ohio, United States - Buoy 2 MA116 | ecosystem: Environmental > Aquatic > Freshwater > Lake | place: USA: Lake Erie, Ohio...
CCCTCACGGGTCTGACCGCTGACGTGCACACCGCGCTGACGACGCCGGTGGGTCAGATCAGTGGCCTCGGCAACGAGGCGGTGACGCTCAGCGACACGACGCTGGCCGCCACGGCACTGAATGACCTCAATACGCACACCACGGGAGTGATCAACGCAGCGTCTGTCACGACCCTCACGGGTCTGGCGGCCGATGTTGACACCGCCCTAAGCACGCCGGTCGGACAGATCAGCGGCCTGGGCAACGAGGCGGTGACGCTCACCGACACGACGCTGGCGGCAGGCGCCCTGACCACGCTCGACGGCAAGACCTCCGGCACGATTGACGCGGCTACGATCACGACGCTCACCGGCACGACGGCCGACTTGCTGTTGCCGTATAATTCGGCGCAAATCTCCGGCCTCGGCAACGAGGCGGCGACGCTCACCGACACGACGCTGGCAGTATCGGACCTGAACTTGCTCGACGGCAAGACCTCCGGCACGATTGACGCGGGTACGATCACGACGCTCACCGGCACGACGGCGGATGTCACGACGGCCTACAACTCGGCCGGCATCTCCAACCTCGGCAACGAGGCGGTGACGATCAGCGACACCACGCTGGCGGCGGCGGATCTGAACACGCTCGACGGTAAGACCTCCGGCATCATCGACGCGACCACGGTCACGACCCTCACGGGCACGACGGCGGTGGTGACGACGGCCTACAACTCGGCCGGCATCTCCAACCTCGGCAACGAGGCGGTGACGATCAGCGACACGACGCTGGCGGCGGCGGACCTGAACACGCTCGACGGCAAGACCTCCGGCACGATCAACGCGGGCACGGTCACGACCTTCACGGGCTTGGCGGCCGACTTGCTGCTGACGTATGCCTCGCTGGAAATCTCCGGCCGTGGCGACGAGGCCGTGACGGTCTCCGACGCGTCGGTCTCGGCGGCGAACCTGAACACGCTCGATGGCAGCACCTCGGGCGTGGTCAATTCGAAGGCCGCGACCACGGTCACGGGTTCTGCGGGCGACTTCGGCACCCTCGTGGCGGCGCAAGCGAGCGGCACCGTCCAGGTGTCCGCGTCCTTCAACGCCACCATCACGGGCAATTCGACGGTCGCTCAGGCGAGCCTCGTCGATGGAATCACCACGGGCACCGTGACGTCCACGATCGATGATACCTTCACCGCCGTGGCCGCCGCGGCCTCGACGGTGGTCACTCCGGCGACGTCCCTTACCGCGAATGGCAACGGCGCCGCTAACACGATCGATCTGAGTATCATGACCCGCGCGGTCGGAATCAACGGCCTCGGCGGCGAAGATACGATCACCGGCACGTCCTTCGCTGATAGCATCAGCGGTGGCAGCGGCGATGACAGCATCGTCGGCGGTCTCGGCGCTGACACCCTCAACGGTGGCAGCGGCGCCGACCGGTTCGTGCTGACCGACCTCACGGCAGTCGACACGATCCAAGACCTCAGCGTGGCGGATAACGACGTCCTGGTCATCGACCAGTCCGACTTCGGGCTGGACGGGGGCGTGGTCTACAATGGTCCGCTCGCTGGCGTAAATCCTGCCGGCGGCGAAGACATCATCGTCATCGACGATGTCTCCTACGCGTCCGACGCCGCTGCGGCTAACGCAGTCGGCGCCGTGGTCGGAGCTGGTGTAGCCCCGGCGGTCATCGTCTACTTCAACAGCATCACCGGCTTCGTGCATGTGATCCGTGTGAACGACTTGGATAACCCCACGTTGGTCACTCGTGTCGCGCAGATTCAGAGCCTGACGGACCTCCTCAGCTTGGCAGGCACGGGCGCCGGCAACTTCGGCGGTCGCCCGTAACGCAGGTCTCGCCTCCGGCCCCCACGCCGGAGCGACTCCCAAGCCTTCAGAGGCCCTCCCGGAAACGGGAGGGCCTCTTTTTTGCCCTCCTCACAGGGTCAGACTGGGGCTCACCCGACTTGATGGACCGTGGACTGCAGACTCGAATCCGAAGGAGTCCACCTGAAGACACAGTGGGTCAGCCCCGGGAGGGGTCAGGCGTCGCGATTTGCCGTTCAGCGCTGCCCGCGTCGCTCGCCGAGCGCCTCCTCACCGGATCGCCACGCTCAGCGGCCCTAAAACGGGCCGAAGTGGCAAGGACTGCTTCCCCATGGAGATTCGGCTCGGGGTTGTCCGGTTGGCGGACGGTGGACTGGGGATCAAAATCCGAAGCAGTCCGCCTGACGACTCCGTTGAGCCAACGCTGGCCTGGGCGGGCCGATGCAGACCGTCGAGCATGGACCGCTGGCGTTGGAGAACGAGCGACCTGAGCGGCAGCCGCGCGGCCACCGTGGCGTGGCTTGATCCTCTCGGAGAGGCATGGCGCGGCAGCGGCTGGGCGGTGCTGACATCAGCGAGGCCCGGCGGCGGCGGGGGGGCTCCCTTCTTCGCGTGCGCGTTGGCTGCAGCCAGCAGGCGGCAGCCGACGATCTGCGGGCAGCCGTCAGCCGGCAGCGCGCCGCTAGGCGGCGAAGAAGCCGCCGCGGGCGAACGCGGTCAGGGTGGACTGGATCTGGCCGGTCAGAATCGTCCGGACCTGCTGGTCGTCCGTGACCGGGCGGCCTTCCGCTTGCACCGTGATCCGGCCCGACTTGGTCTCGGACAGCAGGTGCTCGATGACCTGGTCCACGCTCCGCGTGCCATCGCACGCCACCGCCACCGCCCGGGCTACGCCGTCGGCCGGGATCTGCTGATGGATGCGATTCGTCAGCGAACGGCCGGTCCGGGCTTGCAGGCGCACGATCGCGTCGATCTTTGGCTTGGCAGGGATGCTCCGAGAGCAGCGCACCGGCTCCCGGTGCACCTCGAGCAGGCCGCGGGAGCAAAGGTCCAACAGGTTCTTCGCCAAGGTCACCTCCTCGATCCGCGCGCGTTGCGGCGCCGGCGTCGTGACGAACGCCGCCGCCTTCGCGCTCGCGGCCGCGAGCAGGTCCCTGAACCCCACCGCCGAGGCATTCGCCTCCAGCAGGATCGAAAACGCCGCCTTGAGGAACGGGTCTGTGGCTGAAACCTGCTGACCGGCTGGCGTCTTGCACTCCAGTGCGACCCCGGCGGTCAGATCCACCGGAGCCGTCAGCGGGAGAAACAGCGATTGGAACGCGCAGTCGCGGAGACGTTCCGGGGTGAGATTGCGGTGGACGGCCAGGCCGGCCTTGCAGAGGAGCGTGGCCCGGAACATCCGGTTGCGCACGAAATCCATGTACTGCTCCTGGGCGACGATCTGGCCCAGCTGCCCGAGGGTCTTGGACACGCGCTCGGGGAAGTTCGCCGCGATCATCGGCGAGAGACTCGATTCACCGAGATACTGCAGCCCGTGCTTCGCGGCCCGCTGGGAAAACTGATGGAAGTAGAACGCCGTGTTCTCCTCCTCCATGTGATCATGGAGCAGGTAGTTGTCGGCGGCCTTGCTGATCAGCTCGAGCTCGCTCTTGAGCAGCATCCCGTAGGCATCGCGTTCGGATGGGACCGCATCGGAGAGGAACTTCAGCAGCGCGCGGGCCTGCCGCACCCGCCCGGCCGGATCAGTGAGGCCGGCGGTGTGGAAGAGCATCATGTCGCGAAGCGACTTGCGCATATTCCAACCCGGCAGCGCATTGTAGCTGATGTAAGCGACGCCCCGGTCGGTCAGGCAGTCTGAGCAGATCGCGAGGATCTTCTCGCGTACCGGTTCGGGCACCCAGGAGAAGATCCCGTGGACGATGATGTAGTCGAACGTTCCCTCGGTGAGCGGGAAATCGAGAATGTTCTGGTGCCGCAGCTCGACGTTCGTGAGCCCGGCGGCGGCGAGCATCTGGCGCCCGGCCTCGATCTGCTTTCCGGAGTAATCGATCCCGAGGAAGGTCGCTCCCGGCAGCGCCTCCGCCATCGGCAGCAGGTTCGCGCCATCAGCGCAGCCCAGTTCGAGGACGCGGGCTGCGGAGGGTAGCGGGGAGTCGACGCCGAAGAGTGTGGCGATGCCGGCGAGGCGGTTTGGATGCGTCTGCGGGAACGACGCAGCCGGATAGGGAACGGAGTCGTAGGTCGCAGCGCCGGTGGACTGCGAGCGGGCCGGAGGGGTGGAGGAACTCATGGCGGGAAGCGTAGGCCTTTTTGAAAAGGGGTCAGGCTTTGCCCTTTGCCGCGCCGCGGCTGGATCGGCTCGCGGCCGCAGTGCGGCTAGACCCGCGTGGCGGGGTGGCGGCAGCCACCGAGGCCCGCGGGCCTGGGTGGCTGCGTACGACCGCTGGCTTAGGCGGCGAAGAAACCGCCGCGGGCGAGCGCATTCAGCGCTACGCCGACTTGGGCACCCAGGATTTCGCGGATCTCCTTCTCATCCTTCACGGCGACGCCGTCGCGCTGGAGGGTGAGGCGGCCGGCCTGAGTTTCCGACACCACGTGGTCGACGATCTGTTCGACCGTCCGGGAGCCATCACAGGCCGCCGCGACCGCGCGCCCGAGGCCGTCCGCGGGGATCGCGATGTGCAAGCGATTCGTGAGCGTGCGTGCGGCCGTGGCCTGCTGGCGGGCGTAGGCGGAGATGGCAGGCTTGGCGGGGATGGTCATCGCGCAGCGCACGGGCATGCGGTGCACCTCGATCAGGCCGCGGGAGTAGAGATTGAGGAGATTGGTGGCGAGGGTGGCCTCCTCGATCTTGGCGCGCTCGCGGGCGGGGGTCGTCGCGTGCGACTTGGCCTTGGCGCTCGCGGCGGCGAGGAGCTCCGCGAACGAGATGGCGGCGGTGTTTGATTCGACGAGAACCGAGAACGCGGCCTTGAGGAACGGATCGGCGGTGGTGATCTGCTGGCCGTTCGCGGTCGGAACGTTCAGTGCCACGCCGGGGGCTAGGTCGACTGGGCCGGACAGCGGGAGCAGCAGCGACTGGAAGGCGCAGTCCTTCAACCGATCCGCGCTGATGGCGCGATTGATCGTGGTGCCCGCCTTGCAGAGGACCGTCTGCCGGAACATGCGGTTGCGCAGGAAATCCATGTACTGTTCCTGAGCGATGATCTGGCCCAGTTGGCCGAGGGTCTTGGCGACCTTCTCCGGGAAGTTGGACGGCAGCATGTGCGAGAGGCTCGACTCACCGAGGTACTGCAGCCCGTGCTTGATGGCCCGCCCCATGAACTGGTGGAAGTAGAAGGCCGTGTTCTCCTCCTCCATGTAGTCATGGAGCAGGTAGTTGTCGGAGACCTTGCTGATGATTTCCAATTCGCTCTTCAGCAGCAGCCCGTAGGCGCTGCGATCCGCCGGAACCGAGTCCGCGAGGAACTTGAGCAGTGCACGCGCCTGGCGCACGCGGGTCACCGGATCGGTGATGCCGGCGGTGTGGAAGAGCATCATGTCGCGGAGCGACTTGCGCATATTCCAACCCGGCAGCGCGTTGTAGCTGATGAAGGCGAGACCCCGGTCGGTCAGGCAAGCCGAGCAGATCGCGAGGATCTTCTCCCGCACCGGCTCGGGTACCCAGGAGAACACTCCGTGGACGATGATGTAGTCGAACTTTCCCTCGGTGAGCGGGAAGTCGAGGATGTCCTGATGGCGCAGCTGGACATTCTTCAGTCCGGCGGCCTCGAGGGCCTTCTGGCCGGCCTCGATCTGCTTGCTGGAGTAGTCGATGCCGAGGAACGAAGCGCCCGGCATCTGTTCGGCCATGGGCAGCAGGTTCGCGCCATCGGCGCAGCCCAGCTCGAGCACGCGGGCCTTGGAGGGCAACGGTGCGTCGACGCCGAAGACCTTGGCCAGACCGGCGAGCCGGTTCGGGTGGGACTGCGGGAAGGAAGCGCTGGGGTAAGGAACGAGATCGTAGGTGGCGGCGCCGGTGGGCTTGGAAACGACGGCTGGGGAAGAGGAGGTGCTCATGGAATTGAAGGGAGGTGTGACCTAGGGAGACAGAGAGGAGTTCCGGTGGGGGCGAGTGGCGCCGGGCCGGGGGGCGCGGCGGCCGGGGATAGGTTTAACTGGCGGCGGGCGTCAGGAACAAGCCGCCGCGGGCGAGACCATTGAGGATGTTTTCCACCTGCGGGGTGAGGAAGGCGCGCAGCTTGGCGGCGTCGCGCAGAGGCTTCTTGCCCTGCTGGACCTGCAGCATGCCGTTCTGCGACTCGCGGACGACGAGATCGACGAGTTGCCCGACGGTGCGGGTGCCATCGCAGTGGCTGAGGAGTACGCGGCCGAGGGCGTCGACCGGCACCGGCACATTGAGGTGGCTGGTGATTTGCGTACCCGTGGTGGCCTGCAACCGATGGAAACGGCTGACCCGCGGCTTGGCCGGCAACTCACTGCGGGCGTTCCCGGCTTCGGCGTAGAGGTCGATGAAGCCCTTGGTCAGCAGGCTCATGAGATTGATCGCGAGTGACGCCTCTTCCTGCTTGGCGAGATCGGCGGCGGGGCGCTCGATCAGCGGGCGGGAGCGGGAGCGAGCGGCCTCGAGGAGCTCGTTGAAGCCCACGGCGCGCAGGGCATGGTCGGCGAGGACGCTCAGGGCGGCCTTAGTGAAGGCGTCACCCGTGGAAATCTGCTGTCCGGCGGCGTTCGAGAACACCACGGCCACGCCGGGGGTCAGGTCGACCTTGCGCGGGTTGGTGTTGAAGGCGGCCTGGAACGCGAGGGACTTGACGGCGTCGGGCGTCAGGTTCCGGCGGATCCGCACCTTGCTTGGGCAGAGGAGCGTCTGGCGGAACATGCGGTTGCGCAGGAAATCCATGTACTGTTCCTGGGCGACGATGTTGCCCACGCGGGCCAGCGTGCTCGTGACGGCCTCCGGGAAGTTGGTCGAGAGCATGTCGGACAGCGTCGACTCGCACACGTACTGAAGCCGATGGGCCTCGGCCTGAGCGGCGAACTCGTGGAAGTAGAGGGCGGACTGGTCCGGCGCGAGGTAGTCGTGGAAGACCACCCGATCGTTCGTCTTGGACGCGAAGCCCAGCTCATTGCGGAGCATCAGGCCGTAGGCGTTGTCATCGGTGGGGACGGAGTCGGCGAGGAACTTAAGGATCGCGCGCGTTTGCTTCACCTTGTCGGCCGGCTTTTCCAGACCGCTGGTGTGGAGGCTGGCGATCTCGCGCATCGAGCGCCGCATATTGGCGCCTGGGAGGACGTTGTAGCTGAAGTAGGCGATGCCGTTTTCGGCGAGGTGGGTGCGGCAGATTTCCCAGAGCCGCTGCTGCGTGGCCTCGGGGACGCGGCTGTAGACCCCGTGGATGATGATGTAGTCGAATTTTTTCCCCGGGGCGGAGAACGCGCCGAAGTCCTCGGCCCGCAGCTCGACATTGGTGAGCTCGGCGGCCTTGGCGAAACGCTGCCCGACATCGATGGAGGCGCGATCCGGATCGACCCCGACGAACGAGGCCAGCGGGAACGCGTCGGCCATCGGCAGGAGGTTCGAGCCGTTACCGCAGCCTAGTTCGAGCACCCGGGCGGTGGCGGGGGAAGCCGCCGGCACACCGAACAGGCGGGCCATGGCCGCAAGGTGGTTGGGGTGGGACTTCGGGAGCGGGAGGCTCGGGAACGCGGGCGTTTTTTGGTCCGAAGTGGCTGCTGGCGCGGTTTTTGACATAGAGAAGGACGAAGACGCTAACTCAGCCTCGCCCCATCACAAAGTAAAGCCTTAGCCGACAAGACCCCCCTCAGCGCGGCTCCGGTCCGCCTGAGCGAGCCGACCGCTGGGTCAGCGCCTCCACCCAGGCCCTCTGGCGGGGCAGGCAGACGGACTGGAGGTCGTACCGCTCGACCGCGAACCGCCGGGCGTTGCGGCCAAGGCGGGCGCGTTCGGCGGCGTCGCCGAGCAGGGAGACGGTCTCGGCGGCGAGCTGGGCGGGGTTGAAGAAGTCGACCAGCCGGCCCGTCTCCCCATGGACGATCGCCTCGCGCAGCGGAGCCGTATCGCTGGCGACGATGGCGCAGCCTGCGCTCATGGACTCCAGCAGGCTCCACGACAGCACAAACGGGTACGTCAGGTAGACGTGAACCGTCGACACCTGAAGCAGCGTGATGAACTGCGGGTAAGGGATGTGGCCGACAAAGTGAACGCGCCCCAGATCGATGCGATCGCGGACCTCATCCAGGAAGATGTCCTTCCACGTCCGCCCATCCGTCGGCCGGCATCCGTAGCTGACGTCGTTGCTGCCGACGAGCACCACGTGGGCGCGCGGGCGGGCCGCGAGGATCGCCGGCAGCGCGCGCATGAACTGGTGGTAGCCCCGGTAGGGCTCAAGGTTGCGATTGACGAACGTGATGACCTCGTCGTCGCGGGTGAAGCGGAACGGACCCGCCGAACCATTCCCCTCGAGCACGGCGGCGGGATTTGGGGCGACCTTGGCGGAGTCGATGCCATCGTGGATGACGGCGATCCGATCGCGGAACGTGTCGGGGAACGTGGAGGCCTGCCATTCCGTCGGGGAAATCCCCGCGTCGGCGATGTCGAAGTGCAGGAGATTGTTGAGATTCTTGAGCCGAAGACGGCACGGCTCGGCGTCGCCGGAACCCGGAAACTCCGGGTCAAAACCTGTATCTGCTCCTGTACTACGGTAGAAGAACTCGCAGTAGATCCCCAGCCGTGTCTCGGGCCAGACATCCTTGACGAACATGCTCTCGCCCCAGCCTGGATGAGCGATGACGGCATCGGGCACGAAGCCCTGCCGCTTCAGTTGCAGGCAGGCGTGGAAGACGGCCTCAGCGCGGATGGCCTTCGTTTCGAAATCGATCACCCACGGGTGGATCTTCGGCGTCGAACCCCGGTTGGGGTGGTAGGTGACGACCCGGACGCCCTTCCAGGCGCCGGCCGGTTCGCGCTGCATGCGCAGGGCCACCACCTCGTTTTTCGGATCAGCGGCGAGCGCCGGGGCGAGGTGGGCGAACTGGCCCGGGAAGTTTTGGTGGATGAAGAGGACTTTCACGCCGGAGAAGGATTGGGTCGTGGCAAGGGCGAGGCGACGGCTTCGAAGACAGCGCGACTACCTCACCGCCCCCCTGCCCCCGGGAAATGCTCGGCGGCCAGCGCGCGCAGTTGCGCCTCCGGAAGGGCTTGGACGGAGGCGACGGCCCACAAATCGTAGAACGGATGCGGACGCCGGGCGGCGGCGACGCTGGCAAAACCGGCGACTTGGAGCGTGGCGATCAGCACCTTCTTCGTGAACCCACAGTGGTGGGCCATGTACCGATTGCCGGCAGCGATGGACGGCGAGAAGCCGAAGAGCATATCGACCGGCCGGATCGGACCCGCGGGTGACGTGTAGATCGCTTCAGTCAGGCGGTCGGCGGCGACGAGCTCGGCGATCCCCTGCAGATCGGGACAGGTGAGCACGACGAAACCGTCGGCTTTCAGGACCCGGCGGAACTCCTTCAGGGCCACTGGGACCTCATGGACGAACAAGTGCTCGAGGTTGTGGCTGGAGAACAAGGCATCGACCGTGCCGGCGGAGACGGCGGACATGTCGGTCATGGAACCTACGATGTCCGGTTTGACGCTCTGATCCACGTCGAGCGTGAGCTCGGTCCATTCCGGTCGGTTGAAGCCCCGGGTGGTCGCGTCCTTGCGCTTGGATCCGCAACCCACGTGAAGAAAGGTCTTTGCCATAGTTCGACCCTGCATTTCCGCCCCGGCGGAGTCGAGACTTCAGCAGCGCTGGTCCGCTGCGGGCAAAAAAGAGGCCCTCCCGTTTCGGGGAGGGCCTCTGAAGAGCTAGACTGAATCCGGATTACGCGCGACCGCCGAAGTTACCGGCACCGGCCGTCGCGAGAGCAGCCAGCGTGGTAACGTTGTCCAATGTCGCAACAAGGCGGACATTAGCGCCTGTGTCGGAATCGGTGGTGTGGATCACGTGGACCTTACCCGTGGTAGAGTTGTGGTAGACGATCACCATGTCGAAGCCACCTACGGTCACCGAAGCCGCGACCGCCTCGGCGGCGGCGGCGTCGGTGGCATACGACACTGCGTTAAGAACGACGATTTCCTCGCTTCCATCGAACGCGATTCCACCGGCTCCGCCAGTATAGACCGTCCGACCAGCCGCGCCCGCCGGCAGAAGGAAGTCCGATTGATCGATTTGCAGAACGTCTCCATCTGCGAAGCTGAAGTCTGTAATCGAATCCGTGGTGAGGAGCGAGGTAAGGGTGAACGTATCGATGCCTGCGCCGCCGGTCAGGGTGTCCGCATCGAGGCCGCCCTCGATCGCATCATTGCCCGCGTCACCATAGATCACGTCGGCACCGTCGCCGCCGAGGATCACGTCCGCGCCACCACCACCGTAGATGGTGTCGGCACCCGTGTTACCGTTGATCGCGTCGGCATTCGCCGAGCCCGTGATGGCGTCGCCGCCCGTGCCCGCATTGATCGTGAACCCGTTGTTGCCGGAGGCGTTAGTCAAATCCACACCCGTCGCGGCATTCGCGAGGTTGAGGATTACGGCGCCACCGTTCGCGGCGCCGCCCGCGACCGGAGCCCACGTACCCGTGGTGATCGAGGCGGTTACCGTACCACCCGTGACGATGAGGAGGTCGGCGCCGACACCGAGGTCAGCGATCGTGTCGTTTCCGGCCGAGATGTTGAACGTATCAATGCCGAGGCCGCCAGTCAGGTCGTCATCGTCTGCCCCACCGGTTAGGACATCGTCGCCATCACCGCCGTCGAGGTCGTCGTCGCCCGCTTCGCCAAGCAGGGTGTCGTTGCCGCCACCGGCCGTGATAGTGTCGTCGCCATCGTCCGCGCTGATCGAGTCATTACCGAGGCCAGTCGCGATGATATCGTCGTTTTCACTACCAGTGATAGTATCAGCACCAGAGCCGGTGGTGATCCGAACCGAGCCAATCCCACCATCCGCCTGGGTAACGGTAACACCGAGGTTACTGGTGACCGCAGCGGCGGAAACGACGATCGTGTCGTTGTCGCCTCCCACCTGGTC
>Ga0315901_10009921_pt1 | contig 10900 bp, 4 predicted proteins | sample LakEriMetagenome_10_FD_203761 | JGI IMG/M metagenome (GOLD analysis project Ga0315901, IMG submission 203761) | Freshwater fungal communities from buoy surface, Lake Erie, Ohio, United States - Buoy 2 MA116 | ecosystem: Environmental > Aquatic > Freshwater > Lake | place: USA: Lake Erie, Ohio...
CCCACCACGTCGGAGAAGCACACCTCGTGCGACCCGACCGGCACCGACACCCAGTCCAGACCCCAGTCGTGACGGACCACACCGTCGACCGAGATCCGAGTCGGCACCGCCGGCGACGACGTCACCCGCAACAACCCGGTGGCGATCGGGCTGGGAACCGTCTGGTCGGCGAACAGCAGGAACTCGACGTTCGAGATCGTGTCCGTCCCGTCGTCGAGAGGACCGCCGACCCCGCCGCCGTCACCGCGAGCGTGGGTCACGACGAGCTTGCCGCCGACGACCTCGAGGTCGTAGTCGGCGAACGGGCCGCTGAACACGACCTTGTCGGTGCCGGTGGAGCCGGAGTTCCGGATCCTGCGGACGATGTCGATCTCACCCGGATCGATCGCACCCGACGCCACCTGTGCACGGATCGCCCACAGGCTGTCGACGAACTGCACGTCGGTCGGGTCGGGAGTCGCCGGGTTCGGCGCGCGGAGCTGCACGTCGAGCCACAGGTCACCGTCGATGATGTCGTTCCCACCGCGACCTTCGATCAGGTCGCTGCCGAGACCACCGAGGATGATCTCACCGCCGGTGAACATTCCGGCGAACGGCGGGAGGAGTGCGGCGAGGCCCTCCACCCGGGCGATGCCGGGGGCGGTGAGCTCGCTGCCGACCATCGCCACGGCCTCGTCGTTGCTCCCGCGCAGCGTGTCGTTCCGGTGGTGGCCGGACAGACCCTCGACCGAGTCGTACCGGTCGCGGTTGTTGACGACGCCCGGGGGCAGCGGTGCGAGATCGAGGTTCAGATCCGCCTCGGCGGGCTGGGTGTCACCCTTGTAGATGGCCCAGTCGAAACCGAATGCGCCTGCGTACTTCTCGATTCCGGGCCCGGCGACCATGACATCGTCGCCGCCCTCGGCGTCGTAGTCGTCGTTGCCACCGTCGCCCATGAGCACGTCGTTGCCGGCGGTGTTCAGGTCGTTGAGGAACGGGGCACCGTTGTCGCCCTGCAGCAGGTCGGCACCGCCGCCGCCCTCCTGCCAGTCGTCGCCGTCGTCGCCGAACACCGTGTTCGAGTCGTCGCCGCCGAAGATGATGTCGTCCCCGGGACCACCGAAGGTCTCGGTCATGTCCGAGCCGGCGACCACGAAGTCGTCGCCGCTGCCACCCTGGTTCAGGTCGAAACCAGGCCCGGAGCCGAGGTAGTCGTCACCGTCGCCGCCCTTGAGGACGTCGTCACCGAAGGTGTCGGTGATGATGTCGTCGCCGAGACCACCGATCGTCTGGTCGTTGCCGATCCCGCTCTCGATGCGGTCGTTGCCGTCGTTGCCCCGGATCGTGTCGTCGCCGTCGCCCGTGCGCATGCGGTCACCGTTGGCGGTGCCGTGCATCGTCACGTGGGCGCCACCCGAGTAGCGCACCGTGCCGTCGGGCATCCGCACGAGCAACGTCGACTCGTCGTACGGGGTACCCGGATCGTCGAGGATGGGACCTTCGGTTCCGAGGAACTGCAGGTCGAAGTTGTAGTCCGGCCGGCTGAACACGTCGGCCGGAAGGTTCGTGGCGTCGGTGTTGCGCATGATCATCTCGGCGAAGGAGTTCCCCTCGAGCTGCACGAACAGGTTCAGACCTGCCGTGCGGGTGAGGTAGTAGAACCGGTCGCCGTTCTGCAGGCGCTCCATCTGCAGCTCGAACACGTAGTTGAAGGTCGTGCCGAGAATGCCGCCGAACGGCGCCTTCGCCTCGGCGAGACCACCCATCCAGAGATCGATGTCGTCGAGACCGGTGATGCTCGCGTCGGCGGCGGTGTTGGCCCAGTCACCGGTCGAGAACATGAAGTCCTGCGCGTCCGTCGGCGTCGCCGGGTTGGCCGAGTCGGCAGCGACCAGCAGCGCAGCCGCCTGGCGGCGGGCAGCGATGCTGCCGGCGACGATCGGACCGTCGTCGTCGGGGTCGAGCGTCGTGATGATCGGGTGGGTGCCGTAGGCCGCGACGAAGTTGACGAGCGACGCGGGCGTGGAGAGGTTGAGCCCGAAGTCGTACCAACTCCCGTACGGCATGAGCTGCGGACTCGCGGTCGCCGCGTAGAACGCCTTGCGGGCGTCGTTGAGGCTGGAGAGACCGGTGTCGCGAGCACGTGCGACGTTGAGCATGGCCAGGTCGAGCGGCAGCCCGACGAGGCGGTTGCGCAGCGCATCGGTGACGAACTCGTCGATCTCGTTGCCCACCTGGGTCGTCATGCCACGGAACACTGCACCGGCTGCCTGGTCGGGGGTGTACACCGTGGCCCCGACACCATCGAAGAACGACGGCGGGTTGAGGAAGGCGTCGAACAACGTGATGTGGTTCGGCGTACCGTTCGGCTCGAAGCGGAGCACGTCCTCGTTGAGCATCGAGTGACCGAAGCGGTACACGGCGTGCGCGAACTCGGCGGTGATGTCGACCTCGACGTTCGCCTCGTAGCCGGTGAACACGTTCACCATCGGCTGGACCTTGCGGGCGAACTCCTCGAAGGCGAGGTGCTGGTACTGCATCTCGGTCACGAAGCGGGCGGCCTGGAAGAGGCGCTCACCGTTCCAGGCGCCACCGGGGAGCTGCCATTCGGGGAGCATCACCGGGTCGATGGTCGTGATCAGGTTCTTGATGTAGGGCACGAGCCGGTTGTGCTCGCTGTGGAAGACGTGGTGGATGGCGGTGAGACCGATGTTCTCGTTCGCACGACCGTCACCGGCCACGAAGTGCGCGCCGAGCATCTCGTCGTCGTACGTGCCGGGTTCTGCGGTGAGGTCCACCGTGGTGTTCTCGTCGGGCACCTTCGAGCCACCCGGCGCGGCGTGGTGCGCGATGTCGTCGAGGAACGCGTGGCCGGTCCGCACCGTGTTCGCCGGGAGGGCGACGCCCGTCCCACCGTTGGCCGCCGGGTCGCCCTCGACGAGTCCGGTGGCGGTGACGATCTGTGGATAGCCGTTCGGGCCCGGGATGAATCGGCCGTACGGGTCGGTCGCGAGCAGCGGGACGTTGAAGACGTCCGTGTCGGCCAGCGCGATGCCGAGGAGATCCTCCGACTGCTGCTGCGCCGAGTCCCACGTCGCCATGCCGCCGTCGACGGTGATCAGACGACCGGTCGAGACCGGGTCGCCGTCGGCGTCGAGTTCGTACTCACGCAGGAACACCTGGTGCGACGGGTGCGAGCTGTACGTCTGGTTCTGATCGACGTAGGGCGTGGTGGAGTTCCGGTGCTCGTGGATGTCGTCCGTCGTCCCCAGGACGCCGTCGGGGCCCGGCTGGTTCGTCGCCCGGGTGAGCACCATGAAGTTCGTCGGTGAGCCGGCGACGTAGAGCGGGTCGTCGGGCTGCAGCGGGACGAACACCGTGCCGCTGCCGCCCTTGCCCACGAGGTCGAGGCCGTGGTCGAAGAACTGCCCGAAGAGGGTGAAGATCGAGTTGTACGGCGCCGAGAGGCCCTCGTCCGGCGCGACGTTCGGGATGAGCAGCGTGCCCGTGATCGGGTCGACCTCGGGGCTCTCCCCCGCCGCAGCGAGGGCGGCCGGGTTGGTCGCGGTCTGGTCGACGATGAGGTTGCTGATGACGCGCGGTGCGCTGTCGACCACGATGCCCGACGTCTGGGTGTACGAGGTGGGCACCGGCGCGTCCGGGCCGGGCGGATCGAAGGGCTGCGCCGAGCGCAGCTCGACCGGGCTGAGGCGCGGCATCAGCTCGTCGGCCGCACCCCAGTTCTCGCCGCCCGGCAGCAGGTTGTTTCACGTGCCGTCCACCGTGCGCAGTCCCCAGGGCAGGAGTTCGCCACCGGTCGCCGTGTCGGGGATCTGGTGCGGCGCGTCACCCATCAAGGTGCCGCACGGGTTCGTCGGCGTCGCGGTCGCGGCATGCCGCTCGGCGATCTTGATCTGGTCGAGGATGAACCGCAGGTCGGCGGAGTTGAGGTTGAAGCCCGCCCCCACCGGCGCCGCGGCGTCCGGGCTGTCGTAGCCCTCCCACGGGAACCTCGTCCCGTCGACCGGTGCGGCCAGGCCGGAGGTCGTGAACACGCCTCCGCCGACGAACACCGCCATGGCGGCCATCGCCGCCGTCCTCCGCTTCGCTCGCCGGACCACCCGTCCGCCGGCTCCGTCCACCGCCGCCCGCGCCGAACCCGAACGCGCCGCCCCGTCATGTGCCATTTTTGGTCGCCCCCCGCCAGAGTCGATCTCGATATGAGAACCGGACGGATTGTGGACCCAGCTCCTTCGGTCGACCTTCGGCGGCGCGAGCGGCGTGAGTGGCGCTCATCGCGTTGACCTCGGCGCGTCACGCGCGTGCGCTTGACGAATCCTTGCGACACGGCAGCGGGAATCGTCCAGAAACCGTCAAGACGACCACGGCACCATTGCTGCGGGCTCGACGACCGAAGTACGTTCGAAGGTCACGGGCCACGGCAGACGCGGACCGGAGGGGCGGCTCGATCGGCGGATCGGGATCCACGGTGTCAGCGGCGGCGGGATGGACACGAACCAGAGCGAACACGTCCGATCGGCGACAGCGATCGAGCACCCGACCGGGGTCGGGCGGACACCCGACCAGGTGCTGCCGCGGCTCAGGATCGAGGTGTTCGGACCGCTCCGCATCGAGCGCAGCCGCCCCGACGGTGGGGTCGACGTGCTGGGGCCGGCCGACCTCGGTGGCGTCAAGACGAAGGAGCTCCTGGAGCTGCTCGTGCTCGCCCGCGGCCGGCCCGTCCGGAAGAGCGTGCTCGTCGAGCACCTGTGGACCGGTGGCGACGGGCCGCGTCACCCGATGGCCACCCTCGAGAGCTACGTCTCGGTGCTGCGCAAACACCTCTTCACCGACGGCGACGAGGCACGCCGAACACTGGTGACCATGAACGGCGCGTACCGCTTCGACACCGGACGCATCGTCCTCGACCTCGATCTGTTCGACGCCGCGCTGGAGGCGGCCACCGGTCCACGGCACACCCGACTGCCACGACTCCTCCGAGCAGCCGAACTCGCCGTGGGCGATCTGCTCGAGGACGTGCACGAGGCCGCCTGGCTCGATCAGGAGCGGGAGATGACGGGGGAGCGAGTGGCCCGGGTGCACCTGCTGATCGCTGCAGACCTGCTGACGCAGGGCGACCCGGCCGGCGCGGCCCACCACGGCGAGCGGGTGCTCCGGCATCGCCCGTACTCCGAAGAGGCGCACCGGATGATCATGCTGGCCGAACACTCGCTGGGCCACACCGAGGCCTCCCGTTCCGCGTTCGAACGCTGCCGGCGGCTGCTCGCGCAGGATCTCGGGGTCGACTGCACCACGGAGACCGAGGAGCTCGCCGCGTCGATCGACGCCGGAACCCCGGCGGCGGAGCTCATCGCCGAACGGTGGCCGGCAGAGTCCACGGCTCGCCGCACGACCGCGCGACTGCGACGGGCCGATCGCCGCGACCCGACCCGAGCCCTCCCCTTCGTCGGGCGCCGAGCCGAGCTGGAACGTGCACGTTCGAGGTGCGAGGTCGCCGCCGCAGGTGCGTTCCAGTTGGTGATCGTCCGTGGACGAACCGGCATGGGGCGCTCTGCGTTCCTGGCCCGCCTCGCCGGCCTCGTCTCCGACACCACCTCCCTGTCCGTCGGACGCGCGACGTACACACCGATGGACAGCGAGCGGCCCGGTGTCCCGCTCGCCGCGGCGTTGCTCGACGCCGTCGGAGGCACGGAGTCGGCAACCGCCGCGATGGCCTACGCCCGGGCGCCGTTCGTGGACACGTCGGACACCACGCTGAACGCACTGCACCGCCTGGTCGCCGCCCACGGTCCACTCGCCCTGCTGCTCGACGACCTCCACTGGGCCGATGCCGACACGCTCACCGCGCTGGAGTGGCTCGGCCGCAACCAGCCGACCCTGCCCCTGGCCGTCGTCGCCACCGTGCGATCGTCCGTCCACGACGGCCACCTCGGATGGCGCGCCGAACCCGTGGCGCTCGCGCACGACGTGATCGACCTGGCTCCGCTGCGGACCGACGAGGCCTCCGAGCTCCGCGCGCTCGACCTTCCGTTGATCCGGGCGACCGGCGGGGTGCCGGCGCTGCTCGCCGACTCGTGGCGGTGGATCCATGCCGGAGGCGGCGACGGACCCTCACCGAGCCTGCGTGACGCCGTGCTCCGGCACGTCCGGAGTCTCGGATCGCCGTACGCCGGCCTGCTGCGCTCTGCGGCTGCGCTCGCCGAGCCCTTCACCAGCGACCACCTCGCGTCCGTGGCGAGGATGCCGGTGGGGATCGTCGACCGTTCGGTCGCCGAGTTGTGCCGGGCCGACCTCCTCGAGCGTCACGGCGACGGGGTTCGCTTCCGCGCCACCCTGGTGCGCAACGTGCTCGGCGACGCGGCCGGAGCACGTCTCGACTGAGGCTCGGCGTCCGGCGAACGCGAGGTCCGACGTCAGGGTGCCGGCGAGTACACCAGGCTCACCTGCGTCGTGGCACCAGCGCTCACGACGACGGACGAGCACCCGTTCGCTGCCCATCCCGCCAACGCCGTCCCGCACACCTCGTACGTGCCGGGTTCCATGAACGCGAACGACCCGAACTGGTTGCGGGGCTCGCCGTCGACCAGCACGTCGACCGGCAGGCCGGCCGGGGTCACCGACACCTGGAGCAACCCGAGCGGGACGAACGATCCGACCACCTCGCTGGTCGCCCCGGAGCTCACCTGCACCTGCTGGCACGGCGGGGTCCTGAACCCGACGACGTCGGTGAAGCAGACCTCGTGCGACCCGACGGGCATCTTGACCCAGGTGAGCGCCCAGTCGGACCGGGCGATGCCGTCCACCGACACGCGTGATGCGACCGCCGGCGACGTCCGCACCCGCAGCAGGCCGGTCGGGCCGAGCGGCGGCGCCGGACCGGTCGTCGGCGTGGGCGTCGCGACGAACGTCCCCGTCACCTGTGCCGTCACCCCTGGTGCCACCGTCACCGTCTGGCACGCCGGCGCCTGCCACGGTCCCGGCACGTCACCCCAGCACACCTGGTGCTCGCCCGGCTCGACGAAGGCGAACAGTCCGTACTCGTCGGCCACCTCACCGTCGACGAACACCGTGGTCGGCAGACCCGGCGGTTCGACCGCCACCTGCAGCAGGCCGAGTCGACCGAACGTCCCCGCGACCGTGGTGGTCTGACCGGGTGTCACCACGACCGTCTGGCACGGCGGCGTGGTGAAGCCGACGACGTCGGACCAGCAGACCTCGTGCGTGCCCGCGAGCACACGGACCCAGTCGAGACCCCAGTCGTTGCGCACGACGCCGTTCACGCTGATGCCCGACGGCACCGGAGGATCGGTCGTCACGCGCAGGAGTCCGGTGGACGGGGGCAGGTCGCCTCGGACGGGTGTCGCGAGGGAGACCGCGTCCGCTGCGCCGCCCGGACCGGTGAGCGTGACCGAGTGGTCGAGCAGCACCTCGTCGCTCAACCACACCTCGTCGATGTGCCAGCCGTCGCTCGCGATGCTGGAGTCGGAACCGAACCGGAAGCGGATCCGGACCTGTTGACCGACCCACGCCCCGAGGTCGACGACGGTCTCGATCACCCCGCCGCTCGATCCCGTGAAGGCCGGCCGTGGTGCGATGGGGTTGCCGCCCCCGGCCAGTTGATGGGTGTAGCCCCGGCTCACCATCGCCGGTCCGAGGTCGGCCCAGGTGGTCCCGTTCGTGGTGATCTCCACCACTCCGCCGTCACTCTGACGTTCGGTGTCGAACACGTGCAGGAACCGCAGCGTCGGATCGGATCCGGCCACCGCGACGGGTTCGGCGAGTTCGAGCGACGCCACCGCCGGCGCCGAGTGCCCGTCGACACGGGCGCCGAGCACCCCGGAGATGCCGGCCTGGCCGCTCGCACCCCAGCCGGGAGCTCCGGCCGTGGTCGACCGGGTCCATCGATCGGTGCCGTGTTCGAAGTCCTCGTGGAGCCACACCGTCGACCCGGCGGGACCGACGGCGACCGAGTAGCTGCAGGTCGCGGTGGAACCCGCTGTGATCGTCGCGAGGGTCACCTCCAGGACACCTGCCGCGTGCGTGCCGCCGCACGTCGACGACCCGGCCACGTACGGCGCACCGGCGGGCATCGTGGCCCGGACCACCACCCCCGACACCGTCGCCGACGAGGTGTTCGTGACGGTCGACGTGTACGTCAGGATGCTGCCGGGCGCGGCGACCTCGCTCGATGCCGTGGTGGTGAGGACGAGCGACCGGCAGTGGTCGGGGACGTCGAACGCCGCCTGCCCGTCGGTCCGGCTCGCCGGACTCCCCTGCCACGCGCTCTCGCCCAGCCCTCGTCTCGCGAACGCGCCCCAGATGACACAGCGGTTCGCTCCGCCGGTGCGCAGCTGGTCGGCGAGCAGGATCGCGTCCCGCGCATCGACGAAGCCGGGGCTGCAGGGCTGCAGCTTCATCCCGTCGAACACCAACTGCATGGCGGTGATGTTGCCGCCGGAACCACCGATCCAGTCGGGGTCGAAGCCGTCCCGTTCGACGAGCGCCCAGGTCAGGTCCCAGAGCATCGCGGCGAAGATCTCGCCGACGGCATGGGGCCCGTTCGCGGCGGCGAGGGCGGCGTACGTGCTGGGGTCGGTCCCGAGGTCGGTGCTGTACGGCGACGAACGCAGCCCGGGACCGGTGGGTGACTGACCGAGCGCCCAGGTGCCGATCGACCGTGCGTCGGCGCCGGTGTCGCCGGGCTCGAGCGTCATCATCAACGCGAACCAGTCGCTCCATCCCTCACCCGGCTGCTCGGCGTTCCGCAGACACGACGTGTTCGACGGTCCGCCGGTGAGCCGGTTGCTGATGCCGTGGGCGAACTCGTGGGCGATGAGGCCATTGTCGAACGCGCTGTCCCGATCGGGTTCCGGGCCCGTGAAGCGCATCAGCTGCAACCGGCCGGGGAACCCGTCCGGCGGCGTGGTGAAGTTGGCGTTGTCGACCCCCGACCCGTCGAGCACCTCGACGAGGACCGGGTCACCGGCGAACGCGTTCGGCCCGCCGCGGCCGTAGTTGTTGGTCTGGAAGTTGCCGCTCACCTCGTCGAACCCGAAGGCGTACGCCACGTCGTGCAGGTGGTTCACGAGCTGGAAGGCGTTGATCACCGCCGCGTCGGTGTCGACCGTCGGGGAACGAGTCGGATCGAACGTCGCCGTGAAGTCCAGCGTGGTCCCGCCGTCGGGCTGGCTCCCGGGATCGGCGACGTTGTTCGCGTCGACGTCGGTGTAGGCCGAGACGTTGTTGCCACGCGTGACCGTGAACTCCGCGCCGGGGCTGCCGTCGATGTCGTGCCACCCGTACGGCGACGCCACCGGGTCGGCCGGGTCGACGATCGTGGTACGCGGCCCGAACGAGGGTGCCTCCACCGGGGCGTCGAAGCCCTCGTAGGTCGCCGACGACGTGAAGTTGACGCGATCCAGTTCGGCCCCGGTGTCGGCATCGACCGTCACGACCCACCAGTTCCCGCCGTCACGTTCGCGGATCGAGACCTCCCACGCGAGGTCGACGGCGGCGGCGTCCTCCACCGGCTGGAGCACCAGTCGCACCGGGATCGGCAGCGCCGAGACTCCCCCGGTGCTGACGGTCGCGGCGGCCTCCGGTCCCGACCCTTCGACCACCTCGCGGAACGGACGCGTCGCCACGAGGCCGAGCACGTCGACGGTGGAGCGGACGGCGCCGACCTGGTCGATCTCGGGCGCGACCCGATCCGCGTTCGCGGCGAGCCCACGCTCGAAGCGGTCACCCCAGGAGCGAACCGTGCCCGTGCCGTCCACCACGACGTTCATCACGGCACCGGCGACGTCGAGTCCACCGAAGCGCTGCTGGAGGTGCACCGCCCACGCGCGGTCGTCGCCGACCGGGACGACGTCGACGACCGCTGCGTCGGCGATGTCGGCGGCCTCGAGGCCGAGTTCCTGACGGCGAGCAGTGAGCCAGGCGATCGCTCGGTCGGCCGCGAGCGCGGACGACAGGGCTCCCCCCTGGCCGTCGGGTCCACCGGACCCGTCGGGTCCACCGGGATCGATCGGCGCTGCCCCGGCCACCCGGACCCCGGCGAGCGGGAGCCCTGCAGCAGGCACGGGGAACGACAGCGCCATCAGTGCGGCCAGCGCGATCGCCCACCCGGAGCGCACGGATCCGACCGCCCGACGGTGGCGCCGGGCGCGACCCGGCGACACCACCCGGCCGTCGATGCCGATGCCCACCGCGATCGTCAGCCCGCGGCGGGCGGCGCAGGGCGGCGACGGCGGGCGGCGACGATCCACATCAGCGCTCCCGCACAGAGCACACCGACCGCGATCACCAGGACACCGGCGGCGTCACCGCCGGACGACGGCATGTCGTCCGCGACACCGCCCACGTCGACGCCGACCGATCGGCTGATCGGTTCGCCGCCCGGCGCGGTCCCGGAGAGCACGACCGTGCGACCACCCGCTTCGCTCCCGGGCACGACGAACGTCGCCGAGACGCTGCCCGTGCCGGACGCCGTGGTGGTGCCGAGCGTGGTACCTCCCGGGCCGAGGACGATCGTGACCGGGGAGTTCGGCGCGAAGCCGCCTGCGGTGACGGTGACGGTCTGACCGGGCTGCGGGGTCGGATCGGACAGCGCGACCGACCCCGTGCCGATGATGTAGGGGCCCGCAGCAGCGTGCTGGACGCCGAGGACCCCGATCAGCGCGGCGCACACCACGAGCATCCACTGCTTCGTGTGCGTCATCGGCCCGCCTCCGCGAACCGGACGTTGATGACCTTGGAGTCGGCCGACTCGACGAAGGAACGAGCGCTCGACGACGGCTTCGTGTCGATCCCGAGCAACGACCAGAACACGCTGGAGAGCACCGTCTGGAAGCCGAGGATCAGACCCAGGGTGGCGGGCGCCACGATCCGGATCGTCTGC
>Ga0315901_10009922_pt1 | contig 10899 bp, 7 predicted proteins | sample LakEriMetagenome_10_FD_203761 | JGI IMG/M metagenome (GOLD analysis project Ga0315901, IMG submission 203761) | Freshwater fungal communities from buoy surface, Lake Erie, Ohio, United States - Buoy 2 MA116 | ecosystem: Environmental > Aquatic > Freshwater > Lake | place: USA: Lake Erie, Ohio...
GGCGTGCTCGTTGACGACGGACAGGGCGGGCAGGATTCCATCAGCGGAATCGAAACCTTCGGGATCAGCGGTTCAGCCTTCAACGATACCCTCACCGGCAGCGGCCTTGACGACCAGATCGCAGGCGGTGGAGGGGATGACCAGATTCTGGGCGGTACCGGAAACGACTACAGCCTCGCAGGCGATGCCGGCAACGACACCGTGCAGGGTGGAGCGGGTAATGACACCGTGCGCGGCGGCATTGGCAACGACAGGCTGGACGGCGGACTCGGCCTCGACACCGCCGTGTACAGCCTTGCCACGGGCGCCGTGATCGTGAACCTCTCGACAGGTGCCGCGAGCGGCTCCGATGGCACTGATGTACTCGTCAGCATCGAAAACGTGGGAGGCAGCGCCTTCGCTGATACCCTCACAGGAAACGTCTCGGCCAATACCCTGGACGGGCTTGCGGGCAACGACACCCTGAACGGCGGTGGCGGTAACGATACCCTCATCGGTGGTGACGGCGCCGACTCGCTCGGAGGCGGCGCAGGCAATGACAGCCTGTCGGGCGGAACCGGGGACGATGTCCTCGCCGGCGGCACCGGCATCGACACGCTGGATGGTGGCGATGGCGCACGCGACGCGGCCAATTTCGCCGGCACGGGCGCCGGCGTCAGCGCGAGCCTTCTCACCGGCACGGCCACCAGCGGCACGAGCAGCACGACACTCATCGGGATCGAAGAGCTGCAAGGGGCTAACTTTGCCGACGCTCTGACGGGCAACGACGGCGACAACACCCTCCTCGGCAACGGCGGCAACGACACTCTGCAGGGTCTGCTGGGCAACGATTTCCTCGACGGATCCACCGGCAACGACAGCATCGATGGCGGCGGCGGCAACGACAACCTCTGGGGTGGGCTCGGCAACGACGCCGTATCGGCAGGCGCAGGCGATGACTACGTCGACGGCTTCCAGGGCAGCGACACGCTCGACGGCGGGCTCGGCATCGACATGGTGAGCTTCATCAGCTCGGCGGGCGGCGTGACGGCGAGTCTCGCCACCGGCGTTGCAACCACGCTCGCTGATGGCAGCACCGATGTCATCAGCGGTTTCGAATTTCTCATGGGCTCAGAGTTCTCTGACAATCTGCGCGGTAATGCGGGGAACAACAATCTGTTCGGTCGCAGCGGCGCCGACACCCTGAACGGCGGCGACGGGGACGACTTCCTCGCGGGCTTCGTGTCAAACGTCGGGGAGAGCCCACTCGATGCGGACGGCGCCGACTCGCTGATCGGGGGCATCGGCAACGACACCCTGCGCGGCAATGCGGGCAACGACACGCTTCTCGGAGGTGCCGGCAACGACAACCTGCGTGGTGATGCTGGCGATGACGTCATAGACGGCGGAGTCGGTAACGACGGGGTGGGGTACCGTTTTGATGAAATGGGGCTCAGCGCAGGCGTCGTGTTCAACGGCTCTGCGATCGGTACTGCAGCCTCCGTGACGCTTGCCGATGGCAGGGGTGGCACCGACACGCTCCTCAACGTGGAATTCGGCATCCTGACCGGCACGGCCTTTGCCGACACCATCACCGGTGGCGCGAAAGGCGACCAGATCTCGGGCGGCGGCGGCAACGATTCGATCGTCGGCGGGGGTGGTAACGATTTCTTCCTGAGCGGCGAGAATGGCAACGACACCGTCCGGGGCGGCGCCGGTGACGACACCCTGATCGGCGGCGCGGGCAATGACCTGCTGGACGGCGGTACGGGAACCAACGACTGGGTGGCATTCTTCAGCGCCGGCTCGGCCGTCTCTGCAAACCTTGCGAGTGGCGCCTCGGACTCCGCGACAGACGGTGTGGATACACTCGCGAACATCGAGAACATCGGCGGAAGCGATTTCAGCGATGTACTCACCGGCAACGGTGTCGCGAATGAACTTCAGGGCAACGGCGGGAACGACACCCTGACGGGTGGTCTCGGCGCAGACACCTTTGTTTTCGCGACAGCGGCAAACAGCATCACCAACCATGACACCGTGACCGACTTCCTGAGCGGTACCGACAAGCTCGAATTCGCGGCGTTTTCCTTCACGGGACTGGGGGCAGCTGGCCCGCTGGATGCCAGCACCTTCGTTCTGGGTACCGCAGCGCTGGACGCCGGAGATAGGCTTGTCTACGACAGCTCGACAGGGGATCTCTTCTACGATGCTGACGGCAACGGCAGCGGTTCGTCCGTTCTGGTGGCGAGTTTCGGCGCGGGCACGGTAGTGGCGGCCAGCGACATCTTCGTCGTCTGAGGCGGCGTAGCATGAGCCGGCTCCAGGGCAAACGCATCATCGTTACCGGCGGCGCCGGCGGCATCGGCAACGCAGCGGTGCGCCTCTTCGCAGAGGCCGGCGCGCGGGTCGCCTGCACCTGGCACGGCAGCGCACCCGATCTGCCCGCGGGCGTCAATGCGCACCGCTGCAGCATCACCGATCGCAAGGCGGTGCACGCCGCCTTCGAAGCCATGGTGGCGGAACTGGGCGGTCTGGACGCGCTGGTGCACGCCGCCGGTCTGCACGGCAGCACGCCCGCAGATGCGATCACGGACGCCGACTGGGATCGCCTGCTCGACGCGAACGTCAAAGGCACCTGCTGGACGAATCAGGCCGCCTTCAAACACCTGCAGGCCGCCGGCGGTTCGATCGTGAACATGGGCTCCGTGGAAGGCGTACGCGGTTTCGCGGGCAACGCGGTCTATGCCGCCTCACGCGGCGCGGTGATGGCTTGGACGCGCAGCGTGGCGCTCGAGTGGGGCCGCCACGGCGTACGCGTGAATTGCGTTGCACCCGCGGTGGCCACCGAGATCTTCCGACGCCAATGCGAAGGGCTGCCGCCAGAGGTGCTCGCCGGCATTGCTGCTGACCTGCAGCAGCGCATTCCCTTGGGCGGCACGCTGGGTGATCCGCTGCGCGACCTTGCCCCCGTGTTGCTCTTCCTTGCGAGCGATGACTCCCGCTTCATCACCGGGCAGACGATTGCGGTGGATGGGGGGTTGATGATGGTGGGGGCGTGAGGGTGCTGCCGGGTATTCACTCACCCGTGTTGCAGTACACTTCGGGCATGAAAGACACCCCCACTGCTCCCGCTGTGTTCGACGCCCACGCCTGGCGTGAAGCGGAGGCCCGCATCGTACGTGCGCGCGCCGAGCGCTATGCCGCCACCGGGTCGGCTGCCAGCGAGGAGGCGCTGTGGGCGATCGAATGCGAACTGCGAGCCTCGACGGGCCATGCCCGGGCACGCGCGCTCGACCTGGAACACCACCTGCAATGGCGACGCCTGGTTGACCGGATCAACAGCGCTACCGCTCGCTGATCTCTATCGGCGACTGTCCCGCGCGCTGCGCGGTAAACGGTGGTATGTGTTCGGTGCCCGTGCCGCGATCCATTTCGGGTCCGCTCGCGGCACCGTTGATGTGGATATCAGCCTTGCGCTCGATGGCCAGACGCCCGAGTCCCTGATCACACTGCTCGCAGCAGAGGGATTCGACACACGCATACCCGACTGGGAGGAACTGCTTCACGTCGCTCGGGTGCTGCTGCTAACCGATCGTACAAGTGGCATCGAAGTGGATATCGTGATGACAGGGCCGGGGCTGGAGGAAGAGTTCCACTCCAGAACGAGGAGCGCGGTGCTGTCCGGCATCCCGGTTCCGGTGATTTCACCCGAGGACCTCGTGATAGGGAAAGTGCTTGCAGGACGGGCGCAAGATCTGCAAGACGTGGGAGCTGTACTCGCGGCAACCGGAACACTCGAGGTGCAACGCATCATCGACACGCTGCGCAGCATCGAGCGCGCACTTGACCGTGGGGATCTGGTGGACGAGTTCTTTCGATTGCTGGGCAATCATCGCAGGGATTGACCGCGCTCCGGCTCGGGCCGAGGGGGTAATGCCCGCCGGGCGCTGCACTCACGCCTCCAGCACCTCCAGCCGCCCCCGCACTTTCGCCAGAAGCTCCGCATCGCCTGATTGGGCGTGGATGGATTCCAGGTTGCGCAGCATGCGCCTCAGGATCTCGCGCCGTGACGCGGGCTTGAGAAGTTGCGCGAGCGGCGCGCCGAAGCCCGTGGAACGGCGCTCCAGTTCCTCCCGTGAAAGACTGTCTCCGGTGAAGGGATCGATAACGACCAGCCCGCCACCAAGCTTCACGCGGACGAGGAAATGTCCGGGGAATGAGACACCGTCCGCCTCCAGCCCGATGTGCCGTGCCAGTTCGAGCAGCACAATCGAGAGCGTGATCGGTATGCCCTGGCGCGTCTCCAGCACGCGGTGGAGGTAGCTGTTATCGGGCGAGTAGTAATCCTCGGCATTGCCCGCGAATCGCGCGGTATCGAAGAAAAACCGCAGCAGGCAGCCCAACCGCGCGTTCTCGGTGGAGGCGTTGCGGGCTTCGATCCCGAGCCGGATCGCCATGACATCGAAAGTCGTGCGCAGTTGTTCCAGATCCAGCGTCGGATCGGCATCCGTCGCGATGGAAGCGGCAGCCTCGAAGAGCGGGATGGTGTCCTCGTCCTGCACCAGGAGCCGGAAAAAATCGAGCGGCGAGACCACAGATTCCACGCGCGCGCCTCAGCCCGTGGCGTCCCAGCGCGCATCGCGCTCCACCGCGCGCCCGTCACGGGCGAGCTTCAGCAGGTGCGCCCACAGCGAGTACTTCGCCATCGGGAACATCGCACGCGGAACGTCGTCGTAGGCGCGCTCCACAAGTTCGTCCAGCGTGCCGCCAGCCTCGTCGAGCACCCGCGCGACCTTGGCTTCGCGCGTGAGGCGGTGACGGATGATGCCGTCGACCACCGCGACCGGCTCGGGCATGAGCTCGCCGTGTCCGGGCGCGAGCGAGCGAAGCGGAAGGGATTTCAGTTTTTCCAGCGAATCGAGATAGTCCTTCATGTCGCCACTCGGCGGGATGATCACCACCGTGGAGCCGTTCATGATGTGATCGCCCGTGAAAAGCATCCCCTCCTGCTCGAGCAGCAGGCAGTAGTGGTTGCAGGCGTGACCGGGGGTGTGGACGGCGCGCAGCCTGAACTCAGGGGTCTGGAGCAGCGGCTCGTCGGAGAGCGCCACGTCCGGTTTGAAAATCAGATCCTGATAGAAGTCATCCGGTGCTACGACGCCGCGCAATTGGGCGCCGGTGGCACGCGCGAGCGGCGTGGCAGCGGGCGAATGGTCTTCGTGCGTGTGCGTGACCAGGATCCAGCGGATGCGGCCTGCGCCTTCGCGCAGGATGGCATCGATGTGGGAGGGCTCGTCCGGGCCGGGATCCACCACCGCGACCTCGTCGTTACCCACCAGGTAGGTGTTGGTGCCGGGCCCTGTCATCACGCTCGGGTTCGGCGCAATGATGCGGCGCACCAGTGGCGAGAGCTGGCTGGTCAATCCGGGTTCCAGGGTGATCATGGGCAGTCACTCAGGCTGCAGGGGTAGAAGGCGTGCGGTCGCGAGCACGCTAGCGGAGCTCCGTTATGCCAACCACCGGGTCCACCTCCGCGTCGTAATCCACACCCGCGAGCCCGAAGCCGAAGAGCCGCAGGAACTCCTGCTGGTAACCGGCGAAATCGGACAACTCATCGATGGTGTCGTTCTGAACCAGCGGCCAGCGGCGCTCGACCTCGCGCTGCACATCGGCCTCGAGTTCCTTGCCATCCATGCGCAGGCGCCCTGCCTCGTCCACCTCGGGTGCAGCCGCAAAGAGCCGCGTGCGGAAGAGCCCGTCAACCTGCTCGATGCAGCCCTCGTGCGTGCCGCGCGCCTTCATTACGCGGAAAAGCAGCGCGAGGTAGAGCGGCATGATCGGGATCGCGGAACTCGCTTGCGTAACCACCGCTTTCAGCACCGAGACATACGATTTGCCACCGAGCGGCGCGAGCAGCGCATCGAGGCGCACCGCGGTGGCATCCAGATCTTTCTTGGCCGCGCCGATGGTGCCGTCCCAGTAGATGGCCCAGGTGATGCGATCGCCCAGATAGGTGTAGGCCGTGGTGCGGCAACCGCTCGCGAGCAGGCCCTCGTCCGCGAGGCGGCGCATCCACATTTCCCAGTCCTCGCCACCCATGACGGCAACGGTATCGCGGATTTCTTCTTCCGATGCCGCGTCCAGTGCGACGTGTTTGATTTCTTTTTTGTCGGTGTCGAGGGTGCGCTCCTCGACGCGACGCCCGATGGGCTTCAGCGTGGACTTGTGCACCTCGCCGGTGAGCGGGTGCGTGCGGCGCGGCGCGGCCAGGCTGTAGACCACCAGATCCACCTGCCCCAGCGTGCTGCGGATCAGGTCTACCGTGCGGTCTTTTATCTCGGTGGAAAAGGCATCGCCGTTGATGCTCCAGGCACCCAGACCCGCGGCCTCGGCTTCATGGTGGAACGCCGCCGCGTTGTACCAACCCGCCGTGCCGGGTTTGCCTTCCGCGCCCTCTTTCTCGAAGAAAACACCGATGGTGCTCGCGCCACAACCGAAGGCGGCGCTGATGCGCGAGGCGAGCCCGTAGCCCGTGGAGGCCCCGAGCACCAGCACGCGCTTCGGGCCCGCGATGGGGCCACCGGCGCGCACGTGCGCGATCTGCTCGCGGACCGAAGCAGCGCAACCTGCCGGATGCGAGGTGACGCACATGAAACCGCGGACGCGGGGCTTGATGATCATGAGGGTGTTCCTGAAGCCATGGAGACGCGATGGGCCGGATTATAAGCGCGCAACGTGATGTGGCGCGCCCGCCGGCACGAACCCGGTTGACAGCAGACGAAGGCTTATTAGCGGAACAAACCCGCACAATGAGTTAGGGCTATCGGGGGGTGAAAGGCCTATGGTGCTCTCGTGGCGCAGGCCCCTGCGCATCCGGAGCATCACCCCCTCCTCTTGTTCGGAACGGCATTCGGCCGCTCCACGACCGCTATCCGATAGAACGTGCTAGTGCATATTCGATAGTGTCTCTTCTACCGCACAGCACTTTTCTATCAGACGGTGAACGAATGAATATCTATGCTGGAAATCTGTCCTACCAGACGAACGAGTCCGACCTGCGCGAGGCATTCGAAGCCTTCGGTGCAGTCTCGTCCTCGGCTGTCATCAAGGACCGCGAGACGGGCCAATCCAAAGGCTTCGGTTTCGTCGAAATGCCCAACAACGCCGAGGCCGATGCGGCCATCAAGGCGCTGAACGGCCGCGCGATCAACGGTCGCAACATCAAGGTCAACCAAGCCGAGCCGCGCAAAGAGCGCAGCGGTGGCGGCGGTGGTGGTGGTGGTGGCGCTCGCCGCTACTGAGAACCGCGCCTTGCACGCCAGCCGGGCGTTGTCCGGCTGGCTCTCACGCCTTTCCCCGGGCCTGCAACGGCCTCAGAGCACGAGCTTCCTCAGATCCGCCAGCACGCCCACCAGCCAGGTGAGGAATGCACCGGCATCCGCCCCATTGATCACGCGATGGTCGTAAGACAGCGATAACGGCAGCGTCTTGCGCGGCTGGAAGACTTTGCCGTCCCACATCGGCCGCACCGCCATGCGCGAGACCCCGAGTATCGCCACCTCCGGCGTGTTGACGATGGGCGTGAAGCCCTCGCCGCCGATGTTTCCCAGGCTCGATATCGTGAAGCAGCCGCCCTGCATCTCCGCAGGCTTCAGTTTGCGCGCACGCGCGCGTTCCGCGAGATCACGCGCTTCTGCTGCGAGTTCCCACACCGTCTTGCGGTCCACGTCACGGATCACTGGGACCAGAAGGCCCTGCGGCGTATCCACCGCGATGCCGATGTGCACGTATTTCTTCAGAACGAGCTGCGTGCCGCCCGGCGCGAGTGATGCATTGAAGCGCGGGTGCTCTTTCAGCGCGCGCGCGGAGGCCATCAGCAGGAAGGGCAAGGGCGTGAGCTTGTTGCCGCGCTTGTCCATCTCGGACTTCAAGCTCTCGCGGAAGGCTTCCAGATCGCTGACGTCGGCGTAGTCGAACTGCGTCACGTGCGGCACGTTCAGCCAGCTGCGCGACATGTTCGTCACGGTGGCTTTCTGGATGCCGGTGAGGGCCAGCATCTCGATGGGGCCGAATTCGGAGAAATCGATCGCGGGCACCTCGGGAAGCCCGAGACCAGCGCTCGCGCGGGGGGGCTCCGACAGGCGCTTCTTCACGTAGCCCTGCAGATCTTCCTTCAACACACGGCCCTTGGGTCCGGTCCCCGCGACCTCTGCGAGTGTCACGCCGAGTTCGCGCGCGAGTTGGCGCACGGCGGGGCCTGCGTAGGGCATGTCGCGCAGGGGGCGCTGGCGCTGCGCGGCACCGCCCGGGAGATGGCTCTCTTTCTCGAGCAATCGCGCGATGGCGAGGCCGGCGTCACCCTCGACCACGGCTACAGCAGGCGCTGGCGCAGAAGGTGCAGGCGCCGCTGCTGACACAGGCGCTGCGGCAGCCGGCGGTTCAGGTGCAGCTGCGCTTGCGGATGCCATCGCTGCCTCGGTGCGCAGCACTGCAATGCGCTGACCGGTGCTCACGTGCGCGCCCACGCGCGCATCGACAGAGACGATCACACCGGCCGCCGGTGCGGGTAATTCCATCGAAGCCTTGTCGCCCTCCATCACGAGCAGAGGGGCGCCCTCGGCAACACGGTCACCGGCACGCACGGAAATCTCGATCACTTCGACGCTCGCGGCACCGCCCAGATCGGGTACCAGCACATCCATATCGACGCCGGCCGCCGCGGGGGGGGGCGGTACGGGTGCGGCACGGCGTTCGGCAACTGCCATGCCTGCAGGACGAGAGGCTTCTGCTGCGGATCTCTGTGCTGAAGAGTCAGCTTCAGTGGCGGGAGCGGCTGCCTCAGCGGCAGTTGCAGTTGCAATTGCAGTTGCAGGAGCCGCAACACCCTGCGCAGCCTCCGCACCGGCAACCTCGAGGACGAGAATCGCGTCGCCCTGATTCACCTTGTCGCCGACCTTGAGGCGCAGCTCGCGAACGGTTCCGGCGAAAGGCGCGGGAATCTCCATCGAGGCCTTGTCGGACTCCAGCGTGAGCAACGGCTGCTCGGCGGTGACCGCATCCCCAACGGCAACGCTGAGTTCGATCACTTCGACGTCGGAGGCGCCGCCCAGATCGGGTACGGTGACGGTTTCCAGTTTCACGTTCACTCTCGCGCGCGCTGCGCGCTCCTGATGTCCGGTCCAGTGACGGGCTGATTGGCACGCCCGTCGTTCAAGGTCGCGCGCATGGCGCGCTCCTACACTGTGGTCGGGTTGGGTTTTTCCGGATCGATGCCGTATTTCGCGATCGCGTCGCTCACCACCTTGGGCTTCACGCGGCCCTCGTCAGCGAGTGCTTTCAACGCCGCCACGACCACGAAGTTGCGATCCACCTCGAAGAAGTGACGCAGTTTCGCGCGGGTGTCGCTGCGACCGAAGCCATCGGTGCCGAGCACCGAGAATCGCTGCTTCACGAATTGGCGCAGGCCGTCGGTATGTGACTTGATGTAATCCGTTGCGGCGATCACCGGCCCCGTCGCGCCCTCAAGCGAGGATGTCACGTACGGCACACGTGGCGTGGCACCCGGGTGCAGCATGTTCCAGCGCTCGCAGTCGACGCCATCGCGGCGCAGTTCGTTCACGCTGGTGAGGCTCCAGACATCGGCATCCACGCCGTGGCTCTCTCGCAGCATCGCTGCCGCCGCACGCACTTCGCGCAGGATCGTGCCCGCGCCCATCAGCTGCACCACGAGCTTCGATTTGGGCGAGGCGCTTTCGATGCGGTACATGCCGCGCACGATGCCTTCCTCTGCACCCGCGGGCATCTCGGGCTGCTGGTAGTTCTCGTTCATCGTGGTGATGTAGAAGAACTTGCTCTCGCCGCGGCCGTACATCACGTCCAGACCGTGATGGATGATCACGGCGAGTTCGTAGGCGTAGGCAGGGTCATAGCTCACGCAGTTCGGGATGGTGGCGGCCAGCACATGGCTGTGGCCGTCCTGATGCTGCAGGCCCTCACCGTTCAGCGTGGTGCGGCCCGAGGTCGCGCCGATCAGGAAACCGCGCGCGCGCTGGTCACCCGCGGCCCACGCAAGGTCACCGATGCGCTGGAAGCCGAACATCGAGTAGTAGATGTAGAACGGCACCATCGTGAGGTTGTGGTTCGCGTAGGACGTCGCCGCCGCGATCCACGCCGACATCGCGCCGGCCTCGTTGATGCCCTCTTCCAGAATCTGCCCTTTACGGTCTTCCTTGTAGTAGAGGATCTGGCCCGCATCGTGCGGCGTGTAGCGCTGGCCGACGGAGGAGTAAATGCCGAGCTGCCGGAACATGCCTTCCATACCGAAGGTGCGCGCCTCGTCCGGCACGATGGGCACCACGCGCTCGCCGAAGCCGGGCTCCTTCACCAGCGAGGACAGAAGCCTCACGAAGGCCATGGTGGTGGAGATTTCGCGGTGCCCGCTGCCCTTCATCTGCGCCGCAAAACTCTCGAGCGTGGGCACCGGGAGTTTCTCTTCCGTCACCACGCGGTTCGGCATGAAGCCGCCCAGCGCTTCGCGGCGCTGGCGCATGTAGACGATCTCGGGGCTGTCGGGCGCCGGGCGGTAGTACGGAACGGTTTTCAGCTCTTCGTCTGTGAGGGGGATGCTGAAACGCGTGCGGAATTTCTTCAGGCTCTCGAGATCCATCTTCTTGACGGAGTGGGTCTCGTTGGCGGCCTCACCGGAGCTGCCCATCCCGTAGCCCTTCACCGTCTTGGCGAGGATCACGGTGGGCTGGCCTTTGTGGTTGAAGGCCTCGTAGTACGCGGCGTAGACCTTGTACGGGTCGTGACCGCCGCGGTTGAGATACATGATGTCGTCGTCGGAGAGGTCTTTGACCAGTTCCGCGGTTTCCGGGTATTTGCCGAAGAAGTGCTCGCGCGTGTAGGCGCCGCCGT
>Ga0315901_10009923_pt1 | contig 10898 bp, 5 predicted proteins | sample LakEriMetagenome_10_FD_203761 | JGI IMG/M metagenome (GOLD analysis project Ga0315901, IMG submission 203761) | Freshwater fungal communities from buoy surface, Lake Erie, Ohio, United States - Buoy 2 MA116 | ecosystem: Environmental > Aquatic > Freshwater > Lake | place: USA: Lake Erie, Ohio...
GACTCGCTCTATAGCCGTCTGGAGATGATCGTCTCGCCACTCGGCACGGTTCCGATTATTGAGCTGGTCGCGAAAGGGACGATCCGCAACCGCGAAGTCTTCAATCGCCGTCACTTTCAGTCGCTCGATGAAGTTGACCTGACCGGGTTTAACTCGATGATCAATCTGTGGTCGGTCGAGTACGCCGAGCAGTTTGCGGGAGACACGATTCCTTGACGAACTCGTGAGAATCGCCGGGCAGGGGTGCCGACCAGTGGTCGATTCTTCTGCACTGCGGCCACCCTCACCCCCAGCCCCTCTCCCGGTGGGAGAGGGGAGCCAGGCAGAACCACTCTCAACCCTCAATCCTCAACTCTCAACCACCCACCTGATGGTCACCCAGCGCCTTGTCTTTCATGGTCTCGAGTCCGCGTTGTGGGTGACCGCACTGGGGCTGGTACTCATCGGCTCAATCGCCTGCGTGGTGATTCTGTTCCGGTACGAGCGACAGCTGATCGCGAAGAAACTTGGCAACACACTGCTCGCACTGCGGCTGGCCGTGCTGGCTGTTCTGGCTGTGATTCTGCTCGAACCTGTGCTGGCCTGGACGCTTGACTTGGAGAAGTCGGGCCGGATCGTGGTGGCGGTCGACGTATCGCAGAGTATGGAGACCAAGGACGAGCAGGCATCGAGTTCGGAGAAGCTGCGGACGGCGCAGGCTCTGGGGCTCCTGTCGCGGGACACTCCGGTTGAGGAGTGGTGCAAGGCATACGACGTCGGCAAGGAGCCCGAATGGGCCAGCGTGGCAGAGGAGTCGGACCCCAACAAGCTCAAGGCACTGATCGATTCCCGTCGCGAGATGGCTCGGGGGGCGATTGACGAAGTCTCAAAACTCGACCGGGTCGAGATCGCTCGCCGCATCCTGCAGAGTGGGCCGAGTCCGCTGCTGAAGGACCTCGAAAAGCTCGGCAAGGTCGAGCTGTGCCTGTTCGCGGGACAAGCGACTCAGCTGGAGCCGGAGCTCCTGGAGAAGCCGCTGGAGCCACCCGGCGATGCGATCCAATGGACGAAGACCGACCTGATGCAGGTGATGACAGCTTCGCCCGCCGAGCGAGGCGGACTGAAGCTGGCGGGGGTCGTGCTGCTGACCGATGGGCGTGACAACGCTCACACGGGCGATGCCGAGTACCTGCAGCGATTTGCAGGTGGGGCACCGATTCACCCGGTACAGATCGGATCTGAGCGCCGGCCCAAGGAGTTGGCGATCGCGAGCCTCGATTATCCCCCGACGGTCTTCCAGAACGACAAGCCGGTCCTCAAGACGAATATCCGCATGGTCGGACTCGACCCCGGTCAGGAGATCGGGGTGACCTTGGAGAAGATCGATGCCGATGGAAACCCCGTCGGAGATCCGATTCGCAAGTCGATCAAGGCGACCGAGGGCACGCAGGAGCTGCAGTTCGATCTGACCGCCGAGACCGAAGGCCGCCAGCGTTACCGGGTCAAGACGGATGACCTGCCCGAAGAGGTTCGGACCGACAACAACAGCCGCGAATTCGCCTTGCAGGTCGTCGATGACCGCTCGGACGTGCTGCTGGTCGAAGGGGAAGGACGCTGGGAGTTCCGCTATCTGCATGCGGCCCTGTCACGCGATGAGCGAGTCCAGCTGAGCGCGGTCGTCTTCAACCAGCCCTATATGGGGGTGCTGCCGGACACGTTCTTCCCGCGCGAGCTGTCGCTCAAGGGGCTCAACGCGCAGTCCAAATCGACTCCGTTCGAGCAGTACGACATCGTGGTGATCGGCGATGTCGACCCGAAGGACATGACGCAGGAGACCTGGACTCAGCTTGATCGGTATGTCCGTGAGGAAGCGGGAACGGTCATCCTGACTGCGGGGCGAACACATTTTCCGCTGACCTACAACAGCCCGGTGATCGACGAGCTGTTGCCGATCACCAAGTTGCGGCAAGTCGAGCCCAACGACGCCGCGCAGAAGCGTGGTCCCCAGGAACGCGGCCTGCATCTGACACTGACTCCCGATGGCGAGCGGCAGACGATGCTGCAGTTCCATACCGACCCGCTGGAGAATCGAAAGATCTGGGATCAGCTGCCGGGGCATCCCTGGGCGATCGTGGGGGAAGCCAAGCCGGGGGCCAGTGTGTGGAGTTCACTGAAGAGTGAGCTTCCTGATCCAGGCCTCGACTGGGAGCGTCAGAACGCCCTGATCGTGCAGCAGTTCCTCGGAACGGGGCAGGTTGTGTGGATGGGGATCGATAGCACCTGGCGACTACGCTTCCGCGTGGGGGATACTTATCACCACAGGCTGTGGGGCCAGTTCAGCCACTGGGCGAGTGAGTTCAAAGCCAGCGCCGGGAACGAGTTCGTACGGCTCGGTCTGGAGAAGCCGGTCATTAACGAGGGGGATGACGCCGTCGTGATCGCCCGCTGGGACCCGCGCTTTCTCGAGCGGGCTCCGCTCATGAAGGCCAAAGCCACGATCCGCCCTGGCGGAGCGGACAGCCAGCACCCGGGGGTGACGGTCGAACTCAAGCCCGATCCCGAGCGTCCGCTGGTCCATACCGGCCGGGGCGTCGGTCTGCGAGCGGGGGAATACACCGTCAAGCTGGAAGTCGAAGGCGCCGATCTGGGTGGCACAGCCATCACGACCGAGCTCTCGGTCCTGGAAAAGCCGTCGCCCGAGCTGGCCGACCTGAGTGCCAATCGTCCGCTACTCGAGAAGCTGGCTCAGACGACGGGCGGCACCTTCTACCCAATCAACTGGGCCCATCAGGTCACCGAGAAGTTCCAGCAGGTGAAGGAGACGCTGACCGAACGCAAGGAGATCGCCCTGTGGAATCACTGGCTGATCTTCCTGGTGTTCTGCGGTCTGCTGATGAGTGAGTGGGTGCTGCGCAAGGTCAACGGGTTGCCGTGAGGGGCGTAGCAAGCCGATGTAGAGCCACGTTCGCCAGAACGTGGGTTTCTGCGGCTTCAAACGGTGATCACCCACGTTCCGGCGAACGTGGCTACATTACGACTCCACCTGCCCCCAGTCCGGAATCGTCGGCTCGGGCTTGATGATCATCTTCACCGTCGACCTCTGAGCGACTTTCACACCCTTACCGCCGCGGCCGGTGACAGTGTACTTCAGCTGGCCGAACGTGAGCGGGGTATCGTTGTCCTTGATCACTTTCATCGTGTCGGACGGGCGTGACATCTTCTGAGCCCCCAGCAGAACATCGCCATCGTCCAGCTTGATCCCCCGGACTCCCTTGCCGGCTCCTGAGAGCACCGGCACTTCGCTGATCGAGAAGTGAATCAGCCGGGCCTCGCGCGAGATCAGGAACACGGTGTCGTTCTCATCGACCAGCTCGACATGCACGACCTTGTCCTTGTCGACCAATCGGCAGTATCTCCGGCCTGACTTCGTCGACGGCAGCCGGAACGCGGACAGCGACATCCGCATCACCTGCCCCAGAGCGGTCACGATCAGTAGGTACGGAGCCGGAGCAGGCTGCCCTTCGACTTCGGTATCGGCGGGAGTGAACCGCGTATCAGTGCTGAGAGCATTGATGATCGAGACGCCATCCCCCAGCCGGATATGCTTCGACAGCGGCTCGCCATAGCCGGTGCTGGCCGGGATCTGCTCGGCGGGCAGCGTGTAGGCTGTTCCGTCGCTGCTGAAGAAGATCGCGTTGTCGAGCGTGCTGCACGGTAACACGTTCAGCAGCTGGTCCCCTTCGCGCATGCGGAGCTTGTCGAGGGTCGAGATCTTGCCAACCCGACGGACCCAGCCTTCGGTCGAGAGCACGATGTGCGTGTTCTCGCGGACGATATAGGCCTGCGGGTCGAACTCGGTGATCTCCTCGGACGACCCCAGAGCGGTCCGCCGCTTGGTCCCCATCTCCTCGCCCAGGGCTTCCAGTTCCTTGCGGACTTCGCCCCACAGCCTCTTTTCGCTGGCCAGGATCTTACGGATCCGTTCGGCTTCGGTTTCCTTCTCGTGCAGCTCCGCACGGATGCGACCGATCTCCAGTCCGGAGATTCGGTACAGCGCCAGATCGAGTACAGCTTCCGTCTGCTCTTTGTCGAGCGGAAACGCCTTCATCATCTTCTCGGCGGCGTCCGAGCGCCCGTCACTGGCCCGGATGATCTTCAGGGCCTTATCGAGCCCGTCGAACACGATCGCAAAGCCGCGCAGGATATGAATCCGGCGTTCGAGCTGCGCGAGCTGGTACTCGAACCGCTTCCGGACGGTGATGAACCGGAACTTCAGGAAATGCTGCAGAATCTCAATGATCCCGCAGCGCTTGGGGAACAGAACGCCCTGCTCGTCCGGCACCAGACAGGTCGCGTTGTAGGCGAAGCTGTCTTCGAGCCGCGTATGCTTGAAGAGGTAGGCCATGACCGCTTCGGCGTCGCCGGCGCTCTTGGTCTCAACGATGATCCGCAGCCCGTGCTCATCGTTCGATTCATCGGCGATGTCGACGAGCTGGGGTAGCTTGCGCGAGTCGCGAATCTCGCCCAGCGAGGTCATCAGCGGGCCGGTTTCCACGCCGTAAGGAATCGTGTGGATCACGATTCGGGTCGGAATCTCTTTTCCTTTTTCCTTATCGAAGGCCCACTCGGCCCGGACCTTGATTGAGCCGCGGCCCTCTTCGTAGATCTCTTTGAGTTCCTTGCGGTCGGTCACAATCCGCCCGCCCAGCGGGAAGTCGGGACCGCGCATCTTGGTCAGGACCTGGGCCACGCTGGCTTCGGGCTCGTCGATCAGCAGGACAGCGGCCTTGATGACCTCGCCCAGATTGTGGGGAGGCATATTGGTCGCCATCCCGACCGCGATGCCGCTGGTGCCGTTGACCAGCAGGTTTGGGAACTTGGCCGGAAGCACGACTGGCTCCTGCCGCGTTCCGTCGTAGTTCGCGCGAGTGTCGACCGTCTGATACCGCAGCTCGGTCATCAGCTGATCGGCGACCTTCGTCAGCTTGGCCTCGGTATATCGCTCGGCGGCCGGAGGCAGACCGATGATCGAGCCGAAGTTCCCCTGACCATCGATCAGTGGCTCACGCAGAGTGAACGCCTGGGCCATGCGGACCATGGCGTCGTACACAGCCACGGTTCCATGCGGGTGATAGTTACCCGTGACCTGGCCGGTGATCTTGGCACACTTGGCGTACTTGGCATCGGGCGTCAGCCCCAGATCCTCGTACATCGCAAACAGGATGCGCCGCTGCACCGGTTTGAGGCCATCTCGCACATCGGGAAGTGCCCGCGACATGATGACCGACATCGCATAGTTCAGGTATCTTCGCCGCGTTTCGTCGCTGATCGAGATGAACTGAATCTCGTCCCCTTCGCGGGGACTGCTGGAATTGCGGGCAACCATGCGGACGATCTCCTGACCTCGCCGGAGCAGAACGACCACGCCAGCGGGACCGGATTGTTAGGGATTGCCCGCGAAACGCAAGGGGAGTTTGGTCGCGTGGGAAAATCCACGGCCGCCTTTCCTCTGAAGAAAAGAGACTTGACTGCCGACGGGCGGGCACCTTACTGTTTGAGCATGGCTAAATTGCCCTCAGCTGTGAATCTTCCTCTGCGACGGACGTGTGTCCGGTCGTATTGGCGGTTTTACTTTAGTCCCACCGGGATTTCCGGGCCGGGTCGAAGCTGAGCAACCGCCTCAACGATGACACCCTCAGGCTCCTGAAATCCCCGCGATTTCAGGAGCCTGTTCCATTCTGTGACCCCATTCCACCGTCGAGCCAGCTCGACACCCTGCCTGAAAGGTTCGACCGATGATCGTTGTAATGAAGCGCGGCGCGACTGACGAAATGATCCAGCGGAGCGTTCGCCGGATTGAAGAACTCGGGCTGAAGGCCCACATCATCCAGGGAACGGAGCGGACCGTCATTGCCGCGATCGGCGATGAGCGCGGGAAGGACGAACTGGCTGCGCTGGACGATGTCGAGCAGGTCCTGCCGGTGCTGGCTCCGTACAAGATCGCCAGCCTCGAAACGAAGTCCGAGCCCACGGTCATCACCGTTCGCGACCTGGTCATCGGCGGCGGGCGGATCGGCATCATCGCCGGTCCGTGCTCCGTTGAGAGCGAGGCTCAGATCGTCGACTCGGCCCGGAAGGTCAAGGCGGGCGGAGCGACAGCTCTGCGGGGTGGAGCGTTCAAGCCGCGGACCAGCCCGTACTCGTTCCAGGGGATGCAGGAAGAGGGGCTCAAGCTGCTGGCAGCGGCACGGGATGCCACCGGATTGGCTGTCGTGACAGAGGTGATGACTCCGCACCATGTCGAACTGGTCGCCAAGTACGCGGACGTACTGCAGATCGGAGCCCGCAACATGCAGAATTACCATCTGCTGGCAGCTGCGGGAGAAGTCCGTAAGCCAGTGCTACTGAAACGCGGACTCTCTGCCACGATGGAAGAGTTCCTGCTCGCGGTCGAGTACATCCTCGACCGCGGGAATCATCAGGTGATTCTGTGCGAGCGTGGGATTCGCACCTTCGAAACGCACACACGGTTCACGCTGCCTCTGGCCAGCGTGCCGTACCTGAAGGAGCGGACCCACCTGCCGGTCGTGATCGACCCCAGCCACGGGACCGGGATCGCTTCGCTCGTGCCGCCGATGTGCGCCGCGTCAGTGGCCTGCGGCGCGGATGGGCTGATCATCGAAGTCCATCCCGACCCCAAGAAGGCCAAGAGCGACGCCAGCCAGACGATCTCGCCCGAAGCGTTCGCTGCCACCATGGCCCAGTGCCGCGCGGTCGCTGGTGCGCTTGGTCGCCAGATTGGGTAATAGTAATCGTTCGAGCGTGCATGAAGTCCAAGATCGGTGTCCCGCAGGCGACCGCGTCGCCAGTGGGGCTCCGTGCGCTACTTCCGACGCCCGCTGCAGCGATCCAGAATGATGGAGACGACAATCGCGATGTGGAGGATCTGGATCCCGGCGAACCAGCCAAAGTGATCCTTCAGCAGGGCGTTTGGACCTCCGCCCGCTTCACGCGGCAGGATGCGACTGAGCGCGATCATCACCAGCAGCGGAGCGAGCAGAATCAGCGGGGTCAGCACCCATCCCTTCCAGTAGGTTCGCACGATTCGCGCTGGCGAATTCGGCACAGTCGCCAGCTCGTCATAGGAGATCTGGAACGAGCCCCCTGAGTTCAGGGCGAAGAACGATGGCTTCTCGCCCGACGTGTGAACTCGCAGTCTCACACGCCGGAGCGGGGCGATCGGAAAGAAAGCCGCGACAAGCCAGCACGTGGCTTCCGCATCCCCATTCTTCAGGTATTCCCAGTCGTAAAACTGGGTGCCGAAGCCATTCGTAGTGCCCATCGCGGTTGCCCGCTACTTCTTGAACATCGGGGCGTTCTTGTTGCCGCGCGACAGCAGATAGGCCATCAGGTCGAGGACTTCGTCCTGGTTCAGGCTCTTCAGCAGGTCTTTCGGCATCTGCGAGGTCGTCGACACCGTTCTCGATTCGATCTCCGCGATCGGGATCGTCTGGAACTTGGTCGCGTCCTCCGGGTTGGTGATGATCGTGACCGAGTCTGCGGTCTCGGACGCGATGCGACCGGTGTAGACCTGGCCGGACTTGGTTTCGATCACGGTCGCGCGGAACAGGTCGGGAACGACCTTGTTCGGATCGACGACCGCTTCGGCCATGTCCTTCAGGGCGAAACGTCCGGCGAGCTGAGTCAGATCCGGCCCGGTGGCGCCCCCTTCAGCATCGTAGCGGTGGCACAGGATGCAGCGCCCGGCAGCGAACATCTTCTTGCCGTTCTCAAAGTCGCGGCCCTTCAGTTCGGGACCCGCAGCTGCCAGGATCGAATCGACGGTCCAGTCCTGTCCGGGGCCGGCGGCCTTGGGGAGTTCCGGCGGCAGCACTGGTTTGCGGGCTCCGAAAGCCTCGATCGCCAGCTTCTCCTGCTCGGTAGCGTTCTCCCACGCCTCCTTATCGATGTTGCGGAGGAACCCCTGGTAGCTGGCTCCACCGCTCCAGGTGCGAGCTGTGTTGAACCAGTTGAAGAAGACCTTGCGGTCCTCGATCGTCCAGCCGGTCTTCAAGTTCCGCAGAGCAAAAGCGTAGTGCATCTGCATCACATCGGGGTGATTCTTCTGCACAGCCAGCAGCGTTCCTCCATAGCCCGCGTTGCGGCTGAGCAGTTCGCCGTAGTCCGGCGCGATCTGCTGCGGCGGAGCGGCGAGGAGGGTGGCGATCCGCGTCGAGATCCCCGGAGCCTTCAGATAGACCAGCACATTGGCCAGTTCACGATTGAGGTCATTGAGCTCCAGTTGAACGTGGGGATCATTGCCTCCGGGCAGCTGGGTGGCAGGGAATCGCTCATCGAGCTTCTTCAGCACCATCTGGCGATCCGCTTCTTCAGGTTCGCCGAGCCGCACGAAGATCAGCTGATAGGTTCGCAGCAGTTCGAGCCGCTGAGTCGGCGTCAGCGTGGCCCAGTTCAGCTTGTCGAGCGACTCAACCAGCCGATGACGCAGGGCGGCGTCGCCTCCGACTCGGGCGAGTCCAGCCACTCCGTTGATCAGCTGATTCGGAGCGGTCGACCCCAGGACCATGTCCCGCCAGCTGTCAGCAGACTGGTGCTCCAGCGCGATGCGGGCGGCGTAGCGGATGAACCGGTCGGGATGATTCAGGTTCGGGAATGCCAATTCGACGGCGGGCTTGGGATCGGCCTGCTTGGTGTGAAACGCCTCCAACTGGTGCCGCAGCTCATGCATCGCGATGGTCGTCGTGTTCTTCGCGATCGCAGGCTCGGTTGGCTCGGTTCCGGTGTAGACGACTCGGAACAGTTCGGACTGTGTCCCACGACCGCCCACGGTGAAGCAGAGCGTGCCGTCCGGTGCGACAGCGACATCAGTCAAAGGGAGCGGAGTCCGGGAGACGAACTCTTCCTTCGTCGCGGAGTAGCTGGCGCCGCGCGGCTGGATATGGATGGCGTACATCGTGCCGAACGTCCAGTCGCAGATATAGAGGGCGTTCTGGTACTTGGCGGGGAACTTGGTCCCGTATCCAAAGGCCACGCCGACAGGACAGCCGGGGCCGATATTGACCAGTTCGGGCAGGCTGTCGACGTAGTGAGAGGGCCACTTGCCGGTCCCGCTTCGCCAGCCAAATTCGCTGCCGCTGACAGCGTGCGAGACGCGCGTCGGGCGGTACCAGGGGGCCCCGAAGTCCCACTCCATGTCGGCGTCATAGGCGAACAGCTCGCCATCGGCATTGAATGCCATGTCGTACGGGTTGCGGTAGCCAGCACTGACGACTTCCCAGGTCTTGCCTTCGGGGTCAGTCTTGGCGATCCAGCCGCCGGGAGCCAGGACTCCAGCTGCGTGACCATTGGCGTCCCACTGCCGGGGCAGAAGGTGATCTTCGTTCCAGTTCATCGGCAGGCGGCTGGTATAGCGAGCCCGCTCTTCTTCCGGCTTGTTGGGCAGGTCGGCAGGCTCGAACGGAGGCCGCGTATGGTTGCCGCAGATCACATAGATCGACTTCCCGTCCGGCGAAAGGTGGAGCGCGTGCGGACCGTGCTCGCCACCGCCCCGGAACTCGTGCAGCTTGACCACTTCGTCGAACTGGTCATCACCGTTGGTGTCCTTGCAGCGGTAGAACCCGCTCCCTTTGCCACCATTGACCGAGACATACAGGGCGTCAAAGGCATACAGCAGCCCCTGAGCGGCCGAGATGTCGACCGTCAGCTTTTCGACTTTGACCGGATCGGTTGACCCCAGAGCTGGCAGGGTGATCCGGCATAGCCCCTTGTCGCCCTGATCACTGGCGATCAGGCGGCCATTGTTGTCGAAGGCGATGCAGACCCACGAACCGAGTTCGTCTTTGGGGACCGTGAACAGCCGCTCGATCTGGAAGCCGGGCAGCGTGTTGAACTTGGCAGTGCCTACGGCACCTTCGGAGAACGGGTCACCCCACGGGCTGTCACCGAGCTTGCCGATGATCTTCGGCTGGGCCCATTCGGTCGCGTCGGCCTTCTCGGCGACGCCCCATGATTCGTCGGTGATCAGCCGCTCGATCGAGCCATCATTGCGGTAGAGCGTAATGCGGGCGATGAAGGCGGCGACACCGCCCTCGTTGATGGCATCGACCAGCAGTGTGTTCTCACCGTCGACGACATGCTGTGTGATGTCGACCTTCGTCGATTGAGCCCACTCGTTCCCCTTGGCGACCTCTTTCCCGTTGAACCGGGCGACAAAGCCGTTGTCGCAGGTCAGCTGGAGCGTGGCCTTCTTGACGGGGCCGGTGAAGGTCTTCTTGATCGCGTAGTTTTTGCCGCTTTCGGCTCCCCAGATCCAGTGCGGGACCGTGTTGTCTTTCGGCTCCGGGACCTCGGTCGTTGGGGTCTGGGGGGCTTCTGTCCCGCTCGATGAGACTTTCTCAACGGCCTGAGTGTAGCTGCCACTCCCGGTGTTTTGAGCCTGGGCCAAGGCTCCGAAGGTGAACATCAGCCCCACGAGAGGAGCGAGTCGACGTGTGAAAAACATCCAGCCACCCTGGCGTCGAAATGGACTCAAGCCGCGTATTGCGGACCCAGCCGTACTGCCGCGAGACAGATCAAACGACTGCGATGTGTGGACGATAGGGCATCTTGGGAGGAGACTCCAGCGAGCAGCCGGGACGCTGAACCGAATGAAAACGCGTTAAACTGATCCAACTCGCTACAGGTCATTTGTTCAGCGTGCCGGGCCGCACTCATCAATCTTCTTGAATCCAAGCCGTTGACTTTTTCCCTCAAACGGCGTTTAATCTCGTGACCCCGGTGGTGTTGTGTAGGACAGCACGCTTGGAGATTACTGCGCCCAGTCGAATTCTCATTCGGGGGTGGGTAACACCACTGGAACCATAGCATTGGAAGGTTCGGAGTCACTCATGAAGAAGATC
>Ga0315901_10009924_pt1 | contig 10897 bp, 14 predicted proteins | sample LakEriMetagenome_10_FD_203761 | JGI IMG/M metagenome (GOLD analysis project Ga0315901, IMG submission 203761) | Freshwater fungal communities from buoy surface, Lake Erie, Ohio, United States - Buoy 2 MA116 | ecosystem: Environmental > Aquatic > Freshwater > Lake | place: USA: Lake Erie, Ohio...
ATTTCTAGCAAAAAATAAAAAGGTTTGTAGCCCCTCCGCTGCTGTGACCTTCACCCCGTCGGCCCTCCCCCCCCTCCCCCCCCTGGTCAGCGGGCACTCACTCACAAGCCTGGCCGGCTGTGGGCCATGTGGACAATGTGGACAACGGTTTTGCAGTCGCTAGGCTTGCGTGCCTGCGCACTTGGTGGCGTGGACAATGTGGACAATGGCCGGGCGGGTGCATGGCGTCCGTACCCGCTGGCGTGGGTCAAGGGCGTGGGTTTGTGGACAATGTGGACATGTGGACAATCGATTTTAAGTCGGTCGACCCCCTTTGGGGGCGTGCGGGCTGCCGGCGCGGCCCATTGTCACTACTGTATATCCATACAGTATATTTATCTCCCCATAAACCTATAAACTGATAGTCCACATTGTCCACAAAGCCCATTTCCCCAATGGCGCGACGTGGACAACGCACGCCCGTTTTCGTTGACCACGCATTGACCACGACTGTCCACAATCCCGACTGTTTTACTAGGTTGTTGCATTGTGCAAGAGAATCCTTTACACTAGCCCCGTCGCACAATCGCGATGCAATAGAGTAAAGGCAAACCATGAAAGCACTAGGTTACATCGCATACGAAGGCCCGTCCCTGATTGACGGCGCGCCTATTGTCGTTATCGTTAATAAGCTCGACGGATCCGACAATGCCAAAACCGGCGCCATTGTTCAATCGTTCATCATCCGCGCCGATGTGGCGCCCGTCGAAGCTCTCAAAACCGGCGCCGATGAGTCGATTTGCGGAGACTGCCCGCACCGGCCGCTACTGGCCAAAATCAATGGCCAAGCACCATGCTACGTTAACGTCGGCCGCTCGGTCCGATCGGTTTATGAAGCATACCGGCGCGGCCGGTACACCAAAGCGGACCCGGCCACAATCGCGCGCGCCCTGGCCGGTAAAATTGTTCGGCTTGGCACCTATGGGGATCCAGCGGCCGCGCCGGTCCGGATGTGGACGTCAATCACCCGCTATGCAATTGGGCGCCGGGGTTATACGCACCAATGGGACCGGCCAGAATTCGATGCGGCCGCATGGGCGCCCCTTGTGATGGCAAGCGCCGACACAATCGACGAAGCGGCCAAGGCTAACATGCTCGGGATGCGCGTTTTCCGCGTATCGATCGGCGTCGACGTTCAAGCGGGCGAAGCATCATGCCCGGCAAGCGCCGAAGCGGGCCGGCGCGCCACATGCGCTAAATGCACCCTATGCTCTGGCACCAGCATACAAGCGCGCGACATTGTGATTGCGGACCACGCGGCCGGCCATAAGCGCCGGGTGATTGCGATTGCGGCCGCGTAAGATCAACGGCTCATGCGGCCATGCGGCCGCATTGGCCGGGTGATTTTGCCCGGGCAACAGTAAAGGCCAGACATGCAAGTAAATCAAACCCTTACCCTGCACCTATTCGGGCGCCCCGAGCGGGTTCGCATTCTCGCCATTCGGCGCGCCGGTACAGTCGACGTCGAGCGCCTATCGGACGGCCGATGCTTTCGGGTGAGCGGACTATGAGCGCGCACCGTGAGCACTACAAACCGGCGCCAATGCAGCGCCCCGAGCCGGTCCGGGACGTGTTGACGGCACTGGCCATTGGGATAGTGCTGGCCATGCTGGCGCTGGCCTATTTTGACGTCCTAGTGCCATGAAAACCAAAGCCCAACGCCAAGCCGACTGGCTCGCCCAGTTTACGGACATGCTGCTAACCCGCGTCCCGCGATTGGCCGGCCGCATCGATTGGGATGCGGCCCGGTACTACTACCTACACGGCACGCCCGTCGCGGATGCCGTCGATCAATACATCATCGCAAGGAACATTGAAACATGAGCGCATCTGAAATGCATCTGAAATGGTGGTTCGCTGCATCTGAAAACGGCCATGTGGCCGGCGCCGGAGACGTCGAACTCACCAAAACGATTAGCCGGCGCGACGCGCAGCTAATCGCGGCCGCGCCGGATTTGCTGGCCGCGCTCGAATCCGCAATTCAGTGGGCCGCGCCCATGAGAGACGCACCACGCGACGCCCGGCCGGACTGGTTTAACCAAGCCCGCGCAGCCATCACCAAAGCCACTGGAGACTAACCCCATGATTACCATCACCCACGGAAAAGCCACGTTTACCGTCAAGCCCGAAAACGCCGAGCCAACGCGCGAGCTTCTGGCCCTGATCGATAAGAGCAAAGGCCGCAAAGGGCGCAAGCTCAAGCGGGAGACGGCCGTGCGGCGCCAGTATCCGATTTTCACGCCGGGCATGAGCACAGCCGAATACGTGCGCCGATACGCGGCTTTAAACACCCCTATGGTCCCGGTCACATACGAGCACGCGGACCGGCCAGCGGCCATGCTGGACCCGTCTGTCCCGGAGGTTGTATGCGAACAATAGGCTATTTGCACCACTTCGGCGAGATTGAACTGGATTGTACGCTAGAGTATGACCCCGGCCAGACGGCCGACGAGATAAACCCGCCATTCCCGCCCGCGGCGTACTTGATCAGCGCCAAGGCGGGCGGCGTCGATATCCTGCCTTTGCTCGGAAACGATTTAATCGGCCAGATCGAAGAGGGCGCGATATGGTCGCAGGACTGATTGCTGCTACACTGGTGGCGCTGCTAGTGGTCTTCCTCGATCTCTAACGCAGTTGCCCTTCAGGCCCGGCCTTACCCGCCGGGCCTTTTTTATTTCACCCGCACCATCAGGGCCGGCGCGGTTTCCTCGACCATGTCGCGCAGTTCGGACTTGCTGTGCTGCACCATGTCAGGCGCGCAGAACACATGTTTTTTAGCGTCATAGGCGCGCGACTTCAAACGCCCGCAATCGATCCAGCCGGCTTCTTTAAGGGCGTGCAGCAGCGCGGCTTGGGGCACTTTGACCCCAGAGGGTGCACTGCCCGCTACGCGGTCGCACAGGGCGTGAAAAGGCGAGCCGACGACACCTTTAGCGAACTCACCCCGCCGGGCGCGCATCATCTCGACCAAGTAGGACTCGGCGATCGACATGCCATGCTCGACCAAGTTGGCCTTGAACTCAGTCCAGGCAGGGGCTGCGGACGGATTGAACGCCGAGACGTCGCGGGCGTGCAGCCAAGCGGCGATCGCCTCGTACCCGCCGGCCTTGTACCAACCCCACAGCCGCGCGGCGGCGTCCGGGGCCATGCGGGGCGCGGTAGACCAGATCGCGAACCACCGGCGGTCTTGCGAGTCCAAGCTGATTGGTACGGGGTCATTGGAAAACGCCAGCACGAACATGCGGTTCAGGCTGTCGTACGGGTGCAGCCCCTTGCGGTTGATCGTCAGCATGTCCGGCGGCGCGGCGATGACGGGCTTTAGTTTGTTGGCAAGGGCGCGGCGGTCCTTGGCCTCTGGCTCTTTTAGCTCGTTGAGAATCAAAATCTCGGATTCCAGCGCGTAGCCCCACTGTGACCCAAGCGTATCGTTGTCGAGCAGACCCCGGTTTTTCAACTGCGGCCCGCACACGGCCCAAATAAAGGGCGCCCACAGCGTATCCTTGCCACAGCCTTGGTCGCCGCCATGCAGCACCGCGTGGTTGATCTTGACCTCGGGGTGCTGGACTTTGTACGCCATCACGTTAAAGACGTGCTCGCGCTCACTGGTTTCGGGGATGAGCGCCTCACAGTGGGCCAGCCAGGGGCTGACGTCGGCGCCGGCGTCGGCGTCGATCGGCGGCCGGGCGTCGCGCCAGCGGTTGCCGTACACGTCGCCGTCACGCGCCACGAGCACCCCCTCACCGGCCGCGTAAGTGATGCCGACCAGGGCGCGAGCGCCCATCTCTTGGCGATTCTCGTCAAAACAGTAGCTGGCCTCAATCTTGGGCTTCTTGCCAAACCTTGACCGGCACTCGATGTGCCGAAATAGCGCGTTGAAGGTGGAGCGGCTGATCTCGCGGCGGTCTTGCAGGTCAAAGTAGTGGTCGCCTTCTTGGACGTAACAGAACCGCTTGTACCAGTCGGCCATCGTGGTGCGGCCCAACTCCTTGCGCTCCACTTCAGCAATGACGCGCTTGGCCTCGTCGGGGAACGCCTCAGTAGGGTGCAGCTTGTCGAGCGCGCCGGCCATCATCGATGCCAGCAGCTCATCGCGCAGACCAGGCGCGTGGGACGGGCCGCCTTGGCTCGCCACCCACTCAAGAAACGTATTGCTGTCCAAATCGATGCAATGGCTGTGCAGGCAGCAAAACGCCCGCATGGACGGGTTGTAGCGGCCTTCCGGGTTGCCGTCGCTGTGCTCGGCGCTGTTGGGGCAGATGACGCCGGCCCAGCCCTGCGCGTTGGGCTTGGCTAACACCAGCCCTTGACCGGAGAGCCACGCCAGCACGTCGTCGGCGCCGTCGTCGGACACGCGGATCGGGCGGTAGGGGTTGCTGCCGGCCTCGGCCGGGGTGACGCCGAGCGCCTCGCATATCTGGGGCAGGGTGAACTGCCGTTCCGGGTGAAACTCGACCAGGCGCGAGGCGAAGCTGTTGCGGCCAGGTTTGAGATTTACTGAACCGGGCAGGCGGAAGTTACGCACCGGGTTGATCGCGCCACGGTCGCTGTAGCCGGCCTCGGCGATCGCCAAGATGGCCGCGCTGTACTCGGCCTTGGTCGGCTGGTCGTCCAGGCCGAAGGCGTAGCCCCACTGGACGCTGCCCTCGCTCGTCTCCATGATCCACGTCGGGGCCAGCGGCGGGGTCTTGGGCGCCTTCTCAGGGTCGCCCACGTCGTCGAGCACCATACACAGGACGTACTCGCAGTTGGCCGCCGAGGCGCTGACCTTGCCGTCGGTGAAGCGGTCAACGATGAAGCTGGCGGTGTTGCCGTACCAGGACTGCCCGTCCTTCATCTTGTGCGTGGGCAGGAACGCCGGCCAGGTGGCCTTGACCGCGCCGTCGGCGTGGTACTGCATCTGCCCGTCCTTTAGCTGTGGCTTTTGCCTGACAACCAAGAACGTCTCGCCCTCGGGCGCGAGATTTGTCATATACTCCAAGAAATCCATCAATAGCTCCTTTGGTGAAGACGCCCGGCTGCAACCGGGCGTTTTTATTTCCCATACCTCGTCATGATCTCGGCCTCAACGGCCAGCGGGATGCCCTCGGCCCATGCAGGCGGGGAGCACATGATACGCTCCATCTCCTGCTTGACGGCTTCGGGATTGTCTGTCTCGACGACGATCTCGTCGTGGACGTGCAGCACCACGCCGTCGAGTTGTCGCAGGGCGTGGCGCAAGATGTCGTTGGCCGTGGCTTGGGTGATGTTCTCGCACGCAAGCCCTTTCCAAAGGCGCGCTCGGGGCCATTCTGTCGCGTCGGCGGCGGGCTTCCAAGATGCTTTGGCGTAAGTCACCCCATCGCCATCAAGCCGAGCGTAGGGGTAGCATAGCACGCGCCGCGACGGCAGGGCATACCACAGGTGCTGCCCGTCGAACATGTACGCCACGCGCCCGGCGTAGAACTCATGCCCGACGTTACGCATGGCGCGGGTGTACGCCTCTTCTAGCTGCTGCCAGAAGCGAACAGACCACGGGTTAGCGCGGCGCCACGCCTCGACGATGCGCCTGGCCTGCGCCTCCTCGAAATGGACGCCGTAGGCCCGGCCCATCGCAGCGAACGCCCCCACGCCCCCGGCGAAGCCGAGGGCCAACTCCTGCACCTTGCCGACCTGGCGCTGCTCGCCCGTCACGTCGTCATAGGCCACGCTGTAGGTCGCAGCGGCGTTGACCTTATACGGGTCTAGGCGCTTGCGGAACACGTCCAGCTTGGCCTCGCCTTGGTCGCTGGCGGCCAGCCACGGGTTGACGCGGCCCTCGATAGCCGACCAGTCGGCGACGACGAGGTGCTTACCCTTGGCTGGTATCAGTGCGGGCCGGAGCATTCCCCGTAGTACATCTGTAACTCGGCGTCCGTAAGCTGGGACGATGTTGTGTCCTCGGACCATAGCGGTTCGTACTGCATCAGGTTCCTTAGCGCACTTGCGAGTGAAGTTATGCACTTGGAGTCCATAGCTCGATGCACGACCTGTGGCGGCACCCCCAGCGAAGACAAAAGCTCCACGGACTCGACAATCCTCGTCGTCTGCCAGGTCTGCCATGCGGCTGAACTTCGCAACCGATGACGCCCAGAGGTCGTCGGCGCACTGTATAACCTCGGCGACAGCGGGCGGTATCTCATCGGGGTTCTCCATCGCGAGCAGGTTGGCCCGCACAGTCTTGTCAATCGAATACTTGTTATTGACCATCATCAGCTTCTTGGCCTGCTCACCGACGCGCTCAAGCACCCACTCGCGCATCTTAGGCGAGCGCACGCTGGTGATGTCGCCATCGGTCAGTTCGGCCACGCGCTCCTCGATCTCGATCAACTCGTCGTGGGCGTAGCGCATGGCGGCCTTGGCGAGCGCCACGTCCACCAGCACGCCACGGTCGTTGATGCGCTCGTTGACGTGGTAGTCGGCAAGCTCGTCCTCAGACAGCGGCCGCATGGCCTTGGAGACAGCCCGCATGGCGCGCACGTCGGCCTCGCAGTAGGCAACCATCTCCTGCATCAGGTCGGCGTCCTCGCGGAACTTGCCGTCAGCCTGCGGGATCGACAGCAAGCGGATCAGTTGCGCGCCTCGGTGGTCCTTCTTCATGGACGCACTGGCGAAGCGCCCCACGTCCTCAAGGCTGCCAGGCGCGCAGTTGGCACGGGCCTGCGTGGCGGTGCAGTAGAACTGCTCCAGCCTGAACGGTACTTGCAGCACGTAGGAGAAGATCAGCCGTTCGAACGCGGCGTTGTGGGCGTAGATCGGGCCTTTGTGGCGCCGCACATCTTCGGGAAACGGCTGGTCGGGCGTCCAGGTGACGACCTCGCCGTCATCAAAGGCGTAGGACATGCACAGCACCTCGGTGCTCATGTCTTGGCAGTAGTTGTAGACGCCCTTAGCGCCGAGGTCTACCCGGCTGCGCGTCTCGAAGTCAAGCCATAGCATTGATGCGCCCCCCAATCCATCGCACCACAGGCACGGCCCAGCTATTGCCCAGCGCCTTGTAGCGTGGGCCGTCGGGGCACTTATCCTTGATGTTGGTGTAGTTGTCTGGGAAGCCTTGCAGCCGCTCGCACTCAACGGGGGTTAGGCGGCGCACAGCCATTGCCTGCATCACAGCCGTGCCACCCTGCGAGCAGGTCGGGCTGAGTCCCGTGGCGGCGTCTAGGGTCTTGCTGGTTTCCTCATCCATGCGGACGTAGAAACCGCCCTCTGGACGGTCAACGCGCTTGTTGCCGCCGTAGATGTTGATCGGCAGCAGCGTCTCCGACTCGGCGTCCAGCCTATTCATGCCCCCGGCGTTGAGGCACATGGCGATAAGGCTGTCGGCGGTGTCGACGTCTGTGCCTGGCGGTCTATCGCCGCCAGTGCGGTTGCCGCCTGCTCGCAAGGTGGGGCAGATTGCGGCTGTGGGTGTTCCCGCGCCGCGACTGCGGCCAAGGCTTGCTTCAATTGTTCCGGTAACTGTTTGCCGCGCTTCTCTGCTCGGCGCAGTATCCCGGCGCACGCCGTCGAACTCAAAAAGAACCGCTGCGGGATCGAAGTCTGCTCTAGCACTTGCGACAACGAACACACGGCGGCGTCGTTGGGCCACTCCGAAATATTGGGCGTCGAGGATTCGCCACGCGACTGCTCTTTTGGGACCATCAATAAAACCAGCGTTTGCCCATCGGCCCCCTGGCGGGACGAGCGTGTCATCTTCGCCGGCAAGTGCTCCCAGAAAGCACCCGAATGCGTTATCTTTGGTTGAGAGGACGCCGGGGACGTTCTCCCAGAAGATGATGGACTTTCGCTGTTCGTCGATTGCATCTGCGATCTCACAAAAAGTAAGGGACAAGTTGCCGCGCTCATCGTTCAGCGACTGGCGCAGACCGGCAACAGAAAAGGCTTGGCAAGGCGTGCCGCCACACAGCAGGTCGGGCACTTCAACCTGACCGCTGCGGATCAGGTCGGGTAGTTTGGTCATGTCGCCCAGATTGGGCACGTCAGGGTAGTGGTGCTTAAGCACCGCGCAGGGAAACGGTTCAATCTCACTGAACCACGCCGCTGTCCAGCCAAGCGGCCCCCACGCCACAGAAGCGGCTTCAATGCCGCTACAAACTGATCCGAATTTCATAAAAAAGGCGGGGGCGTCCAGATTCTGGACACCCCCTATTCTCACTTAGGCCGAACGACGACGACGACCAGTAGCAGGCGCAGCCTCAGGCGCAGCCTCGTCGGCCTCGCCGTTCATGCTGACCCACTCCACGACCTCGAACACCGGCGTATAGATACGGCCGTAGCTCTTGTGCGTGTAGTGGTCCTTGCCCAGCTTGACGACGGGCACCGGCTTGGACTGGTCCTTCTCGACCTGCGCGGCGATCTCCACAGCCAGAGCCTGCACGGCCTTGCGGCCGCCGACGCTGGTGGTGGTGAACCGCGCTTCCATGCCGGCGTCTTCGCCGCTAATGCACTTCAGGCTCAGCCCCGTCTGCGGCTCCCAGCCCTTCTTGGCGCCGTGAGGCGCAGCCTCCAACTCAGGCAGAGGCTCGGTGACAGGCACCAGCTTCTCGCCAAGCACCTCGCCGTCACCCCAGGCGATGAAGCCGTGGACGAAGGAGAAGGGATTGACAGCCCAAGTTGCGTCGGCCTCGGCCTCGGTCTGGTCAGCGCCGAAGACCCAGTGCCCCGTGCGGTCCATCTTGATGATGGCCGTGGTCGAGGCACCGACGTCGGTGGCGATGCTACGCAGCGCGGTGGACAGGGAAGTGACGGAAGGCAGGTTAGCGCCAGAGAACTTTACTAGATTGCTCATATGAACTCCATTACAGTTTAGAAAGGGCTTTTGACAGCCCGATGAACGACTGCACCGCTGGCCGGGGGTCATCCTCCGGGGCGAGCGTCGTACCTGACGACTCGGACTTGATCAAGTCCTCGGGCAGTTCGCTAAAGCGCTTTTTGAGCGCCTTCTCGGCCTGCGCCGGTGACATGATCGAAGTTTCGACGACGACAGATTCTTTCAGACCCATGTCGAGCAACGCCTGCTTGGCTTTGCTCTCATCGGCCCACTTGCGTCGCGCCTGCTTCTGGACGATCTTGACGCCGGGCACGTTAACGCCCTTCTCAAGCATCCCAAAAGCCAGCGCACGCAAGTCTTTGATCCATTCCTCCAAGAGGTCGGCATTGTGCAGATACCGGCCAAGCATGTCAACATCCAAATTAATCAGTTGCTGCTTGAGCGCGCGATCGACAGCGCCGGTCATCTGCGGGCAGATGGGCTTGGCCGCGCACCAGCGGCAGTGGTCGCCCTGCGCCAGCGGCGCGTCGTCGCGCAGCGCGGTCTTGACCGCAGACACCAGCTCGTGCTCGAACTGCTTGATGCGGCCCACGGTCGTCACCCAGCGCCGCACGACGGGCGGCTGCACGATGATGCACTCGATCTCGGTGGCGCCCTCGAAGGCCCACTTGAGGTCATCGGTACGCATGGCCGCTGCCGCGTAGAACATCAACTGCGCGTTCTCTACAGCATCGACAACAACACCGTCGCCAAACTTCCAATCAAGGACGATAGCGCGATGATCGATACGACCAACAAGATCAGTGCTACCAAACACTCCAGGCAAAAGATCGCCGAAGCCCACCCGTGTCTCAACCTCGTATACCAGCCGACCGTGGGGATCGATCTCGTCGAGCGCGTCCAAGGCAGGTGCAATCTTCTCATCGTAAAGCTCCTGTGTGAGTAGTTGGTCTTTGTGTTTGTACTGGCCGATGACGACGCCTTGGTCGAGCAGGATGCGGCTTACGACGTCGTGCAGCATCGTGCCGCGATCAGCGTGGACGCTCGACGGCTGCGGCGGCATCTTCTGCACCAGCTTCACCGAGCCGGGGCACGCGATCACGCGCTTGGCTGTAGAGCCGCCGACGATGTTTGAGTGTTGCACTGTACGCTCCTGTAGTTGTTGAGCCACCATCATAGCACGAAAAAAGTTGTTGCGCGAAAGTTTTTTACTCGTTATGATCGCGGCTCCCTCAATCAACTGGAGTACCGTAATGGACGAAGGATTTCTAATCAATGGCCGTGAAGGCTCGAATGTTTTTGTCAACCGCTACGACAAAGACACCGTGTGGCTCAGTCTGTACGTCAAGCACGGCAACGTCGCCACCGTGCTGACGCACGAGCAGGCGAAGGAACTGATTGCTGCACTGCAACAAGTGGTGACCGCATGACCTGGCCGTTCCCGCCCTTCCCCAACCCGCTCGATCGGCCCGGCCAGCCCGCCGCGCCGGCTAAGTTCGACCCCACCAAGGACGACCATGAGCAAGCACCTTATTGAAGCAGCAGAGCTGGCGCTGGAGGCGCTGTATATGGCAAATACTCGTGAGTGGCCTGAAAACAAAATTGGCGCAGCGATAAACGCGTTGAGCGCCGCCATTGAGCAGGCTGAGAAGCAGGAGCCGGTGGCGTGGCTGACAAAAGAACTGATGGCCTACTATCTGGACATGATTGCGGAGGCCATTGCAGACAACAGTAGCGAGGCGCTGCGGCATAAAGCGCATTGGATGCGAGTTAGGGGTGAAGAATGAGCATCGAAGCAATGAAACAGGCGCTGGAGGCGCTGGAGAGGGCGGTATCGACTTGTTTCGACAGACGCGCCCACGAGGATGTGATGAGCCGCCCAGAGCATTTCATCAATCAGACCATCATCGCCCTGCGCCTCGCCATCGAGCAGGCCGAGAAGCAAAAGCCGGTGGCGTGGGCCAACATTAATAAGCACGGAGACATTACGCACACCAACAACAAAAGAATGCCTTGGTCTAAGACGCCCCTCTACATTACCCCACCCGCACAGCCAGCAAAGCAGGAGCCGGC
>Ga0315901_10009925_pt1 | contig 10896 bp, 9 predicted proteins | sample LakEriMetagenome_10_FD_203761 | JGI IMG/M metagenome (GOLD analysis project Ga0315901, IMG submission 203761) | Freshwater fungal communities from buoy surface, Lake Erie, Ohio, United States - Buoy 2 MA116 | ecosystem: Environmental > Aquatic > Freshwater > Lake | place: USA: Lake Erie, Ohio...
GGGGGACGTCCCGGCAAATGCCTCGTCTGCGGTTGTTCTGACCTCTGGCGACAAAAGGATTTCCCGCAACGATTGGGAGTGGCAATGGTGGTGGCCGGGGTGGTCGCCAGCACCTGGGCCATCGCCCGGTATCAACCGGTTTGGGCCATGGGTGTGCTCCTGTTTTTTGCGTTGCTCGATATGCTGCTGTATGCCTGGATGCCCGATGTGCTGGTCTGCTACCGCTGTCATGCCCGGTATCGCGACCCACAACAGGGTGAGGCGTATCCCGCCTTCCAGCTGGAGACCTCGGAACGCTACCGACAGGAATCGCGACGGCTGGCCGAGGCCCGTGACGGCGGCGGGGCGCGGAGTTGATCTTCTTCGGTCCGATCGTGTCCCTTTCCCCCAGCCCTGCCCCGCCCCATGGCGACTGAACTTGACGAACGCCGCCGCAGGCTGCGGGAAGATCTGTCGCCCCTGCTCCGGGGTGAGGTGAATTGCGATACGCTGACCACCGCTCTCTATTCCACCGATGGCAGCCTGTACCAAATCACTCCGTTGGCGGTCGTCGCTCCGGCGGGTGTGCCTGATGTGCAGGAAGTGGTCCGGTACGCCACCCAGGAACGCATTCCAATTTTTCCCCGGGGAGCCGGAACCGGAATCGCGGGGGACAGTCTGGGATCGGGATTGATTCTCGACTTCTCCCGATTCATGTGCAATGTGCGTCGCATCAATGACTCGTTGGTGCATGTCCAGCCGGGAGTCATCCACAGTCATCTCAATCGCCAGCTTCGTTCCCAGGGACGGTACTTCGCCCCCGATCCTTCCAATTCGAGCATCACCACGATCGGCAGCATGCTGGCGGTCGACGCGGCCGGATCCCACTCGGGCCGGGTGGGTTCGACCCGCGATCATGTCCGTGAATTGGACGTTGTACTCGCCTCCGGCGCGGCTCTGTCCCTGGGCCGAGAATTGCTTTCCTCGGGCTTTTTCCCCCGGACCGCTGGCGATGCCGGCCGGCGAGGAGAGCTGCCCGAAACGTCTCCGGCGGACCCCGCGTCTCCCCTGGACCACCTGCTGGCGCGTCTGGCGGAACTGGTCGACGGAAACCAGGACCTGATCGAGCGCTATCAGCCCCCCGGACTCCGGAACAGATGCGGTTACCACCTGCGGGGGATCCGGCGGGGTGACCAACTCGACCTCGCCCGTTTCCTGGTGGGGTCGGAGGGCACACTGGCCCTGTTCACCGGCGCCACCCTGCAAACCCTCCCGCTGCCCCCTCATGTGGGAGTGGCCCTGCTGGTCTTCCCCCAGATGGACCTGGCGCTGCGCACCGTGCAGGAATTGTTGTCTCACGAGACGTCGGCCTGCGACCTGCTCGACCGCAGGTTGCTCAGCCTCGGGTGCGATGCCGACAGCCGCTTTCGACAGCTCATTCCGGCCGATTCCGAGGCGGCGCTGCTGGTGGAACAGACGGGCGAAACGGCACCGGAAGTGGCCGCTCGCCTGCAGTTGGCCGTCTCAGCCGCGCGGAACATCGCGGGTGACCAACTCGCTTTTCAGCTCGCCCAAACCCCCTCCGAGGTCGATTTCCTCTGGTCGTTGCCCACGACCGTCGTCCCGCTGCTGGCCCGCTTGCCGGGGCAGATCCGCCCCCTCCCGTTCGTGGAAGATGTGGCGGTTCCCCCGGCGACTCTGCGGGAGTTCGTGGTGGCCGCCCAGAATGTGTTTCAGCGACACCGGGTGATCGCCTCGCTGTACGCCCATGCGACCGCCGGGCAAATCCACCTGCGGCCGTTCCTGGCCCCCCCCACACGGGAGACGGCTCCGCTGCTGGCGGAGATCGCCCGCGACCTGTACGAGGTGGTCCATCGGGTCGGAGGAACCATCAGTGGTGAACATGGAGCGGGGCTGTCGCGTTCGGCCTATGTGAGCGAACAATACGGCCCGTTGTTTGAGGTCTTTCGCGAGATCAAGCAATTGTTTGATCCCCAGGGAATCCTGAATCCTGGCAAGGTCGTGACCGACGACCCCGATCTGATCACCCGCAATCTGCGCCCCGCCCCGGAAACTCCCCCCCAGACCATTGAACTGCAGCTCAATTGGACGCCACCCGAAATCCTCGAGGCGGCCAGCCGCTGCAACGGGTGTGGACAATGCCGCTCCCGCGAACCCGAACAGCGGATGTGTCCGCTGTTCCGCCTCGACCCCACCGAAGCCGCCACCCCCCGTGCCAAGGCGAATCTCCTGCGGCACTGGCTGACCGGCGAATTGCCGGCGACCGCCCCCCAGCAGTCCGAGTTCAAGCGGGTGATGGATCTGTGCTTCAACTGCAAACAGTGCCTGGGGGAATGCCCATCCAATGTCGACATTCCGCACCTCGCGATCGAAGCGAAGGCCGCCTGGGTGGTCGAAGAGGGCTTGCCCCGGGCGGAATGGATCCTCAGCCGCCTGCACCAGTTCGCGGGGGTGGCCAGTGCGGTCTCGGCTCCCATCAATTGGGCTCTGGAAAACCCGGCTCTGAGATGGTGTCTCGAGAAGTTGACCGGCATTTCCCGACAGCGGAAACTTCCCGGCTTTGCCCGGCGCAGTTTCCTGAGATTGATCCAGCGTGAACTGCTGTCGCGCCCCGGACTCACCTCCTCCCAGCGTCCCGTTGTCTATTTTGTCGATCACTACGCCAACCACCACGACCCGGAACTGGGACGGGCTCTGGTGGCGATCCTGCGGCATCATCGCATCGGGGTGCATGTCCCCCCGCAGCAGACCGCGTCGGGCATGGCGCTCATTTCCGCCGGTGACCTGGAAGCGGCCCGCGAACTGGCCCATGCCAACCTGCGGGTTCTGGCCGACTTCGCCCGCGAAGGCTGCCCGATTGTCTGCACCGAACCGACCGCGGCGCTCTGCCTGCAGCAAGAGTATCCGCGGCTGGTCGATCACCCCGACGTCGCGGTGGTCGCCAGGCAAACCATCGAGGCGGGGGCTTACCTGCAACACCTCCACTCCATCGGCAAACTGCGGACCGACTTTCGTCCGCTCGACCTGACGGTGGGCTATCACACCCCCTGCCACCTGCGAACCCTGGGCCAGGGGACTCCCCTCGCCAATCTGCTGGATTTGATCCCCCGGCTGGAGGTCCTTAGGATGGAGACAGGGTGCTCGGGGATGGCCGGGGCCTGGGGCCTGACCCGCGACAACTTCACCTCATCCATCCGGATCGGCTGGGGACTGATTTCACGCATGCGCCAACCCGACCTGGTCGCGGGCGTGACCGAGTGCAGTTCCTGCAAGATCCAGATGGAACAGGGCTCAAGTACCCCCACGGTGCATCCGCTGAAGTTGCTGGCTCTGGCCTACGGACTGATGCCCGAACTGGAAGACAGCCTGCGCATCTCCCGCCGTAAACTCCTGGTGACATGAAAGTCCCTGGCGACATGAAAGTCTCTGTGCAACTGTTCGCCCGCGCGCGGGACCTGGTCGGAACCAGTCCCGTGGAGGTCGAACTTCCCCAGAACGCCAATGTTGGTTCCCTGCGGCGGGCACTGGCCGCGCAGTTTCCGGCCCTCGCCCCCCTGGGACCCCACCTGCTGGTCGCCGTCGGGCAGGATTACGCCCGCGATCAGCAGCCCCTGTCTCCCGACCAGGAGATCGCCTGCTTTCCCCCGGTCAGTGGGGGCTGAACTGATGGCTGATCCACACATCGAACTCACACACCAGCCAATCGATTACCAGGCGCTGACCGAACGGGTCCGTTCTCCCCAGGCCGGTGCTGTCCTGCTGTTCCTGGGGACCGTGCGGGAATTCACCTCTGGACGACAGACCTTGCGACTGGAGTACGAAGCCTATCCCCCGATGGCCCTCTCCAAGATGCGGGAACTGGCCGAACAGGCCGCCCAGCGCTGGCCCCTGACCGAGGTCGCGATCGTCCATCGACTCGGATTGCTCGACTTGGGAGAAATCAGTGTGGCGATCGCGGTCAGCACACCGCATCGCAATCAGGGATTCGAAGCGGGCCGCTGGCTGATCGATACACTCAAAGAGGTGGTTCCCGTCTGGAAACAGGAGAATTGGTCCGACGGGACGCAAGAATGGGTGCACCCTGGAACCAGCGACACCGCCACCTCCCCCCCGGCTCTCGGCCCCTGACCCATCCGAGGCAGAGACTGCCTCCACTCTCGCGATTTCCCTTCTGTCTCCGCCCGCCACCGCGCCTCGCGCCCCTGACATATGCCGCTTGTTGACCGTTTCGGAAGGGTGCATACGAATCTGCGGATCAGCGTTACCGACCGCTGCAACATCCGCTGCTTCTACTGCATGCCGGCCGAAAATGTGCAGTTCATGGACCGCGGCAACCTGCTGACATTCGAAGAAATCGAACGGTTCGTGCGGGTCGCTGTCCCCCTGGGACTGCGGAAAATCCGGCTCACGGGGGGGGAACCTCTGGTGCGCCGGGACCTGCACCACCTCGTCGCGTTGTTGGCGGCAATTCCCGAGATCGACGACATCGGGCTGACCACCAACGGCCTGCTGTTGGCGGATCAGGCGCAGGCGCTGTTCGACGCCGGCCTCAGACGGGTGAATGTCAGTCTCGACGCCCTGGACCCGGTCAAGTTCCAGCAGATCACCCGCCGGACTGGTTACGAGCAGGTGCTGGCGGGCATCCGCGAGGCGCAACGGGTGGGCTTCGCCCCCGTGAAGATCAACGCTGTCGCCATCCGCGGCATCACCGAGGGCGAACTGGTCCCGTTCGCCCAGCTGGCCCGCCAAACCGGGGTGGAAATCCGCTTCATCGAATTCATGCCGCTCGACGCCGAAGGTCAATGGGGACGCGACCGGGTCCTGTTCGGGAAGGAAATCATCGACCTGCTCTCACGGGAGGTCCAGCCGTTGGTCCCGGTCGGCCAGCAGGATCCGCATGCTCCCGCGACGGAATTCGAGTTTGCCGACGGTCGCGGACGCATCGGCATCATTGCCTCGGTCAGCCAGCCGTTTTGTGGCAACTGCGACCGGTTCCGGATCACCGCCGACGGCAAGCTGAGGAACTGCCTGTTCAGCCACGACGAGACCGACGTCCGGGCGATGTTGCGCGGCGGGGCCCCCGACCAGGAGATTGCGGCGGCCATTGAAGCCAGCATCGCCGCGAAGAATGAAGGCCACGAGATTAACTCAGCGCGGTTCGTGCAGCCCCAGCGGCCGATGTATTCCATCGGCGGGTGAGCCCTCCACTCCCGACCTTCCGCGGAACGCCCCCGTGTCTCGCCTGTATCTCGACAATGCCGCCACGAGCTATCCCAAACCCGCCACGGTCTGGGAGGCGGTCGAGAATTACCAGAGACACCTCGGGGCGGCGGTGGGGCGAGGCGGATACAACACGTCCCAAACGGTCGGACATATTGTGCAGCGGGCGCGGTACCGGCTGGCCGAGTTGTTCCGCGCCGAGAGCTCCGATCGCATCGTTTTTGGATTCAACGGCACCGACGTCCTCAATCAGGCGCTGCACGGTCTGTTGCGGTCTGGAGACCGGGTTGTCACCACACAACTGGAACACAACTCGGTGATCCGCCCGCTGCACGACCTGCAGCACCGCCTGGGCATCGGACTGACCCAGGTCCCCGCCACAACCCAGGGCGGAGTGTGCATCGATGCCTTTCGGGAGGCGCTGGCGTGCCGCCCCCGGCTCGTGGCGTTGCTGCACGCCTCCAACGTCTCCGGGGCCATCCTGCCGCTGGCTGATCTGGCGACCCTCGCCCGGGAGGCGGGTGCGCTGGTGCTCGTCGATGCGGCCCAGACCGCGGGACATGTGCCCATCGACCTGGGGACACTCCCCATCGACCTGCTGGCCTGCTCGGGCCACAAAGGGCTGCTGGGCCCGCTGGGAACGGGGGTGTTGTATGTTCGCCCCGGCATCGAAGAGCAATTGCGCGCCTGTCGCCAGGGGGGGACCGGCAGTGCCAGCGAGACCGAAACGCAGCCGTCGACTCTTCCCGACAAGTTCGAGGCGGGCAATCACAACGCCCCCGGACTGTGTGGACTCGACGCCGGGGTTGGCTGGGTACTGGAGCATTCACCCCAGAGCCTGCACCAGCACGAGCGGGACTTGACCGCGCAACTGATCGCCGGCCTGCGAGACCTCCCCGGGGTGACTCTGTACGGCCCGCCAGCCGACGAAGATCGCGTGGGGGTGCTCAGCCTGACCCTCTCGGGCTGGGATCCCCAGGAACTGGCGGCCACCCTGGACCAGTCGTTCGGCATTGAGGTTCGGGCGGGACTGCACTGTGCCCCGGGGGCGCACCGCGCTTTGGGAACGCTCGCTGGCGGCGGGACCGTCCGGTTTTCGGTCGGTGCCTTCACCTTGCCGACCGATATCGAAGCGGTGATTGCTGCGGTGGGTCAGATCGCGGGTGCCTGAGCGGTGGCGGAACAACCTGCGTCGGGAGGCAGCCGAACCGCAACCGCCGTACTGTCCGCAATCCGTCAACCAGCGCTGTTCAGGAAGGCCAACACTGGCTGCCGCCATCCACCCGCAGCGCCTGTCCCGTGACAAATGCTCCCAGGGGACCAGCGAAGAACTCCACCACGCGGGCCACTTCATCCACCAGGGCCACCCGCTTGAGAGTCCCTTCCGTCGCCAGCCGCTCGGGGTCGACGTGGCGGGTTCCGAGGAAGCGTCCCGTGCGGGTGTCCCCCGGTGCCAGGCTGTTGACATTGACGTTATATTCCCGCAACTGCAGCGCGAGGCAGCGGGTGTATTCCACCACTCCCGCTTTCGCCGTGGCGTAGATGGCGCTGTTGGCGGTCCCCGCGAACGCCGAGATCGAGCTGATGGTCAGAATCCGCCCCTGCCGGCGTTCCATCATCCCGGGGGCGGTCGCCTGGCAGATCAGGATCGTCGACATCAGGTTGCGATCGAGCACTGCCCGCACGTCTTCCTGCTTGATGAACACCGCATCATTCGGATTGGGCTTGCCCCCGGCCGCGGCGATGTCTCCACCGGCGTTGTGGACCAGGATGTCGATGGGCCCCAGCGAGGCCTGGGTCTCGGACACGACGCGCTGAACATCTTCGGACCGCGTGAGATCTCCCAGGACACGCACCGTAGAGGTGCGAAATTCCCGGGCAATCTCAGCCGCGGTTTCCGTCAGGGTGGTCCCCTCTCCGTACTCGGCCGGACCATGTTCGCGGAAACCGTGAACGCCCACGCGGGCTCCCAGGGCGGCGAGGCGTTCCGCGAACGCCCGACCCAAACCGCGGCCAGCCCCCGTCACCAGGGCGGTTTTCCCCTCCAGCAATCGTTCCACCATGGCGGCCTGTCTTTCCTTTCCGGGAATCGGTCCCGCGCAGTGCGGGGCCGTCTCTTTCAAATACTCGATTCTGACGGTCGGCTGGAATTCCGCAAGAGTCGGCCGACGTGACACAAGGGTCTCTTTAACAGGCCGCATCCGAGGGTTCCCGGTCGGTGGACGGCACGGGCCAGAGCGCTCCACAGAGGCCCAAACAGTCGACAAAATCGGTACGGCCAGTTGAATTTCCACGACCGGTTCGGGAAACTGTCGTTCACTGTTTCCCGGGAACCCGCCAGGTGGTGCCGAACCGGGCAGCGGTCCCAGGGATCGGTACCACACTTCCCCAGATGTCACAGGATTTCATGATGCGTCGTCTCGCCCCAGCCTTACTGTTGATGGCCGCCGTCGGCTGCTCGCAGCCCACCGCTCCCGTTCCTTCCACGACCTCAACCCCGGGAACCGGGACCGCCGCCCCCACCGAGTCCAAAGCCGCCGCCCAGGCCGCCGACGAAGTTGCCCGTCAGGACCCCGCCGCTCCGGCGAAGGAAATGATTGACGAGATCAAGGAAGAGATCGCCCAGGAAGTGGCTAAAGAAGAAGAGGAAGAGATGATCGAGGAGGTCGCCGAGAAGGTGGCCGAAGCCGAAGCGAAAGGAGCGACCGAGCCCGCGGGTGATCCGGCTCCTGCCGACGAAGAGGACCCGAAGAGCGTGGATGAACTGCTGGGTTCACTCCGCAATCCGAATGGCCCCCCCGACATCAACAAGGTTGCCTCGCAGTTGGAAAAGCTCCTGGAGAAGGAGCCCGAACACCTCGACGGCACGCTGACCATGGCCAACATCGAACAAATCCGCGGCCGGCAGGCGGGCGGGACCGAGGCGGGCAAGGAGCATTTCCTGAAGTCGGGCAGCTACGTTCGCAAGCTCTTCAAGGCGAATGCCGACGCGGCGAACAACCCGCAAATCCGCGGTTTCGCCGGCGTGGTGATGTACAATCTCGCCTGTGCCGAAGCGCTCGACAACCGCGCCGCAGACTCCTTCGCCACCCTGAAGGAGGCGGTGGGCTACGGCTTCAACGATCTCGGCCAGATGCTGAAGGACGAAGACCTGGCCGCCGTGCGGCAATTGCCGGAGTGGGCGGGTTTCGAAACCGAAGCCAAGGCCTTGGTCAAGGCCGCCGCGCAGAAGGAAATTGACTCGCTGCTGGCCGCCAACGAGCCGTTCGACTTCAATTTCGAACTCGATGACATCGGTGGCAAGAAGGTGTCGAAGGCCGACTTCGCCGGCAAGGTGATGATTGTTGACATCTGGGGCACCTGGTGCCCCCCCTGCCGGGCCGAGATCCCCCACTTCGTCGAACTCGACAAGCAGTTCAAGGAGAAGGGTCTGCAGATCGTCGGCTTGAACAAGGAGCGGAGCGCGGATGCCGACGAGGCCGTGAAGACCGTCAAGGAATTCTGCGATCAGAACGGTGTCACCTATCCCTGTGCCCTGATCAGCGACGCAGTGATGGAGCAAGTCCCCGACTTCCAGGGATTCCCCACGACGCTCTTCATCGACCACACAGGCAAGGTGCGGCTGAAGGTGGTGGGGGCCCGTGGCCCCGAATTCCTGCAGGGGGTTGTGGAAACCCTGCTGGCCGAGAAGGCTGCCACAGGAACCTCCAACTGAGCCGTTCCGCGGATCTTGTTCTGCTGTGACATGTGTCCCACCGTGTCCGGGAGGTCTCTCCCGGGCACGGTGGGTTTTCTCCAGAGATCGGCACCCCTTTTTCCAAGGGTTCAATCGCTTTGTCAGGTCTCATCTTGGTACGACCGTCTCAATCCATCCGCCTGCTGTTGGCTTGGGGATTCGCCACCATCCTGGCTTCCGGCTGTGCTCCGCAGGGAGAATCCCGGCCGACCACCACAACCCTGCTGCCGTCCGACAGCATCGATTTGAAGTCGGCCCGCCGCGACGTCGCGCAGGACATGGCCCAAACCGTTCCCTTCAAGTTCGACTTCCAGCTCCGCGACATTTCCGGCGAGTCGCTGCGCAAGTCGGAATTCCAGGGCAAGGTCCTGATTGTCGACATCTGGGGCACCTGGTGCCCTCCCTGCCGGGAGGAGATCCCCCATTTCATCGCTCTCCATCAACGCTATGCTTCCGCCGGGCTGGAGATCGTTGGACTGAACAAGGAAAATGGTTCTCCTGAAGCGCAGGCCCAAAAGGTGCGAGAGTTCCGTGACAAATTCGGAATTCCCTATCGCTGTGCGATCATCACCGACCGGATCATGGCTCAGATTCCAGATTTCGAAGGCTTCCCCACGACCCTGTTTTTCGACAAGCGGGGCAAATTGCGGCTCATGTACGTGGGCTACCACGAGTTGCGCGAATTGCAGGCGGTTGTCGAAAACCTCCTGGCTGAAGAGTAGGTGTCCGGGAGATCGGCGGCCTGTAGGGCCCGTCTTTCAGGACTTTCCCCCCGATTGACGGTTGGCCACAGGCGGCGCTAAGCTGGAGATCTTCCCAGTCCGCATCCATCCCGCCAGGATGGTTCGTCCCGCCCGTCCTTCCGGACCTCCTCCTGCCTCTGTTCCGAGGTTTCCCATGCGATGCCTCCCCGCATTCCTGACCGCGGGTCCTCTGGTGCTCACGCTGTTCACATTCAGCGTGGCCCAGGAAGCTCCTCAGCCCCGTCCCGCCGAAGCGGAAATCGCCGATTTCGAACGACAGGTCATTCCTTTTATCGCCACCTATTGCCTGAAGTGCCACGCGGGAGAGAAGGCCAAGGGAGGGTTGGCATTCGACAAGATTGAGACGGAGGCCGACGTCCGCAAGTACCGGCAACTCGCGGAACGTGTTCGGGCCGTGCTCGATGCCGGCAGCATGCCTCCCGAAGACCCCCAGCCCGATGACAAAGAACGGACCGCCGTTCTCAACTGGTTGGAGCAGCGGATTCTCAAGGTCGACTGCAGTGTCGGCATCAACCCTGGTCGCGTGACTGTCCGCCGACTGAATCGGGCCGAGTACAACAACACCATCCGCGATCTGTTGCTGGTCGATTTCAAACCGGCCAACGACTTTCCGTCGGATGATGTGGGATACGGCTTCGATAACATCGGCGACGTGCTGACCCTGCCTCCCGTGCTGCTCGAGAAGTATGTGGGGGCAGCCGAGCAGATTGCCGAACTGGCGATCGTCGCCCCGGATGCCGAACCCAAGCCCATCGCCACCGAAAAGGGCCGGACGCTGGCCTCGGTCGGGCAGACATCGCTGGAGTTCACCGCCCCCGCCCCCGGTCTCTATCGCCTGCGGACTCGCGCCTGGGCCATGCAGGCTGGGGATGAGCTGGCCAAGATGGAAATTCGGCTTGGCGAGCGGTTGCTCGAGACGATTTCCGTGGAGGCCGCCGGAGGCCAGGGAGCCGATTACGATGTCAATGTCACGATCGAGCCGGGCAAGCAGACTTTTTCGGTGAAGTTCATCAATGACTTCTATAAGCCGGACGATCCGAATCCGAACAATCGGGACCGCAACCTGGTTGTCGAGCGTCTCCAGGCGTTCGGGCCACTGAATGTGCTCCCCGAAAACCTGCCGGCATCCCATCGGGCCATCGTGACCTGCCGTCCCGAGACGCCCGACCAACTGGC
>Ga0315901_10009926_pt1 | contig 10896 bp, 9 predicted proteins | sample LakEriMetagenome_10_FD_203761 | JGI IMG/M metagenome (GOLD analysis project Ga0315901, IMG submission 203761) | Freshwater fungal communities from buoy surface, Lake Erie, Ohio, United States - Buoy 2 MA116 | ecosystem: Environmental > Aquatic > Freshwater > Lake | place: USA: Lake Erie, Ohio...
ATCGTCGGCATCTTGGCGATCAGGCGATGGCTGGCGATCTTGCGCTGCATCGGATCGGAAATGTCGGTGCTGTCGTGGTAGAAGGCCGACAGCGCGCCGACCACGCCGCACATGATCGCCATCGGGTGCGCATCGCGGCGGAACCCGCGATAGAAGGTGGCGAGCTGTTCGTGCAGCATGGTGTGGCGGGTGATGGTGCGGGTGAAGTCCGCCAGTTCGGCCTGGCTGGGCAGTTCGCCGTTCAGCAGCAGGTAGGAGACTTCCATGAAGCTGGAATCCTCGGCCAGCTGGCCGATCGGATAGCCGCGGTGCAGCAGCACGCCTTCATCGCCATCGATGTAGGTCAGTGCCGATTCGCAGCTCGCCGTGCTGGTAAAGCCCGGATCGAACGTGAACATGCCGGTCTGGCCATAGAGCTTGCGGATATCGATCACGTCCGGACCGACGCTGCCCGACAGCACCGGGTATTCGTAATCCTGGCCGTTCGCGTTCAGTTTAACCTGGTTGCCCACCTGTCTTGCTCCTTCAATCCTGCGCCGCACCGGCCGGGATCGACTGGGCGGCAATCCGCGCCAGGCTCTCGTCCCGACCAAGCAGAACCAATACGTCGAAAATACCCGGGGAGGTTGTCTGGCCCGTTAGCGCGGCCCGCAGGGGTTGCGCAAGCTTTCCGAGACCGAGGCCAAGCTCCTCCGCCATTGCCTTGAGACTGGCCTCCAGCCCTTCCAGAGTCCAGTCGTTTTGCGCCTCGATCTGGGCGTGGATCCGGCCCAGCAGGGCCCGTGCCTCGTCGGTCAGCAGGGCGGCGGCCTTGTCCTCGATCGTCAGCGGACGCTGGGCGAACAGGAAGGCTGCACCGGCTGCCAGCTCGTTGAGGTCCTTGGCGCGCACCTTCAGCACCGGCATGGCCTTTGCCAGCAGCGCCTCGTCCACCGACCCGGTCATGCGCGGGGCGACCAGCGCGGCCAGGCGCACATCGTCGGCCTCGCGCAGGTAGTGGCCGTTAAGGTTCTGCAGCTTGGCCAGGTCAAACCGCGACAGGCTCTTGCCGACATGGGCAATATCGAACCATTCCACCGCCTGGTCGCGGCTGATGATTTCCTCGTCGCCGTGGCCCCAGCCGAGCCGCAACAGGTAATTGAACATGGCCTCGGGCAAGATGCCCAGCTCGTCGCGATAGGCATCGACGCCCAGCGCGCCATGCCGCTTGGACAGCTTGGCCCCGTCATGGCCGTGGATCAGCGGAACGTGGGCATAGACCGGTTCCGGCCAGCCCATGTGGCGGATGATCGCCAGTTGGCGGAAGGCGTTGTTGAGGTGATCGTCACCGCGGATCACGTGAGTCACACCCATGTCGTGATCGTCGACCACCACGGCCAGCATGTAGGTGGGCGTCCCGTCCGAGCGGAGCAGAACGAAGTCGTCCAGTTCGGCATTGCTGACCGTGACCCGGCCCTGGACCTGGTCATCGATCGCCGTCTCGCCCTCACGTGGGGCCTTGATGCGGACAACGTAAGGCTGGTCGGCGGGCGCGCTGGCCGGGTCGGCATCACGCCATTCGCTGTCGATGCGGAAGGTGCGGCGTTCGGCCTGGGCGGCTTCGCGCCGGGCGGTCAGCTCCTCAGGCGTCAGGTAGCAGCGATAGGCATGACCGGCGGCCAGCAGCTGGTGCGCCACCTCGGCATGGCGATCGGAGCGGGCAAACTGGAACGTGGCAGGCTCATCGCCGGCCAGGCCCAGCCATTCCAGGCCATCGAAGATCGCGGCAATTGCCGGTTCGGTCGAGCGGGCGCGGTCGGTATCCTCGATCCGCAGCAGGTAGGTGCCGCCATGATGGCGGGCATAGAGCCAGTTGAACAGCGCCGTGCGCGCCCCGCCGATGTGGAGATAGCCGGTGGGCGAAGGCGCGAAGCGGGTAACGACCGGGCGCCCCGTTGCCTTTTCGCTTGTTTCACCGGTACTTGCCATTACCCGTTCCATCCTGTCTTCTCATCGGGATGGCCCGCGAAGCCCTGCCCGAAGTGCCCCTTGGCGCCAACCCGCAAGGGGACGCTGCAATGCAGCATGGCCCTTGGCGCAAGCGCGCCGAGTTGGCAAGCGGACTTACGTCCATCGAGGCCTTCCTGGCACGAGCCGGGTTCGATCGCGCACCCTGGCTGGTAGTGGCCTTTGGCGGGGGCATCGCCGCCTGGTTCGCCCTGCCGACGCGGGGCCTGTGGCTGGCGCTGCTGGTTGGTTGCGGGCTGATGGCGCTGACCGCGCTGGTCCTGCTGCGGAGCGGCGGGCGCTATCCCTATCTGCGGCAGGCCATGGTGGCGCTTGCGCTCGCGGTGGGGCTGGGCTGCGGGCATGTCTGGATCAAGTCCGAACTGGTCGGCGCGGCACCGATTGCGCGCCCGCAAGTGGCGGCGATCGAGGGCAGGGTGCTGGCCCGGCAGGAGCAACCGGCCGAGGGGCGGGTGCGCCTGCTGCTCGCGACCCGCGATCCGATTAGCGGACGGGCGATCAAGGCGCGGATCAACGTGCCGCTGGCACAGGATAGCAAGGCCTTGCGCCCCGGGGCCGAGGTGCGGCTGCGCGCCCGGCTGATCCCGCCCGCGCCGCCGATGCTGCCCGGCGGCTATGACTTTGCCCGCGCCGCCTGGTTCCAGGGGATCGCGGCGACCGGCAGCGCGCTGGATGGGGTGACTGTGATCCGGCCGGGGACTGGTGGCGGCTTGTCCGGCCTGCAGCAGTCGCTTTCCGCCCATGTGCGCGCGGCCTTGCCCGGCACGCCCGGGGCAATTGCCGCCGCCTATGCCAGCGGTGACCGGGGGGCGATCCCGGAAGCTGATGAAGAGGCGATGCGCAATTCGGGGCTGGCGCATCTCCTGTCGATCAGCGGGTTGCATGTCAGTGCGGTGATCGCGGCGGCATACCTGCTGATCCTCAAGCTGGGGGCGCTGTGGCCCTGGCTGGCGCTGCGGGTGCGCCTGCCGCTGGTCGCGGCGGCGGGCGGGGCGCTGACCGGGATCGGCTATACCCTGCTGACCGGGGCCGAAGTGCCGACGGTGCGATCCTGCATCGCCGCCCTTCTGGTCCTGATCGCGCTCGCGCTGGGGCGCGAAGCGCTGTCGCTGCGGATGGTGGCGGTGGCGGCCTTCGTCGTGCTGGTGTTCTGGCCCGAGGCGCTGGTCGGCCCCAGTTTCCAGATGAGCTTTGCCGCCGTGATTGCGATCGTCGCACTCAGCGGGACCGCCGGGGTGCGCGCTTTCCTGGCCCCGCGCGAAGAGGGCTGGCTGGCCCGGGCGGGCCGCAACCTGGCCATGCTGCTGCTCACCGGGGTGGTGATCGAGCTGGCGCTGATGCCGATCGGGCTGTTCCATTTCCACCAGTCCGGAGTCTACGGCGCCCTGGCCAATGTGGTGGCGATCCCGCTGACGACCTTTGTCTCGATGCCCTTGATCGCGCTGGCCTTGCTGGCCGATACGGTCGGGCTGGGCGCACCGGTCTGGTGGTTGGCGGGCAAGTCGCTGGAGGCGCTGCTGGCGCTGGCACACTTGACCGCCAGCCAGCCGGGGGCCGTATCGACCATGCCGGCGATGGGGCGGGGTGCGTTCCTGCTGTTCGTGGCGGGGGGCATCTGGCTGGCCTTGTGGAGCGGGCGGGTGCGGCTGTGGGGATTGGTTCCGGCCGGGCTGGGCGCGCTGTCGCTGGCCCTGCTCGAGCCGCCCGACCTGCTGGTATCGGGCGACGGCCGCCATGTCGGCCTGACCGGCGCGGTGCCCGGCGAACTGCTGGTCCTGCGCGAGGGACGCAGCAGCTATGCCCGCGACACCCTGCTCGAACTGGCGGGGATGGATGGCGAGACCCGCAGCCTCGATGACTGGCCCGGCGCCCGCTGCAATACTGACCTGTGCATGGTCAGGCTGGCGCGAGACGGACGCTCCTGGACCCTGCTGCTGACCCGCACCCGCGACCGCTTTGCCGAGCGCGACCTGGCTGCGGCCTGCGAACGGGTAGATATCGTCGTGTCCGACCGCTGGCTGCCCCGGTCCTGCCGCCCGCGCTGGCTCAAGGCCGACCTGCGTTACCTGGAGCGCAGCGGCGGGCTGGCGATCGATCTTGCGGCCGGGCGCATTACCCGCGTGGCCGATGGCCAGGGCGAACACGGCTGGTGGCCGGAGCCGCCACCACGGCGGCCCCGCACCGGATTGCCCAAACCTCAGTGATAGCGGCGCAGCAGGCCGGCCAGCTTGCCCTGGACCAGCACTTCGCCGGGGCGATAGATCTGCGGTTCATAGGCGGCATTGGCCGGATCGAGCCGGACCATGCCGTTCTCGCGCCGCAGGTACTTGAGCGTCGCTTCCTCGCCCCGCACCAGCGCGACGACGATCTCGCCATCGCGGGCGGTGTCGGTCTTGCGGATCAGGGCATAGTCGCCGTCGAGAATCCCGGCCTCGATCATCGAATCCCCGGACACTTCCAGCGCGTAGTGCTCGCCCGACCCGAGCAGGGCGGCGGGTACCGGCAGGGTGGCGCTGGTTTCCAGTGCTTCGATCGGCACACCGGCGGCGATCCGCCCGTGCAGCGGAATCTCGATCACGTCGTTGGCCGGGGCGGGCTTGGCTTCGGGCGGACGGATCACGGCGGCCGCCGAATTGCTGTTCGCAGCCTTGGTCGGAGCCTTGTTGGTCACGTCTTCCGGCTGGCGCAGCACTTCCAGCGCGCGGGCGCGGTTAGGCAGGCGGCGGATGAAGCCGCGTTCTTCCAGCGCCGAGATCAGGCGGTGCACGCCCGACTTCGACTTGAGGTCGAGCGCTTCCTTCATTTCCTCAAACGAAGGGGAGACCCCGGTCTCTTCAAGCCGGACCTGGATGAACCGGATCAATTCGTGCTGCTTGCGGGTCAGCATCGCCAAAAACCTCCCATTCGCGGCCGGGACGCCCAAGATGTTCCCGTGCCGTTCAGTGAACGAATGTGGAACAACTAAGCAACATTCGAATCCGAGTCAAGCCAAGGTGAGTCAGGCAATGCCGCCATTTTCGAGCGGATAGATCGTCACCGGCGTTCCGACAGGCAGGGCTGGGGCATGGGCGGGGCGATCGATCAGGGCATTCGCCCCGGCCAGGGCTGCCAGGGCGCCGCTATCCTGCACCAATCCCGGCATCACCGTTCCCCCATCCCACGACCCGCGCAGGAACTCGCGCCGGTCGCCCCCGGCGGGCAGCGCTTCGGCGAGCAGGGCACGGCGGGTGACGGGCAGGGGGTCGCCTGCGCCAGACAGCTGGCGCAGCAGCGGCAGCAGGAACAGCCAGGCTGTGACGAAGCTCGACACCGGGTTACCCGGCAGGCCGATCACCAGCTGCCGCCCCCGCCGCGCGACCAGCAGCGGCTTGCCGGGCTTGATCGCCACCTTCCAGAAATCGAGTTCGGCCCCCCAGGTCTTGAGCGCGGGGATGACCAGATCGTGATCGCCCACCGACGCCCCGCCGCTGGTGACGATCACATCGGCCGGGGCAGCCGCATCGAGCGCTGCGATCAGTGCCTCCAGCCGGTCGGCCACCGGCCCGTGCCGCGTCACCTCGCAGGGCAGGCTGGTAGCGAGCGCGGCCAGCATGGCCCCGTTGCTGGCCGGCACCTGGTGCGGGGCGCAATCGCCCGGATCGGCGGCCAGTTCATCGCCGCTGTCGATGATCGCAAGTCGCGGTAGCCGCCGCACCGCCACCAGCCGCCGCCCGGCAGCCAGCGCCAGGGCAACATGGGCCGGGCCGAGCCGGGTGCCCAGCGCGGCCAGCACCTTACCGGTGGCGAAGTCCGCGCCGGCGCGGCGGATATGCTTGCCTGGGGTGCCGGGGCCAGTGCCGGTCAGCACCAGCCGGTCCCCCTCGCGCGCCACGTCTTCCTGCACCACCACGGCCCCGGCCCCATCGGGCAGGACCGCCCCGGTCGAGATCCGCACCGCCTGGCCCGGACCAACGAACCCGGCGAAGGGGTGGCCGGCGGCGCTTTCCCCGATCATCTGCCAAGGGCCGGCCAGGTCGTCTGCGGCCACGGCATAGCCATCCATGGCCGAAACATCGCAGGCCGGCTGGGTCCGTTCGGCCACTAGCGGTTCGGCCAGCCAGCGCCCCAGCGCCGAGGGCGGATCGACCCGTTCGATCGGCAAGGGATCGGCCAGGGCGAGCAGCCGGGCCTGGGCTTCCTCCAGCGGCAGGGGGGCGTTCAGCGGTTCGGGCATCAAGCCTCCGCCCGCCAGTCGCCCGACTTGCCACCGCGCTTTTCCAGCAGGCGCACCCCGCCAATCACCATACCCTTGTCGAGTGCCTTGGTCATGTCGTAAATTGTCAGGAGTGCGACGGAAGCTGCTGTAAGGGCTTCCATTTCCACACCCGTTGGTCCGGACAACCGCACCAGGGCGGTGACGCGGATGCCGTCATCCTCGAAGGCGAAGTCCACCGCCACCTTGGACAGCATCAGCGGATGACACAGCGGGATCAGTTCGCTGGTCTTCTTCGCGGCCATGATCCCGGCGATCCGCGCCGTGGCGAGGACATCGCCTTTCTTGACCGCGCCTTCCCGGATCGCGGCAAGCGCCTCGGCCGACATGGTGATCCGGCCTTCGGCCAAGGCTTCGCGCAGGGTATCCTGCTTGGCGGAGACATCGACCATCGCGGCATTGCCGGCATCATCGAGATGGGTGAGGCTCATCGGGCCGATCCTTTCGCGCAAGTCATGGACCACATGGACCACTGTTCAGGAGCAAGAAAAGCTACCGCCGCATTTCGCGCCGAAAGAGGTCGGAAAAGGGCGGAAAAAGTCATCATCGCGGCGCATTATGGCACGGTTTCGGCGCCGTAGGACAGGGGGCTGCGGTGGAAAGAGCCCAGGTGGCTCAGCCGAACAGCAGGGTCCGTGTCGCTGCCTCAACATCGGGCTGGCGCATCAGGCTTTCGCCGACCAGGAAGGTCCGCACGCCGCTCTCCGCCATGCGCAGGCAATCGGCGTTGCTGCCGATCCCGCTTTCGCAGACCAACAGGACATCGGCCGGGACCATTCCGGCCAGCCGCTCGGTCGTCGCCAGATCGACCTCGAAGGTCTTGAGATTGCGGTTGTTGACCCCGATCAGCTTCGAGCGGAGGTACTTCAGTGCCCGCGCCATTTCCGCCTCGTCATGCACTTCGACCAGCACGTCGAGGCCCTGCTCTCGCGCAGCGGCCTCGATCTCGGCCATGGCGGCATCTTCCAGCGCGGCGACAATGATCAGGATCGCATCGGCCCCCATCGCGCGGGCCTCGGCGCATTGCCAGGGATCGACCATGAAGTCCTTGCGGATCACCGGCAGGTCGCAGGCCGCGCGGGCGGCGATCAGGTAATCCTCGTGCCCCTGGAAATAGGGTGCGTCGGTCAGCACCGACAGGCAGGCCGCGCCGCCCGCCTGATAGGCGCGGGCATGGGCCGGGGGGTCGAAGTCCGCCCGGATCAGGCCCTTGGACGGGCTGGCCTTCTTGATTTCGGCAATCAGGGCGAAGCCATCGGTTGCCTCGGTGCGCAGCGCCGCCTCGAACCCGCGCACCGGGCTCGGGGCGGGCCAATGGGCCAGGCCCCGCGGCTTGCGGGCGGCGACCTCGACGCGCTTGGTGGCGCAGATTTCGGCGAGCTTGTCGGTCATTTCACGGTCTCGATCCAGCAATCGAGCAGGGCGTTGGCGAGGCCCTTGTCGATCGCCTCGGCGGCTTCCTCGACACCTTCGAACCAGTCCTCGGCCTCGCCGGCAACGATCAGCGCGGCGGCGCTGTTGAGGAGGACGGCGTCGTGGTAGGCACCCGCTTCGCCCAGCAGCAGGCGGCGGAGCGCCTCGGCGTTATGGGCCGCATCGCCCCCGCGCAGATCCTCCAGCGGGTGGCTGGGCAGGCCGGCATCCTCGGGGCGCAGTTCGGCGGGCAGCGGCGGCAGGCCGATTGCGGCCATGTAACTGGTGCCGGCGATCGACAGTTCATCGAGACCCTCGGCGCCGGAGACGATCAGCGCCGACTCGGTGCCGAGCAGGTCCATCGCGTCCTTGTAGAGCGCGATCAGCGAGGGATGAGCGACACCCACCAGCTGGCGGGTGACCCCGGCCGGGTTCGCCAATGGCCCGCAGAGGTTGAAGATCGTCCGGCGGCCCAGCGCCTTGCGAATCGGGCCGACGCGGGCCAGCGCGGGATGATGCGCCTGGGCGAAAAGGAAGGCGATGCCGAGGTCCGGCAGGGTTTCCTCCGCCAGTTCCGAGGCGCGAGCTAGGTTTAGGCCCAGCGCCTCCAGCGTATCGGCCCCGCCAGCCTTGCTCGAAGCGGCGCGGTTGCCGTGCTTGGCCACCGGCACGCCGCAGGCCGCGACGACCAGCGCCACGGCGGTCGAGACATTGAGGCTGTGCTGGCCATCGCCGCCCGTGCCGCAGACATCGATTGCGCCTGATGGAGCCGAGATGGTCTTCATCCGCGCGCGCATGGCGCGGACGAGGCCGGCAACTTCAGTGGCGGTCTCGCCTCGGTCGGCGATTTCAACGAGGGTAGCGGCGATTTCGGCGTCGCTCAGGCCGCCATCAAGCATCCGCCCGAAGAGGGCCTCTGCATCAGTCAGTGACAGGGTCACGCCGGTTCCCTTGCCTCGATCCCGCAGATCGCCAGGAAATTGGCCAGCATGGCGTGGCCGTGCTCGGTGGCGATGGACTCGGGGTGGAACTGCACACCGTGGATCGGCAGGCTGGCATGGTGGAAGCCCATGACGTGGCCGTCATCAGAACGGGCATTGACCACCAGCGCCTCGGGAATGTCCTCGACGATCAGCGAGTGATAGCGCGTGGCGGTAAAGGGTGAGGGCAGGCCCCTGAACAGGCCGGTGCCATTGTGGGTGACGGGCGACGTCTTGCCGTGCATCAGCCCGCCGCGCACCACCTTGCCGCCAAAGTACTGGCCGATCGACTGGTGGCCCAGGCACACGCCCAAGAGCGGCTTCCCCGCGTCCGCGCAGGCCCCGACCAGGTCGAGGCTGATGCCCGCCTCATTGGGCGTGCAGGGGCCGGGCGAGATCAGGAAACCCTTCGCGCCCGTGCTGACAGCCTGCCCGGCGGAGAGCGCGTCGTTGCGCACCACGTCCACCGCGGCGCCCAGTTCCATAAGGTAATGGACCAGGTTCCAGGTGAAGCTGTCGTAATTGTCGATGACGAGAATGTCGGCCATGCGAGGCGCCTTAGGCTGAGCCGCCAGGAAAGGCCAGTGGCGGATATCGCGAGATACCTGGTTACCCCTCACGCAACTATCTTGTCACCCCGGACTTGTTCCGGGGCGGTGCTTCCGCTTGCCGAGGTTGCGGAAGGAAAGCACTGGCCCGGAACAGGTCCGGGCTGACCAGGGTCGGCAAAGCTACCCCGCAAACCGGTCCGTCGCGCGAACCAGTCCGTCGGTGATGCCCGGCTCGCTGAACAGGTGGCCGCCATCGGGGACGATCTGCAGGTCCACTTCTGGCCAGGCCTTTTTCAAAGCCCAGGCCGCCGCCGGGGGCGTGCAGCAATCGTGCCGCCCCTGGACGATGATCCCCGGAATGCCGCGCAGGGTGGCGGCGGCGCGTTCCAGCAATTCGCCTTCCTTCAGCCAGCACTGATGGCGGAAATAGTGGTTCTCGATCCGCGCAGTGGCCACGGCATTGTCGCCTTCGGCCATGTGATCAACCGTCTCGGTGGACGGCAGCAGGGTGACCGTCACGCCTTCCCAGCGGTTCCACGCGGCCGCGGCGGCGCGGCGCACGGCGGGATCGGGATCGTCGAGCAGGGCCCAATAGGCCTCAGTCATATCCTCGCCCGCGCGCCCGTTCACATGGGCTACGAAGCGATCCCACTCTTCGGGATAGAGCTCGCTGGCGCCAAAGCGGGTAAGCCATTCCAGTTCCTTGCGGCCGGACAGGAAGATCCCGCGCAAGATCAGTTCGGTCACGCGATGCGGGTGGGTGACGGCATAGGAGAGCGCGAGGGTCGAGCCCCACGAGCCGCCGAAGACCTGCCATTGTTCATGCCCGCACAGTTCCCGCAGGCGCTCGATATCGGCGACGAGGTGCCAGGTGGTATTGGCCTCGAGGCTGGCAAAGGGCGAGGACCGCCCGCAGCCGCGCTGGTCGAACAGCAGCACGTCATAGCGCGCCGGATCCCACTGGCGGCGATGGTTGTCGCTGCAGCCGCCGCCGGGGCCGCCGTGGAGCATGACCGCCGGCTTGGCGCCGGGCGTGCCGCAGCGCTCCCAGTAGAGCGTGTGGCCATCGCCCACGTCGAGCATCCCGCTCGCATAGGGTTCGATCGGCGGATAGAGCGTGCGGCGTCCGTCAGTCATTGTTTCGGTCATTTCTGGCTCATCAGCTTGGCGAGGTCAGCCTTCCAGAACTTCGCCCAGGTGTGGGTGCCGTGGCCCTTGGTATCCGGGCTGAACGGCAACAGCTTGAACCGCGCCTTCGGCATCAGCTTGGCGTGCTGCTGGGCCAGGCCGAATTCGGGCGGATTGATGAAATCGTCGCTGCTGTTGATCCACAGCACCGGCACCGTGATCTTCGCCAGGTTCGGCGCGGGGTTGTAATCGCGCGAGCTGTCAATCTGGTAGATCTGGTCATTGGCGTCGGCAGCGTTCCTGGCGCTGGCGGCATAGGCGGCATTCAGCGCAGCCACCGCCTTTTCGCGGGTCGGGTATTCGTTCTGCAGCGCCCAGGCGTTCGCCCCGGCGATGATCGACAGGTACCGCGCGGTGCGCAGGCCGCTTTCCGGAGGGCTGGTGTAATTGCCGCCGTTCCAGGCGGGATCGGCCTTGATCGCGTCGATCGACATCTGCCGCCACATCCGGTTGCGCCCGGCGATTTCCATCGCGTTGCAGGCAAACGGGGCGAGGCGTTCGGCAA
>Ga0315901_10009937_pt1 | contig 10890 bp, 10 predicted proteins | sample LakEriMetagenome_10_FD_203761 | JGI IMG/M metagenome (GOLD analysis project Ga0315901, IMG submission 203761) | Freshwater fungal communities from buoy surface, Lake Erie, Ohio, United States - Buoy 2 MA116 | ecosystem: Environmental > Aquatic > Freshwater > Lake | place: USA: Lake Erie, Ohio...
GTCGATTCCAGGTTTTTGCGCCTAGGTTCCTAGAACTTCGGAGCAGGCGGATGGCCGATTATGAATTAAACTTGATAGGAGTGTTTCGTCAAACTTTCCGAGGATCCTCCGATGCCATTTGCCACGCGATTCGCCATGATCGGGTTGTCGGCCATGCTGACTGTCTCTCTGCACGGAGGCTCAACCCGGGCCCAGATGGTCCAACTTCCCAGTTCTAACATGTTCAGTTTGTCGACTTCTGTTGCCGCACCGGATCGAGGAGCGATTGGGGCTGGAGGTACGTTGACCGGGCAATTGGGGTCGGTTTCCCGAGGACCAGGTTTACCGAATGTTGCTCAAGGTGGAAACGCGGGTGCATCTTCTTTTGATGTTCGAACCACAGTGATCGACCTGGATGAACTCGATCGCATGATCCGTTCGCAAGCGTCCGATAAACCGGAGAAACCGATCCTGCAACAGAATGATCCGAGGGGGTATTCGCGAATCTCTGCGTCCGCAACGCGAGGTGTTACCAGGCCTGATTACGACTACCTAGCGGCGCTTAGCGGCCATGGGACTGGTTCGCCAACAATCTCAGGGAATGGGGTGTCGCTGCAGGCTGCTAGACTTAATCGACGCGATTATGATGCGATCAAATCCTACTTGGAGCTTGCGCATGCAGCCAAGCAGCGAGGGCACTGGGCGAGTGTTGAAACTTATTACAAACTCGCTTGGGAGACGTTGCCTGAGAGCCGCCGAAAGTTGGTTCTGCAAGATCTCGAAGAAGCGAGAACGAGTTTCCTGCGAGACCAAAAGCTTCCATCGGGCTCGTCCAAGGTCACGCCGGAACGACGATAAGTGCGACCGCGTTCGCTAAGATACCTAATGACTTCGCAAGCATACTCACTGACATTTTAGGCACGGAATTGTCAGTCACTTACTCTCAGCACTAGATAGCATCCAAATCACTATGGCGGAACAGGACGTTTCAGTCACCGTTCGTACCTTGCTGGCGATGAAACGCCGAGGTGATCGCATCACCATGCTTACAGCGTACGATTTTCCGACCGCGCAATTGCTCGATAAGGCGGGCATCGACTGCTTGCTCGTCGGTGACTCTCTCGGCATGGTTGTCCAAGGCCATAAGACGACAATTCCGGTGACGCTCGATCAAATGATTTATCATGGTGAGATGGTCGCTAGGGCCGCTTCTAGGGCAATGGTAATTGTGGATCTTCCCTTTCCCGTGGGACAGATCAGCATTTCGCATACGGTGGAGTCTGCGGCAAGGGTCATGAAGGAGACCCAGTGCCATGCGGTCAAGATGGAGGGGGGGCATCAACAGGCACAAGCGATTGCGGCGATGGTAGATGCCGGAATACCTACGATCGCGCATATCGGTCTTCGTCCTCAAAGTGTGCATGCTCTCGGTGGTTACCGCGTGCAGAAAGACTCGGACCGCTTGATGCGAGATGCGCTCGCCGCTCAGGATGCGGGGTGTTTTGCGGTGCTTATGGAGTGTGTCCCTGCGGAGTTGGCTCGTGAAGCGACCAGCAAATTGAGCGTCCCGACCATCGGAATCGGTGCTGGGCCGCATTGCGATGGCCAAGTCTTGGTGACCAACGACTTGTTGGGTTGGAACAGCGGCTATATCCCCAAATTCGTTCGAAAGGTGGCCGATCTAAAGACCATGGCGACAGAGGCGATCAAGGAGTACCAAGCTCAAGTCAAATCGGGTGGGTTTCCAAGCCAAAACGAGTCGTTCTAGCCGAGCATGCCCGGCACTCGGCAGTGCAGTGGAAAAGCAGCAACCGATTGAGCAGCAGCCGATTGAGCAGCAACCGATCGAGCAGCAACCGATCGACGGTTATTGTGGTCGCGAATCTTTCGGGCCCTTGAGCAATTCCTTGATGGAACGGTACCGCTGCGCCATTTCCGTTTCCGCGCCTCGCTCAACCGGTTCATAGAATTGCCGCTCGACACCGAGGTAGTCTTGGGATGCGATCCCTTCAGGGGAGTCATGAGAGTATTGATAGCCCACTCCGTGGCCGATCGATTTCGAACCGGAATAGTGACCATCGCGCAAATGGACTGGGACAGGAATGATCGATCCCTCTCGCACTTCCTTTCTGGCGTTCATGATCGCTGTAGTTGCAGAGTTGCTTTTCGGGGCCAACGCTAAATAGATGACGGCTTGTGAGAGATTCAATTGGCATTCTGGCAGTCCAACAAATTCGCATGCTTGCATGGTTGCAATAGCAAGCGGCAACGCGTGTGGATCGGCATTCCCGATATCTTCACTTGCGAAGATCACCAAACGGCGAGTTAAGAAACGGATTTCTTCACCGCTTTCGATGGCTCTCGCCAACCAGTACAAAGCGGCATCGGCATCTGATCCCCGAAGACTTTTGATCAGAGCGCTGGCCATATCGTAATGCCCATCTCCCGATGGATCGAATTGCAATATCTTTTTTTGCATGCTCTCCTGCATCAATTCGACCGTGATCGACAGTGGAAATCGCATGGTGGATAGCACGGCGACTTCCAACGCGTTGAGCGCACGTCGCGCGTCTCCTTCAGCGATGCGAGCGCAGTATCGCAGGGCCTCGGGATCCGCTTGGATTTGAAACTTACCAAAGCCTAAATGCTTGTCGTGAATAGCGCGATCAAGGAGTTGTACGAGATCGTCTTCCCCGAGCGGGTTGAGTTCGAAGATCTGGGATCGACTCAGGAGGGCACCGTTGACAGAGAAGAAAGGGTTGCTGGTCGTAGCACCCACCAGTGCGATGGTTCCCGACTCAACATCGGGTAGCAATGCGTCTTGTTGAGAGCGATTGAACCTGTGTATTTCGTCGATAAAAAGGATGGGGCGAGCACCACTGACAGAAACCTCGTCACGGGCCCAGTCCAAAGCCTCGCGTAGTTCTTTGATACCACTCGTCACGGCATTGATTTGCCGAAATGCCGCTTTGGTTTCCGAGGCGAGGAGCCTAGCCAACGTTGTTTTGCCAGTCCCTGGGGGACCGTAAAAGAGGATGGACTGGATGCGTCCAGCGGCGACCAGCCGGCGGAGGAGTTTCCCTTCCCCTAAAATATGCTGTTGCCCCACCATCTCGGAAAGAGTGCGTGGACGGAGCCGAGCCGCCAGCGGCAGCGCCCGGTCTCGATTGGCTTCTTCAGCCTGAGCGAACAAGTCCATAATGCTTCGTTTACCGATCTTTAAGCGGGTTTCAAGGTTTCAGGATCTGTGATCGGGAGGCGGATCAACGCTTGGTTTTCCGGCGTTATCACTTACAATCTGCCACCCTGGCCATCCGCGCACCCGGTATTCTCCGATCCCGGATCCGACCAATTTCTCTATCCACAATTCAAACAAGATGTCCGATTCTCAGCCACTCGACAACTCCGAACTAGGCGTACACCAAGCGGCGAGGCTTGAAAAACTCAAGAAAATCGAAGCTTCCGGGCTCGATCCATGGGGGCACCGTTTCGACGATCGCTCGTTCATTCGAGTGGCCCATTCGTTGATCCCGCAGATTCAGTTCAAAAAAGAAGATGGGACAACGATCCCGCTCCCAGACTTTGGTGGGCCAGAGGCAATCGATTACAAGGCATGGAAGGCTAGCCACGGGCCCGGAGAAGAGGTTGGCCCGAATATCCGCGTGGCCGGACGTATTATTCTGATGCGTACCGCCGGTAAGTTGGTCTTCCTGAATATTCGGGACCTCACCGGCGATATTCAAATCATGATCCCGAAAGGACACTTGCCCGACGAGGATTTTGAACTGACTAAGTTGTTGGATTTTGGGGATTTGATCGGAGTGGATGGAAGATTGGGCAGAACCAACACGGGCGAACTGACAGTCTTCGCACAGAAACTGCACTTCATGACGAAGACGCTCGAGCCACCCCCAGAGAAGCACGCGGGCCTCCAAGACCCCGAGCTTCGTCAGCGGATGCGGTACCTCGATCTGACCTACAACGCGGATTCGCTCCAAACATTCTTAAAGCGGACCAAGATCATCCAGTCGATTCGCAGCACATTGTCCAAGCATGAGTTCGTTGAGGTGGAGGGTCCTACGTTGCACACCATCGCGGGTGGTGCAGCGGCCAAGCCGTTCCTAACGCATCACAATGCGCTCGACATGAAACTGTTCTTGCGAATCGCTCTTGAGTTGCACTTAAAACGACTCCTTGTTGGTGGCATTGAACGCGTCTATGAAATGGGACGGGTTTACCGCAATGAAGGGATCAGCCCAAAGCATAATCCTGAGTTTACGATGATCGAGCTGTATTGGGCGTACGCTGATTATCGCACCATGATGGATTTGACGCAGCAGATTATCGTCGAGGCGATTCAAGCAACCGGTCAAGGCTTCCAGTTGATGTGGGGAGAGCTGCCGATCGACTTCACTCCACCTTTTGCTCGTCGTACCTACACGGAACTGTTCGAAGAGCATACCGGGCTCAAGATAAGCGATCACGAAGGAATCGTAAAACTAGCTCGCAAGATCGGATTGCAGACCGATGGGAAGCATCCCGATGTCGTTGTCAGCGAAGTCTTCGAAGAAAAGGTTGAAGACGCGCTGATCGGACCGATATTTGTTACCGACTACCCGGCATCGCTGTGCCCGTTGACCAAACGAAGTCGCAACAATCCAAATATCGCGGAACGATTCGAACTTTTCATCCACGGGATGGAGCTCGCCAACGCCTACACCGAATTGAACGATCCAATTTTGCAGGAGGATCTTTTCAAAACGCAACTGGATGGAATGGCAGAAGAAGACTCCATGGCAAAAATGGACACGGACTTCATTCGGGCCCTGCGACATGGCATGCCACCCGCCGGTGGACTCGGCATTGGCATCGATCGATTGGTGATGCTCCTGACCAATTCTCGGAGTATCCGCGATGTGATCCTCTTCCCTTTGTTGCGCCACGAAAGCTAGGAATCAATCACCATGGAAGCAGGAATCGTCGGATTGCCCAATGTCGGTAAGAGCACCCTGTTCAATGCCCTCACCGGGTCGCAGGGGGCGCAAGCAGCCAATTATCCGTTCTGCACGATCGAGCCGAACGAAGGGATCGTCAGCATCCCTGACAAACGCTTGAATCGTATCCAAGACTTCATCAAAACCCAGAAGATCATTCCTGCGATGTTCAAATTGGTGGACATCGCCGGGATCGTGAAGGGGGCCAGTGAAGGCCAAGGGTTGGGGAATAAATTTCTCAGTCACATTCGGGAAGTCGATGCGATTTTGCAAGTTGTCCGCTGCTTTGAAGATCCCGACGTCATTCACGTCGCGGGTAAAGTCGATCCTGTCGCGGACATGGAAACCATCGAAATGGAATTGATGTTTTCAGACATCCAAAGTCTGGAAGCAGCGCTTCCAAAGGCGGAACGAGCCGCGAAAACCGGCGACAAAGAAGCCAAGCTGCGTGTGAGCGGCATCCAGAAATGCATGGAGCATTTGAACAAGGAACTACCCTTGAGATTACTGCAGCTCGAGGAAGCAGAAGCGAAGGCGATTTCTAGCTTTGGATTGATGACAGCCAAACCAATCCTTTACATCGCTAATGTGGATGAAACCGATTTGCAAGGCAAAGGCCCGATTGTGACGAAGGTCCGTGAAGCAGCAGCAAAGAGTGGCGCACTCGTCGTCCCCGTATGCGCCAAACTCGAGGCGGAGATCGCAGAGCTTGATGAACCGGATCGAAGCGAAATGCTCGCTGCCGTGGGCTTGCAAGAACCCGCCCTTCAAGTCGTCGCTCGAGAAGCCTATCGGACTCTCGGGTTGCATAGTTACTTCACGGCAGGCGAAAAGGAAATTCGAGCCTGGACGATCCCAGTAGGTGCGACCGCTCCCCAAGCTGCCGGTGTGATTCACACCGATTTTGAGCGAGGATTCATTCGCTGCGAAACTTACTCCTTGGCAGATCTCGAGCAATTCGGCTCGGAAAAGGAGATTCGCGCTAACGGCCGGATGCGGACTGAAGGTAAGGCATACATCATGCAGGATGGAGACATTTGCCACTTCCTGTTCAATGTGTAGTAGCCTCGTCGTAATGACTACTACCGCGACTCAATAAGATTTCAAGGAGTCGAATTACTATGTCGACAGGATACGCCATCGGTGGTTTGACGATCATTGAAATACGCGGTGCTGACAGAAACAAAATCGCCAACAATCTCTGCACTCAGGATCTTAGGACGCTCGCTGACGGGCAGACCGCAGAGACGTTTGTTCTCGATGTCAAGGGAAGAACGCTGAGCCACGGGATTGTCTGCGGCTGGAAAGATTCGCTATGGTTTCTCTCTGCACCCGGACAGGCGGAGCGATTGGTTCCCCACTTTGATCGTTATATCATCCGGGAGGATGCGGTCATTGCAGACCGAAGCGCTGAGTTCACGGCCGTGCTTTTCTCGAATGCCACCTCGGCATCGCAGATATTGTCTGGTTTTCCGGATTCATTAGCTGCCCATTCCTGCGTTGAATACACCTTGGAATGCGAAACAATCCGGTGCTTGTACGCCCCGTGGATCGGTGCAGAAAGCCTGCTCGCGATTGTCCCCACTCCTGTTTCTATGCCGATTTTGTTGAACGGGTCGCAATCGCTGGTCGCGAGCGACACGACGCGACGATCCGATTGGGAGTTGCAGCGGATCGAAGCCTTTTGGCCCTGGGTCGGGATCGACTGCGATGACAAGAATCTGCCTCAGGAATTGTCGATCGATCGACGCACTATTTCCTTCAAAAAGGGATGCTACCTGGGCCAAGAAACCGTCGCTCGCCTCGATGCCTTGGGACAAGTCCAAAAGAAGCTGGTGAAGCTGCGCATCCAAGGGGGCGATCGGTTGCCACTACCCTATGCCATTATTCTCGACGGAAAAGAGGTCGGCTCAATCACATCGATGGCTTCAACGCCAATGGGGGACTCAATGGCATTGGGAATGCTGCGAAGAAGTCACTTTCAGTCAGGGACTGAGTTCATGGTCGACGCACGCGCAGCGAAAGTTGTGGGTATGCCTGAGTAAGCAGTCTGAGTTACCAAGGTTTGCCGCGATTTTCAGCTCGGATCGCAGCGTCTTCATAGGCCTTCGGGTCCGAGAGAGACTCGCTCAATGAAACCTTGCAGTAGTCGAGCAATGTGCCTTTTTCGAAGTGCACGTTTCGAATCGCCAATGCGTACTCGATGCGAGTTTGATGGTAACGAATGCGAGCATCCAATAATCGACGGTGAGTTTCGAGCAAAACGTCCAGCGCGGGGTCTTGGCCCGATTCCCATTTGGCTTGCAAGCTCTGCAATTGGCGAAGAATCTCCTCGAGTCGTTTTTCTTGAAGCTGCATGGTGTCGTAGGCACGCTGCATCTCGTTCATCGCATTGCTCAGTCCGAAGAGAACCGTCCTCTCTTGCTCCTTAAGGATATCCGTTTCACGATGAAGCGTGAGTTGGGAGAACCTGACTGCGGCATGCGCTTTGCGAAAGCCGATTGGCATGGCATACTCGACACCCGCTTGCCACTCCTGGTAGTCTCCATCGAGAAGATTCTCGATGGCATTGGACTGGCCAGAGTAACTGATCAAGTCCTTCCCGAAACCTCGAAAACGATACCGTCCTACGATATCGAGTTGAGGCTTGAGGAAATTTCGATTCGCGATCAGTTCGAGTTCTCGTTGCTTGACGACCCATCGCTGTCGACGGATTTCTTCGCGGGCGGAAAGTGCTTCGCTGCTCGAAAAGTACCAGTCGTACGCAATCGGCGATTGTGCTGGTTCGTCGCTTGGACGAAGTATCTTTCCGTCGGTAATTGGGAATCCGATGATCAAACGGAGTCTTCGCTCGCACAATCGAAGTCCGCCGATGCTTCGGAAGCTACCTCCGGAACTACCGTTATTGGTGCGCGTTCCATCCAGCACTCGGCCATGGATGGCATCGATCACCTCGGATTCGAATCGATAGTATTGTTCTTTCGCTTGTGCGGCGTCGGCGACGCCCTGTGTTGCGGTTTGCGATTCAAGCTTGCGAGCCGTGAGAAGGGCGATGTCACGAGCATCGATCTTGGCCTCGAGATCTCGGTACGCGTAATAGAGATCCCAATATGCATTTTCGACATCGGCGACCAGGTCTCTCACGGCACGTGAGAATTCAGCCAGACTGATGTCCGTCCGTACCCGGGCGACGAGCACACCATTAATTTGGCCGGGCTTGGCTCCGGGACCTGCGATTCGGTTGAAGCGAGTCCCGGCACCTTGCATCAGCGGTTGACGGATCTCGGACTCAACGATTTCTTCCCAACTCGTTCGTCCGATCGCATTGGATAATTGGTTGTTGCTATCGTAGACGGAACTCTTTCGAGCAATGAATTGTGCGCCGGTAGCAGAGCGTTTGGTCAGAGCGTTTCCGTAGTTATGAAGATCCTGCTGAAAGATCCCTTGGTTGCCGAAAAAGCGGTTGTTGAGTCTCCGATCATTGTTCTCAAAAAAAGCAGATGCGGAAAGTGTTGCGTCAAATTCCGATAGCGCAGCTTCCTCCCCGAAACGAGGATCGGTAAATACGGCAGCCGGGTCATTGACGGTATTTACCGCATTGGGTGTGCGAAGAACCGTTCCACCCAAATCCCTCATGATCCGCGAATTGGCCAACGCCATTTGGATCGCATCCTCAAGACGAAGTGAAAAGAAGTCCTCGGGCGACATCTTGCTCAAATCGATCGCCATCGGGGAGATACCGAGGTCGGCATCGGGCGGGCTGCACAATTCGAAGGCGGGCTCGGACATCCGCAGTTGGGCTACGTCAGGTGTCGGCTCTCGTGTTTCCGGCGCGCAGTCCGCAAACCGAATAGGTTTGCTTTCACGGTGTGTTGCGCAGCCGGGTATCCAATGGAGGGATAGCGCAAGCGCAGCGACCAACCATCGCCATTGTCGCATTATCCCCTCCTCTCAAGCCGTCAGTAGATCTTGGAAATGCATGCAATCGTTCCAAGTTAAAGTGAATCGTAAAGGTTCTTCGGATTTCCACGTTGTCATGGATGAAGTAATTCATGCAGCTACCTCTTAATGGCAGCCCAGGTTTTCAAGAATCTCGATAGGGAGGGGCTGCGCGTGAAAGATGGGGTAGATGGGATGCAGAGGGGGTTGGCTGGGCTTGGAAAGCGGAGGTAGATCGGGCAAACAGCTGCCTCGAGGAATGGTAGAACGACTGGCGGTTCACGATGCGTTGGTAGGCAGGTATACTCAGGCTCTCCCAAAGGGTAAGGAACCCAACCACTCAAGGAACGCACATGCAGAGCCTACCTGCAATTGAGGGCAAGATCGAGTCGAGTGGAACATCGCTCGTTTTGCAAGTCCGAGCCATCCTGAAACGGGCTCATGCATCGTCGTCCATCCAGGAGGCTGGCAGCCATTTAATGGAGGGGCTTCGTTGCTTGGTCGACGCAGAGCATGTGGTGTTGTTGAGGACTATACCGCCGAAAAGGCTTCGCAACGCCTCGGATGATTCTTCCCGAAGCAATGCGGAGTTCGTCGCGATCAGCGGAACTGCAGCGTCGCTGCCATCCTCGGATGCGGTCCAACCATGGTTAGATCTGGCGTCGAAGGTTTTGAACTCAACATCTGAGGACGAGAGATCCAATTTTCTCAACGATCACTCGAAGAAGTCAGGGATTGGTAGCACTATTGCAATCCCTGTTTTTTCGACACTGTCGGGGCTGACCTCTGCCCCAAATGCACTCGACAGTAATCGTCTTGCCAAAGAAGTCGAGTCTGCGAAAACGCCGACCCATCCTATAGGCATAATCCTTGTGGAGTGGTTTAAACGTGAGCAATTCGACGCTCATCAAGGTATCTTGCACTCAGTAGCTCCATGGATCACGGACGCCAGTGAAGTTTGGCTTAGCAAGCCGGCCAGGACATGGGGCCGATGGCTGGGAAAGCATCGTTGGAAATGGCTGGTCGGTTTGGCGGGAGTGGTCGCTTTATTTCAACCGATTGAGTTATGGATTGAGCTTGATGGGGCACTCCAACCACAGTCACAGCGAATCCTCTATGCTCCCTCCGATGGATTCGTTGCAACATTTGCAGCCCGTGATGGACAACCTGTACAAACAGGGGACCTTATCGCCCGGATCGCATCCCCCGACCTAGAGTTGCAACGAGTGCAATTGGAGTCGGAAAAACGGATCACCGCAGAGAAACGAGGCAGTATCGAGGTTACCATCAATGAAATATCCAACCGCGATGACTCAGCTGCACTGATGAGGGCGCGACTCGCGGGTGAATTGGAAGAGGTATCAAAACGTCAGGAAAGCATCGATCGGCAACTACTATGGCTCGATGGCGAGGAAAAGCGTCTTGAAATCCACGCTGCCGTTGATGGTGTGTTTGTCTGCGATCCAGATTGGCACGACTCGGAGGATCGGCCGGTCCGCCGCGGAGACCCGATAGCCAGAATTGTCCCTCAACAGGCCGAATGGCAGCTGACCTCTAGCGTGATGGATTGGGATGCAGGGTACGTTCTACAAGCATGGCATCGAGTGGACCCGAAAGTCGATCCGATAAAGGTTGAGTTCGTGTTGGCGTCGGAGCCAGGAATCCATAAATCTGGAACGATTGAATCCATAGACCATGCGTTTAGGAACGATTGGACCGGGCCGGCATTGGATGCTCGGATCCGGCCGATCGATACGCTGGTCGATCCACGTATCGGAGCAACGGCGAAAGTTCGAGTTCCTTGCGGACGATATTCGCGGGGGTTTGTATGGTTTCGTCCCCTCCTCGATGCGATGTACCGACGATTTTGGCTATGATGTGAGGCGGTCGAACCCTGGGCTCAATGCAGGTTCGCGGTTATCATCGTCGGGGTCAGGGAATCGTTAATCCAAAGGAGTCACTCCCCCAATCATGTCGT
>Ga0315901_10009943_pt1 | contig 10886 bp, 4 predicted proteins | sample LakEriMetagenome_10_FD_203761 | JGI IMG/M metagenome (GOLD analysis project Ga0315901, IMG submission 203761) | Freshwater fungal communities from buoy surface, Lake Erie, Ohio, United States - Buoy 2 MA116 | ecosystem: Environmental > Aquatic > Freshwater > Lake | place: USA: Lake Erie, Ohio...
AAATTCGCCAGGAACTCCAGGCGGCCCTCGCCGCCCGGAACGCGGCGGCGCAGACTTCGCTAGAGGTTGATCCGGCCGCCGAGGAAAAGCTGGTCAAGGGGGTGCTGGGGCTGACGGCTCGGGAAGCCCGCAAGGCGCTGCAATTTGCGCTGCAGGGGCGCGAGACGGTCGACGACGAGGCTTTCCGTCTGCTGGTGGCTGAAAAACGCCACCTCGTGCAGGGATCGGATCTGCTGGAGTTCTATGACCTGGAGGAGGGAGTCCGCGATGTGGGCGGGCTGGAGGTGCTCAAGGACTGGTTGAGTCAACGCGCCGAAGCCTTCACGGAACGGGCCCGCGAACAGGGAATTCCCCTCCCCAAGGGACTTCTGTTGTTGGGGGTGCAGGGGTGCGGCAAAAGTCTCACAGCCCGGGCCACCGCCCGCCTGCTGAGTTTTCCGCTGGTCCGGTTGGATGTCGCCAATCTGCTTTCAGCCGATCGCGGGACCAGCGAGCGAAACCTGCGGGATGTGCTGCGGCTGATGGAGACCATTGCCCCGGCCGTACTGTGGTTGGATGAGATCGAAAAAGGCTTCGCCGGGTTGGGGGAAGATTCGCAGGGACAGGATTCGGTCATGGCCCGCCTGTTCGGCAGCTTTCTTACCTGGATGGAAGGCCGTAAGCAGCCAGTGTTTGTGGTGGCGACCGCCAACTCGGTCGCCAATCTCCCGCCGGAACTGCTCCGCCGGGGACGGTTTGACGAGTTGTTTTTCGTCGATCTGCCGAATTACCACGAACGCCTCGATATCCTCGAGATTCACCTTTCCAAGCGGGGCTGGAAACCCGAGAAGTACGATCTTGAATCGATCGCCAATCGCACCGAAGGATTCAGCGGTGCCGAATTGGAGCAGATTGTGGTGTCCGCCATGATCGATTCGTTCGGACAGGGGCGGCTGCTGTCTCAGGAGGACCTCGAGAAATCGCGAGATCAGACCGTTCCCCTGTCAGTCACCATGGAAGAGAAGGTGTTCGAACTCCGGGAGTGGGCGTCGAGCCGCTGCCGCCGGGCCACGCTCGACAGCCGTGTCACCAAGATGATCGAGGACGAACACCGCCGCCTGTCGCAGCTACCGCTCGACGACGATAACTCTGCGGCCGAGGGGTGGCAGCAGTTGGCCGAGCATGGCCAGGTCAACGCGGGACTGGTTGAGTACCTGCGCCGGTACGACACGACCACCTTCGCGACAATTGTCGAGAAATTCGGGAGGTATTTCCCCGGTGCGGGAGAACAGGGACTCGCCCTGCGTTCCGACCCCAATGTGGTTCTGTGGTCCGGACTCAGCCCGGGATTGGCCGAGACCCTTGCCAACCTGATCGCGAACCGACGGGTCTACGTCCATCCCGTGTCGGCCGACGAGTATCGGGGTGGACTCCCCCCTCCCAAGCTTCCAGCAATGACACAGCTACCCGACGGAAAGTTGACCAAGCCTGGTTGGTTCCCCGCCGCGCTTCGCCTGTTGCCCCCCCCGGGGGGATCAACCGGCCGGTTTGGCCGGGTCACCCGAATCAAACTGCAGTCGCGCTGAATTCAGACCGAGACAACTTCAAACACGTAGCCGTTCGGATCGCGGAAAAAAAACCGCTCGAACGGGGTTTCCCGTCGGGGCTCGATCAACTCGGCCCCGTGATCGCGCAGCCGTTGCTTCAAGGCGGGAAACTGGGCCACTGGAAACCCCACGGCGAAGTGCCGTCCGAACTCGGCCTCGAAGGGACTGGGGGCGAAGCCCTCGATATGCAGCAGGTGCAGTTCCTGGCCGGGGGCGATTCCCAACCACGCTGCCTGCATGGGGATATTGTTGGGTCGGTCGACCGGCTGCCAGCCGAGTGTTGCCGAGAAGAATCGGGCTGTCGCGACCACATCGCGGGTGGCCAGGGTGAAGTGGAGAATCGACATGCAAAAGTGGGGTCAGAAGAGCCATGGAGAGGTGTCGCCAGAATATCCCGGGGCATCATCCCGGGAAACTCACCCCGGGGAGGCCACCCGAGTCCCTCGCTTTGACCCCATCCGGGGGTCTGCGGTACGCTTTCTGGAATCCACGACCCGTTTTTTGGACCACGCGGGGTGATCATGTCGTTGCCTGCTTCCGGCTTTCTGGGCCGTCGAGAGTTTTTGTCCTTCGCTTCCCATGGCCTGGGAGGGGCGGCGCTGTTGTCTCTGCTCGACCGCCAGGGGTTGCTCGCGGCCGGTGTTCCCGGGGAAGCCGATGATCCTCCGCCCCACCATCCCCCGAGGGCCAAGCGGGCCATTCACATTTACGCCTGTGGCGGCTTCAGCCAGGTCGACACATTCGACTACAAGCCCGAGTTGATCCGCCTGCATGGCAAGTCGCTGACTGCCGAGGAACGTCCCGACGTCTTCTTTGGCCAGGTCGGCTTATTGCGACAGCCCGATTGGGAATTTCACCAGCATGGGCAGTCGGGCAAATGGGTCTCGACGCTGTTTCCCCACCTGGCGGGGATGGTCGACGACCTGACCTTCATCCATTCGATGTATGCTGAGACGTCCAACCATACCCCCGCGACATTCCAGGCCAACACCGGGTTTCGCCTCAATGGGTTTCCGACCATGGGCGCCTGGCTCTCGTACGGTTTGGGAAATGAAACGGAAGACCTGCCCACCTATGTGGTGATTCCCGATGTCCGGGGACTTCCCGCAGGAGGTTCGATCAATTGGTCGAATGGATTCTTGCCAGCCCGCCACCAGGGGGTCACCATGCGCAGCCAGGGGCAGGCGATTGCCGACTTGGTCCCGGCCCGCGAGATCGCGCCCGAAACAGAGATTGCCAGTCGGAAGTTCCTGGCGGAGATCAATCGCCGACACCTCGAGGACCGCGGTCATGACGACCTGGCGGCCCGGATGCGCGCCTACGAGTTGGCGGCCCGCATGCAATTGGCGGTTCCCGAGGTCACAGCGCTCGATCGCGAGACCGCCGCGACGCAGGCTGCGTATGGTCTGGGACAGCCCGCCACCAATGACTTCGGCCGCAGTTGCCTGTTGGCCCGACGCCTGCTCGAGCAGGGGGTGCGATTCGTACAGCTGTTCGCCGGAGGGGCGTTTGGTTCCCCCCGGATCAATTGGGATGGGCACGAGAACATGCAACAAAACCATGGGCAAGAGGCGGCCCGCTGCGACCAGCCTCTGGCGGCGCTGCTGCGCGACCTGAAGGAACGGGGAATGCTCGAAGACACTCTGGTGATTTTCACCAGTGAATTCGGCCGCACGCCCTTCGCCCAATCGGCCGATGGGGTGCTGGGGACGGGACGCGACCACAACCAGGCGGGTTTCACGGTCTGGATGGCCGGGGCCGGACTCAAACCGGGGATGTCCTATGGAGCCACCGACGATGTGGGGTACCGGGCGGTCGAGAATCGCACCAGCTGGTACGACTTTCACGCCACGGTCTTGCATCTGTTGGGAATCAACCACGAGCGGTTGACCTTTTACCACAATGGCATCCGCCGCAGGCTGACCAATGTGCATGGCGAGGTGGTGCGGGAGATCCTCACGTGAAAATTCGCGCCTGGCAACTGGGGATGTGGTTGGCCCTGCTCGCCGCTTCCCTGGGTTTCGCCGAACCTTCTTTGCCAGGCACCTCCCCGTTGCAGCGTGCTGAACCCCTCGATGAGGTGATGGTCGATGGGATTCGCAAGCATGCTTTGCGGGAGTTGCAGGTGTCTCCCCTGCAGCGGGCCCGATTCTGGAATTACGACTTCACCAGCCTGGATGCGTTCGAGAAGAGTCTCGCTCCAAATCGGGCCCGGCTGGAACAGATCCTGGGGGCGGTGGATCCCCGGACATCACTCGCGAAGGGGGCTGGGTTCGAACTGATCGGGACCCCCTCGGCTCCTGCGATTCTCGCCGAGAGTTCAGTGGCCGCGGTGTTCGCCGTTCGCTGGCCGGTCCTGGAAGGAGTGACTGGCGAGGGTCTCCTGGTGGTTCCGCACCAACCGAAAGCCGCCGTGGTGGCGCTACCGGATGCCGCCATGATCCCGGAGCGATTCGTCGCGCTGGACAAATATGATGATGGTGAGACCTGGGTGAAGATGCTGGCCGCGACTGGCTCTGTGGTCCTCGTGCCAACGCTGATTGACCGCGGACACGAATGGTCGGGGCATCCCGAAGTGGGGTTCACTGATCAGCCGCACCGCGAGTTCCTCTATCGCCAGGCGTTTGAGATGGGACGGCATCCGATCGGTTATGAGGTGCAGAAGGTGCGGGCCGCCCTCGATTTGCTGGAACGGTTTCGAAGGCCTGAAGTCCCTGACGCAGCGGTTGGTGATGAGCCCGATCAGGATCCCCGAAGACTGCCGCTTGGGGTCAGTGGGGTTGGGGAGGGAGCGATGATTGCTCTGTGTGTTGCGGCTCTCGACACCCGCGTGCAAGCGACGATGATCAGTGGCCACTTTGGGCCTCGAGAGGGACTGTGGGCCGAGCCCATCTATCGGAACGTCTGGGGGTTGCTGCGGGAATTTGGTGATGCCGAGCTGGCGTCGATGCTCGCCGCCCGCCATTTGACCATCCAGGAGCAGTTGAATGCGACCGGATGGGAGACTGAAGAATCTGAGGTTGAGGAGGTGCTAAGTCTTCCCAATAAAGACCCGGAAGAGACCGCTCCAGGACGCGCCTCGACAGCGGCGCCTGGACACTTTGCGATCCGGAAGATTTCAGAGGTCAAGCACGAGTTCGAGAAGGTGGCGGTGGTTTTCAAGCAACTCGAAAATCGACCGCAACTGCGTCTTGACATTGGGGACAACGGCTGGCAGCAATGGGGCGAAGGGAGTGGGTTTTTGCAGGCGCTGAAGCTGGTGCTTGCCGAGGATTCGGTGCTCGCTAACTTTCCGGCGGAGCAGGAGGATGACACGGATGGCGGTCAATTGTCCCACAATCCGCGGGAGCGGCACCGACGGCAATTCCAGGAGTTGCAGGACCATGTTCAGCGTCTGATGGAAAAAAGCCATCGGGTCCGGAACGCCCGCTGGCTCCCTCCGCAGCAGACCCGCGAGGCCTGGGGGAAGTCGCGCGCCGAGCTCCGCGACCTGGTTCTCGATTCCTACATCGGCCGACTGCCCCACGACCGGTTGCCGCCACGGTCCCGTTCCCGGGTTGTCCGCCAGACGGAACAGTACACCGCTTTTGAAGTCGAATTGGATGTCATGGAAGGGGTGATTGCCGGGGGGATCCTGCTGGTTCCGACCGATCTGAAGCCCGATGAACGCCGCCCGGTCGTTGTCTGCCAACATGGTCTCGAGTCGCTGGCGATCGACACACTCGCCCTGGATGGTCCCGGTTTTCAGTATTACAAGGGCTTCGCGCACAAGCTGGCTGGGGAGGGATTTGTGGTCTATGCCCCCCAGAATCCCTATCGGGGCGAAGACCGCTTTCGGGTCATCCAGCGGATGGCCAATCCCCTGGGGCGGTCGCTTTTCAGCTACATCATCGCCCAGCACGAACAGACTGTCGCCTGGCTGCAGACCCTGCCGTTCGCACAGCCGGAAAAGATCGGGTTTTATGGCCTGTCTTACGGAGGGAAGACGGCGATGCGGGTGCCCCCGTTTGTTGAGGGTTACGCCCTGGCGATCTGCTCGGGTGACTTCACGGATTGGGCCCGGACGATCACAACCAACGAGGAACGCTACGGATACGCCTTTACCCGAGAGTACGAGATTCCCGAGTGGAATCTCGGGCACATCGCCAGCTATGCTGAGTTGGCCAGCCTCATGTTCCCCCGTCCCTTTATGGTCGAACAGGGACACCAGGATGGCGGGGCCCCCAGCGAGTGGGTGCTGGGTGAGTTCGGGAAGGTGCGCCGGATGTATGACCACCTTGGAGAATCCGAACACTGCCATATCGAGTTCTTCGACGGCCCCCATACCATCCATGGGGTAGATACGTTTGAGTTCCTGCGCCGTGTGCTTCGCTGATCTGGGCCCTAAAGCGCGACGATCTGAGGTCGGGCGGGGAGAGTCCGTCTCAGGCCAACAGCCCTGAGACCACCTCTCCTTCGACATCGGTCAGCCGGTAATCTCGCCCCTGGAAAAGATAGGTCAGCCGGGTGTGGTCGAGCCCCAGCAGGTGAAGCACCGTGGCATTGAGGTTGTGGACCGGTACGGCATCCTCGACCACGTTGTAGGAATAATCGTCGGTCGCGCCAAAGGTTGTTCCCGCGCGAACGCCTCCGCCGGCCAACCAGATCGAGAAACACCGTCCATGATGATCACGCCCGTAGTTTCCCCCCTCGGGAGTCCCCTGGCAGTAGACCGTCCGTCCGAATTCGCCTCCCCAGATCACCAGGGTGTCATCCAGAAGTCCCCGCTCTTGCAAATCTGCCAGCAGGGCCGCACAGGGCTGGTCGATATCGCGGGACTGCAGGCGAATGTCGCTCGGTAAGTTGTAGTGCTGGTCCCAGCCCCGGTGGAACAACTGCACAAATCGGACCCCCCGTTCGACCATTCGCCGCGCCAGCAGGCAATTCGCGGCGAAGGTGCCGGGCCGCTGCACATCGGCTCCGTAACGCGTCAGAACCGCGGCTGTTTCACCAGAGAGCTCGGTCAACTCGGGAACTGAAGACTGCATCCGGAAGGCGAGTTCATGCTGCGCGATCCGCGTGGCGATCTCGGGATCTCCCGTCACCTCGAGCCGACGGCGGTTCAGGGTTCGGCCGGCGTCGAGCAGCCGGCGTCGGGCCCCGGCATCCAACCCCGCCGGGTGCGTCAGGTACAGCACGGGATCTCCCTGGCTCCGAAAGCTGGTTCCCTGGTGGTTCGAGGGGAGAAAACCCGACCCCCAGAGCCGGGCGTACAGCGGGTCATCGGGACGGGCCGCGCTCCCCCGCGAGAGCAGCACCACATAGGTGGGCAGGTCCAGGCTCTCGTTGCCCAAGCCGTAGCTCAGCCAGGCCCCCAGGGAAGGACGGCCCGGTAACTGGTGTCCAGTCTGCAGAAAGGTAATCGCCGGATCGTGGTTGATCGCTTCGGTGGTCAGCGAGCGGATCACGCACAGCTCGTCAGCCTGCGTGGCCAGATTCGGCAACAATGCACTCAATCTTTGGCCCGACTGCCCGCATGTCTGAAAGTCAAACACGGATCCCATGACGGGAAAGGACTTCTGGCTGGAAGTCATGCCCGTCAGCCTTTGCGTCCCCCGGATCGAGTCTGGCAACTCACTGCCCCGCAGTTCGCGCAGCCGCGGTTTCTCGTCCAGCAGTTCGATCTGTGAGGGGCCGCCGTGCATAAAGAGCGAAATGACGCGCTTGGCCCGCGGGGCAAAGTGCGGTCCCGAGGTGTTGGCCATCGGGGTGTGTGCTGGCTCGGCCGCCTGGCACAGATGCGAGCGGTCACCCAGCAGGGCCAAGGCGGCTGCACCAAGGCCTCCCAGCGACTGGCCGAGGAACAGGCGGCGGGCCGCAGCAGAGTCCCGGGGGCCGGCGAAGTCAAAGGCCAACATGGAGAAGGTCACTCGCGGTTCAAGGTTTCGTCGAGGGTGAACAGAACCTGCAGTACGGTCGACAGGGCGCCCCAGCGGGTGCGATCGAGTGTTTTGTTGGGATCAAGCTCGGTTGGGGTCAGATCGTCCGCAGTCAGCAGGCGATCAACCTGTTCCGGATCATCACGCAAACTCTGCCATTGGTGATTGTACAGATCCTCCAATAATGCCAGTTCGTCTGTGTCCGGCGAGCGAACCAGCAATTGATGACAGGCCACCTTCAGCCAGCTTCGCGGAGCCTCTGGAGCATCGGTCGCGACGGGCGTGTCCCGCATCAGCCTGGCGGCCCACACCTTGGCCGCCTCCACCAAATTGCGGTCATTGGTCTGAGCCAGCGCCTGGAGTGGGGTGTTGGTCCGAGAGCGGGAAACCACGCAGGTTTCCCGCGTTGGGCCATCCCAGATCAGGAATGTCGGCGGGGGCGATTGCCGTTTCCAGAAGCTATACAACCCCCGCCGGTAGCGGTCGGCTCCCTGAGAGGGAACGTGGCTATGATCGCCGTCATACGAGACCGCCTCCCACAATCCAGGAGGCTGCCACGGTTTGACGCTGGGACCGCCCAATCGCTGGGACAGCAGGCCGCTGGCGGCCAGGATCGAGTCGCGAATCGCCTCGGCCTCCAGCCGAAACCGCGCTCCCCGGGCCAGCAACCGGTTTTCTGGATCACGGGCGAAGTCGGCGGGAGCCGCAAACGAAGACTGCCGGTAGGTGGCGCTGCACACCAACTGCCGGTAAAGCTGCTTGAGATCCCAGCCAGACTCCTGAAAGTCGAGCGCCAGTTCATCAAGCAGTTCGGGATGACTGGGGGCCTCTCCCTGCAAACCGAAATCGCCCACCGTCTTGACCAGCCCCACTCCCCAGAGTTGTGCCCAGACGCGATTGACGATGACCCGGGCCGTGAGAGGATTGTCGCGCGAGACCAGCCACCGGGCGAAGTCGAGTCGATTGGCCAGAATGACTGGTTGATCCGTACCAACCCCTCCGGCCAGAGAGGCCGGCAGGGCGGGTGTGACTTTTTCGGTGGGTTGATCGTATTGGCCGCGAGTCAGCACAAAGGTCTGTCGGGCTTCTGGAAGATTTTGCATCACCATGCTGGTGGGAAGCGCCTTCTGAAAGGCGCGAGTCGTCTGGTCGAGCTGCCTGAAGTCGCGATGCGCCTGCCGCCACTCGGCCGGAGCCTCATCGAGGAACGCCTCCCGGAACCACTCCCGCTGTCGGTCCGAGCGTTTTTCAGCCAGGGTTTGCAGAGTCCATTCAACCGACTCATGGCGAAACCATCGCTGGACTTCGTCCGGTTCCAGCGCCCGGTTGTAGATCCGCAGTTCGTCGAGCATTCCAGTGAATCGCAGGCTATCTCTCCGCTGTCCCAGACGCAGGGGTTGTGCCGTCCGGATGGAGCTGCGCAGTTGGTCGAAATCGACGGTGAACTGATCGCGTTCGCCATTGATGTAAACTTGCAGGCCGGCCGCTCGGCTCGATCCATCATAGGTCACCACCACCTGCTGCCAATCGGCAACAAGCGGCAGACTGGACGTCACCCGGATGGCATCGGCCTCAGCCCGGTGATTCAGGTGCACTACCAGGCGACCCTTCTCGTACAGCAGATCGAAACCACGCAGTAACTGGTCGTCGTCGGTCTTCGAGAGCAGGCAGGCGGCCATTCCCGTCGACGGCCTCACCCACAGTCCGATTGTCCACGGAGTGCTCCGCTCGAAATCGAATGCGTCCGGGTCGGCCACCCAGACCGGCTGAGTGGGATCACACTTCAGTCCTCCACCCAGGAGAGCTGGTTCTGGTGTCCGTGGTTCCCCGGCTCCCGTGACCAATGAACCCGCTCGCAACACCGGTCTCGGGGATTGGTTCGGGGAATCAGATGATGCGCTCGGGGGCTTCTGATTCGCAGGACCGTCGAACGGTGAGTCAGCGGCAACGGCGATCGGATGCTGGAAATCAAAATGGCACAGCAAACCGGTTTGAGAAGGAGAGGCTGTGGCGCGTGTTGCCCGGTTGGTTTCCCACGCAGTCAAAAGCGGGGTGAGCTGGATCTCGATCGCCTGCCAGTGTTCGCGGGCGGCATCCAGCTGTTGTTGCAGTTCCGCAAGCCGGGCGGTCTGGTCAAGCGTGGGGGCGGGAACGAAGGGGGGCGAGTTCCCTTCCTGTCCCAGCCCTTGGTCGGCCACCTGGTTGAACAGGTCCAGCAGTTGGTAGTACTCGCGCTGGCTAAGGGGGTCAAACTTGTGCGAATGGCAGCGGGCACAATTCAACGTCAGGCCCAGCCAGACCGCACCCATGGTTTCGAGGCGGTCCATCGCGTAAGAGAGCCGGTACTCCTCGTCAATCAGGCCGGTCTCATTGTTGGTGGTGTGATTCCGGTTGAACCCCGAGGCCAGACGTTGGGTTTCTGTCGCGTCGGGCAGCAGGTCCCCCGCCAACTGTTCCAGGGTGAATTGGTCGAAGGGTTGATTGGCATTGAAAGCCGCCACGACGCCGTCACGCCACCGCCACATGGTGCGTTCGCCATCGGTGAAATAGCCGTTGGTATCGGCATACCGGGCGGCGTCCATCCAGAACTGGGCCAGCCGTTCCCCGAACTGGGGAGCTGCCAGCAAGTGTTCCACCAGCTGTTCGTAGGGAACGGGTGGATCGCTTTCGAGGAACCACTGCCGCAGGTCTTCACTGGGGGGCAGCCCCGTCAGATCGAGAGCCACCCGTCGCAACAGATGGGCGCGGGTGGCCTCGGGACGGGGCCCCATCTCCTCGTGCTTCCATCGTGCCAGGACCCAGCGATCCAGAGGAGAGCGGATCCAGCCCCTTTCATCCCCCGTCGGGGGGGCAGTTCGGTGGGGCGGCTGCAGCGACCAATGGGCCACGACCTCGGCCCCGGCGGCGATCCAATCCCGTAGCAGATCGATTTCGGCTGGCGTGAGTGGATCGCCGAGGTCAGGCGGCGGCATTCGGAGGACTTGATCGTCCGTCATCACTCGCCGCAGCAGTTCGCTGTGATCGGGTTCTCCCGGGGTCACCACGCGTCGATCCCCGCGCACGCGCCGTAGCGAGCTGGCGTCATCGAGTCGCAAATCGGCCTGTCGGCGGGATTCATCTGGACCATGACAGGCCAAACAGCGTCGGGCCAACAGGCGGCGGACCGCGGGGGCGACTTTCGATGGAGCAGGCTGCGACGGCACGCTGTCTTGCAGTTTGCTGTCTTCCGCCGCGCAGGAACTGGCTGCTGGAATGAGCCCCGGTTGTCCCCAGGCCACCATCGTCCAGCACGCCGCGATCAGCACTCTCACAAGCAGATGGGAGGTGGGCATTCGCTGGGTCATGAAGCTCGACGGCTGCGGAAATGGGTGCTGCGGAGAAC
>Ga0315901_10009948_pt1 | contig 10884 bp, 32 predicted proteins | sample LakEriMetagenome_10_FD_203761 | JGI IMG/M metagenome (GOLD analysis project Ga0315901, IMG submission 203761) | Freshwater fungal communities from buoy surface, Lake Erie, Ohio, United States - Buoy 2 MA116 | ecosystem: Environmental > Aquatic > Freshwater > Lake | place: USA: Lake Erie, Ohio...
ATTTTAGAAAAACTACATATATCTGCGTCCGTTAGGCACAATTTAATCAACCTTATCTTGTTCCTTATACTTTTTCCAAGCATTCTTGAAAATTACTACTACAACTTCAATCCAAGGTCGAATAAACCAACCAAGTAAAATCCCACCAATAAACCATTCTAATTTTTCCATAATAAACTGTGCCTAACAAAATGTATAAGCAATAGCCGTTAGGCGTTTAAAACTATTGCAGTTGTTTATAATTAAGTTTTTATTTCTAATAAATTTTTGTGTTCGGCTACTGCTCATACACCCAACCGTTATGTGTAATTTTGATTTAACCAATCTGAAAAAAGCGGTGCGTCACTTTCACATCCATACCCAGCATTATACTGTCCCCTCCAAAATCCAGCTTTGTATGCTTTTTCCATATCTTCTTTGTAAAAACTACGCATAACACCAAATAAAACACATAATTGATTTTGTGCTTCTTCGAGCGTTATTTCTTCTAATTGTAATTTCTCTAAAATTTCTTGTATTCTCTTTTTCATATTATTACGTGTTTCATTTGTATTCGTTATGAATAATAAAATAAAACTAAGCTTCCATCTCTTTAAATCTATTAATAGCCGCTTGATATTTACTTATTAAACCAACAGCGACACCATCCACCCCAATTAAAGCTATTGTTCCACCTAATAGACCATTATCTACATATCTTACTTCATTAAACATTCCATAAGTACCTACACAATAATCACGAACATCAAGTTCTTTTTTTAATTTAATTGATACCATTTTTTCTTTCAATACTATTTTATTTTAAAAATTCATAACAAATGATAAACCACATTAAAACGATTGTTTATCATAGGACGTTAGAGGCAATATTAATGGTTTTTACAATTTCCTTTATGCGTCACTCCGTCATATCTAAGCTCATCATCATTACCATAAAACAAGATGTACTCACATCCTTCAACTTCCACTATTTTATATTCACTCATTGCTTCTGGTTCATAGTATTGTCTTTTGTTATTATCACTACAACCAACCATTAAAAAAGCTACTAACAATATGCATAGTGTATAACTTAGTTTTGTTTTTAAATTTTTCATTATTTCTATTTTTACTGAAGTTATAAGATATTTAATGTCCTTTCAGTTAAACACTCAACCAATTTAATAAATCTATTAATCTCGGTTATGTTTAATTTTTTTCGACCTCTTTTTTCTTCACCATCCCATTCTATTGTTTCGCCATTACTTCTAAAATAATACCCATCAATATCGAATTGCCAACAATATGGTTCAACATAAACCTTTTTAAATCCAATTTTCTCAATTTCTTTAATTGTAATCATAATAAACATTTTATATCATTGCCTACGCACAATTAGTTTTGCTTTTCATTATCGTAATAATCAATAAACACCTTTTTAATAGATTCTAATGGAATTTGTAATGAATTTGGTTCACAAACTCCCATTATAAAACCATGATTTTTTTTACATCTATACACCTCGCCTTGTTTCATACTTTCTTTAGTACACATAGGACAATTGCATTCAGTTTCTTTTTTGTTATTTTCCAATTTTAATTTTATTTTTTAATTTTATAAATTTGTCCACCCAGCAAGACTCGAACTTGCATACTATTATTAAACTCGCATAAGCTACCAAAGTTATTGTTGGTCTTATGAGGCGGCTTAATCGTCATCGTGTTTTGCCACGTTAAACTACAGGTGGATTATAACATTTCTTGTTTAATAATTTCTCTTAGTTTATCCTTATTAATTTTTTCACATTTTCCGTTTCTACAATCCAAAATAGTTCCAACTGTTGAATAATCACCATTCCAAATGTCTTCACTTCTAACTTCATCATATGATTGTCCTGCATAACCTCCAATTTGTAAAAAAGAATAACTATAAGACATTAAGCCTTGTCCTGAACGACAACGCATAAATCTTATATTTAATTTTTTTATAACATCATAAAAAGGAATAATATTGTCATTAAAATCATCAGCAACTTGTTTTGCTTTGCTCTCATATTTTTCAACAATTTGCTTTGCTTTTAAATATTCTTCTTCTGTTGTCATAAACTTTTCAATTCAAATTGATATACTACTGCTTTTACGCCTTTTGAATTTTCTACAAGATAATCGTGTCTGCCAGTTTCTAATATAGTAACTTGTTCGCCAAATTCAAGTTGAGTTGCATAAAGTTTGAAATGAGATATTTTTACAATATCTCCAATTTTAAATCTTTTTTGTAATGGAGTTGTGTAACCCCAATTATTATCAAACTTTTCTAATAAGAACCAAAGTATTTTTTTCATATAGATTTTTATTTTTTATCTGGGAATTCTGGTAAATGCATCCAACATATTGGTGGATTTATGTGATTTAATTGCATGTCTGTAACCCAGCAATTTTTATGCTCCATCCATAGTATAACATTTATTCTTTTTTGTCCACAGAAATTAATAAATCCTAATATCTTTCTGTCTTTTGGTGGCTCATCGCATCTCCATTCCATGATTAAAATTTTAAGTGGTCATTACAGGATTTGAACCTATAAACTGTGGAGACTTATGTGGCTCCTTCACGCTCCTATTCGGGGCGCCGCCTCTACCAATTGGGCTAAATGACCAATAATGTGGGCTACTGTCCTTTCGTCGCAACCGCCCACCCGTTGTGATTTCAGACTGAAGTCAGGACAGGATTCGAACCTGTGTCATGTCGACTCAGCGTCGTTTTACGTATCGCATAATAGATACTAAATGCTCGCCCGCTACACCACCTGACTTTAAAAGTTATAATTTCTCTTTTTCTCTTTTAAAAAACTTTCTATCTTATTATAATAACCCTTCCCAGACAATAAATCATCACACCTTTCAGGGTCAACTTTTCTTCTATTCGTAAAAAAGTTAATACTATATACAGAATTTTTAAAATCAGAATATTCATCTGAATCAAGAATGTTTGAGCGTTGAACTAAATCAACAAGGGCAACAACATCATATAATTTTTTATCTTCCATATAAAATATTAATTTATTATAAAAACGAATAATAAACAAAAATATTACAAAAAAATAATTAAGCAAGGACTCGAACCTTGAACGCCGTTTTTAACTCAGCCTCTCCAAAAAAAGGATAGCATCTACCAATTTCGCCACTTAATTACTTTTTAAACACAATAATAATAGAATTTTTCCTTTAATTCTTTTATTTTATAATCTTTTATGTTTTTTGAACCAGAAAAGCTATCTTTAACCATCTCAAAAGCACTTTTCTCATCTTTAGCTAGAACTACAGCACTTTCCCAGTGTGTATCTTTTTTTGGTATTATTTCAAATAGTTTTTCCATATTAATTTTTTTTATTATCATGAAATTATGATGTTCTAGATATTCTAAATTGGATAGTAATTTATCGCTATCGCTTTCAATAAATTCTTTAATGTTTTTAATTTCCTTAAATTTACCTTCTCGAACCCAGTTATTTTCATAACTCAAATCCATAATACTTATTTTATGTCCCAACTCATAAAATAACCTGTCACCTTCAGATATTTGTTTAATATCTCTCATAGGTATCATATTTGGCAAAATTGGTGTTATCATAATTTTTAATTTTAGTAGTCGATAAAATAAGTTTGTTCATTTTATTACTTATTTTTATTAATTCTTTGTAAGCAAAATTTACAATTTCCTTTATGAGTTAATACATCATCATTATGACCAACCACCTTACCAATATATTCACAACTGTCAACAGTGTATATCTTTAAGTCACTTTGAAGACCGATTCCTTTTTTTGCTGTTGGCAATTCTTGGTATTCATCCATTGCGTCACATGATGTAAATAAGATTAAGATAATTAGAAAATAAATTATTTTTATTTGTTTCATAATTATAATGTTATAATTCATAAGAAATTGTTGGCAAAAGCCCCAAGTAAACTTCGTCTCTTGAGTCTACTGTTTTTTTGATGGTTTTTAACCAAACCCATCCTGCGTTATTAGTTTTTACTGGAAACCATGCAAACCAATTATATGTAAATATGTAATCTTCGTTTTTCATTTGTTATTAAAATTTAACTTTTACATCTAATGACTTCTCATACTTTTCTTTAAGACTCAAATAATATTTAATGTCCTTTTCTTCTTTTTCTCTTTTTTGTTTTGCTTCTCTTAATTTTGGCAAAGTCTTCTTCGCTCTGACAATAAGTTCGTGATATCTTTCAAATGCCCTTTCAAAATAATCTGGAGTGTCTGTATTTTCTGTTTTTTTACTTAAAAACATTTCTCCATCAATCTCAACATACCTTTCTAAAAAGAAAGTAAAATTAGACACATCACAAAGTCCACAAAATGGAAAATTATTATGAGTTCTCGCATCTGCTTTATGGATTTCAACCATAAAATCATAAAGCTCATCTTCGTTATTAATTACTCTAGTTTTGGTCCACGTATCTTCTGGGTACATATAATGACCTCTATTTTCATACATGGCTATTAATCTTTTTTTAATCATATATCAAACGTTTTCAGTAAAAGTTAATTGCATTATTAAAAATTTATTTTGTTCGTGTATTAATTCAGAATACAAATCATGCCTTCCTACCTTTAAATAAGTTTCATAATCTGTACCAGCCGTCCATTCTGAGTATCTATATTCCTCTTTGCTATAACAAGCTTCAACGTTTCCAAACAATTTCTTTAAAAGCTCTTCTTTAACTTCATCTTTCGAGCAAGGCTTATCAGAAATCCAATAACTTACTTGCATAATTTGATTTGGATAGTTACCCAAAGCCTCTTCAATTCTGGTGACAAGGTCAATTTTATAGCCATCTTCTTGAATGAGTTTTATTCTATGAAAATCTCCATAATACTCAAAAAGAATAGTCCCAGAAAAATCAATTGTTATCATATTTTATTTTTTAAAACGAATAAAATGAAAAATTATTACAGCAAATATAATTAAACTGTCTCTAATAACAAAAATTTATAATTTTCTGAAAGCTTAAAGCAGTTTCTAATGATATTAGAAGTATAGTCATTTTCTTTTGGCTCTAAAAAAGTAGACCTTAAAAAAAACGTTTTATCTTCCTCGTCTTTTAATACATAATAAAAATCTCTATGCACTCTCTTTTGTTCTAATCTTTCACTAAAATGATAAATCTTATATTCATCATTAAGTGAATTCATTTTTACTATTTTTAAAATTTCATACATTTTGCCAGGAGCAAATTTAACTTGAGGTCCAAATGGCAATGCAAAATCATCAGGATTGTTAAAACATAAAAGTTTATGTCCAATATCTAAAAGTCTTTTACTCATTTTTAAAAATATCTTCTTTTGTTATAAAAGTTCTTAAAATTTTAGTTTCAATTAACAAAGTTCTGTTTAACACAAATTCAAATTCATAAATATTATTGTTAACCAAATCTTTAAGTCTAAAATCGGCAGGAACAGAATTTTCATCAAATACAATTGCAAAAAAATAAAGCTTTTTACTAAACTCATCATTATCATCCCAAGACAAAGCAACATTTACATCTTTTATGAAATATTTTTTGCCTACCTTAAAATTATATGCTCTTCCTTTCTCTACATTAAAAATTGTATTGGCATTTGATACATTTATCAAATAAGAACGTTTTAATAATTCTTTTACTTTGCTTATATACTCTATTAAAACTTCTACTCCCATGAATGTTTTTTATAATTTTCAGCCATCAAAACTCTTCCGCACAAAAGAAAACAATCATAATTTTGTGATTTAATAAATTTATCTTCAAGTTCCCCTGTAAAATAAACACTATACAAACTTACAATTTTACCTAAATCATCAATTAAAGTAACATCAAACATATCATAATGAAGTTTATAAATCTTATTCAAACTAACGCTTATTCTTACCTCTTGAGTGGTTCCCAAGCTTTCGTCTAGCCTATTAATACATTTTACATACTTATAAACAGTCATATTAATATTATTATATAAAATGTCTCTTCTCTACCATTAAATGTTTATTGCTGGAGGGTACGAAATATTCATTTAAAAACTCATCATCATAAAAGTGAGCTCCACCAGTTTCGCTTATAAAGTATTCTTCAGAACGATTTATAAGATATATTTTTCTTTTGTGAGAAAAAAAACCATTAACTTCAAAGTCTGAAAATTTTCCATCTTTTATGCAATATATATATTCTTGACAAATGGACTTTTTTAATTTATGTTTTGACATATTTAAACGTTTCATATGTTTATTCTTCATTTGCAAATGTAAGTTTTTTTTCTATAATAACATGTCTTTGATTTGAAAAAACAAAATTCATACTCGCACACATTTTTATATACCTTCTTTTAACTTTAGAATATCTAATTACTATTATTAGTTTATTATCACATAACACATAATAGTGATTGTATGCTTCAGAAAACATTAAAATATAAATTTTGCCTTTATATAAGTCTCCGAAGGTTTTTTTAGGAATTAAATATGTATCTTGAAGACATCTATTTATCATTGTCATGTTATTGTTTTTTCTGTAAGTACTCTTTTACCTAAAGTAAAATGACTGTTTTGGTCAACAAGTAAACGATATGTTTGCAAAACAAAATCAGCCTCTCCATTGCCGACTTGAATATCACCATTTTTAAATGTATAATTAACATTAACTTTTTCTCCTGGACCAATTTTTTTTCCATTTGGCAAATAATAACCAAACTTACAAAATACATGTTTTATTTTATGTTTCATTTTAATTTAGTAAAATACATTTTTTTCTCAACAATTAAGTGTCTTCCTATGTTGTATGTGTCGTGGTCACCATTATATAATGACCATTTACGAACTCTAAATAATGTTGGAAATTTACCAATACATATAAAAGCAGCACTTTCTTCATGCTTTATTTTTATCTTGGTTCCATCGTAATGATTTAAAAAACCTTTATTAAGAATTAATTTTCCTAAATAATCTTTCATTTATTAAGTATTTTTCAATAATTAAATGCTTTCCATACGTAAAATGTGGGTGAGTATCATTTAACAATTTAATTCCATCCAGACCAAATCCCCAAAATGATTTTTTTAAATAAACACAATAGCGATTATTTTCGTAAATAACGCTATGTGAAACTTCATATGACTTTCCTTTCTCATAAATAATTTTGCCTCTATCATTATTAAAATCCTTAAAACAAAATAATTTTTTGCTTATATTTTTTATCTTACGTTTATTCATATTAAAGTTAGTACATTATTCTTCATCAATACCATTAGAATACACTTTATAAGATTCATCTTTTTTAAAAATTATTTTTTCAACCATTAAATGTTTTCCAAACTTTAAAAAGTGGTTGCCGTCGCAATAAATTGTTTCTTCGTGTTGTGTTATATATTTGCCTTTTTTTGAACTTAAAAGCCTAACATATCTTTCTCCATTTTCAAAAGAAGATTGTAATATAAAAGTTTCAACTTTTATTATTTGTCCTTTTTTAAATTTTGTTTGAATATATCCTTCTCCTGGAACAAAGAGATTATTTACCAAATCTTTTTTGCAAACCAAAAAATCGCTTATACCTCTTGCTGGAATCCAATTAATTTCGCTCATATTCTCTTTATATCTTTTCTTTTTTTTAAATCGTAAAACTCCTTTTCAACCATTAGGTGCCTTCCAAAATAAAAATGCTTATGTTTACTAAAATATATTTCTTCTTCTTTAATTCTTATTCCATAACTTTTTAAAATAACATATATAAGTTTATCATCAGCTTGAAATCCATAAGGTATTCTTACTGTTTTCACTTTTAATATTGTTCCTTTTTTTACTTTTTCCACTCTTGTAGTTCCATCAGATGATGAAACAGTCCAAGAGTAATCTTTGTAACATATTATAGAATCACTTATTCCTTGTATTTCTTTAAGTATCATAATTTTACAAAATTTCCAACATTAAATGTCTTTTATACTCAACAAAACTTTCATCTCTATTTATTACAGATTCATTAATTGAAAAATAATATTGTTTGCCATCTAAAAAACCATAAGGCATTATCACTTTTACATTTTCAAAAGCATAATCATCATCATAATCTTCAAAATTTTGTGCGAAAGCAATTATTTCTAACTTTTCTCCTTTTAAAAATTTTTTAGTCTTAACAGTTCTGTGTAATATTTGTGCATTACCATTAAATAACATGTCTCCTTCAAAATAAGAGCCAGTCAAACAGCAATTTTTTTTAAAATAAACATATTTACTCATCCAATGTTTTCTTTTTAAAATTTCTCTGTTTTCAAATATTCTTTCGTCTTCTATTATCAGATTAATAAGCGATGCTGTGGTTAACATTTTTATAATTTATATTTAAAGTTTATTAATTTTTTTTCATGCAACAAATATCTGCCATAAAATCTAATTCCATATTTTTCAGATAGTATATCACTTTGAAAATTTGTAGCTATTCTAAAGTCTTTAGACCTAATTGTAACATTTGTAAGAGTTTTTTCTATAAAATTATCCATATCAGTTACAGTAATTTTTAGCCCAGAAACAACTGGGATTATTTCATTTTTGTTAAAAATACAAAAACTTCCATGGTCTTGTTTGTCTGGTTCAAAACAAATAACTTTATTGCTTATCCAATTTTTTTCATCTAAATAATCAACATAATTAATGACCCCATCAAAAAAAAACTTTTCAGTATCTTTATTTGGTTTGTATATCTTTTTATTTTTATTCATAATCTTTAACTTTTGTAAAAACCTTATTTATCTTTTGTATAAAATTTTTAAAAAAATATCACTTACAAAGATAAGAAAAATAAACACAACTCCCAGAAATAAAAACATCAAATATAAAACCCAAACTTTTTCTCTATTAATAAATGCCTTCCTATACTGAAATTTTTAAGCTCTTCCTCAAACAATAAATGAATATGTCTTTCTTTTTTTATTGATAATTGTATCATATAATTTTCTATATAACCTTTTTCGTTAACCCAAAAACTTATAGACGCAGATATTACTTTATATCTTTTATTATGTCCGAATACGCTATCGTTTTCATGCCAAGGAATCTTTTTAATCTCTTCTAATCTGGGACTGTTGTAAGTTATGTGTTCAGAAATTGTTTTTAAAAATCTAAGATAATATTTTCTTCCAAAACTATCAACAGATATAAGTCTGTCGCCAATACGTGCTTTATATTTCCTCATTATTAATACCTTTTAATTTCTACTAATAAATGCTTTCCAAAATCAACATTTATATTATCATATAAATTCTTTTCTAGAACATTAATCTTTTCTTTATTTTCATTTTCTATATCAACATAGTAAAGCTCGCTTCTAATAAACCCGTTTACTACTACTAACATTTTTTTTGTGTTTAGTATTTTATATTTTCCTTTTTTTACTAATTCTTCCCGAAAATGGTCTCCTACAAAAAAATCTTCAAGACAAATAAATTTATCCTTTAATCTTTTAACTGGCCTAAATAAATATAAGTTTTCTGTTCTTATCAGAAAAAATTCATCATATGTGCTTCTAAAGTATTTTTTGTATCTCATCTTTTTTTGTTCTTGTTTTTTCTGTTAATATATGTTTTCCATAATCTAATTTATTATTATGTTCATAAATTTCATATTCATTAATTATTTCTGAATTAAAATAATTTAATTTAAACTCACTAAATATATCAACATAAAAATTTTCAAACATAACATAACCTTCACTGTCTACAAAAATAGCTTTATAAGTTTTCTTAATTTTGTACTTTTTATTTTTTGCAAATACTAATTTACTTTTTAATATACCATTTATTGATTGGACCACATGATAGTCTTCTAAACAATATACTTCATCTTTTATATTTTTCAATTTTCTATAATAAACACAATAATCTCCAAAACTTCTTTTAAGTATATCATCAATATTTTTTAAATATTTCTTTTTCATTTTCTAAATATAACTTCTCTTAAATTCTCTAACTTTTTCAAACAATAAATGTTTACCAAAAGACATTTTTTCTTCCATTATTCCATTTAATATTTCTAGCTCTGGTACAGTTTTCAATTCACCATTTTCATCAAACAAATAAACATGATTAGTTTCCCAAAGAATGTTGTTTTCAATATTTACACAAATAAGTTTCATGGTCCTTAATATTTTATACTTTTTACCTTTTATAAAATAAGTCACTCTATCTTTATTCGAATCCAATTTTTTTGTGAAATTTAAATAACTAACATTGTGTAACTCGCTAGAAATAAGGCTTTTGCAATAAACTTCATCATTTATGTTTTTTATAATTCTTGAATAGAATCTTTCACTTGCATCGTAGCTTATTTCAGGAATATCATTAAATTTTTTAAAATATTTTTTCATATTATTTTATCTCTCTCAATTTTTCTATTAATAAATGTTTGCCGTAGGTTATTTTGTTTTCTATTCCAATAATTGAACTCTCTAAAATGAAATATTCAATGTTTTCATTAGATAACAAAGAAACATAAACACTTTCAAAATCAATATAGCCTTCACTATTTACATTAATTATCCTATAAGCCTTTAAAACTCTATATTTTTCACCCTTTTTAAAAGTAACGCCATGTTCAGGACAATAATCAATATTACAATAAGCTTCACTTTTCAAATTTCTTACAACCCTACCATAAGTCAACTGATTTTTGAAATAGTCAAATCTAGTAATGTCGCCATCTTTTTCAATATATTTTTTCATATATAATAATCACGAATTAAACTCTCTTATTTTTTCTAGAATCAGATGCTTGCCAAAAGTTACTTTATTATCTAATGTAATAATTGCACTTTCTGGAATAAAAAATTCTGTTTTTACATCCGTAATTAAACCAACATAAACAGTTTCAT
>Ga0315901_10009949_pt1 | contig 10884 bp, 10 predicted proteins | sample LakEriMetagenome_10_FD_203761 | JGI IMG/M metagenome (GOLD analysis project Ga0315901, IMG submission 203761) | Freshwater fungal communities from buoy surface, Lake Erie, Ohio, United States - Buoy 2 MA116 | ecosystem: Environmental > Aquatic > Freshwater > Lake | place: USA: Lake Erie, Ohio...
GGCTTCCCGCAACACGCGGCCTGGCAACCTGTTCGGCCAGTGCGGCATCTCCTTGCCCATCCAGCATCTGGGCGCAGGGCTTGCCCAGAACACCACGGAGGCTGAGCTGCCGGTCGGTCTGCAGCTGTGTGCGTCGCCCGGCCAGGACGCCGCCTTGTTGAGCGTGGCCTGCGCTGTCGAGCAGCTGCTGGGCCTGCCAATACCTCCGCCGGACCCACTGACGAGCCGAACGTAAGGGCCGTCGCTCGACGGCCAGTCGCCGTGATCAAGCCCCCCGCTTCGGCGGCGGCAGCCTGTAGCTCGCTGGCGTGCGGCCGAGCTTGATGGGGGAGGCCACGCCGCGGTAGCCGTCGAGTTCCACCACCATGCCTCGGTGCTGGGTGTGCGGGTCGGCCAGGGCGGCGGCCACGTCCTGGATGGGGGCGCAGGGTACACCCTCGCGCACCAGGCGGTCGGCCAGCGGTTTGCACTCGAAGCGCGCTAGCGCGGCCTCCAGGCGCTCCTTCAGGGCCACGCGATTGCGTGAGCGCTGGGCGTTGCTCACAAAGCGCTCATCGCCTGGGAGATCGTCCGCACCGATCAGGCGGCAGAGCGTGGCGAACTGCTTGTCGTTGCCCACGGCCAGGAAAATCTTTTCGGTGGCGGTGGCAAAGGTGTCGTAGGGGCAGATGTTGGGGTGGGCGTTGCCGGTTCGGCCGGGGATGCGCCCGTCCATCAGGTGGTTGGCGGCGTGCGGGTGCAGCAGGGAGAGGCCGGCGTCGTACAGCGCCACTTCCAGATACTGCCCTTGGCCGCTGCGCTGGCGCTCGATCAGCGCAAAGCTCACGCCCAGCGCTGCGTTCAGGCCCGTCACCATGTCCACCACTGGCAGGCCCACGCGCAGCGGCTCGCCGCCCTTGCTGTCGGGCTCGCCGTTGACGCTCATCAGGCCGGCCAGGGCCTGGATGGCAGCGTCGTAGCCGGGCAGGCCGCCCAGCGGGCCGTCGGCGCCGAAGCCGGTGATGCGCGCATAGACCAGCCGCGGAAAGCGCGCAGTCAGTTCCTGCGGGCCCAGGCCCCACTTCTCCATCGTGCCGGTCTTGAAGTTCTCCACCAGGACGTCCGCATCGGCCAGCATGCTCAGCAGCGCCTCGCGCTGGGCGGGGTCGGTCAGGTCCATGGTGCAGCCGCGCTTGTTGCGGTTCAGGCCGTGGAAGTACGAGGCCGTGCCCTGGGCATCGAAGGGGGGCCCCCAGCCGCGCGTCTCGTCGCCCACGGGCGGCTCGATCTTCAGCACGTCGGCGCCATGGTCGGCCAGGATCTGCGTGCAGTAGGGGCCGGCCAGCACGCGGGACAGGTCGATGACACGCAGGCCCTGCAGGCTGCCCTCGGGCAGGGGAAGTCTAGGGGTGGGGCGCGGCGTGTCGGGGGGAGTGTCGTGGGGCATGGCGGTGGTCGGGAAGGAGGCAGCGGGAGCGTTCATGCGCTGTGTTTCTCCAGGTGCTGCTGCAGGGCTTGCAGGCAGTCGGCGTTGCAATCGGTGGTGAGCCAGTGGCTGGCGTCGGCCAGTTCCATCAGCGTGGCCCGGGGCAGGCGCGAGGCGATCAGACGGCCGTTGGCCGGCGGGATCAGCTCGTCCTGCAGGCCGTGCATCACCAGGGTGGGCGCGCTCACCTGCGGCAGCTGTTGGTAAGCCGACCAGTAGATCAGGCCGTAGAGCTGCGCCTGGTAGTCGCGCGCGGTGGGCTGGTTGGCCAGCCGGACCAGCGCGTCCTCCTCGAACAGCGTCGTGGGCGTGTGCAGGCCGTAGGTGTGGGCGCGCATGCGGCGCAGGCTCTCCTCGGCCGACATGTGCGCCTTGGCGAACAGCAGTTGCCGCACGCGGCTGCTGGCCTGTACGGCCCAGGGCCCGCCCGGGTGCGTGCCCAGCAGCGACAGCGAGCGCAACCGGTGGGGGAAGTCGATGGCGAACTGCTGCGAGATCATGCCGCCCATGGAGAAACCCACCACGTGCGCGCTGGTCTCGCCGGCGGCGTCCAGCACGGCGGCGATGTCCGCGGCCATGGCCGACACGCGGTGCACCACCACGTTGCGCACCCGCGTCTGGCCGCTGCCGCGGTTGTCCAGCAGGATGACCCGGTGGGTGCGCGCCAGTTGAGGCGCCACCCGGAACCACATCGCCGAGCTGCAGCCCAGCCCCATCACCAGCACCACGGGCTCGCCCTGACCGAGCGAGTTCCAGTAGATGCGGGCGTCCTGCCGCTCAACGAAGGCCATCGAGCTTCAGCGTGGCCCGATGGCCGTTGACATCAAGCGCGGACCCGGCATCAGTTGAGTTGTGTGACGAACTTGGTGTTCAGGTAGCCGTCGAAGGTCTCCATGCCGCCTTCGCTGCCCATGCCGCTGTCGTTGATGCCGCCGAACGGCGTTTCAGCCAGCGCCAGGCCCAGGTGGTTGATGGACACCATGCCGGCGGCCAGCCCCGTGCTCAACGCATGGGCGTTGCGGTTGCTGCCCGTGAAGGCGTAGGACGCCAGGCCGTAAGGCAGGCTGTTGGCCCGCTGCAGCACCTCGTCAATCGTCTTGAAGCGGATCATCCCGGCCACGGGGCCGAAAGGCTCCTCGTTCAGCAGGCGGGCGTTGTCTGGCAGGTCGGCAATCACGGTAGGGGCGAAGAAATTGCCCGAGCCGGGGATGGGTGCGCCGCCCACCAGCACGCTGGCGCCGCGCTCGCGCGCGTCGTCGATGAAGCCGGCTACTGCGCCCACGCGCCGTGCCTGGGCCAGCGGGCCCATCTGCGTGCCTTCGGCCAGACCGTCGCCCACCTTCAGTGCTTGCGTCTTCTCCACGAAGCCGGCCACAAAGCGGTCGTACACGCCTTCCTGCACGTAGAAGCGGGTGGGCGACACGCACACCTGCCCAGCGTTGCGGAACTTGTAGGGCACCATCAGCTTGATGGCGAGGTCCACATCGGCGTCGTCACAGACGATCACCGGTGCGTGGCCGCCCAGCTCCATGGTGCTGCGCTTCATCAGTGCCGAGGCCTTGGCCGCCAGCATCTTGCCCACGGCGGTGGAGCCGGTGAAGGTGATCTTGCGTACCACGGGGCTGGCGATAAGGTGGTCCGACACCTCTGCCGGCACGCCCCATACGATATTGAGCACGCCCTTGGGCAGACCGGCGTCATGGAACAGCTGGGCGATGGCCACCACCGCGCTGGGTGCGTCTTCCGGGCCCTTCAGGATGATGGTGCAGCCTGCGCCCACGGCGGCGGATATCTTGCGGATGGCCTGGTTGAAGGGGAAGTTCCAGGGCGAGAAGGCGGCCACCACGCCCACAGGCTCGCGCAGCACGGTCTGGCGCACGGCGGGGTTGCGCGACGGGATCACGCGGCCGTAGATGCGGCGGCACTCCTCGGCGTGCCATTCGGCATGTTCGGAGCAGGCCACCACCTCGCCCGTGCTCTCGGCCAGGGGCTTGCCCTGGTCCAGCGTGATGCCGCGGCCGATGTCCTTGGCGCGCTCGCGCGACAGCTCGGCCACCTTGCGCAGGATCTTGCTGCGCTCCATGGGCGAGCTCTTCTTCCAGCTCTCGAAGGCGCGTGCCGCGGCGGCCAAGGCGCGGTCCAGATCCTCCTTGGTGGCGTGCGGCAGCTTGCCGATCACCTCGTTGGTGGCCGGGTTCAGGATGTCCTGCTCCTTGCGGCCGCCGCCCTGGATGAATTCACCGTCGATGTAGAGGCTGAGCTGGGGGTAGGACATGGGGGTGAACCTTTCAAGTGGGTTGGGTTTCATGCGAGACCGGTGGGGTGTTTCATCCCTGGGCGTCAGGGCACCAGCACCTTACGGCCGACGACGCGGCCGTGGTGCAGGTCCTGCAAGGCGGCGTTGGCTTCAGCCAGCGGGCGCCTCGTCACCGGGATGGGGGCCATTTTCGTGCGCTTCACCAGGGCCACCAGTTCCTGCAGCTCCTGCAGGGTGCCCACATAGCTGCCCTGCAGCGTGAGCGGGCGCATCGGGATGACCGGCAGGGCCAGTGTCAAGTCGCCGCCCATCAGGCCGCAGATGACGATGTGACCGCCGCGCGCCGCACTGGCCATGGCCAGGGTGACGGTGGGTGTGGCGCCCACCAGATCGAGCACGGCGCGCGCGCCGCCGCCCGTGGCCTGCTGGATCTGTTGCACGGCGTCAGGGGCCCGCGCGTCGATGGCCTGCAGCGCGCCGGCCGCCAGCGCCGCATCGCGCTTGATGGGGTCGATGTCCACCACGATGGCGCCTTTGCCGCCCAGGGCCTTCAGCACTTCGATGGCCATCAGCCCCAGGCCGCCCGCGCCGATCACCACGACCAGGTCGGTCTCGATGCGCGAGCCCAGCTTCTTCAGTGCGCTGTAGGTGGTGACGCCCGCGCAGGCCAGCGGGGCGGCCTCGGCAGCGTCCAGGCCGTCGATGTCCACCAGGTAGCGCGGGTGCGGCACGATCACGTACTCGGCAAAGCCGCCCGGGCGCACCACGCCAAGCGACTGCGGCTTGATGCAGATGTTCTCCTCGCCCCGCTTGCAGGCGGCGCACTCACCGCAGCCGATCCACGGGTGCACCAGCGCCACGCGCCCGGTGGCCACTGCGCCGGCCTGCGCGCCTGCGGACACCACTTCGCCCACGATCTCATGGCTGAGCGTGATGGGCGGCTTGATGCCGCGCTCGGCGAGTGTGAGCTTCTTGCCGCCGCCCAGGTCGTAATGGCCTTCCCACAGGTGCAGGTCGGTGTGGCAAACGCCGGCGGCGCGCACCTTCAGCAGCACCTCGGTGCCCTGGGGTTCGGGGATGGGCCGTTCCACCAGTTCAAGGGCCTGGCCGTGGTGAAGCACGCAGTAGCAACGCATTCGATAAGTCCTGTAGAAAAAGTAGGGGATTGAGAGGGAACCGGAAGCCGCCACGCCGCAGCACGGCGTTTCGGGTGAAGCGTTCAGGGTTCAGCAGCGGAGTAGCGGTCGGGTTTAGCGCCCTGGTTCAGACTGACCTCGGCGCCAGCCAGGCGTCAAGTGCCGGCCACATGCGCAGCTCGGCGCCGCGCCCGGCCACCAGGCCCACGTGGCCACCTTTGATGATGAGCTCCTGCTTGTCGGCGCTGCCCACGCGCTGCACCAGGTCGCGCGAGGAGGCGTAGGGCGTGATGTGGTCCTCCTGCGCCAGCAGGTGCAGGAAGGGCACGCGTATGGCGCCGAGGTCCACACGCTGTCCGCCAATGGCCCACTCGCCGCGCACCAGCTTGTTGCCGCGCAGGAAGTCGTTGACCATCTGCCGGAACACGCCGCCGGGAAAGGGGATGTTGTCCGTTTCCCACTTGCCCATGCGCAGGTTGCTGCGCACCACCTCAGGCTTGTCGGCCTGGTTCAGCAGGTTCATCGCGCCGGCCACCTTGCCGAAGGGGCGCAGCGCGCGCAGGGCGTTCTGCACCCACTCCGCGGGCACGTTACCGTGCTGGGCCAGCACGGCCTCCTCGTCGAAGTCTTCGCCCATCCAGGCCTTGAGCGACTCCAAACCATCGCTGTTGACGGGCGCCGCCATGCACACCAGGTTCTTCAGCGGGTTCGGCGCTGCGCCTGCGCCCTGCGCACTCAACGCCGCCCACAGCACCGCCAGCAGCCCACCCACGCAGTAGCCGATGATCGACAGCTCGCGTTCGCCGCTGTGCTGCAGCACCTGCTGCACGCAGGCGGGCAGGCGGTCCAGCACATGGTCTTCCAGCGTCAAGTGCTGGTGCTCCTTGCGCGGCCGTCCCCACTCGATCATGTAGACGTCGAACCCCTGCTTGAGCAGGAACTCCACCATGCTCTGGCCCGGCACCAGGTCCAGGATGTAGGGTCGATTGACCAGTGAAGTGACGATCAGCACCGGCACGCGGTAGACCTCGCTGCACTGGGGCCGGAAGTGGTGCAACTTGAGCGTGCCCTGGGCGTAGAGGGTGTCCTTGGGCGTCACGCCCAGCGGCCCGGCCAGGCCGGCGAGGTCGGCCGCCGGCAGGCCCATGCGCTCCAGCGTGCGCTGTACCGGGTTGGGCAGTGAGGGCAGGGTGGTGGGCCGAGAGATGGTGGACATGGCGTGCAGTTCCTCAAGCCTTCTTGGCACGCGTCCGTGAGGGCTTGGCTGCGGGCTCGGCAGCCGGTGCAGCCACAGCGGGCGCAGCCGGACGACGGCTGCGGGCCGGTTTGGTGAAGGCGGGCTCCCCTGCAGCCGCTGCAGCGTCAGCCGTGGCGCGGACGGCCAGGGCGTGGCTCAGTTGCGACACCGCAGCGGCCAGCTGGGCCAGCCCGTCTTCCAGACGGCCCATGCGCTCATCCAGCGCCTCGAAGTCGCTGCGCGAGGGCAGGTTGGCGGCGGCCAATGAAGCCTGAGCCAGTTCGGAGAACTGGCAGTGCATCAGCTGCATCTCATCGAGCTGACGGTTCAGTGCGCTGCCAGTGCGCTCGTCCTTCAGCAGTTGCGAGACCGTCTCGCTCCACTGCGCTTCGCTCTTGACGATCCACTCTCGCCACATCCGTGCGGGGCTGAAGGTATTGAGGTCGGTGCTTTCCATCATGCGCTCCTGGGGTGAACTGCTCAGGCCTTGAGGATGGTGCGGCCGCGGATGCGCCCGGCGCGCAGGTCTTCCAGCGCCTGCGTGGCGGTGTCCAGGGGTTGGCTGGTCAGCGGCAGGTCCGGCAGCACGCCCGTGCGGGCGATAGCCATCAGCTCCTGCATCTCCTGCAGGCTGCCCACGTACGAGCCTTCGACGCTCACCGCCTTCATGGACACCATGGCCGGCACGATGGGGGTGGCGCCGCCAAAGAGGCCCACGCACACCAGCTTGCCGGCCTTGCGCAGTGCGCCAAAGCCGAAGTTGAAGGTGGCGGCTGCGCCCACGAAGTCCACCGCGGCGGCCACGCCACCGCCGGTGCTCTTGACGAGGTTCTTCAGCGCGCCTTCGGCCGTGGGGTCGATCACCTCGCCGGCACCCGCCTCGCGGGCGATGTCCCACTTGGCCTTGTCGAGTTCCACGACGATGGGGGCCACGCCGAACATCTGACGCGCCAGGCGGATGCCCGACAGACCCACGCCGCCCGCGCCAATGATGAGCAGCGGGTCCTTGGGGCCCACCGTGCCCACCTTCTTGAGCGCGCTGTAGGCTGTGAGGCCCGAGCAGGCGTAGGTGCAGGCCTGCTCCTCGGCCAGCGTGCCGTAGTCGATCAGGTACTTGGCGTCAGGCACCACCACGTGGGTGGAGAAGCCGCCGTCGCGGTGGATGCCGAGCGCCTGCGGCCGGTTGCACAGGTGCTCGCGGCCTTCGGCGCACAGCGAGCAGGTTCCGCAGCCGATCCAGGGGAAGACCACACGGCGCTCGCCCACGCTCACGCCCTGGGCGTCGGGGCCCACGGCCACCACGGTGCCAGCGATCTCGTGACCCAGGGTGCGCGGCGGGTTGACGGTGCGCGTCATGTCCAGCTTGTTGCCGCCGCCGAGGTCAAAGTAGCCGTCGTGCAGGTGCACATCGCTGTGGCACACGCCGCAGCTGCCGATGCGCACCACCACCTCGCGGCCTTGTGCCTGGGGAACCTCGCGCAGCTTCTGCGCGAGCGGGGTGTCGAAGGTCTCGACCTGGTAACTGGTCATGGTCATGGTGAAAGTCTCCTGAGGGTTGTAGTAGGTGGATTCAGACAAGGCAGCGGCCTGACGGGCTGCCTTCGCAGCGCCGGAAAAGTGAAGTCCAGGCGGGTGGAAAGGGAGCGGCGCGGGCCGTTGTCAGGGGGTCAGGTCAAGCGAGTTCAGACCCCCAGGTACGAGGCGAGTTGCGGGCTGTCGCGCAGCTCGGCCGAGGCGCCGGCCAGCACCACCTGGCCTTTCTGCAGCACCAGCGCGCGGTCGGACTGCGCCAGCACCTTGCGGTAGTCGCGGTCCACGATCAGGGTGGCGATGCCGTCCTCACGGATGGTGCCGATCACCCGCCAGATCTCGGCCACGATCAGCGGGGCCAGGCCTTCGGTGGCTTCGTCCAGGATGATCAGCTCGGGCTGGGTCATCAGCGCGCGGCCGATGGACAGCATCTGCTGCTCGCCTCCTGACAGTTGAGAGCCCAGGTTGCCGATGCGCTCGGCCAGGCGCGGGAAGGTCTGCAGCACACGCTCCAGGCTCCAGCCGCGGCCCGAGGCGGGTGCGGGGCGCGCAGCCATCACCAGGTTCTCGCGCACGCTGAGGTTGGGAAAGATGCCGCGGCCTTCCGGCACGTAGGCCACGCCGAGGCGCGCCACTTCGTGCGGGCGAGCCTTGGAGACGTCCTGCCCGAAGAGGTGGATGCGGCCGTCGCGTTGCGTCACGTGGCCCAGCAGCGTGCGGATCAGCGTGCTCTTGCCCATGCCGTTGCGACCCAGCAGGCCGATGGTCTCGCCGCGCGCGATCTGCAGGTCGATGCCGTGCAGCACATGGCTGGAGCCGTACCAGGCGTGGATGCCCCGCGCTTCGAGAATGGGGTCGTGCATGGAGGTTGAAGTCATGATCGGCCTTCCGCCGGGCCGTTCCCAAGGAAGGCCGCGGCCCCCGCGGGGGGGTGAGACAGCACCGAGCGAGCACCTGCGTGCTCGCGAGTGGCCGTCGAACGGCCTGAGCCCTGCAAGGCACAGGCCCGGTGCGAACGAAGTGAGCTCGGGGGCATGTCAATGTCCCCCCAGGTAAGCAGCTTGAACTTCGGGGCTGCTTCGTACTTCGTCAGGTGTACCGGAGGCGATGACCGCGCCATTGACCATGACCGTGATGCGGTCGGCCACGCGGAAGACGGCGTCCATGTCGTGCTCCACCAGCAAGATGGCGTGGTCGGCCTTGAGCGTTTGCAGCAGTTGCAGCATGCGGTCCGTCTCCTCGGCGCCCATGCCGGCCAGCGGCTCGTCCAGCAGCAGCACCTGCGGCGCGGTGGCCAGGCACATGGCGATCTCCAGTTGCCGCTTTTGGCCGTGGCTCAGCAGCCCGGCGGAGCGGTCCAGCCAGTCCGACAGGCCAGCGCTGGCAGCGGCCGCGCGGGCGGCGGCCACGCTCGTCTCGCAGCGGCCGGCGTCCTGCCACCAGTGCCAGGGTTTGGGCGTGCGGGCCTGCGCCGCCAGGCGGCAGTTCTCTAGCACCGTGAAGCTGGGGTAGACCGTGGTGCGCTGGTAGCTGCGGCCCAGGCCGGCCTGCGCACGCTTGGGCTGCGACCAGGCGGTGACGTCCTGGCCGAGCAACTCCACCGTGCCGGCCGAAGGGGGAATCTCGCCCGACAGGATGTTGATCAGGGTGGACTTGCCAGCGCCGTTGGTGCCGATCACGGCGTGCACCTGACCTCGCTGAAGCTCCAGCGAAACCTGGTTGACCGCCACCAACCCTCCCCAGCGGCGGGTGATGTCGTGACAGCGCAGCAGCACATCGGCTCCGCTGGTCGTGGCGACAGGCGAGCTCATTGCGAGGCCTCCGTGGTTTCCGCGCGGCGCGACGTGCGGCCGATCAGCCGCTCCTTCAGTTGTCCCGGCACGCCCACCAAGCCACGTGGCAGCAAGGCCACGCTGATGATGATGGTGAGCCCCAGACCCAGGTGCCAGTGTTTGGCGAAGGCACCGAAGATCGCCTCGGACTTGAAGAACTCCTGCAGCAGGGCGAAGGCGAAAGCGCCGATCAGCGCGCCGCGCAGGTGGCCGATGCCGCCCAGGATGATCATGATCAGCACCGAGCCCGAGAGGTGCCAGCTCATCATTTCCGGGTTGACGAAGCCGTCCTTCACCGCGAACAGAAAGCCCGCCAGCCCTGCCAGCGCGCCCGAGATGGTGAACGCCGCCAGCTTGTAGGGGTAGGTGGCAAAGCCCGTGGCGCGCATGCGCTGCTCGTTCACCCGGATGCCGGCCAGCGCTCGCCCGAAGCGCGAGCGCGAGATCAGCGCCAGGAAACCGAACACCGCCACCAGCAGCGCCAGGGTGAAGAAGTACATCGTCAGCGCGCCGTCCAGGTCCAGCGGGCCGGCCACGGGCTTGACGTTGAGGTAGATGCCGTCAGTGCCGCCACCCAGTGGCGTGTCGTGCACCACGTAGTAGGCCATCTGCGCAAAGGCCAGCGTCACCATGATGAAGTACACGCCCTTGGTGCGCAGCGAGAGCGCGCCCACGGCCAGCGCGTACAGCCCAGCCGCCAGCACCGAGGCGCCGATCAGCAGCACCACCGAGCCCGGGTCGGCTTCGGGCGAGAGCAGCACCGTGGCGTAGGCGCCGATGCCGAAGAACGCTGCGTGGCCGAAGCACACCAGGCCCGTGCCGCCCACCAGCAGCTCCAGGCTGAGCGCGAAGATGGCGTAGATCATGATCTTGGTGACCAGGTCCACGCCGAAGTTGCCGGCCACCAGCGGGTACAGGGCCAGCGCCAGGAAGGCCAGACCAACGAAGGCCGCCTTGGATCGGATGTCAGATTGCATGTGGGTGCTCCCTCGCCTCAGCCCGCCTTGAACAGGCCGTCCGGCTTCCACAGCAGGATCAGCGCCATCAGGACATAAACCAGCACGCCTGCAGCCTGTGGCAGAAGCACCTTGCCAAACGTGTCCACGAAGCCGATCAGCAGCGCCGCCAGCAGCGCCCCGCGGATGGAGCCGATGCCACCGATCACCACCACCACGAAGCAGATGATCAGCACCTGCCCGCCCATGTTGGGGTAGACCGACGAGACCGGTGCGGCCACCATGCCGGCCAGCACCGCGATGGCCACGCCTGCGGCGAACACCACGCGGTACAGGAACTGGATGTCGATGCCGAGGGACTGCACCATCTCGCGGTTGGTGCTGCCGGCGCGGATCATCATGCCCAGCCGGGTGCGGGTGAACACGATGTACATGCCCAGCGCCAGCAGCAGGCACACGCCGCTGATGAAC
>Ga0315901_10009950_pt1 | contig 10883 bp, 9 predicted proteins | sample LakEriMetagenome_10_FD_203761 | JGI IMG/M metagenome (GOLD analysis project Ga0315901, IMG submission 203761) | Freshwater fungal communities from buoy surface, Lake Erie, Ohio, United States - Buoy 2 MA116 | ecosystem: Environmental > Aquatic > Freshwater > Lake | place: USA: Lake Erie, Ohio...
AGTACCAGGTCCCGCCGACGCCGCTGCCCCGCTCGAACACGACGACGCGCAGGCCGGCGGAACGCAGGCGGTGCAGCAGGTACATGCCGGCGAACCCGGCTCCGGTGACGGCGACGTCGAAGGCGCCCGTGAGGGGCTCGTGCGTCTCGGTCGGTGCCGACGATGGTGCGGTCATGAACATCCTCCCCCGATGCCCGGCCAGTTCTACCACGCCCCCGGTCCGGCCGGATGAGCCGCCCGGCGGACGGCCGGACTTTGTTGACGAAATGTCGACAAGGTCGGCGGTGTTGTCACCGGTACGGCCCGAACGGGCTGCAGCGGCAGGCAACAGAGGAGTCCATGGTTCCCGTCGATGTTCTCGGGGTTCAGTTGAGCGGCGACACGGCGACACCGGTCGTGTTGCTGCGTGAGATCGCCGAACCGCACCGCATCGTGCCGGTCGTCGTCGGCGGCAACGAGGCCCTCGCCATCGCGTTCGGCCTGCAGGGGGTCGAGACACCGAGGCCGCTCACGCACGACCTGTTCGTCGACGTGCTGGCCCAGACCAGCACCACCGTCGGCGGGGTGACGATCACCGAGGTGCGCGACGGCGCCTTCGTCGCCGAGCTGGTGCTCGACGGCCCGCAGGGGGCGCGGGTGCTCGACAGCCGCCCGTCCGACGCCATCGCCATCGCCGTGCGGGTGCATGCGCCGCTGTTCATCGCCGCCGACGTGCTCGATGCCGCCGGGATGCTGCCCGCCGCCGAGGACGACACTTTCGAGGAGCTGATCGAGGCGATCCTCGACGGCGACCCGGACGACGCCATGGACGAGCCGGTGGACGATGCCACGGCCGATGCGCTGGTCGACGAGTTCCGGTCGTTCCTCGACGACGTCGACCCGTCGGACTTCGCCGGCTGAGCGACAGCCTGCGGGCCGGCGTCGGCCGGCCGGGGCTCAGTCGTGGATGTCGGTCTCGGCCGGCTGCCGGCGGCTTGGGCCGACGTGGCGTTCCATCCAGGCGTTGAGCGGCTCGGCCGCGTCCCAGACCTCGAGGATGCGGGCGGCGGCCTTGGCCGTGTGGATCCACTGCGGGGCGCCGAAGGTCTTGGTGGCGATCGCCGCTTTCCAGCGCAGCCAGGTGACCCGGGGATGGTCGGGGTCGACGCCGCGCGGCGCACGTTTGAGCGGCGGCTCGAGGCCGGTGCTGATCTCGAGGCGGCGGCGTTGCACCTCCTCGACGGCGGCCACGAAGCCGGGGCCGGTGACGTCGTCGGCGACGGCGAGGCGCATCCGCTCGAGCTGGTCCTTGGCCAGGTGGTAGAAGCCGGTGGCCACCATCAGGCCGGTGGCGGACAGCTGCACGTAGTTCATGCCACCGCCCTCACGTTCGTGCACGGCCCCGCACTGGGTCTTGTACGGCGACTTGTCGGTGCTGAAGCGCACGTCGCGATTGGGCCGGAACACGTGCACCGGGGTGAACCGGTCGCCCAGCGTCGCAGCGAGCTCGGCCATGGCGCCCTTGACGGCACGGTCGTAGACCGCCCGGTTGGCCAGCCAGTAGGTGCGGCTGTTGTCCGCCTCGAGGCCGGCGTAGAAGGTCAGTGCCTCGGCAGGGAACCCGGAGAAGCCCATCGGCCGGTCACCTCGTCCGGGGCAGCAGGGTCGGCGATGCGTCGCTGTCGCCGCTGAACGTCGCGCAGGTGCCGAAGCGGTCGCCGAGCCACGTGTGCACCGTGTGGCCCGGGAGGTCGGCGATGGGTTGCGGGGTGTCCATCGCCGGGGTCACGTCGGCGACCCTGACCCGGCTGTGTCGGTCGCGAAGATCTGCCCCTCGTCGGCGAAGGCCTTGAACTCGAGGGCGTTGCCGCTCGGGTCGAGCAGGAAGCAGGTGTGCTGTTCGCCGGGCAGTCCGGCGAAGCGCACACAGGGTTCGATGATGAACGGCACCGCCGCCCGGCGCAGGCGGTCGGCCAGGTCGTGCCAGTCGGGGATCGACAGGATCAGGCCGAAGTGCCGGGCTGGGACCTCGTGGCCGTCGACGCTCGAGGTCGCCCGGTGGCCCACGTCCTCGGGGGCGAGGTGGGCGACGATCTGGTGGCCGAAGAGGTCGAAGTCGACCCAGTGCTCGGCCGAGCGTCCTTCGGGACAGCCGAGGACGTCGCCGTAGAACCGGCGTGCGGCGGCGATGTCGTGCACCGGGAAGGCGAGATGGAAGCGGGGCCGGTCGGACACGGTTGCTCCTGGTGCGCTGGTCGATGAGGGAACGGTCAGCCGTCGAGGACGGGCAGGCCGTCGAGATGGACGATCCGCCGGGCCGACCCGGTCGGGACCCTGCAGCCGGCGACGAGCACCCCGGTGAGGTTGAGCGGATCGGCGGCGGCCACGACGATACGTTCCCCCGAGCGGTCGTGCCGCTGCACGTGTCGCAGCAGGTCGACGGCCTCGGGCAGGGCGTACTGCTCGCCGGAGAAGCCGGTCACGAAGCGGCCGCCGCGGACGGTGCCACGGGCCTCGAGCCGGCGCAGCGCCCACAGGATCTCCCGCCACGGCAGGGCGAGCGGCTCCCGCACGACGAGCTCGCGCACCACCACGCCCCAACGGGCCAGGAGCTGCTCGGCGACGGCTTCGGCGAGATCGTCCGGTTCGGCGGCGACGAGGGGTTCGGGAACCAGGCACCAGCGCCCCTCACCGGCCGGTCGGGCCGCCGACCCACGACGCAGCCGCCGGGTCGACGGTGCGGTGCGGGTAGGGGCGGCCGAGGTCGCCGGTGCCGTGGGCCCGCTCGGGCGGCGTCGGTCGAACAGGGCACGGACCGCGGCGAAGCTGTCGGCGGTGACGAGGCCGCGCGCCACGCCGTCCCACACGGCGGCCTCGACCTCGTCGTGGGTCAGGCCGGTGTCGGTGACGAGCTCGCGCAGGAAGCGGGCGCCGCTGTGGCGCAGGGCGTCGGCCACGGTGGCGAGCGAGCCGTCGGGCCCGCCGTCGTGGGCGGGTTCGGGGCGACCCCGGGCGGCGGCCAGCAACCAGGGGAGATCGGCCCGGGTGCACAGGGCGAGGCGGGTGGCGCGGGTGGTGGTGCGTGGCCGCCGGGCGACGGTGTCGTCGCCGGGGGAGCTGCCGCCGGAGCCGCCGGCCCCGTCGTCGTGGCGGCTGGGCGCGGCGAGTCGCACCCAGACGACCTCGCCGGCGTGGCCGAGCCGGTCGAGCATCTCGGGCCGATAGTCGCTGACGCGAGCGGGCAGCACGTCGGTCTCCCAGGCCCCGGCGGGCAATTCCCAGCCCTGGAGCTGGGCCACCACGGCGGCCACGCCGTCCTCGCCCCGCAGGCGGGTGTCGGGATGGACGTGCTGCCAGCGCAGCAGCAGGCGCGACAGGTCGGCAGGGCCGGCGGTCGGTGCCTCGTGCCGGCGGCGGGCCCGGCTCGCGGCGTGGATGCGTGCGAGGACGCGCCGGGCGCACCACTCGGTCTCGCTGTCGGGGTGACGGAACCGGCCGGAGATGGCGACGCCCTCGGCCTCGAGCACCGCCAGCGCACTGGCCGTCGCCGGCGGGCCGATGCCGAGCTCGGCTGCGAGCTCGCCGACGGTGCGCGGTCCGCAGCAGTCGAGCAGGCCCTGCAGGGCGATGCGGGCGGCCTCGGCGGGGTCGTCGGCGACGACGTCGGGTGGGGCGTGGGCCGGGTGCAACGCTGCGGCCAGTGACAGCCGTTCGGTCGCGCACCAGCGGACACCGGCGGCGTCGGGGGCAGAGTCGGGCCAGGGCCGGGCGCGACCGGCTCGGCACAGCTCGTCGAACCAGGCCTGCCACTCGGGCCGTGCGCCCACGAGGAGACGGGCCATGAGCAGGTCGTGCAGTTCGTCGGCGCTGCGTGGGTCGGGTGCGACCTCGAGCTCGATGCGTTCGATGGCCGACCGGTCGGGTCGGCCGATCTCCTCGAGGGCGACGGGCAACTGGCGCCGAAGGGGGACCGTGCGGGTCCGGCGGTCGGCGGCCTCGCCGTCATCGAGGAAGGTGTAGGGCTTGCCGAGCAGGATCTCGTGGCTCATCGGCGACGGTTCGACGGTGTCGCGCACGACGACCCGGACCCGGCCGGCCTCGATGTCGGCCAACAGCGCCTCGAGGCCGGCGAGGTCGATCGCCTCGGTCAGGGTGTCGTGCATCGTCTGGGTGACGAGCGGGTGGTCGGGGATCTCGAGTGGGCCGCTCACGTTCTCCTGGCAGGCGGCGGCCTGGGGGAACACGGTCGCCATCACGTCGTCGGACTCCATGCGCTGGATCGCCGGCGGGTTCTTGCGGCCGCCTTTCCAGCGCAGCACGGTCAGCGACCGGTTGAGGTTCCAGCGCCAGCGGGAGACGAACAGCGGTGACGGCGGCACCAGCACGGCCTGGTGCAGCACGTCCCCCACGGTGGCCGAGCGGAGGAACCCGGGCACGGACTCGAGGGCGAAGCTGTGGTGCGGCCCGAGCGAGAGCACGATGGCGTCGTCGGAGGCGGCGGCCTGCAACTCGAAGTCGAACGTGACGCAGAAGCGTTTGCGTAGGGCCAGGCCGAGGCCGCGGTTGAGCCGTGCCCCGAGCGGGCAGTGCCAGACCAGTTGGGTGCCGCCGGTCTGGTCGAAGAAGCGCTCGATGACCAGCGTGTCGCAGGTCGGGACGACGCCGAGCACGGCCCGGGTGGCGGCGAGGTACGCCACGATCTGCTCGGCGGCGTCGCTGCCCACCCCGTCGTGGGTGCTCAGCCAGCGGCGGGCGCCGTCGGGGTCGCCGGCGGCGAGATACCCGTCGACCACGGCACGGAGGCGGCCCACCTCCTCGGACAACTCCCGGGTGCGGCCCGGTGCCTCACCCTGCCAGAACGGGACCGTGGGTTCGGCGCCGTCCGCGTCGACCACGCGCACCACCCCGGCCTCGATGCGCCGGATCCGCCAGGTGTGGGTGCCCAGCAGGAACACGTCGCCCACGGTCGACTCGACCGCCCATTCCTCGTTGACCGTGCCGACGACGGTGTCGTCGGGGTCGGCGAGCACGCGGTAGTCGGCGAGTTCGGGGATCGCCCCGCCCGAGGTGATGGCCGCCAGGCGGGCGCCTCGCCGGCCGGCGACGACGCCGTTCACCCGGTCGAGGTGCAGGTGGTCGCCCTTCGGGCCCCGTCCGGTGGGGACGCCGGTGGCGGCGAGCTCGACGGCGGTGTCGAACGTGGCGCGGGGCAGGTCGTGGTAGGGCCCGGCGCGGCGCACGAGGTCGTAGAGGGCGTCGAGATCCCACCGTTCGGTGGCGGCCTCGGCGACGATCTGCTGCACGAGGATGTCGAGGGGGGCCACCGGTGGGTGCACGGCGTCGAGCGCGCCTCGTTGCACCCCGGCCAGCAGGGCGCTGCACTCGACGAGCTCGTCGCGGGTGAGCGGGAACAGGCGGCCCTTGGGGACGGCGGAGCGGTTGTGGCCGGACCGGCCGATGCGCTGCAGGAACGTGGCGATGCTCCGGGGGGAGCCGACCTGGCACACCAGGTCGACGGGCCCGACGTCGATGCCGAGCTCGAGCGAGGCGGTGGCGACGAGCGCCCGCAGCTCGCCGGCCCGCAGCTGGGACTCGACCCGGGTGCGGCGGTCCTTGGAGAGGCTGCCGTGGTGGGAGGCGACGTGGTCGTCGCCGAGGCGTTCGCCGAGCAGGTGGGCGATGCGCTCGGCCTGCCTCCGGGTGTTGACGAACACCAGCGTGGTGTGGTGAGCGTCGACGAGCTCGGCGATGCGGTCGAGACAGGCGTGGAGCTGCTCGGTGGAGGTGACGGCCTCGAGCTCGGCGCCGGGCAGTTCGAGGGCGAGGTCGAGCCGGCGGCGGTGACCGGTGTCGACGATGGTGCAGGCCGGGTCGTCGGTGCCGGGGAGCCGGCGGTTGCCGACGAGCAGGCGGGCGACGGTGGCGAGCGGCTTCTGCGTGGCGGACAGGCCGATGCGGACCGGCCGGCGCTCGGTGACGTGCTCGAGACGCTCGAGTGACAGGGCGAGGTGGGACCCTCGTTTGTCGCGCGCGAGCGCGTGGATCTCGTCGACGATCACGGTCTCGACGCCGCCGAGCACGGCGCGGCTGCGTGGCGCGGTGAGCAGCAGGTAGAGCGACTCGGGGGTGGTGACGAGCAGGTTGGGTGGGCGCCGGACGAGCTTGGCGCGCCCGGAGCTGGTGGTGTCGCCGGTGCGGACACCGACGTCGATGTCGGGTGGGCGGAACCCGAGGCGTCGGGCGGTGGCGGCGATCTCGCGCAGCGGACGCTCGAGGTTCTCCTTGATGTCGACGGCGAGGGCGCGCAACGGCGAGACGTAGACGACCCGGAGTCGGCCCTGCAAGGGTTCGCCGGCGTCGTGGGCGCGGTAGAGCCGGTCGATGGCGACGAGGAACCCGGTGAGGGTCTTGCCCGAACCGGTGGGAGCGGCGATCAGCGTGTCCTGGCCGGCGGCGATCGCAGGCCAGCCCTCGAGCTGCGGCGGGGTGGGGCCCTCGGGGAAGCGTTGCCCGAACCAGGTCCGTACGGCGGGATGGAAGCTGTCGAGCGCGGGGTGGTCGAACAGCGTGCGGCTCGACTCGACGAGCGTCATCGCGGCACCTCGCAGACCATGGACGCACGGTACGCAAGGGGTGTGACAACGAAGCCCGGTCGGGACCTCGACCGCCGTCGGTCAGGCGTCGGCGATGCCGTAGACCCGGCGGGGCGCGAGCAGCAGCGCCGTCCGCTCCTCCCGGGCCATCACCCGGTCGAAGTGGTCCCAGTCGTCGTGGGTGCCGCCGGCCGCGGCGAACACGGTGCGCAACAGGCCCGGCAGCGCCCCGGGCCCGACCGCCGGGTGCGGGTCGTGGGGGCCGACGAGCGTGACCGGCCCCTCGACCGCCTGCCACTGCCAGGCCCGGGTCACTGCGATCGTCGCCGTCGGCACCGCCCGCAGGCGCCGCACCTTGTAGGCGGTCGCCTTGGCCACGACGGCGAGCACCGGCCCGCTGCCGTCGGGGTGGTCCATCAGCCCGGCGTTCACGAGCGACGACGAGATCGTGCCGTCGGGCCGGCTCACGCTGAGCACGCACAGCCCCCGCTCGGTCGACAACAGCCGGCGCACGGCGACGAGATCGGGCAGGTCGGTCGGGCCCATGGCGGCACCTCCTCGGTCCGGGCAACGTAGCCCGCCCGCGCATGGCAGGCTTGGCGCCGTCCGCCCCCACCGGAACCCCGTCCGGCCGACAAGGAGCGCCTCCCGATGACCGATCGCCCCGACACCCTCAACGAGATCGGCGTGCTGAAGCGCCGTGAGATCGAGGCCCGGATCGTGGCCCCGCTCGTCGAACGCTTCGCCGCCGAGTTCGGCCGTGAGCGCGTGCTCGAGATGACCCGTGAGGTCGTGGCCGAGGTCGCCCGCAGCCAGGGCCGCGGTCTCGCCGACATGGTCGGGGCGAACGACCTGACCACCTTCGCCGGCACCCTCGGCGCGTGGACCCAGGACGACGCCCTGCAGGTCGAGACCCGGGCACTGTCCGACACCGAGTTCGCCTTCGACGTCACCCGCTGCCGCTACGCCGAGATGTACCGGGCCCTCGGCATCCCCGAGTTGGGTGCGGTGCTGTCGTGCAACCGCGACGGCACCATGATCGAGGGCTTCAACGACCGGATCGAGATGACCCGCACCCAGACGATCATGGGGGGCGCCGACCACTGCGACTTCCACTACCGGCTGCGGGGTGCCGAGACCCCCGTCGAGCTGAGCTGACGGGTCCCGAGCCGGTGACGGTCCGGTCACGGCCTCACGGCCGTGGCGTCACCGGGCCTTCGCGCAACGGGTCGACCGGGCCGGGCCCGAGACCGAACAGCACCCGGCCCCCTGCCCGCAGGTGGACGGGCTGGCCCGCCGAGTGCTGCACGGCGGTGTGGGCGTCGCGCAGGAAGCGCTCGAGCCGGTTCGCGGTCGAGATGGCGTTGGTGCCGGCGGCGTGGAAGACGAGGTCGGCGACCTGGACCGCGACGTTGAGGGTGTTGGTGATGGCGAGCTGCGCCCGGGCCACGGCGCCCTCGATGTCGGCGCTGCGGCCCTCGCTCACCGCGTCCCAGGCCGCCCCGATGGTGTCGATCACGTACGCCCGGGCCGACGCGGCCAGCACCTCGGCCCGCCCCAGGGCCTCGTGCACCGCCTCACGGTCGCGCAGCGGCACCGGCGAGCCGGCCGAGCGGTGGTCGCCGAGCGCGACGAGCGCCTCGATCGCACCCCGGGCGAGGCCCGTGCCGACCCCGGCCGTCGGCGCCCAGGCCGCCACCATCATCATCCGCGGGTCGTAGAGCGGCTCGCGGCGCTGCTCGATCCAACGCCGTTGGGCGACGCGCTCCTCGGGCACGAACACGTCGTCGAGCACGAAGTCGTCGCTCCCGGTGCCGCGCATGCCCATCACGTTCCAGTTGGCGACGATGGTGCCGTCGGTGACGGGGATCAGCATCGACTTCGACGCGGTGCGGCCGTCGGGGCGCTCGACGAAGCAGGTCCCCAGGAACCAGTTGGCGTGGCGGACACCGCTGGCGTAGTTCCAGTGGCCGCTGGCCCGGTACCCGCCGTCGACGGCCACGGCGGTACCCAGCGGACGGGCCGACCCGGCGACGTGCAGCGGCCCGGAGCGTGCCATCGCCGCCAGTCCGTCGGGATCGATCCAGGCGAGGAACACGGTCACCGCCGCCGAGACCTGGGCGCACCAACCGGCCGAGCCGTCGTGGCGGGCCAGTTCCTCGGCCACGGCGAAGGCGGTCAGCGGATGGACCTCGGGGCCGCCCACCGAGCGCGGTGCGTACATCTCGAACACGCCGGCCTTGCGCAACGACCCGGCGAGGTCGTCGGGCAGCCGCCCGTTCCGCTCGATGTCGTCGGCGCAGGCGGCGACCTGCGGTCCCAGCGCCCGCACCTCGTCGAGGATCGGGTGGTCGGCCCAGGCGGTTCGCGTCCCCATGCCCGAACCCTACGCCCCTGCGGTGACTAACGTCGGCGTCGTGCCCGCACTGCTCAACGCACCCGACGACGACGACCTCGGCCTCGGTGCCGCCGAACGCGCCGCCGTCGCCACCGCCACCGCCTTCGCCCACGACGTCGTCGCCCCCGCCGCGGCCGGCTGGGAGGCTGCGAGGACCTTGCCCCGCGACACCGTGGTGCAGGCCGCCGAGGCCGGGCTGGGCGGCCTGCTCGCCCCGGCCGAGCGCGGCGGCGCCGGGGTCGGGGTGCTGGCCATGACCCGGGTCATGGAGGAACTCGCCGCCGCCGACCTGGCGTTCGCCTTCGTGCTCGTCGTGCACAACAACCTCGTCGGCTCCATCGCCCGCCGGGGCCGGCCCGACCAGCAGGACCGGTTCCTCGGCCCGATGATCGCCGGCGCCCGGCTCGGGGCGTTCCTGCTCACCGAGCCGACCGGCGGCAGCGACGCCGCGGCGCTGCGCACCGTCGCCGCCGAGCGCCCCGGTGGCGGATGGCAGCTCGACGGTGACAAGAGTTGGATCACCAGCGCCACCGACGCCGACGTCCTCGCCGTGTACGCCCAGACCGACCCGTATGCCGGGTCCCGGGGCATCGCCGCGTTCCTCGTCGACGCCGGCCGCCCCGGCGTCGAACGTACCGGCCCATATCCCATGCTCGGCGCCCACGCCATGGGGGCGGGTGGCTTCACGTTCCGGGCGGTGCAGCTCGACGCCGACGACGTCTTCGTGCCCGTCGGTCAGGGGTTCCGCGCCGCGATGGAGGGCATCGACGCGGCCCGGGCCATGGTGGCGGCGATGTGCAGCGGCATGCTCGCCGATGCCCTGGCCCGTGCGGTGGCCCACACCCGTGGCCGGGCGGCGTTCGGCCGGACCGTCGCCGACTTCCAGGGCGTGCAGTGGATGCTCGCCGACGTCGCCACCGACCTCGTCGCCGCCCGCCGCCTCGCCTACGACGCCGCCTCGGCCGTGCAGCGTGCCACGGCGTCGGCCCCGGTGCTCGCCGCCCACGCCAAGAAGTTCGCCACCCGGGTGGCGCTCGACGGCATCGCCACCTGCATGCAGACCATGGGCGCCGACGGTCTGTTGCAGGAGCACCCGCTCGCCCGGCACCTCGCCGCGGCCAAGGTCGCGCAGTACCTCGACGGCGCGACCGAGATCCAGAACGTGGTGATCGCCCGGAGCCTGTTCCGCCCGTAGTGGTCAGGCGTCGTGGTCAGGCGTCGTGGTCGGCCGAGGTGGTCAGACGAAGCGGGCGAGGGCGCCGCGCAACCCGGTGATGCCCGACAGGTCGAGCAGGAAGTCCCGCTCGAGCGACGCCTCGATCGCGGCCACGTCGGTGAGCTGCTGCTGCTCGGCGGTGCCGTCGGGCCGTCGTACCGTGCGCAGGCCGTTGCGCAGGGCGTAGCGGCACTCGGCGGTGGGCCGGGCCACCAGCAGGTTCGACACGAACAGCGAGTCGGGGTGGGTCGAGGTGTGCCAGCTCGCCACCTCGGCATCGATCCGGTGCTGCGGTTGCAGGTCGAAGCGGTACATCGGCCGCCACGACGCCCCGGCTTCGGCGGGTCGCCCGGTGTGCGACCAGGCGTCGAGGTCGGCCTGCAGTTCGACCTCGTCGCCGTCGCGGACGAGGCGGAACCGTTCGTGCGGCGTGTCCTGGGGGCCCTCGACGTCGAGCCGCAGGACCCCGGTGAGGGTGAGACCGCCGAACCCGACGTCGACGATGCGGGTGCCGTCGGGGAGGTCGACCCGCAACAACAGGTGATCCCGTGCGCCGACGTGGTGGTCGGGGCGGTTCCACGTCACGCGTGCCGCCAGCAGGCCCACGTCGAAGCCCACCGCGGTGAGCACGTCGTGCACGAGCAGGTTCTGCTCGAAGCAGTACCCGCCGCGGCGTGAGCGGACGAGCTTGGCGTCG
>Ga0315901_10009951_pt1 | contig 10882 bp, 7 predicted proteins | sample LakEriMetagenome_10_FD_203761 | JGI IMG/M metagenome (GOLD analysis project Ga0315901, IMG submission 203761) | Freshwater fungal communities from buoy surface, Lake Erie, Ohio, United States - Buoy 2 MA116 | ecosystem: Environmental > Aquatic > Freshwater > Lake | place: USA: Lake Erie, Ohio...
TCATAAAATCAGGTACAAAATCATGTGCATATACCCATTGTTGTTTAATTAAATCATAAGAAACTGTAAAATTTATATCAGCTTTTTGAGAAAGTATTACACGACTTTCTTCATTTTGATATGCAAAAACAATTCCATGATCATTGTAAGGATTATCTTTCTTGCAATTAAGATAATCACTAAAAAAGTTTTTTAAACCTCCACCAAAATCTTTAAGATTTTTTCCATCATATAAGTAGACTATTTTAGTTTCTTCATCTACAGATAAATATCCAAAATCAGTTAATAAACAACTATATTTATGTTGAGTACCTCCTGTGCCAGTCTTTGTAGGAGATTCTTCTTTTGGTTCTATTTCAAATATATCTTCTGAACCTAAAGATATATTTATAATATTAGCTTGTAATACTGCTTTATCTCTTGTTTTATATAATGCTCTCTTATGATGTATTAATAATGCATCTGTTCCCCAAGCTTCAAGATTTATTATATCTCCTTTATCTCTAACTGTATCAAAATAATCTAACGGTTTAAATGTTCTCCATCCATCATCTATACTATTTTCTTTATTTCCTTGTGTTGATCTAATTATTCTAAATTTATAATCATTTTGATTTATATTATTAGGATTAAATATTCCATATACTTCTAAATCTGTTACAGAACTAAAATCCTTAGAATATTGAAAATTATTAAAAATTTCTGATCTCTTTCTAATTGTAGGACTAAACCAGTAATTAGATATATTACCTGATCCAATTTTTCCAAATAATCCAGCATCACTAAAAAAATATGTGCTTGGATCACCCAATGTTATATATCTTTGATTAACATTATGTCTACCAACAGTTAAATGAATATTAAATACTACTACAGATTTATTATAATCTAAATAATTAACAGAACCATATCCAGCTAATGAAACATAAGAACTTACTCCTATAAAACCATCTCCTATATTATTTATAATATTAAATGATTTGTTTCTAATTATTATAGGATTAGATACTATTTCTTGATTATTATAACTTATATAAAAATCACTTTTTGGTAATACTAAAGAAGATAAATAACTTTCTTCATACATTGAAGCATCAGCAAATCTTGCATTTGTTTTTGTAACTAATCTACCACTTACATCAACATTTAAATTACTTCCTTCTATTTTTGCATGTATTGTTTCTTCTGATCCTCTATTATCAACTATATTACTTCCTACTTGCGCTCTAATATTATTAGGTACATATGTTTGATCTGATAATCTTCTTATTATATCTGAGGAACCTACATTAGAAGAAGTTGTTCCTCTTATAGGGGGAGTTCCTGTAGTTAATCCTATTGAAGTATAATTAAATGAATAAGCAACTAAATTTAAATCATTATTTCCTTCTGCAATTAATCCATAACTACCACCAGCAATTGTATTTTTATCATCAGGAACTAATTTATTTAATCTATATTTAATATGATTTTTTAAATAGCAAGATTGAATATTAGGTCTATCTTGCCATATATCAAAACTATTAAATCTTAAATAATTTTTATTAGTTACAATATTATCACCACCTCCTCCTCCTTCATCAATACAATCATTAAATACATTTCCTCCAGCATTTATAAGTGGTAAATCTGTACCTGAACCATTATTTCCATTTGCTGAAAATTTAGTTAATCCTGTACCTAAAACTATTATATCAGAGAGATTCTTTTTTGCATAACCTATTCTATATCCTTTTATTTTAGTTTCATCATAAGCATCATTTTTAACTATAATATCTAAATTATCTAACTGATCTATTCCATAATTTTTAGTTCCAAAAGTTGTTTGTGTTCCCCAGACATTTTCATACATATATCTTATGCTAGGAAATTTATGATGCCTTACTTTTTGATTAGGAAAATCAGGAAAACTTGCAGGGTATGTTTCATTTTCATTTTCCCAATATCCCATAGTACCTTTTCTTTCAAAAGGAATACTAGTATCTCCATCAAATATACAAGTATCTTCTATTTCAAATTTTTTAGGAGTTCTTGCTGATATTAATAATCCTCCTGTTGGTAAAGTAGAAAAATTAGTTTCACCTGTTAATGATTGCCTTCCGGGAATATGATACCATTCAGTAAATGATCCATTATCTAATAATTCAAATTGTATATAAAAAGCTACAACTTCATCATGAACAAAAGTTTTTTTGTTTCCAGTTTTATATTTTGAATTTGATAATAAGCCTGTTTCTAAATCATTATTAAAAGCTAATTTACTTCTCCATTTTATAATTGTTTGATTTGCTATTGATTGGAAATTTTCAATTATTGGAGATTTTAGTTCTGCAAGGAACAATTGATTATTTAATGATTTTATATGTTTAGAAGATTTATATATTATATTTTTTGTAACTAATTCACCTATAGTAACAGTATTTAAAGATTCTGTACCATTATAAACTGTAAAAAGAGTTGAACTTGTTATATCTACTTCTTTTATTATTCTAGAAGATATAATACCATTTATTTTTGATATAACAGCGATTGCAATTTTACTATAAGAAGTATCTAAATTAACTAAAGTAATTTTTATTGATTTATTAGAACTTTGATTAGAATTTACACCTTTACTAGTAAAAGGATGTTGAGTAATATCAAAATTAGTTATATAAATAGGATTACTTATAGTAGTAAAACTTGTTCTACTTTGATCTTTTGATATATATTGAAATGTTACAAAATATGCACCTGTTGTTACAGAACCAGATTCTAAAGTTTCTAATTGAATATCAGTTGTATTATTTATAGTAGGAAATAAATTATAAAAATTTAAAGGATCACTAATATTAACTGTATCTAAATTTACATATTTATCAGTATTAAGACCATCTACAAAAGTAACAATTAATTCATTTTTAGAATTTAATTTAGCTTCTGCTGTTATAGGTTTATTTATATTAAAATTAAAATCAGTTCTTTCTAACTTTAAAGAAAATGTTTTTGTAATTTCATCAATTACAGCTATACAATCTTTATTTGTATTTGATTTATAAAATAGAATAATCTTATTACCTAATACACATACTCCATTTTTAAATTGAATATTTAAAGAAGTTAGTGCAATTTCTATTGCATTACCTTTTTCATTTAAAGCCGTATCATACTTTCTACCATTAACACCATTTTTTGCCCAATAGATAAAACCATCAGGAATACTTTCTGGATTAACGTTTTGATTTATTCCTTTTAAATTCATTATCTTACAAATTTACGTTGTTCTCCACCAGTAAAAAATGATTCGTAATAGTTATCAGGAGGTATTAAATTATTTCTTAATTGTACTTGATTTTCTTTTTCATCAGTTGATTCTGCTTTAATTATATTCTTTGCTTTTCTAAAGAATTTAGTTGCTTGAGCATCACAATATGCATATGTCATATCACTATTAGGAAGTTTATATCCAGTAAATACTAATTTACTACATACATACCAAAATACTCCTTCTCTTAATTCTTCAAGATCAGGAGCTATAGGATAACCTTCACTATCAATAGGTGCTACTTTATAACAAACAATTATTTGTCCTTCTTTAAATGAAGTTTTAATATAGTTATAACTTAAATCATAAAAGTTATCTTGTAATTCAGTACTATCTACTTTTACTATATTTCCTCCTCTTAATAGATTTATATTTTGAGAATTAATATCTTCTGCTTGTATTTCAGTATCAGTTACAAAATAACTTTTTAGTTCAGATATTGGAACTTTTTGTATTCTAACATCTATACTTGATGTTCCTTTTCTCAATCTTCTTCCGTTATATATTACTCCAGATAAACTAACTAATCCACATGGAAGTTTTGCAGAATGATTTGATATAGTAAGTACTTTATATGTCTTTTCAAGTCTTGATCTAATCATGCATCTATCTAAAGCTTCACCTATCCATTCCATTATATCATCAGCATAAGTCATATCAATAATACGAGTATTACGAATAACTCTTGCTATTAATGGTTTTATAGATGTTGTTTTATATACTGCCATGTTACTTTTCTTTATAAGGTATATAAGGATATAAAGCTAATAGACTAGGATTACCAGCTATTGTCTTTGACATTAATTGTTTAAAACCTTTTCCGGGTTGTCCATTAGCAGGAGAAAATTTATAAAATAATATGTTACTTGTATATGTTACTTTAGACCAATTAGTTCTTACAAATTCTTCATCTGTATAATATATTTTCCAATTATCTTTAGTAACTTCTTTTCCAGCAGCTTCTAAATCTTTCTTATATTTAAAACTTTCACCTTTGTTTAATCTAGGTTTATTTGCAGGATTTCTACCTTGTCTCATTATAAATAAATAACCTAATCCACTTCCAAGATTAAAGTTATGTCCATTTATTAATTTAACTCCTGCTTTTATAAAATATAAAGATAGTATTTTTTTATATAATTTATAGTCTATGTATATACTACCATCTTCATTACATATCTGTCCAAATTTTAAAGTATATGCCCTTTTACCAGTTAATGAAGTATTTTCTTCAAGTAAATTTTTAGCATATTCAATATATGAATGTCTTACTGATAATGTTTTTGGAGTAGTAGATACTTTAAACATTCTTATCTTCTTTTATTTCTATCTTTTCTTTCTCTGTCTGCATCCTAAATTCTTTAGTCATTATACTTTCTATTACTAATTGAGTAAGAGCTTCATCTTGAATAAAATCAGACGTTGCAGTATAACAAGGTACATTATCAGTTGCTGAACAAGTAAAAGTAGCTAATTTTCTTGGATCAGACCAAACATCTTCAATTCTTATTTTTTCTATATTTTTTTCTCCAAAGATATACCCTCTATTATTAAGCATTGTATATCTTGTTCTTTTACCAACAACTTTACTTGTCTGCATATATTGTTCTGCTGCAAATGTAGTCCATCCATATGCTTGACTACCTCCTACAGAACCAAAATAATCAAAAGGATTAACTCCTATTTTTAAGACTTGAGGTATTTCCTTTACTGTTCTTAGAACATTTTCACAATTACATTCTGCTAGTTCTTCACATTCTTCTTTACTAACTTCTTCTAAATCAATAATTATTGATTGAGAATAATATTTCTTTTGTGCAGGATTTTTAGATAAAGTATTACTTAACATTCTTGCTCTATGTATAACAATTAAATCTTCACACATAATCCTAAAAGGAATTGTGAATTGTTTACCAGAACGTTCAGCTAGAATTTCAGCTATTTGAGATAGTAACATATAAGTAGTTTTAAAGTAAAAAGGAGGAGAATTTCCTCTCCTCCTTTTCTGACCTGTATATTTAAACTAACTACTATGTTCCAAACAATGTGTTTAGTGAAGCAGTTAAACCACCTGCTGATCTAGGTGCTGCAATAGTAATAAATTCTTTAGCTCTATCAGAAGTAGAATCACCAGTTTGATTAACAAACTGATTTACTTCGATATTGAAAGTATCATAAGTATCAGTTTCTACTGCAAACAAATCTTCTACACCAAAAGCAGAGTTACCAAATTGAGTATTACCAGCAGTTAAACCAGTATAAGTATTACCTTCTTTTTCAAGTTCAGCAATGCTTTGTCCAACTCCATTACCTTTTGTATAAGCAGTCATGTTTTGTTGAGTTGCATTAGCAAGACCTTGACGATCAATAATTCTGAAATGTTCATCATTATTGATTGCAGTAAATTCAAGACCTCCTGTTACAACTGCGGTAATTCTGTTAATACGAGTACCTTGAGCTTCTGCTTGTGTAAATGTTTGAGTTGCTCCTTGATAAGGTCTATCTAAAGTTATTGAAACACCTGCTGATACTGCTGTTACAACATAAACATCACCAACTAAGTTTGTAGGTGCTGCTGCTGCATCAATAGACATTAAATCTCCAACTATTGCACTTGATACAGGACTACCACCACCTAAAGTAAGTATATTTGATCCTCTAGTTGCTGTAAGAGTAGGACTAGTTCCAGTTAAAGTCATAGCAGCATAAGTACCGTTTACTTTAACTTTAGCAGTAACAAGTGGTTTATTATTTCTATATTGAACAGAAGTTAAATCATTTACTTGCTTTGCTAATTGAGAAATAGCAGTAACTTGAGTATCTCCAGTTACAAGTCTATATTCAAAATTCCAAGTAGGGAAAGGTTGATTACCTTCTGTAGTTTCAATGATAGCAATTTCATAAATTTGTCCTGCTGCTGGTGTTGCAACGTTTAAGTTACCAACTGTTCCAGACCATCCAATTGATCCTACAGCTTTAATAGGTGCTACATAAGACTTACGTCTTACTGATACAGTAGACCAAAGTTCAGGAGTAGTTTTACGAATACTACCATCTGATCTTTTTTGTACAATAAAAAATTGCTCGTTAGCAGTAATTGCATCTATATGTCGTGCATTATTACCATCATAAACTCCAATTTCTCCTACTAGAGAGTTAGCTATAAATAATGCAAGTGTTGCATCATCTGAAATAGCTACAGCTCTAGGTACGAAAACTTGTTGATTTCGACCTTTTGTGTATCGTGTAAATTTTTTTACTGGCATATTATTTTAAGTTTTTAATGTTTACAATATTTTTATTCTATTCTTCCTTTATTATCTTGTACTTCTTTAACATATGATTCATCTTCTATTTGCTTCTTTAACAACTGTATTGCTAAATCACATATTTCTTCATGTACCGATCCATTTAGTTCCGAACTTTGATTCAAAGCTAAACTTATTTTTCTAGGTGTCCTAATGTAATTTATGGCAATCTGATTAACTAGGAATCTTTCTGTTCCTAACACTAAAATTCTGTCATTTTGAACGCTGGCGAGTGGAGAAATAGGAATACTTTTATTATAAAAAGATTGATTTGCTGATAATAGAAAATCAGCTTTTACATCTCTATTTAATACTTCATTAATAGTTGTTAATCCTGATTTAAAAGTATTAACAGTTTTATCTTCATATAATATAGTTTGATAACCTACATCATCTATATTTAGATTAACTGTTTTATTAACATCTAGAGATGGAATTAAGAAACAATTAGGTTTGTAAACATCTTTATATTCTTCCCAATAAGCATCAACACCTAAGATTCTATATTCATTAATAATGTTACTTATAATAGATACATTTTCTTCTTTGGTTTGATAACCTGTAAAAGTTAGAACTCTTTCTGTTGCTAATACTTTTACTTTTATATTAGTATAATAAGGAGCAGGAGGTGTTTTAGTTGAAACAAAAGGTACAATAAATATTCTTTCTGTTTTACTTTCACTAGAATCTGCAAACTCATCTTTACAATCTTCAATTACATTAGATGTATCACTTACAAGATAAGAAAAATCATACGGTAGTACACCGTATGATTTATTTCCATCTTTAAAAACAGTAAGTTGTTTATTAAATATTATAATACTCTGTATATCAGAAACATGTTTTTGATTTATCTGAAACTTAAAAGGAACTCCATCAGGATCAGGAAACAATCTATCTTTGATAATTCTAGATTGTGCTTTATTTAAAGCTATATCAATTGCTTGAGGCAATTGTTTATCTTTCTTTTGTGCTCCTTGCCTTTGAAGTCCTTGTTTTACATAAATATGTTTCTCTAATACAGATAGTTTATTCATTATGCAAGAACTTTACTTTTACCTTTCTTTTCGTCATATTTAGCTTTCAATCTATTTAACCTAGAAGTTTCTTTAGGATTCCATAGATTCATAACTACATCATTAATTGTATCACCTAAAGCTGAATTGTTATCTTCAATGTCTACAAACGTATTGCCTATTCTAGTTAATATATTTACAGCTAAACATTCTTCAATAAAATATCTCTTTTTTAAGTCTTTATCTATAGCAAATTGATAGAATTTCTCTGGTCTATTTGTTGCAAGATCACGTAATGCAATAATCTTTTCTTCAACTCCAAGATTATTGATATTAAGTGGAGGTTTTCCAGGTTGTTTCCTAATATATGTCTTTAATACTGTAAGTAACATATTTACTCTATCAGGATCAGATTTAGCTTTAACATATTCAGTCCAAGCATTATCTTTAATTTCAAGTTCCTTAAAGTTATTTTGAATAACTCTAGCAGGATCTTCTATATAATACTGAATTAAAGAATTTCCAATAGCTTCTTCTGTTGATTTTGCAGTATCTGGAAAGTTAATAGCATGTCTATATCTTACATACTGTTCTATATTATCAGGTAAATTAATTACCTCTATTTCAGTTTCAATACCTTCTGATGTTACTTGTTTAACTTTAATTTTTGAACATACTGGTTTAGTATTATCTCGTAAACCAATATTTAAAGGTAAGCCTACTTTACCTCCAGGAATTTTAGTTACAATATCATTAAAGTAATCAAACTTTGCTTTATTGTATTCTGTTGCATTACTTTCACTTACTTCTAATAAAATAGGAAGTAATATACTTTCTTCTGCTGGAGTTAATCCTGTTGCTGGTCTTTTATTTGTCTTACTAGTAAGATAACTACCAATACTTCTTTGACTTAGAGCTAATTGCTCTTGCATAGCCTCTGAGTTCATAGCTTCATGAACAAAAGGTGTTGCTCTTTTTAAATATACTATCTTTTCCATTGTTTAGTTTAGTTTGATTTAGTTTTAATTAAAAATAAGTAGAGGAGATTTTACCTCCTCTACTTGTTAGTTTATTATAGACCTGCAATACATTGCAAGTCAAAGCATTTGCTTGCACGAAGCATTTGAATACCTGCTGATTTAAACCTGTGATATGCACTCTTATCTACTTCATTAGCCATAACAGCTACTTGACTTTCCATGCTACCACCATTATTCATGATCTGAATTGACTTAGGAGCTTCTGACAATCCACCTACAATTCCGTGACGGAAACTACGTCCTTTTTGAGAAACGTGAGTAATGTTAGGTTGACCATCATAATCGTTATCATCAATAAATACCATTCTATGAGACTCAAGTGGTAAACCTGATTCAGGATGAAGAGGAGATTTAGATGCAATCTTACCTTTATCAAAGATAGGATTGTACTTGAACTTAATGGTATATCCATCAATATGATAGAAACCAGTAAAGAATCCACCTAACATCAAGTCTCTATTAGAACCTGATACAAATTTATCAGCAACTCCAGTGAAATCAGTCAAGAAAGTTACTCCTTGAGCTTTCAACATACGATCAAGATCGCGTCTTGCTCCAGTTCCACCTTGAAGTGTAATACTCATACCTTCTGTATCATTTTGTCCAAACAATGCATCTCCAATTTTATTTTGAAGAGAAACGTAAGATTGTGATGCAAAAGTAGACTTATTTTGAATTTGCTCAAGCAAACCAGAACCACGAGGAATAATTTTTCCAGTAGTTAAATCTTTAAGAGGTACTTCACCAGAAGCTAATCTGTTATAACGAGAATACCAGTAAGCATGTTCACACTCATCTAAGTATCTGTTTTCAAATTGCCACATAGCAAAATCCATCCAAGCAGTAGATTCATTACCTGTTTGTGGATTTTTTACAGAAATATTCATTGTCTTGTTAACAGCATTACCTGCCCACTCGAAAGATGATCTGATAAAGCCCATTTGGTTCTTGTACAAACCAGAGCTTACCATTTTACTTCTAGTTCCTCTAGATTCAGATTCTGCAACTTGAACGTTAACTTCTACCCACAATGTTCCTGCGGATGTTTCAGAAAAAGGACAGAAATCAGTAGCTTCTGCTGGATCGAGCTGAACTGTATATTCCCACTCATCACCTAACTGAATTGGATCATCAGTTACATATGCTTGTATACCACGAGCAGATTCGATAATGTAATAACGCTTAATCCAGTTGTCATTGAAACGTAACTTGAATAAAGAGTTACCAATTCCAGGTTGGTCATTTGCGCTGTAAAGATTAGAGCTAATTGCACTAGCTTTATCTGTACGACCCATTACTGGGTAGGTAAATTGAACATCTTCAATTTCCTTTGATGAATTGCTACTAGCTAAGTTTCCCATCGTCATCATAGAGATAGGGTACTTACTAGCATAGTCTCCTAAAATATATGTTAGTTTATTAGTCAACTCCGATACCTTACCGTGATTTTGGTGGTAAAAGTTGAGTTCATCCAACATACTTTTAGAATCAAATACTTGTTCTTTTACTTGATACTGAAAGTTTCTCATTTTTTATTAATTGTTTATTGGTTATTTGTTATTAGTTTATATTTGACTCATTCCTACAAATCCTTTTGGTGCGTCAGGTGAATTTTTTGGTGTAATTTTATATTTAAATACTTTGTTCTTAATCTCTTGTGCTTTTAAAGTAGCAGCTTTACGTTGTGCAATTGTTGCTAAATCACCTTTCTTAAATCTAAAGTAACTTGCAGCTAATTCATCTTGTAAGTTATTTCCATTTATTTCTCTTAAAAATACTAACTTACCATTTTGATTAAAGATGCTATTCTTAATAAACTCTCTAAATTCTTTATGATCTGTCTTTGGTATATTTACTCCTTTTATACCGCTTGTCAAAGAAGTGTCAACGGCAGACCAAAATGCGCTACTTAATTTTACATCTCTTTGTTCTGCTTGTTTTATTGCTAATTGTTTTTGCTCATTATCTTTATCTTGTTTTGCTTGTAAAGCTTCTAATTCTGCTGTGCTTCGTTCAAATAACTTACCTTTATCTTTAGCATAAGTTACAAGAGCATCTACTTCATCTGCATCATTTCCTTTTAATCTTAATGCTTTTCTGTAAAATGCTTCTTGTGCTTTTACATCTCCTTTTGTTATAGATACTGCTTGATAATCTTCATCTCCACCTTCATCAAGGAAACTTCTTACATCTCCTCCAGCTTTAAGATGTAAC
>Ga0315901_10009954_pt1 | contig 10880 bp, 9 predicted proteins | sample LakEriMetagenome_10_FD_203761 | JGI IMG/M metagenome (GOLD analysis project Ga0315901, IMG submission 203761) | Freshwater fungal communities from buoy surface, Lake Erie, Ohio, United States - Buoy 2 MA116 | ecosystem: Environmental > Aquatic > Freshwater > Lake | place: USA: Lake Erie, Ohio...
TGTAACGATGCGACAGCTCTGCGGCCGCGACAATGGCCGGATCCGTAATGTCGACGCCGTGGTGAAGCTCGTAGCGCTCTTGCAGGCCCCGCAGGATCGCAATCGTGGCCTCCACGCTCGGCTCATCGACCAGCACCTTTTGAAACCGTCGCTCAAGGGCGGCATCTTTCTCGATGTACTTGCGATACTCATCCAGCGTGGTGGCGCCAATGCAATGCAGCTCGCCACGGGATAACGCAGGCTTGAGCATATTGCCGGCATCCATCGCACCCTCGGCCTTGCCGGCGCCCACCATGGTGTGAATCTCATCGATGAACACAATCGGGTGTCCACCAGGATGGCTCTCGGCCATCTGAGCGATGTCTTTGAGCACCGCTTTCAGCCGCTCTTCAAACTCACCGCGATACTTTGCACCTGCAAGCAGTGCAGCCATATCCAGGGTGAGCACGGATTTTCCTTTTAGGCCTTCAGGCACTTCGCCATTGACAATACGCTGGGCCAAGCCCTCGACAATTGCGGTTTTGCCCACGCCCGGCTCGCCAATCAGCACAGGATTGTTTTTGGTACGCCGCTGCAGGATCTGAATGCAGCGACGAATTTCATCATCCCGGCCAATGACAGGATCAAGTTTTCCTCGTGCGGCCCGCTCTGTCAGATCAATACAGTATTTTTTCAAAGACTCCCGCTGGCTTTCAGCCTCAGCAGAGTTGACCGACTGGCCACCACGGACTGCCTGGATTGCGAGTTCAAGATTTTTTCTTGTGAGCCCGCTGTCGCGCAGCAGCCTGCCGGCAATGCCTTTGTCATCTGCAAGCGGCAACAAAAAAAGTTCGCTGGCGATGAACTGATCGCCCCGGCTTTGGGCCTCGCGGTCCGTCAAATTGAAAAGCTTTACAAGCTCTGACCCGACGGTGACCTGGCCCTCGGGCTTGGAGACCTTGGGCAGCCCCTCAAGCCCGGCATTTACTGACGGGCTGAGTTTCTGAAGGTTTGCGCCGGCACGCGCTAATAGGGATCGCGTTGCGCCCTCCTCTTGGCCCAATAAGGCGGCCAAGACATGCAGGGGCTCAAGCGTGGGACTGTCATAGCCCACAGCAAGGCTCTGGGCATCGGCTAGGGCCTGCTGAAAGGCCGTGGTGAGTTTGTCGGTTCTCATGGTCAGATTTCATCCAATTCTGGTGTGGCTGCTGCCACGTCTGACAAGGAGTTGGGGGCGCTGCCCGCGGAATTCAAGTCATCCGGCCTTAAAGGGGCTGCGGGCCTCGAGCTCATCCACATAGGCCTCGACCCCGCGCGACTCACGCTGCAGAAATCTCGCAACGGCATCACCGAAGGCAGGCTCACTGAGCCAATGGCCTGAAAACGTCCTGACCGGAGTAAAGCCACGGGCCAGCTTATGTTCGCCCTGCGCGCCACCCTCGAACCGCTGCATGCCCTGCGCAATGGCCCATTGAATCGGCGCGTAATACGCCACCTCGAAATGCAGACAGTCCACCCGCTCAATGGCCCCCCAATAACGGCCATACAGAACCCCCGCATCGCGAATGAAAAATGATGCAGCAATCGGCCGATCATTGCGTTCGGCAATGCACAGCACCACCGACTCGGGCAGCACATCCAAGAGATGCTCAAAAAATGTCATCGAGAGATAGGGGGTCGAATGATGCTCGCGATACGTCTGGTCATAGCAGCGATAGAAAAACGCGAGCTCTTCGACCGCCAGATCGGCCCCTTCAACCATGCGTGTCTGGACCCCTTGCTGCTGCACTTTGCGACGCTCGGCCCGAATCTTTTTTCGCTTCGGCTGCGCCAATGCAGCCAAGTAATCTTCAAAACTGGCGTAGCCCGGGTTATGCCAATGAAACTGCACGCCCTCGCGGATCAGCCAGCCCTCTTCCTGCAATGCCTGAAGATCTTCGGCCGATGCAAAAAGCACATGTGCAGATGACAGGCCCATGGATTGTGCATGGCTGCGAATTGCAGCAAGCAGCTGCCGCCGCAGTGCTGGCTGGCCCGGGCCGGCCAATAAACGTGATCCCACAATCGGCGAAAACGGACTGGCCACAAGAAGCTTGGGGTAGTAATTCAGTCCCGCTCGGCTGTAGGCATCGGCCCATGCCCAATCAAAAACATACTCACCATAGGAGTGGCCCTTCAGATAGGCGGGGGCCGCGGCCACGATGCGGCCGTCTGAGTCCAGGGCCGTTAAGGGCAGCGGCTGCCAGCCAGTCTTCGCGTTCGTGCACCCGGTGTGCTCCAGGGCGCTCAGAAACTCCCAGCGCAGAAATGGCGTCGGCTGCGGCTGGGCCGCAAGAAGCCCATTCCATTGGAGCAGGTCAACTTCATTAAAACTTCCGCTTAGCCGCAGCTCAAGATCCACTGATCATTACCAGCGCTTGAGTGCTTCCTCATCGGCGTCTCGGGCTGAGACCCAGCGGCTTCCTGCATCGAGCTCTTCTTTTTTCCAGAAAGGCGCCCGGGACTTTAAGAAGTCCATCACAAAGGCGCAGGCCGCAAGGGCCGCCTCCCGATGGGCACTGGCCGCCCCCACCCAGACAATCTCATCAGCTGGCCGCAGAGGGCCGATGCGATGAATCACTGAGACCGCATACAGCGGCCAGCGCTGCCGCGCGTCGTCGATGATTTCGGCAATCGCTGACTCCGTCATGCCCGGGTAGTGCTCGAGATTGAGTACTTTGACTGCATCGCCCTCGTTTAAGTCGCGCACTGTGCCAATAAAACTCGCGACAGCGCCCACACGGCGATCCGGCTGTCCATCCGCACCGGCCCGCAGCAGCCGCGTCTGCAGGCCGACATCAAAGGCCTCGTGCTGAATTTGAATGCTGATGCGGCAGTCGGATTCGGCAGTCATGACGCCTTAGCCCCCGGTGACCGGCGGAAAAAATGCAACCTCATCACCCTCTGAGATTCGGTCGTTCTCGCCTGCCATACGCTGATTGATCGCGCCCCGCACGGCACGCTTTTGATCCAAGGCCTCCGCCCAGGCCGGGCCGCGCAGCTGCAGATGACCGCGCAGCGCTGCAAGCGATTGTGTCTGCTCTGGCAGATCGATCCACTCGTCTTCAACGCCGGTCTGCTCCCGCAGTGATGCAAAAAGACGAAGACGAATCCTCATGGTCACGCAATCCCAGAAAAAATGATCGGTTTAATCGAAGAGCTCAGTGTAGGGAATAAACCGAACGCTTTCACCCGCCCGCACCGGGGTTGAGGCCGGTATTTCCACCAAGCCCGCAGACTCGGTCACCGATGACAGCACCGATGAATTCTGCCGCGGATGGATGTGGGCAGCGCCCTGCGCATCCAGCCAGCCCCGCAGATATTCCAGGCGACTATCGGGTTGGGGCCAATCAAAAGCCGCCGGCCGCCTTGATCCGATCGGTGGACTCACCCGAGCGCCCGCCAAAGTCAGCAGGGCCGGTCGAATCAATAAGCAAAAGGTGACCCATGCAGCAACAGGGTTTCCGGGCATGCCCATGAAGACCGCCTCGCCCACCCGGCCAAATGCAAATGGTTTGCCGGGCTTGATGGCAACCTTCCAAAGATCAAGTGTTCCCAATGCCGAGATCGCCGACTTGATGTGGTCCTCTTCACCGACCGAGACGCCGCCACAGGTTAATAAGGCATCACACTGGCTTGCGGCCTGCTGTAAACGATCGCGTGTCACCGCGTACTGGTCAGGCAGGCAGCCCATATCGATTGGCGTGCAGCCGGCCCCCTGCACCAAGGCCAGAATCATCCTGCGATTGCTGTCGTAAATTTGGCCAAACGACAGGGGCTCGCCGGGCTGACGCAACTCATCACCCGATGAAAATACCGCCACCCGCAGCCTGCGCACAACTGACACCCGGGCCAGACCGACCGATGCGCACAGGCCGATATCAGCCGCCGATAGGCGTCGGCCGCTCTGCAGAATCACTTGACCACAATGCAGATCACCGGCCTTGGGCCGAATGTTCTGTCCAGGCGCTACTGGCTGCAGTAGCCGGATACTGTGCTCGTCCTCGGCGGCGGTCTGCTCCTGCATCACCACCGCATTTGCGCCTGATGGAATGGCTGCGCCAGTAAAAATTCGGGCCACTGTACCGGGTGCCAATGGGCTTCCCGGATGGCCAGCCGCAATGCGCTGCGAGACCGGCAGAGGGCCCATCGCATTATTCATCTCCACCGCAACACCCGCATAGCCATCCATCTGGCTGTTGTCATAGGCGGGCACATCAATGGGCGAAGTGATATCGGCGGCCAACACCCGGCCTGCGCAATCCGCGACCGGCAGGGACTCTGTCTCTCGCACAGGCGCTACTGACTTGAGCAGCAATTCGAGGGCGTCATTGAGAGATTTCATTGTGCAGACCTGATGACGTTGGCCGGACCCTGAACAGTCAGCGCTTAACGCAGCGCCCGCTGCGCGATGATGCGCTTAAGGTTCTCGACATCAGCACCGATGTTCTCCACCCGCTGCGGTAACGATTCCAGATGCTCCAGCCCCTTCGGCCGCGGTGCCGGCTGGCCCAGGGCCTCTAGGATTGTCTCCTCAAATTTGGTTGGCAGCGCGGTCTCTAAGCAAATCATGGGCAGACCCGGCTCCAGATACTGGCGGCCGACAAACACGCCATCTGCAGTATGCGGGTCAATCAGCCGTTGATAGCGCGACGCCAGATCACGAATCGTCTGCAGCCGATTCTCGTGGGTGCTTTTTCCGGAGACCATCTGGCTTGCCTTGACCCGCTCCCATGCCTCGGGCTGAGATGCCTTCAGATCAAACTGGCCGGACTGCGAAAGTTCGCGCCAAAGCGCGGCAGTTGCAGCGCCATCATGGCCAGTCATGGCAAAAATGAAACGCTCAAAGTTTGATGCCTTGGAGATATCCATGGAAGGACTCGATGTCTGATAAGTCTCTTTGGATCCCCGCACCCGATACACACCCGTGCGAAAAAATTCATCCAGCACATCATTTTCATTGGTCGCCACAATCAGCCTGCGAATCGGCAGTCCCATGGACTTGGCGATAAAGCCCGAAAACACATTGCCGAAATTTCCAGAAGGCACGCTAAACGACACCGGATCACCGATACGCAATCCATAGGCCTTCACGGCGCCGAGATAGCCCTTAAAGTAATACACCACCTGGGACATGATGCGCGCCCAGTTAATGGAATTCACAGTACCAATGCGCCACTTGGCCTTGAACTCCAGATCGGCCGAGACTGCTTTGACCATGTCTTGGCAGTCATCGAACACGCCTTCAACGGCCAGGTTATGAATGTTGGGTTCTTGTAGCGAATACATCTGGGCCCGCTGAAATGCGCTCATGCGGCCCTGAGGCGAAAGCATAAAGACCGACACCGCGTGCTTATCCCGCATGGCGTACTCGGCGGCGCTGCCCGTATCGCCCGAAGTGGCGCCCAGAATATTCAGGGTCTCCCCACGTCGGGTCAACACATACTCAAACAACTGGCCCAGCATCTGCATGGCCATGTCTTTGAAGGCCAAAGTCGGCCCATTGGAGAGCTCCAGTATCGCCAGCGGTGCGCCCTGCTCTTGCCCAAGCGATGTCAGCGGCGCGATCTGGGCGCTGCCGAATTTCTGCTCCGTGTAGGCCTGCAGACACAGACGCTGAATCACTGCTGGATCGATGTCATCCGCAAATCGAGAAATGATTTCCGTTGCGAGCCCCGAATAAGCGAGCACGGAAAACTGCAGCAACTCCTCGCGACTGATCTGCGGCAGCGATGCCGGCATGGCCAGGCCACCGTCCTGGGCCAGCCCTTCGAGCAAAATGTCTTGAAACCGGCCCATCCGGGCGGCGGGGCCTGTGGAGCGGGTGGAAACGTAGTTCAGACGAACGCCTCCATGCGCAACATCACCGCCTGTGCCAATACCGTGGGCAGCTTCTCGATACGGGCAATCGCAGCCCGCATATCCTGCTCCACACACTGGTGCGTGATGAGTACCACATCGGTCTCGGCCATGCCCTCATCGGGCTCACGCTGGAAAAATGTATCAATCGAGATCTGGCCATCGGCCAGCACACGGGTGATATCGGCGAGCACCCCCGGCTGATCCTTGACCCTGAGCCGCAGGTAATAGCACGACCGCACCTGCGCAATCGGCACAACAGCAAGTGCCGCCATCTGATCGGGCTGAAATGCCAGATACGGCACGCGATTGGCGGGGTCGGCCGTGAGCATGCGTGCCACATCCACCAGATCAGCAATCACAGCGCTCGCCGTGGGTTCCGCACCTGCCCCCTTGCCGTAATACATGGTGTGGCCGACTGCATCGCCCTTGACCCAGACGGCATTCATTGCGCCTTCCACATTTGCAATCAGCTTTTTCGATGAAATCAGTGTTGGGTGTACCCGCAGCTCAAACCCTTCTGCATGACGCTTGGTGATGCCCAGCAGTTTGATGCGATAGCCGAGCTGCTCAGCATAGGCGATGTCTCTCGCCTGCAGGCTACTGATGCCCTCGATGTGGGCCCGATCAAACTGCATCGGAACGCCAAACGCAATGGCCGACATGATCGTGGCCTTATGCGCCGCATCCACACCTTCCACATCAAAGGTGGGGTCGGCCTCGGCATAGCCGAGCCGTTGGGCTTCTTTCAGCACAGCATCAAAAGGCAGGCCCTTATCACGCATCTCCGAGAGAATGAAATTGGTCGTGCCATTGATAATTCCAGCAATCCACTCGATGCGGTTTGCGGTCAGGCCCTCGCGCAGGGCCTTAATAATCGGGATGCCACCTGCTACGGCCGCCTCAAAGGCCACCATCACGCCCCGCTGCCGGGCGGCTGCAAAAATCTCGTTGCCATGCGTGGCCAGCAGGGCCTTATTGGCTGTGACCACATGCTTGCCATTGCGGATCGCTTCCAACACAAAGTCCTTGGCAAAACCGTAGCCGCCAATGAGCTCGATCACCACGTCAATCTCGGGATCGCGTGCTAGTGCCATGGCATCGTTGAGCACCCGGGCCTTGCCCGAGGTCAGTGCCTTGGCTTTTTCCTGATCAAGGTCGGCAACAGCAGTGATCTCGATCGGCCGGCCCGCCCGACGCTGGATCTCATCGGAATTGCGGTTCAGAACAGTCCAGGTGCCGCCACCGACAGTGCCTAAGCCTGCAAGTCCAACCCGCAAAGCGCCTACACTCATGCCGCCTCTCCGTGGGCGGAAGCCGACGGCTTCACCAAGCCATCTTTGCGGAACATTTCTTTGATGCCACGCACGGCCTGACGAGTACGTTGTTCGTTTTCAATCATTGCAAAACGAACATGGCCATCGCCGTACTCACCAAAGCCGACACCTGGTGATACCGCCACCTTGGCCTCGGCAAGCAATTTTTTAGCAAACTCCAACGATCCCATGTGCTTATAGGGCTCGGGAATCTCTGCCCAGACATACATCGAGGCCCGCGGAACCTCCACCATCCAGCCCGCCTCATGCAGGCCCTTACACAGCACATCCCGCCGGTGTTGATAATTCAGCCGCACTTCCTCGACGCAATCCTGTGGACCTTCCAGTGCGATGACCGAAGCCACCTGAATGGGCGTGAAGGTGCCGTAGTCGTGGTAACTCTTGATGCGGGCCAAGGCGGCAACCAGCTCCCGATTACCAACCATAAAACCGACACGCCAGCCGGCCATGTTGTAGCTTTTACTCATCGTGAAAAATTCCACTGCCACATCCCGCGCGCCCGGCACCTGCATGATCGACGGCGGCTTGAACCCATCAAAGCAGATGTCGGCATAGGCCAGATCATGAACAACCAGGATGTCATGCTGTTTGGCAAGTGCAACGATTCGCTCAAAAAAATCGAGCTCCACACACTGGGCGGTGGGATTGCTCGGGAAGCCCAGGATGATCATCTTGGGCTTTGGAATCGACTCGCGGATGTTGCGCTCAAGCTCTTGAAAAAAATCAATGCCACTGCCCATGCGAAAAGACTGAATGCTGGCACCCGCGATGATCGCGCCGTAAATGTGAATGGGATAGCTGGGATTGGGCACGAGCACGGTGTCGCCTGCATCCAGTGTGGCCAACATCAAATGGGCCAGGCCCTCTTTTGAGCCGATCGTGACAATGGCCTCAGTCTCCGGATCGAGATCAACTCCGTAGCGGCTTTGATACCAATTGCAGATCGCCCGACGCAGCCGGGGGATGCCCTTGGAGACCGAGTAGCCGTGGGTGTGCTCCTTGTCGGCCGTCTCGATTAGCTTTTCAACAATATGCCGCGGCGTCGGACCATCGGGATTGCCCATGCTCATATCGATGATGTCCTCGCCCCGGCGGCGGGCCGCCATCTTGAGCTCCCCGGTGATATTGAACACATAGGGCGGCAGTCGCTGAATGCGGGGAAAGGGCTTCATGGCGGTTTTGGTTGGGGCCAACGGTTGGGAAAACCTTAACTTTAACCGAGCCTCAGAGTTGCAAAAAACCGCCGAAAACCTGTTAGGCTTGACCCTCGATGGCTTTGTCACCGGTCTCCACAAGCTTTACAGCGCAGCCCAATGGCAGCGCCTTCGGAATCAACGCCTACGGGTCCGACTTCATCGAGGTCAACGGCACCCGATTTAACTCCTCTTTATTAGTGCGCTCCGATGTCGGGCCAGCCGAGCTCCTCGGGCTCAGTGTCGAGGGCCTTCAGGCCCGCCACATGGAGATGCTCGCGCAATGGCGCCCCGAGATCGTTTTAGTTGGGACAGGATCCCGACAGAAATTTCTATCCCCCGCCGTTATGGCCCCCATGCTGAGCCAGCGCATTGGCGTGGAATGTATGACACTGGCAGCCGCCTGCAGAACCTTCAATCTGCTGGCCTCAGAAGGCCGCAAGGCCGCCGCGTTTTTGCTCTTTGATCGCCTGGCCGCAATCGCGCCAGCAGAACCCGCCTTAATTTCTTCACTTCACAAGGACTGAGCCCAGCATGCCGCTTCCGAAGGCCCCGACCAAGCCCGCCACCCTGCTGCAGCCTACCGATGACCTCATCGCCAAACCAAATCGCAACAAAAAATCATCGGGCCGCGGCCTCGCACCCCAAGAGGATGCCGAACCCGGCTTAATGGCAGGCCCCGCAGCGCGCGCACCTGTACTGCCGCCCTTGCCGCAGGCCCCTGCCCCGGCCGCCCGCATGGCCTCTTTTCCAATCCCGCCGCAGACGGCGCCAGCACCGGCCATAACGACCCGTCGGCCGGCGATGCTGCGCGAATCGCGGCGTCGCACTGATCCCGATGTCGCCAAAACCTTTGTGCTCGATACCAATGTGTTGATGCATGACCCCTCCAGTCTTTTTCGATTCGAGGAGCACGACATCTTCTTGCCAATGATGACCCTTGAAGAACTCGATAACCATAAAAAGGGGGTCTCCGAGGTAGCCCGTAATGTGCGTCAGGTCACACGCTCTTTGGATGCGATGATCGAAGCAATCGCAGATGCAGGCGACAGCGGCCTGAATATTGCCGACGGCATCCCCCTATCGGTGCTCGGTAACAAAGAGGCAACCGGCCGGCTGTATTTCCAGACCCAACCACTAGAAATTGAGACCAGCTCAGTCATTGAAGGCCTGACAGTCGGCAAGGCCGACAATCAAATTCTCGGTGTCGTGCGTGCCCTGCAGGCTAAGCAAAAAGACCGGCTGGTCGTGCTGGTTTCCAAAGACATCAATATCCGTATCAAGGCCCATGCCTTGGGACTGCCCGCCGAGGACTACTTTAATGATCAGGTCATCGACGATGCCGATTTACTGTACTCGGGCGCCATGCAGCTGCCCGAGGGCTTCTGGGATAGCCACGGCAAGCGTCTCGAATCCTGGCAGCAAGGGGGCTACACCTTTTATCGGGTGACCGGCCCGCTGTGTGCGGCCTTTCATGTCAATCAATTTGTGTACGAAGAAGGGGCCAGCCCCCTTTATGCACTTGTGCAAGAGGTGCAAGGCCGCACCGCCGTGCTGCGCACACTGAGAGATTTCACACACGCTAAGAACTCGGTCTGGGGCATCACCGCCCGCAATCGCGAGCAGAACTTTGCGCTCAACCTTCTGATGAATCCGGATGTCGACTTCGTTACCCTGCTGGGCCAGGCCGGCACCGGCAAAACGCTGCTCGCATTGGCCTCGGGCCTTGCCCAAATCCTTGAGACCAAAATCTATAACGAGATCATCGTCACGCGGGCCACCGTGCCACTGGGTGATGACATCGGCTTTCTGCCGGGCACAGAGGAAGAAAAGATGCAGCCTTGGATGGGTGCGCTCGAAGACAACCTCGAGGTGCTCAACCGCGGTGTCGATAGCGGCGGCGACTGGGGCCGCTCGGCAGCTGCAGACCTGATTCGCACCCGCATCAAGATCAAATCACTAAACTTCATGCGGGGCAGAACCTTTATCAATAAATTTTTGATCATTGATGAGGCCCAGAATCTCACTCCGAAGCAGATGAAGGCATTGATCACGCGCGCCGGTCCGGGCACCAAGGTGGTCTGCATGGGCAACATCGCCCAGATCGACTCGCCCTACCTCACCGAGGGATCATCGGGCCTGACGTATGTGGTCGATCGGTTTAAAGGCTGGTCGCACGGCGGGCATGTCACTCTGCAGCGTGGCGAGCGTTCGCGGCTTGCGGATTTCGCCACTGAAGCGCTCTGAGTAAGAGACAAGATGGCGTCCCCTAGGGGATTCGAACCCCTGTACTCACCGTGAAAGGGTGATGTCCTAGGCCTCTAGACGAAGGGGACCCGTGAACAACTGGGTCTTTGCTTGGCGACACTGGACTGACTGGTGGAGCTAAGCGGGATCGAACCGCTGACCTCTTGCATGCCATGCAAGCGCTCTCCCAGCTGAGCTATAGCCCCGTGCTTCGCACGTTCCGTGA
>Ga0315901_10009956_pt1 | contig 10880 bp, 17 predicted proteins | sample LakEriMetagenome_10_FD_203761 | JGI IMG/M metagenome (GOLD analysis project Ga0315901, IMG submission 203761) | Freshwater fungal communities from buoy surface, Lake Erie, Ohio, United States - Buoy 2 MA116 | ecosystem: Environmental > Aquatic > Freshwater > Lake | place: USA: Lake Erie, Ohio...
CGCTCCAGTGGGGCGGCGATTGGCGGACGTTCAAGGATGGCCCGCATTGGGAACTGCCTTGGAAGTCCTACCCGAAAGGAAACTAATATGCTTAAAGGTTATCGCACATACGTTCTGGCTGCGCTGGGCGTTCTCTCCGCCGCCGCCAGCTATCTGGTCGGCGACACTGACTTGATGACGGCGGCTAACGCTGCCTTCACCGCAGGCGCTCTAGCGTTCCTACGTGCGAGTGTCCCTCGCCTGTAACCAACGCTCACCGTACCAAATAGCTTTACGCATCTCTTGAGCCGCTTCGTCCTTATGGCCTAGGCGGCTCAAGTATTTTAGCATATTCCCAAGACAGTAGCCGGCAAACTCTTCCGGCGTCAGCTTGGCCTGAATGTAGTCGATAGCTTCAATCCCGCCGCGCTTGTAATGGTCAGGGTTGACGGCGTCCTTGAACGCCATTGCCTCTGCCCACGATCCAGCATCGCTCTTGTCATCTATCATTTCTTCAGCCTCTTCATAATCTCGACACGCTCCCGCGCCGTCCGCATCGCGGAGTACCGCTGGTGCAACCGCCGGGCGAGGGCTGGCCGCTTGTGCGTCTCCAGTTCAACGTCCAACGCATCCTTTAGCTGCTCTTCCGTAAGGTCGGACAGCACCGCGATCATCGACCGCCAATTCAATTTACTCATTTTTAAGTTCTTCCAATGCTATATCTGACACCGCACGCTTGTCGTGCAGCGCCGCCCATATGCGTTCATCAATACTCTTCTCGGTCAGCATCACATAGACCCAGACATCCTTTGTCTGGCCGCTGCGGTGCAGGCGCCCGACTGTCTGTTCGTACAACTCCAGCGACCAAGGCAGCGACAGGAACACCATGTGGCATCCGCCGTGCTGTAGGTTCAGGCCATGCCCTGCCGACTTAGGGTGCGCCAACAGCAACTCGACCTGCCCTGCGTTCCAATGTTCGATGACGTTGGGGTCGTCCATCGTCTTTGCGTGCGGGAAGCGGCGCTTCAGTTCCGCCAACTCTTCCTGATAGGTGTACGCGATGATGGTGTTGGCCCGCTGGTTCTCCGACAGCAGTTCTTCCAGCCGGTCAAACTTGTGGCGGCTAAACCATATCGACCCTGTATCGCCACCGCGGTTGTAGACAAACCCTGACGCCATCTGTTGCAGCTTGGTCGTCACCGACGCTGCGTTCTGCGCTACGATCTGGTCGCTGCCGAACCGCGTTACATATTCGCGTTTCATTTCATCATATGACTTGCGGTCGTCTAGCGTGACGCGCACCTCAGTGACGTGGCACGGCGGCAGCTTGTCCTTATACTCGCCCGGCTCCAGCACAAACGTCGCAGGGCGGATGCGCTGCATGACTTGCTCCAGCGCACCGGCTGCGGGAACCCACTGGCCGAAGTCGCGGTTGGTGCAGATGAAATACTGCTGCATGAACGCACCCTTGGCACGGCCCAGCAGCGTCTGGTCAATGATCTTGCACTGGCCGAAGACATCCTCCAGCCCGTTCGACGTGAACGATCCGGTCAAGCCCCAGCGCACCTTGACGTTAGCCAGCAGCTTGTCCAGCGCCTTGAAGCGTTTGCCGCTGGGGTTCTTCAGCCGCGTCAGTTCGTCGAACACAATCCCGTCGAAGCCGGATAAATCCTCTAGCTTATCTAAGTTATCATAGTTAATGACGACCACACTGGCGTCGCTCCGCAACGCATCCACCCTTTGCGCTGGCGTGCCGACAGCCAGCGCAGGAGCGACGCCAGACCATTTCGGCGCTTCCACCGGCCACACATCCGTACAGACGCGCTTGGGCGCTACCACCAGCCAGCGTTTGACATGGCCGTCGCGCAGCATCTCATCCATCGCCGTCAAGGTAATGGCGGTCTTGCCTGCGCCAACAGGCGCAAGGATCATAGCGCGGTCGCGCTCATACAGGAACGTCGCAGCCTCTTGCTGGTACGGCCTTAGCTGAAGCGTTTGAGCCATGCGTCCACATCCTCTACTGACCACAGGCACGCGTAATGCTGCTTGGTGTGCGTCATCTCATCTGCAAAGATACGCTGCAACGCAGACAGCCGCCCGCCAGCTTTCTTCAGTTCGATGAACCAAGCCTCACCGTTGGGCATACAGGCGATGCGGTCGGCAACGCCGACTTGCGTAATGCTGCGGAACTTATAGGCAAAGCCGCCCGCCGCCCGCACACGTTTACAGAAGTACCGCTCTATTTCTTTCTCAGTCATGCAGCGTTGCTACCACAAAATTTTTTGCAATAAAAGATATTGCGATAAAAAATGTTGCAGTCTATAAGGGCCGTTCAAACAGTAAAGGAAGGTTCAGTATGCAGCATAGTAAGATAGTCGGCGGCTCGACCGCCAAACGCGTCATCGCCTGCCCCGGCAGCGTGGCGCTGGTAGACACCGTCCCGCCAAAGCCCAGCAGCAGCTACGCCGACGAAGGCACGCTCCTGCACGACACCATCGCATCTATATTAGAGAGCGACCTTGACCCGTACAGCTTGGTTGGCACGACATATGAGAATACCGTGCTGACTGAAGCGTTGGTCGATGACAAGCTGATACCAGCGTTGCGTGCGCTGGACGAGATAGACCCCAAGGGGGAGATGGAATATGCGGTTGAAAGCCGGGTTGGTTTTGGTGATTTTCTGCCTGACGTTTTTGGTTCTACCGATCTTCTTGGTCGCATTGGTAGTCGAGCGATTGTTTTGGATTGGAAGTTTGGCGATGGTGTGGCTGTTGAAGTCGAAGAAAACAGCCAGCTACTCTTCTACGCTGCGGCGGCTAAACGCACGCCGGAAACAGCGTGGGTCTTTAAGGACGCAAAAGAAGTCGAACTGATCATTGTGCAGCCGCCCTACGTCAAGCGTTGGGTGACAGACCTTGCCCGCGTTGACGCGTTCGAGAAACAGCTTGCCGCTGCCGTCGAGATTGCGAAGCGGCCAGACGCGCCGTTGGCGTCAGGCGACCATTGCAAATGGTGCGCGGCGAAGCCTGTCTGCCCTATCATGACGGGCGCTGTAGACCGTGCGTTGAAGGCGAAGCTGGAAGCCCTGCCAGTTGACCAGATTGCACACTATCTGGAACAAGCGCCGCTGATTGAAGGGTTCATTAAGGACTTGCAGCAGTTGGCGCATGGGCTTTTGGAAGAGGGGCAGAAAGTCCCCGGCTGGAAGCTGGTCAACAAGCGCGCTACAAGACAGTGGACAAATGAAGATAAGGCCGAGGCGTGGATGGAAGCGCGCGGTGTTTATCCACTGCAAGAGCCAAAATTAAAGTCGCCAGCGCAGGCGGAAAAAGATATAAAGAAAATGAAAGAGAAATTGCCGGAAGACTTAATTGTCGCCGTCTCCACAGGCTCTACCATTGCGCCGGAAAATGATCCCCGGCCAGCGGTTTTGCAAATCGGGCAGACGCTTACCAAAGCCATGTCTAAAATCCAGTAAACAGAAAGGTACAATACAATGTCGAATATCACTACTTTTGGTGGCGCTAACTTGCCATCCGTCCAATCTCTCTCCGGTGCGCTGCGCTCCATTCAGTCTGAGGTCGCCCCCGGCGGCACAGTCATTCTGAAGATGGACAAGACAGGCCATTGGGTTTTTGGTGCAGACCAAACCGAAGTCGAAGACGGCAGCCTGTGGGCGGCCAATCCGTTCTCATTCGTGCATGGCTACATTGCATGGGGTAAAGGCGAAGTGCTGGCTGAAAAGCTGGTGCCGGTGTCAGAACCGCTGCCGCAGCTTGACCCTGCGCCATCGGGTGCGGAGCGCGGCTGGGAAATGCAAGTCGGCATGATGCTGGTTTGCACGAACGGTGAAGACAAGGATATGCAGGCACGCTTCACGGCTACGTCAGTCGGCGGCAAGCGTGCGGTGCAGGCTTTGGCGGTTGCCATCGCCGATCAGGTCGAGAAAGACCAGAACAAGCCAGTGCCGTTGATCGAACTGAAGTCTGAGCATTACCAGCACAAGACCTATGGCCGTATCTATACGCCTATCTTTAACATTACCGATTGGGTGTCGATGGACACAGCTTCGGTTGAAGAGACAGAGGATGCGGAGTTGGAAGTCGCCGCTGAACCTGAAGCCGCTGATGGTGCGCGTCGTCGTCGTCGCGTAGTATAACAGGGTGCGAAAGCCGGGGCGCTTCTGGTTTACCGGAAGTAGGTTACAGGCCGTGCCCCGGCAAGTAGCGGAAGAGTGAGAACTTCTATGTCTATCTTATTTTGTGACTTTGAGACGCGCAGCCGTTGCGACCTTCGCAGCCGCGGCGTGTACAATTACGCGCAGGACGCCAGCACAGACGTGCTGTGTATGTCATACGCATTTGATGACGAAGACGTGCGGACGTGGCTCCCCGGTGAGCCTTTCCCGCAGGCCGTCCGTGACCACAAGGGGCTGGTGTACGCGCACAACGCAGCGTTCGAGCGCCTGATATTCTGGTATGTCCTTCAGGTAGACTTCAAGCTGGAGCAGTTCTACTGCACCGCAGCGCAGGCCCGCGCCAACTGTGCGCCGGGTAGCCTTGAGGATGTGGGCCGCTTCGCTGGCGCCACCATGAAGAAAGACCATCGCGGCGGTCAACTGATCCGCGCGCTGTCCATCCCGCAGTCCGACGGCACATTTCGTGAAGACGCCGCGCTGATGCAGGAGATGATTGAGTACTGCGAAATGGACGTTAAAGCCATGCGCGCTATCGCGCAGGCGCAGCGTCCGCTGTCCGCCGAAGAGTTGGCCGACTACCACACCAACGAGCGCATCAACGACCGCGGCGTCCTGCTCGACAGGCCGCTGGCGCAGGCGGCGGTTGCGTATTCAAACGCAGAAACAGTTGAGATACAGAATTTGGTGTGCGAGATAACGCAGCGCGAGATTACAAGCGTTCGCAGCACGCGTATGAAGGATTGGGTTTGGGACCGCGTTGGGCCTGAGTCCCGTAAACTTATGACGATTATCAAGAATGACCGTAAACACAGATGTTTAGATAAAAACGTGCGCGCCAACTTGCTGGCGTTAGCCGAGGAGAACCGAGATGAAATACCGGCGGAAGTTGCGGATGTCATCCAGTGCGCGGACGATCTGTGGGCATCGTCCGTTGCAAAGTTCCAACGTGCGGCGGCGCTTGCTGATGAGGAAGATTTTCGCGTTAGAGGAGCGTTCGTATTTGCTGGAGGCAGTGCTACTGGACGCGCTTCATCGTTTGGGCTTCAGGTCCATAACTTCCCCCGCAAGTGCGCCGCCGACCCTGCATTAGTGCGGCAGGCTATGGTGCGCGGTCACCAGATTGTTCCTGAGTATGGTCGCCGCGTAACAGACGTGCTGAAGGGTATGTTACGCCCTGCGCTGATGGCCGACAAAGGCAAGCGGCTGGTCGTCGCTGATTGGGCCGCCATCGAAGCGCGGGTGACGCCGTGGGCGTCCAACAGCATCTTCGGCGCGAACAAGCTGGACATCTTTGCCAAGGGTGAGGACGTTTATAAGCACAACGCTATGGCGACATTCCATGTAGGCTATGACGACGTTGACAAAGACCAGCGCCAGATCGGGAAAGTTCAAGAGTTGGCTTGCGGTTTTGCCGGCGGCGTAGGGGCCTTCGCCAGCATGGGCCGCATCTACGGCCTGATGATGTCGGAGAGCGACGCGAAGCGCATGGTGGACGCATGGCGCAGGGCTAACAAGTGGGCCGTGCCTTACTGGTCTGGCCTTGAGGAAACCTATATGCGCGCCATGCGGAACAAGGGCCGCGAGTTTACCATCGGGCGCGTCACATATTTATTTGACGGACTGCATCTTTGGTATGCCCTTCCGTCTGGCCGTGTGTTATGTTATCCTTTCGCCCGTTTCGATGAGAAGGGCGACCTGACCTATGCCAAGGCTTCATGGAAGCCAGCCGCAGACGCTAAGGAATGGCCTAGAGCGCGGCTGTGGCGCGGTCTGGCGTGTGAGAATATCACGCAGGCTGTCGCTAACGACTTGCTGCGCGCCGCTTTGCGCCGGCTGGACGATGTAGTGCTGCACATCCACGATGAAATCGTCTTGGAAGTGCCAGAAGATGAAGCCGAAGCCGCCGCCGCGCGGCTGGTGCAGATTATGTGTGAGCCGCCACCTTGGGCAGCAGGGTTACCCCTGAACGCAGAAGTGGCAATTATGAGTAGGTATGGCAAGTAAAGGAGCAAGCGATGAGTGAGGATCGCACGAAGTTCATAGAGTATATAACGGGATTGGCGACGGACAATGTGGGCGAGACTGCCCTTGTTGTGCGTCAGAAGCCGCAGCACGACAGCGACGGCAACATGATATTCCACGCAGACGGCGCACCGAAGGCTACGTTCCCTGCGTTTCTGCCAGAAAAGACCCGCATGAAAGAAGGCGAGGCATGGTATGTCAACACAGGTTCGTTCATCGTTGACCGCTTTGTAGACGGCAAGCCAGCCGCTAAGTCCAGCAACGTCGAGTATGTGCTGTTCATGATGCTGGACGACGTTGGCACGAAGTCGAAAGAGCCGCCGCTTGCGCCGACATGGGTGTTGGAAACCAGCGAAGGTTCGTTCCAGTGGGGCTACGCGTTCAGCGAACAGCCGCGCAAGGGCGACTTCTGCGCTGCCATCAAGGCGATTGCCGACGCTGGCTACACCGATCCCGGCGCAACTAACGCCGTCCGCAACTGCCGTATCCCCGGCAGCATCAACCTGAAGCGCGGACGCAATAACTTTGCTGCGCGGCTGGTATCGTTCAACCCTGAGCGTGAGTATACGCTGGGCGAAATCTGCGAGGCGCTGGACGTTACACCAGAGGAAGGCGACACAGCCGACTATAAAGCCGTGCAGTTGCGCGACACTGGGCTAGACAACGTCCTGACATGGCTTGGCGAAAACAACCTAGTCCTGTCGCACATCAACGCTGACGGCTGGTGCGGCATCGTCTGCCCTAACCATGCCGAACACAGCGACGGCATGATTGAGGCGCGCTACAAGCCGTTGGATCGTTCGTTTTGTTGCTATCATGGGCATTGCCAAGACTTAGACAGCCGCACCTTTCTTGATTGGGTAGCCAACGAAGGCGGCCCGAAGGTGACGCCGGGCTTGCGTGACGAACTAATCGCGGAGCGCATGGCGTCGATGTATGACAAGATAGCGCCAACCGAAGCCTTCCCCGATGAGGCCGCAGCGCGTGTGCGTGAGGTCGAAAAGAAAGAAGCTGGACGGCTGGAACAAAGCGAGTGGTTCGAGCGTTTCGCCTATATACAGTCCGATGACTGCTATTTTGACATGGTGACGCGTCAAGAGATAGCGCGTAACGTCTTCAACGCCCTGTTCCGTCACGTTGACTGCCGCTCCATCCACAAGAAGACGCAGCGTGTGCAGTCGTCCATCTATTTTGACGAGCGCCGTCAGGATCGCGGCGCGCCTGCACTGGCTGCCGTGACGTTCGCCGCTGGCGATGACGTTCTGGTGACGCGTGACGGACTGGTCTACGGCAACCGCTGGACGGACTCCCGCCCTGACGTGTCGGGTAGCGACAAGATTGCCGACCATGATGTCGAGCCTTGGCTGGAGCATTGCCGCAATCTGATTGCGGACGATGAGGAACTAGACCACATCCTCAACGCTATGGCGTTCAAGATACAGCATCCCAACGTCAAGATTAACCATGCCATCCTGATCGGCGGCGATGAAGGTGCGGGCAAGGATAGTATGTTCCAGCCGTTCCTGTGGGCGCTGGGCGGTAAGCATTGGCGCAACAGGTCAGTCATTGAAGCTGGCGGCTTAGACAGCCAGTGGGGTTATGCGCTGGAGGCTGAAGTCGTCATCCTAAACGAGCTAAAGGAGCCAGAGGCAAGAGAGCGCCGCGCTATGGCTAACAAGCTGAAGCCGCTCATTGCTGCACCACCTGAAACACTGTCGGTCAACCGCAAGGGTATGCACCCTTATGAGTTGGTAAACCGCCTGATGGTGATTGCATACACCAACGATCCGCTGCCGATTACACTGCCGACGCAGGACAGGCGTTGGTTCTGCGTGTGGACGCACGCGCCGCGCATGGCAGTGCCAGCAGCCAAGGCGCTGTGGGGCTGGTATGAGAATGGCGGATATGAGAAGTGCGCCGCTTGGCTGCACCAGCGTGACGTGTCGCGGTTCAACCCTGCCGCTGCGCCGCCAGTGACCGAATGGAAGCTGAACATGGTCGAGCATGGCATGAGTGTAGCCGAGAGCTACCTTGTGGACATGATGCGGGTTCGGTCGGGCGTGTTTGCTGATGGTGTCATCGGTGGGCCGTTCCATCGCATCTGCGACGCGTTGGCAATCAACGTCCCTGCCGGTGTGAAGATACCGCAGGCGGCGCTGCTACACGCGCTGAAGGAAGCTGGCTGGGTCGATATGGGGCGGCTTAATTCCAAAGAACACCAGAACAAGAAACATATCTTTGTCGCGCCTGATATGGTTAAGAAACACAACAAGGCAGAGCTGCGCCGCATGGCAGAGGAATTGCCCAAGCCAAGCACGATGACCAACTTAGGCAAGAATTGACATGGGATAACGTGCAATGATATACGTTTAGGGTCGGCTATGCTCCGCTGACCTGATTAAACCCCTGCTTGTGTCCTCACTCCACAAGCAGGGGTTTTTTATTTGTCTGCTGTCGCAGCCTTTCTTTTCAGTTTTCTGTATCTGCCTTCAACGGAAGCAATTGTAAGCCCCATTTGCTCCGCCATGTAGGCTGGCCTTAAGCCGTGCTCGTAATAGCTGAGTAACTCTGCGTCCATTTCAGGCGTCCATACGCGCCTAGACCGGCTTACTATTGGCATTATATTATTCCTTTAACGCAATCTCAGCGTCTTCGATCAATTCTATCGGGGGCCAGCGCAGGTAAGACACATGGTCTTTGCCTATCACGCCCAGAAACTCCAGATACTCCATCAAGCGGTAGGCCAAGGTAGCCTCGGCGCGTTCGGTGTATCTGTCGGGCAGTGTGTCATCATCTTCGCTCATGCTGCGTTCCAATCTTTAGGATAGGGGACTGTTCGATAGCTGGTCATGTGCAGTCGGCCATCTTCGCCCCAATGTTCAGTGATGGTTGAGCCGTCATCGTTCAGGATAACCGCAAGGTCGCCATGAATACGCAACGGCTGGCCTGTCTTGGGGTCAATGCGGTAGCGTATGTCAGCGGCGTCTATAAGACCGCCATCTGGCCAAGGCTCGTCCCGCCATACAGGCCGCGCGGCGTGTATGGTGACTGGTATTTTGTCGGTCATAGTCAAACTAGCCTTGTGATGAAGGTCACGCCGTTCACAGTGCGGCATTTAAACGCCTTACCGTTGCGGATGCCGTATTGGCTGACGTTGCGGCTGGTGCGCTTTGCATCGCCGCGCTTGGTGGCTGGCATAGTGCCAACTTCGCCGACCTCTAGCGTTCCCATTGGGTAAAACATCGGGCGGCTCATGTGATTGGTTCCTTTTCTATTTCGCGCAGCACCAATCGCAATTCATTTATCGCGTCAAACATAATGGTCGGCACTCTGATTTCACTTCTCGCGCAAATGTCTATGGTGTCATGAACCACGTTGATGCGGTTACGAATGAGGTCTGTGATGCGCTTGCGCTCTTGTTCTGCCTCGCTCATTTCAGCAGCCCCCGTGCTACGCAGGCTTGGCGCAGATGTTCCGGCCTAAACCCCCAAACCTTGTAGACGCTGCCGTAGGTCTGGCAGATTAGCGACATATGCCGCTCATGGGCCTGCATTTCAGCCTTGAGCCGTTCGTGCTTCTTAAATGCGCGGGCCGCTACGCGTAGCAGGTCAAGCTGCGCGTCAATGCCTTTTTCGTCGTCGTTTTCGGTTGGGTCGATAACTTTCATCTCAAACATGGTTTAGGTTTCCTTTGTTAAATACAACTAATGCGGACGGGAATGGTGCGCTGTTCTTGGCGTTGCCAAACTTGAGCCGGCCACGGATAAATTCAATCTGGCCTTTCATGGCGTAGTCATGCCACCAACGGGTGTCAGTGCGTGACGGGACAAGGCAGACAACGGTCGCGCCTGTCAGGCTGCTTTCGTATGCTTTACGCATCCAGTGGCCTATCGTGCGACCATATGGCGGGTTCATCCAGCAGACGCCCTGCCAAGGTTGCGCCAGCCCGTCGTCTGCTTCGGTGAAGTAGCGGGCGCATTTGGCGTTGTCTGCGGTCGCACAAACGTCCAGCGTAAAGCCATAGATTGCATTCTGCTTGTCGAAGAAGTCCTGCGGCGTTGCCCACAAGTCAGTCGCGCTTGAGAAATGGACGCTCATGGTTCAGTTTCCTTTATAATTCTATTGTTGTGGTGGGCTTGGGTCGCCTGTCGTTTAGCCGTGCCAGCCAATAGGCTTGGTCGGGGCCGTGTGTGCGCTTGGCATGGTATTTGAACAACGCCCTAGCTAGGTCGTCATATCCCTGTTGCTTGTGCGTCACGATCAGTGGTGACGGGGCCATAGGCTTGAGGTTCGGGCGGTAGTCGCGCTGCCCTATGCAGGCGGCTTCTATGTCGCGCAGCGTTAGGTTAAGGTTCCGCTCCCTGTTGATGTATTGCATAACCGCCGACTTGTCGGTGATGTAGCTGCACAGTTGGCGTATCTTGGCGCGCAGGTTCCTATCCATCATTTGCCTTTCTTGACGTAGCGGCCCGTCTCAGGGTCGCGCATTAAACCGTGCCGTTTCCATTGCAGCAGTTCGGTAGCGTCGCGCAGCCATGCCTTGCGCCATTGGTCGGCGTCCTCTTTTGTGAGCCATAGCAGGGCGAGCGTAAAGGCTTGCGCGGCTAACAGCGCAATGATTGCTATTTGTTCGTGTGTCATTTTAATCCTCTAACATTAGGGTGAGTAGGAACAGCGCGGCT
>Ga0315901_10009959_pt1 | contig 10877 bp, 7 predicted proteins | sample LakEriMetagenome_10_FD_203761 | JGI IMG/M metagenome (GOLD analysis project Ga0315901, IMG submission 203761) | Freshwater fungal communities from buoy surface, Lake Erie, Ohio, United States - Buoy 2 MA116 | ecosystem: Environmental > Aquatic > Freshwater > Lake | place: USA: Lake Erie, Ohio...
ACGGCGGAGGGGCGATGCTGGTGGCTGGTGGGTGCCGGGCTCTCGTCGCTCGGTGCGCTCCCCACCGGTGTGACCGGTGTGGCGCGGGACGACTTCGGCGACCGTCCGTCGATGCTGCTGCGTGCCGTACACGCGGATGTCGCCGCGGTGGAAGCCTGGCTCGCACAGCACACCAGCGTGGCCGGATCAACGGCGCTTGGTGAGGTGCTCCGGGTGGAAGCGGGTCAGCCGGCCTTTGGCCTCGACATGGACGACGCGACGATTCCCCAGGAGGCCAACCTGGATACGCTCGGGGCGATCTCGTTCAGCAAGGGGTGCTACACCGGGCAGGAAACCGTGGCGCGGGTGCACTTCCGCGGGCATGTGAACCGCCACCTCCGCGGGCTCCGGGCGTTGACGGCGATCCCTGGTGGGGCAAGCCTCGTGGACCAGGACGGGAAGGCGGTCGGGGATGTGCGGTCTACCATGCTGTCGCCGACGTTCGGCGCGATCGCCTTGGGGATGATCCGTCGGGAGATTGCAGAGGGGGCGACGGTGATGATTCAGCCGCCGGAGGGATCGGCCTTCGAGGCGACGGTGACCGTGCTCCCATTTTCGGGGTAGGAAATGCAACGAGGGGGAGCGCCAGTGGCGCTCCCCCTCGCGACGACAACCGAAGCGATTAGTGCTTGGTCGTGTCGGCAGCCGGCGCAGCGGCGGCCGCGGCCGAATCGGCCGGGGCGGCAGCAGCCGAATCCATGGCCGGGGCGGCCGGGGCGGCAGCAGGAGCAGCGGCAGCGGTGTCAGCGGCCGGGGCCTCTTCCTTGGCGGAGCAGGCGGCGAGCACGATCGCAGCGGCGACGAGGGCAATGCGCTTCATGTGGAGGACTCCAAACGGTGCGGTGTTTGCGCCGTGCGTCCTTGTAAGCGCACGGCCCCCCCGGCAGAAGCGCCGCGGGGGATCAAGCGAGGGGAAGTTACGGTCTGGACAGTAGCTGTCAAGAGGCAGTCGCCGCGAAATCAACGCTGAGCGTCACAACCAGATCATTGTGCCGCAACAACTTCACCGCAAAATACCCTTCTTTTTACAAAACACCGGTTATCTCCACAAAAAGCGAGACCGGAACGGTTGGGCCCGGCCGGGCACTTCTGGCGCCCGAAGTGCGCTCACCGATGCAGTGGGGTGCGACCGCCCTACCGGTCGGTGACTGGAATCGGTTGATGCCCCTCCCTTTGCCCGCTTGCCATTCCCTCTGTGACTCGACTCCCCGATACTCTCGGCGCCCTCAAGCGCTCCGGCTATGCCGCGAATCGTCCGTCGTCCGTCAAGGACGAAATCCGCCGCAACCTGATCGCGCGCCTGCAGGATGGTGGCCCGCTGTTTCGTGGCGTTCTGGGCTATGAAGACACCGTGATGCCGCAGATCGTCAATGCGCTTCTGGCCCGTCACAACTTCATCCTGTTGGGGCTCCGCGGGCAGGCCAAATCGCGCATCCTGCGCGCGCTGGCCTCGCTGCTTGATGAAGCGATGCCGGTCGTGGCGGGGAGCGAGGTGAACGACGATCCGTTCGCGCCGATCAGCAAGTACGCCCGACAACTGATCGAGGAACATGGGGATGATACCCCCATCGCCTGGGTCGGGCGCGATCAGCGCTATGTCGAAAAGCTGGCCACGCCGGACGTCACCGTGGCCGACATCATCGGTGATGTGGATCCCATCAAGGCCGCACGCGGCGGCCATCTGCTCAGCGACGAGCTGACGATCCACTACGGCATGCTCCCGCGCGCGAACCGGGGCATCTTCGCGCTGAATGAGCTGCCGGACCTCGCGGGGAAAGTCCAGGTCGGCCTCTTCAACATCATGCAGGAAGGGGATGTCCAGATCAAAGGCTATCCCGTCCGTCTGGCGCTCGATGTGCTGCTCTGTTTCACGGCGAACCCCGAGGACTACACGGCGCGCGGCAAGATCATCACGCCGCTCAAGGACCGGATCGGTAGTGAGATCATCACGCACTATCCCGAGGCCGTCGAGCTCGGCGTCTCCATCACGCGACAGGAGGCGTGGACCCGCCGTGAACATGGCGTGGCGATCCGCGTGCCGGATCTGATCGAGGAAATCGTGGAGCGGATTGCGTTCGAAGCGCGCAGCGACAAGCGCATCGATCGGCGCTCGGGGGTGTCGCAACGCATGCCGATCACGACGATGGAGAACGTCGTCTCGAACGCGGAGCAGCGCGCCCTGCGGAACGGCGACAGCGAGGCCGTACCGCGCATCGCCGATGTCTATGCGGCCCTACCCGCCATTACCGGCAAGATCGAACTCGAGTACGAGGGGGAATTGGTGGGCGGTGCCGCGATCGCCCGGGAGCTGATCCGTCGCGCCTGTGACGCGACGTTGCACGCACGTGCCGGCGATCTCGACACGGACGAGATCGTGATGTGGTTCGACACGGGCAGCGCGCTTCAGGTCAGTGATGACACGGCCCTCGGCGTGGTTCGCAAGGGATTCGATCTGGTCCCGGGGCTCGTGGACACGGTTACGGCGCTCGGGCTGGCCCCGCGCGACGATGATGCCCTGATCGTGGTGGCGTGCGAATTGGTCCTCGAGGCGTTGGTTGCGCGCCGCAAGCTGTCCCGAACGGATGCCGGGTCGTACGGCCGCGCCGAACGGGAGACGCGCCGGCGCCCGGGGCAGGATTACTCCTGAGCGGCCGGTAAACCGTCAGAGTCCCGGGCTGTAACCGTCGGTTAAGGTAGGGAGGGCGATGTTGCATTGATATCGCCCTCCCTTTGCACTCCCCGATGTTCCGATCTGTTTCCGCGCTCTGCCGATTCACTGTCGCGGGCATTCTGCTGCTGCCCGATGCGTTATCGGCACAACAACCACCTCGCGACAGCGTGGCGCGACGCGACACGACCGCGCAGACGCTGACGCCGTTTGCAGTCCGTGCGACGCGCAGCACCACGAGTCCGTTTGCCGCGCCCCTGGCCATCACCCACATCGATCGCGAGGCCTTCGCTTCGAAGTCGGGGTTCGGATTGCAGGACGCCATGGCCATGGTGCCTGGCGCACTGGTCCAATCACGCTATGGCACGAGTGACGTACGACTGGTCATCCGCGGATTCGGAGCGCGCGGTGCAGGCGACCGCAGCAATGCGGGCACGTCGCGTGGGATCCGCGTGCTGCTCGACGGCATTCCGGAGACGGAGCCGGATGGACGCACGTCATTCGACAACGTCGATCTCGGGATCGCCGAATCCGTAGACGTGATCCGCTCGAACGCGAGTGCGCTATGGGGCAACGCCGCCGGGGGGGTCGTGAACGTCAGTACGGTCCCCAGCACGGATCGGCCGTTCGCGTCGCTCCAATCACAGGCGGGCAGTTTCGGTTTACAGCGACACCTGATTCAGACCGGCACGCCCATTGGCCGTGATGGCGTGGCCTATGCGTCCTTTGCCAACACCACGTTTGCCGGATGGCGTGCCAATTCCGACGCCCGTCGCGTAACGGCAACCGTCGGCGTAGCCGCACCGATCGGTGACGGAACCAGCCTTCGCGTTCACGTCACGGGCTCGAACAATCTGTTTCATGTGCCCGGCCCACTCAGCGCCGAGCAGATGGCGGCGAACCCGCAGCTGGCGAACAGCACCTACGAGGCACGCGACGAGCGCCGCTACAATCGCATGGCGCGGTTCGGTGCCAACGTGGAGCACCGATTCGACGATCGACACTCGCTGACGGCCATGGCGTACGTCAATCCGAAATATCTGCAACGTTCCGAACGCGGGACGTTCCGCGATTTCACCCGCTTTCATGGTGGCGGGAACGTGGCGTACAACCGCATAGACCCGCTGACCGCCAACCTGCGCAATCGCCTGACGATCGGCGTGGATCAGGCCTATCAGGACGGCGCCATCCTCTTCTACTCGCTGAGCAGCACCAACGGGCGTGGGACCACGCTGCGCGACAACAAGAAGGAAGGCGCGTACAACAGCGGGCTGTTCATCGAGAATGAAACGACGATTCGCGAGCGGTTGGCCATCACGGTGGGGGCCCGCGGGGATGCGATTGCGTACTCCTACCAGAACTTCATCACCCCCACGCTGGATGCGAGTCGGACCTTTTCGCAGGTGACGCCGAAACTCGGCGTTTCCTGGCGCGTGGCGCCGAGCCGCCAGCTCTACGCCAACGTGGGGGGCGGCGTGGAAGCGCCAGCCGGGAATGAAACCGATCCGGCGAGCACGTTCGGACAGGATACGGTGACAGCACTCAATCCACTGCTGGAGCCGATTCGTTCGACCACGTACGAAGTGGGCACCAAGCACATCATGGCACGCCCAACATCCTCCATGGTGCGCTCGATCAGCTATGATGCGGCCGCGTATCTCACGCACGTCGCGAACGAGATTGTTCCGTATCGTGGTGGGCGCTTCTACTTCACGGCGGGACGCGCGCAACGGGCCGGCGCCGAACTGGCGATCCGCGCCGAGCTCCAGGGGGATCTTCGCATCGAGCAGGCCATCACCGTCTCGCGCAATACCTATGCGCGGTATGTCGTGGACTCGGTGCACTATGGGCGCCCTGGACGTACGGCAGACTATAGCGGCAACCGCATCGTGGGCATTCCCGATTGGTTTGGCAACACGATCCTGACCTGGACGCCGTCGCGTGCGCCGCTCGGCCTCTCATTCCAAACCGGCGTGCAAAGCACTGGTGGCTACTTTGCCGACGACGCGAACACCGTGCGTGTCCCGGAAGCGCATCTCCTGACGGCCAGCGTACGCGCCGACCGACTGCTCCAAATCGGGGAGACGCGCGTCCGGGGCTTCCTCACCGTCGAGAATCTCGGCGACCGTCGCTGGGTGGGGTCGGCGTTTCTCAATCCTGACGTGGTGAACGGCACACCGCTCGCGTTCGAACCCGGGATGCCTCGGTCCGTGCTGCTGTCGATCACGATCGATCGCGGACGGAGCCGGTAACCTCCCGCGCGTTTCAGACGTGCTTCCAGAAGTCCCGTCGCTGCCATGCATAGCATGAGGCGACGAACAGGATGCCGGCCGAGGTGCCGATAGCAGCGGCTGAGCCGAACCATCGTGCGGCCGCCCCCAGGGCGAACGATCCGAAGGCCTGGGAGATGCCGATGAACACCAGCGAATAGAACGCCATCAAGCGGCCGCGGTACGCATCATCCACGAGGAGTTGCAGCACCCCGTTGGAGAGCGCGTTGAAAATGATCATCGCGATCCCGATCGCGAACAGCAGCAGGTGAGCGGCGACGATGTTGGTCGTCACCGCGAACACGATGAGCGTGGCGGGAAAGAGCAGCGCCGCACTGATGAGCGCCACCCCCTTGCGGGCCCGCTGCGCCAGCGGCCCGGCAACGAGGAGGGCGCCAATGAATCCGCCGACACCGACGCTCGCGAGCAGCGTCCCATATCCTCCGGCGCCGAGCCCCAAACGATCGCGCGCCACGACGGGCATCAGTGTGAGGAACGGTCCACCGAAGAGGGCGCCTACGGTGACAAGGATGAGCAGCTCCCGCACCGGCCCCGGTCGCGCCAGGTGACGTAGCCCGTCCATCGCCCCGGCGGTGCTGGAGGCGAGCAGCACGCGCCAGGGCGGCGACAGCGGCGACTTCACGTCCGCCACCGCTCGACCGGTGCGGATGTGCGCCAGCCCCCAGAGGACCGCCACGAAGCTCACGGCGTTGAGCGCGAAGCACCACGCAATGCCAAGGCGCCCGATGACCAGCCCACCGATGGCCGGCCCGAGAATGCGCGCGAGATTGAAGCCGCTGGAGTTGAGCGCGATCGCCGGCTGCAGGTCCTCGCGGCCGACCAACTGGATGATGAATGCCTGACGCGCGGGAATCTCGATGGCGCTGGCGACGCCCTGGAGCAGCATCAATCCGAGCAGCCAGGGGACGCTCACGTGACCGGACACGGTCACGAGCCAGAGGGTGACGGCCAGAATCAGGAACGCCGCCTGCGTGCCCCGGATATAGCGGAACCGGTCGCCCCGGTCGACGATAGCGCCGGCATGCATGCTGAGCAGCACGATCGGGAGTGCCCCGGCACTGGCCACCAGGCCCACGACGAAGGCGCTGTTCGAGAGCTGCAGCGAGAGCCATCCCACGGCCATCGTCTGCATCCATGATCCCACCAGCGAGAGGGTCTGGCCGGTCCAGAAGATCCGGAAATCCCGATGGCGACGAAGAACCCGAAAGGGATTCATGGTCGACTGCTATCGGGAAATCGGGGGTGCGTCACGGAAATGGGTGATGCCGGACAAGATGGAGGGATCGACGCGCGGGGGTCATGCGTACACTGTGTGGGAAGTCTAGCACGTCCACCGTTGGGCGGTCGGCGGTTTCCGCAACGATCGCGACGTATTCAGGAGCAGGCATGCGGTTCCATACCTATACCAAGTTCAACCCCCAGCTGGCCGACGCGGTCGACCTGCAGAACCTGCTGGATCAATTGGCCGACTTTCTCCTCCAGTCGGGCTTCGCCGGCGGGGGTGACAATTACTGGGGCGAACCCGGGGAGGAGGCCGATCGTTCGGTCGACGGGCTCAAGGACGCCATTCTCCGTGCGTTGATCGAGGGCGGTCAGATCACGCCGGAGATGCTTGAGGCGCTGCGCGGCGAGGGGGATGCCGTCAGCGAGGACAAGCTTGCCGAATTGCTCGACGGCGTCGTCCAACGTCTGGTTGAGGATGGCTACCTCGCAACCGAGCAGGCCGGCTCGGTTCCGGCGGGCGCGCAACCCGCAACCGGCAAGGGATCCGTCGCCCAGGCCGCCGCGCGCGACGTCCAGTTCAATCTGACCGACAAGGGCATCGACTTTCTCGGATTCAAGACGCTGCGTCACCTTCTCGGGTCGTTCGGCAAGGCCAGCATCGGCAGTCACGACACGCCACAGCTCGCCACCGGCGTGGAAAGCGATGCCTGGAGCAAGCCCTACGAGTTCGGCGACACACTGAATCTCGATGTGCCGGGAACACTGGCGAACGCGCTCGCCCGCACCGGATCGCTCGACGTGCCGATCGACCTCGATTATCGCGACCTCATGGTCCGACAGAGCGAATTCCGGTCGAGCTGCGCCACGGTGCTCATGCTCGACACTTCGCACTCGATGATCCTCTATGGCGAGGATCGGTTCACGCCCGCGAAGAAGGTCGCGCTGGCATTGACCCACCTGATTCGCACCCAGTTCCCCGGGGATACGATCCGCGTGGTGTTGTTCCATGACAGCGCGGAGGAGATCCCGATCGCCACGTTGGCCAAGGCGCAGGTTGGCCCCTACCACACGAATACTGCCGAGGGGCTCAAGCTTGCTCGGCGGCTGCTGATGGCGCAGAAGAAGGACATGCGGCAGATCATCATGATCACCGACGGCAAACCGTCGGCGCTGAGCATGCCGGATGGACAGATCTACAAGAATTCGATGGGGCTCGATGGCTACGTCATCGCCGAGACGCTGCGCGAAGTGGCGGCGTGCCGCAAGAGCGGCATCATGATCAATACGTTCATGTTGGCGCGTGATCGAGCGCTCGTGGAATTCGTCAAGCGCGTCAGCGAGATCAGCCGCGGCAAGGCGTATTTCACGAATACCATGAGCCTCGGGCAATTCGTGCTGATGGACTTCCTGAAAAAGAAGACGCGGCGGGTGAGCTGACGCTCTCCCCGCCGCGCTTGGGATGATGATGGCGCTGCCGGGCGCCTACCACCCCGTCTGTTTCAGCAGCACAACCGGTACAGTCCGTATCAGGATCCACATATCTTCGACCAGTGACTGCCGCGACATGTAGAGCTTGTCGAATGCCACTTTCTTCCGGACATCGTCGACGGTTTCGTCGTACGAATTGCACACCTGTGCCAGGCCGGTAATCCCGGGCTTCACGCGCTGGCGCACCGGATATTCCGGGATTTCCTCGCGGAGGCGTACGAAGATACTCGGACGCTCCGGACGCGGCCCTACGACATTCATGTCACCGCGCAGGACATTGAAAAGCTGGGGCAGCTCGTCAATGCGCGTCCGGCGGATGAACCGTCCGATGGCCGTGACGCGATCGTCATTGCGCGACGCCCAGACCGCTCGTCCATCCCGCTCGGCATCGATGCGCATCGAGCGGAACTTGAAGATGGTGAACGGGGAGCCGCCCAGATCCTGCCGACGGCGCTCGTGCAGTGCGCGGGTCCGATGCCAACGGCGATCGAGCCCGACGCGCTGCTGCGTATAGAGGACCGGGCCACGCGACGTGAGCCGGATCAGCAGCGCGGTCACGAGCATCAGCGGCGAGGCCACGACCAACAGGATCACCGCGACCAGGAGATTGAACAGGCGCGAGGCCCATTCTGACCGTCGACGCGGTTCGAACTCGTCCTCAGGCTGCGGTGGCGCTGGCGGCCGAATGGCCCGTGGCGGATCGATCGGCGTCCGCATCGGTGGCCGCGGCCGACGCACGGACGGACGAGACCCCGACGAGAACGGGATGACGGAGGCGTGGAGATCAAGGACGGACATGGTACTCGCTCAGTAGAGATTCTGACGGTTGTAGTACCATTGCAGGAACTGCACGGCGGTGAAGATCATCGAGCTGAGCACAAAGAAGAGCTGCACGATCGTCTGCCAGTTCGCTTTCCGCTTGACGGCAACGTGAGCCTCATCCCCACTTTGCACGTCCATTTGTTCGAGGGTACGCCCTTCCTTGATGAAACGACGCGATTCCTTGCCTTTGATGAGCCGCGTCGTGCTGCGTCGGATCTCGAACTGATCGAGATCCGCATCAGGCGCTGGACCACCGGCAATCATCACGAGGTCGCTCAAGGGTCGATCTGGTGAGACGTAATAGAAACCCGGCATCCGCACGGCTCCGAGAATGGCGATGCGCGTCAGGGGATTCGTTCGCACGGTGAAGTTCCGCAAATACCTCGCCACATGCGCGGTCACACGTTCATCGAGCTCGGCACGCAACACCCCCTCGAGCGAGAGGTCTGGCAAGGTGAAGAGCGAGACGCGAAGGCTGTCACGGACGGCTGCCGTATCGACCCGCATCGCATCGTGCCGTAGCGACACGACGAAGCGATCGCCGACGCGGAAGTCGCCCTGACTCAGGCGCTGGCGAAGGGCGGCCACCTCCGCCATGGCCCGTACCCGCGCATCACCTTGCACCCCGCGTCCAGCCAGCGTCGCCTCGGCGCGCTCCAGACGTGCCGTCAACTCGGCACGCGTCGCACGCTGTGGACCCGCCAGTGGCGAGATGACGTCAGGGATCGCGGGCGCGGAAGAGGTTGGAGGTTGCGGCGGTCGCGTCGCGACCACGCTCGTCTGTGCCGATATCGGAGAAACATTGAGCATCACCCCAGACAGGATGAGCACGGCGCATCTGAGCCCACGGCGCGGTACGCCGTACATCCATGACGAATTCATCGACGCCGCCCCGGAAGCATCCGTTCCTCTTCCTCCGGCTCATCGATCATATCGAACTCCTCATCCTCATCGACGTCACCCGTCGGGTCGTAGGCGTAGTACTGATAGGATCCGGACAACTCCATGCCGTTCAGCACAGCGCCCACGATGCGAACCGGGAGTGTGTCGAGAATGGCGAGCTTGGCCTCGGCCATCTTTCGGTCCGTGATGCCGGCGCGGAGCACGAGCGCCATGTTGCCGGTGGCGGCACTCAGCGCGTATGCATCGAATCCGGCGCCGAGCGGCGGCGAATCCACGATCACGACGTCGTAGTCCATCGCCATCTGCGCGACAAGCTGAGAAAGTCGCGAGGTCGCCAACAGTTCGGGGCCGCGACGTCGGCGCGCGCCACCGGGCATGAGCGTCAGATTCGGATGCGAACGGGTTGGATACAGCACTTCCGCGATCAGCGCCGTCCCATCGAGGTATTCCACGAGTCCAGGCTGCGCGCGCACACCGAATGTCTTGCCCAGTTCGCCGCGACGGATATCACCATCGATGAGCAGCGTACGTGCGCCAGCCTCGGCGAAGCTGAGCGCCAAATTGGCCGCGACCAGACTCTTGCCGTCGTTCGGGCATGGGCTGGTGATCGTCACGCACAACCCGCGCGGACCGACCGCCGAATACCGCACGTTCATGCGAATCGTACGGAAGGATTCGACCACCTGGGCCGCCTGCTCCGCCTGCCGCTTCTTGCCCTTCGATGCGATCGTCGGCACGACGCCCAGGACGAACAGCCCCAAATCATTGGTAGCCTGCTCGGGATACCGGAACCGCTTGTCGAGATGATCCAGCAAAATCGCGAGGCCGATGCCGAGGAGCAGCGCGACGACCGCGCCACCGGCAATCAGCATGGGTGCGGTATTGACCGTGGGCTTGAGCGGCGGTACAGCCGCCACGAGGACGCGCACATCCGGCGTCGTAGCGGCCTCAGCCAACTTGGCTTCGGCGGCCTTGATGTTGAGACTCTTGTAGAGCAGCTCGTTGACCTCCACCCGTCGCTTGAGGCGCTGCTCCTCAATCGTCCGCGACGGGATGCCCCGCAAGTCCTTGCTGCTCTGGGCGATCGTCTGATTGAGCTGATCCTCACGCTGGCGTAGTTGGGTGATGTACGCCTCGAGCGCGCGGGGGATGCTCATCGTCTGCAAGGTCTGGAACGCGGCAATCGCCTCGCGGACCGGTTGAAACTCGTCGGTCGCGGATTCCCGCATGCGGCGCAACGCCACTTCGCGTTCGTTTCGCTCCACCAGCAGCTTGCGGAGGATCTCCGCCGCTGGATCCGTCGCAGCAGCCGCTACCGACAGGACGGCTTCCGTCGTGATCGGGGACCCCGCGCGATAGCGCGCCATTACTCCCTCGAGCGCAATCCGATCGCGCTGGTAGTTCTCGGCTAGCGTCTTGTTGCGAAAGTAGTTCTCGAACAC
>Ga0315901_10009962_pt1 | contig 10875 bp, 13 predicted proteins | sample LakEriMetagenome_10_FD_203761 | JGI IMG/M metagenome (GOLD analysis project Ga0315901, IMG submission 203761) | Freshwater fungal communities from buoy surface, Lake Erie, Ohio, United States - Buoy 2 MA116 | ecosystem: Environmental > Aquatic > Freshwater > Lake | place: USA: Lake Erie, Ohio...
GTAACCAGCACCAGCGCCAAACACAGTTCCTGCACCAATTTGCTCAACTTTTTGGGCAAAGAAATCTGGGTTTGTTGTGCCTTGCGCTTGTTGTCCTGTCACCAAATCTGACAGCGTTGTGTCGCGCGATGGTGCGGTGGCTACTGGTTGCAACAATCCACCGACAGCGCCCGTGATTGCTCCAGCACGCACTGGTGCTGTTGTCGCACCCAGGACGCGCACAGCCGCACTAGATGGAAGCAATGTGCCAGCAATGTTGCCGCCAACACGGCCCACATCAATTTCCCCTTGGCGCATTTGGCCTTGTCGCCAGTTGCGCTGATAGTCCAATTCGGCTTGGCGATTGATGTCCTCGACCCTGCGGCGCTCTGATCGTGCAAACTGCTCCAGACTTGATCCAGATGGCGCGATGGCTTCCAGACCTCGCGTCAACAATTGTGCGCCAGCGTCTGGAATGTCACGCAATCCACGAACCACACCACCCACTGGCGAATCCATCAGCTTTTGCGTAAATGATTCTGGCGCTTTGCCTTGCGGCACTGGCGCAGCCGCAGGCGCTTGCAGCGACTGGATGGCCTTGATGATCTCGTCATCTTTCATGCTGGCCGGAAAAGCAACAGGGCCAATGTTTGGAATCTGAACAATTTTGTCGGCCATGCTTTACTCCTGTACGTAACGGTAAATGCCTGTGGCTGGGTCGCGCACCAATCGGGCAGGACGCGCAGACCCAATATCTGCCGCATCTCTTTCCGCTGCTTGTTTTTTAAGCTGCTGATAAGCTGGTCCTGCACGCACTTTAACCGCCAATTCTGTGTCTCGTCTTGCCCGTGCTTTTTGCGCAATCGTTTCAGGATCGTCACTGGTCTGTGGGAAATATTTAACGATCTCTTTTTGGATTTCGTCCGTGCCAAGCACAGCGCCAGATTCAGGACGCAAGTTTGCACTGACCCAGTTCTCTTGGGCCTGTCGATACTGCTGTCGGCCAACATCTTCGCTCAAGTTCGCAATTCCCGTTGTCAGGCCAGCGGTTGGGATGGCTCGCATGATGGACTGATACTTGTTAGGCTGACCATAAACTTGCTCAAGCGTAAGTGCCTTGCCAGTCTTTGGATCAAGAATTGGATTGCCAGATTTATCGACAGCAGGCTTGTTGAAAATCTGTGTTGATTGCTCCATACGAAACGCAAAACCAGCCGATTTGCTCTGGTCTTCGGTTGGCTTTGCTCCAGCGCCTTGCAATGGAGCGCCACCAGCGCCCATGACGGGGATTGGTGCAGCGCCTGGGACTTTTGGAACGTACATCATGCCGTCTGGAGTATCCACACGGTCGTATGCACCACGGTCAACCTCTTGCTGGCGCAGGCCAAGGTTAGCTTGAGCCACACCAAGCTGGCCGCGAGACACTGCCAAATTGCCTTGAGCAATGATGTTGGATGCAGTCTCGCCAGGCGTCATGGTTTTGGAAATGCGCTCCAGTTCCCGGTTGGTGTTCTTGTCGCGCACGCTGATGTACGAACCCGTGTCCTGATAGTTGAATTCAGGACTGCGAGTCACATCCAGCAGCTTCATGCCGCCTGACTTGTTCAACACATATGAAATCGGAGTGCCCTTTGGACTTACGCCAAATTGTGGCGTGGTGCTGTATTCCTCTTGCGGCTTAATTTTGTAGGCTTGATTCAGGAATTTTTCAGCGTCATCAGGACGGTTAAATTGGTTAGCAATGTCAGCCTTGCGCATGAGTTCATCAAATCGCAAATCTGTTTTTGATGGCGCAGCAGGCGCAGGGGGGGCGACTTGCGCAGACTCCATGATGGATGCACGCTGTGGTGTTGGTCCAAAACGCCCAGCGGAACTAACTGGAGCGGCTTGGCTGACAAGGCTAGCTTGCGCTGCGTTCAGTGGCTCCATGGCTGGTGCTTGAGTTGGTGCAGCCATTGGCCCGGCCAACTCGGTCTGATATTTTGCAAGGCGCTGCGCTTCCTTCAACTTTTCACCGAGCATCAGGTCTTGCAGCGATCCAGCACGGGCTTGTTGGTAGCCCTGCTGACCAGCCTGCAAGGCAGAGCCAAGGGCTTGGCCAAGGCCAATGCGCTGGCGGCTGGGGCCACTGGCTTGCAGCAGCGCAGCAGCAGCCGACAGGGCAGCATTGCGGCCCATCAGCTTGCGCTGGTCTTCTGTTAGCAATGCATCAAGACCAGACATGGGGCTGCCCGGCATGGTGTTGCCAAAGATGCTGCCGATGTTCGCAAAATCAAAACCTGTTGCCATGTGATTCTCCTTAACCCAGCAGGCCCAAAAGACCACCAACAATAGCGCCAGGGGCACCGAACAATTGGCCACCAGCCAATGCGCCGCCCAATGCGCCAGAGGCCACGTTCTGGCTGTAAGGAGTGGTGGCGATCTGGCCGAGGTTGGCAGGCTGCGCACCCAAGGACGACTGCACCACACCAAGGCGCTGCAAGCCGATGTTTCGGATGGCATCCATCTGCTGCTGCTCCAGTGCTTGACGCGCACCGCCTGCACCCATGACAGCCTGTGCACCACCAAGGCGCAGAGCCTGCTGCTGTGCGGCCAAGCCACCAAGCTGCTGGGCACCACCAAGGCGCAACTGAGCGCCTTGCAGGCCAGCGGTTTGGTTGGCTGCCTGCGCTGCCTGCTGGCGTGCCAAGTCGGCTGCCTGCAACTGCACCGCCTGGTTGAAGGCGTTTTCGTTCAGTTGCGTGCCAAGGGTCGCGGCCTGCTTGGCAAACCCTTGGTTGGTCAAAGCCTCTGCGACACCTTGGCGCGATCCACCGAATGCCTTGGCCTGTGCAGCACGCTCACCCGTTTGCTGGATGGCAGCCTGTCGCGCAGACTCCAAGTCACCCAAGGCGTTTGCACGCACTTGGGATGTGTAGGGGTTCATGTAGCTGGCGATGGAGCCGGGGCCACTCATGCCAAGGTTGGCTTGCAGTGTCTGCTGCTGCATCGGCTGGTAGGCCGTGCCCATGGCCGCTGCCTGCGCTGCGAGGTCAGTGCCAGCAATGCCTGGACCAGCCAAGGCCGTGTTGACCAAAGCCTCCTCGCCAGCTTGATACATGGGGTTCAAGCCTGCGAACTGCTGCACAGGCAATGCGCCTGCTACGCCTCGCGCATTGGCAAAGTTTGCAAGGAAGGCTTCCTTGACATCTGGATCAATGTTCACACCGCTGGTGCTTGTTCCGCCTTTTGACATTTTGTGCCTCTCAATCCAAAAGTGATTTGATTTTCTTCGCTGGAATCTTGCCTTCATTGATCATGTCAAGCAAGCCCTGTCCATATTTTTTGACCGATGATTTTTTGATGACGTATTCGCCGCGCTGAATGTTGACTTGACCTTCGTCAGGTCCATCAGGGTCATTGCCAAAAATTGCAGTGACCAAGCCGCCCTTAAACAAGTCGGCTGCGGTGCTGCTATCGCCCGTGCCACCGTCGCCGCTATTTCCAGCACCACCAGCAGCATTGCCGCCACCAGGTGCACCTGCGTTGGCACCGTCACCGCCAAAGCCAGTATCTGTCCCCATGCTTTCGACAGGCGCATTGTTGGATGCCGTATTGTTTCCGCCAGAGCCATCATCGCCCCCCCCGCCCTCATTGGGCACAGCAATGCCTGTATTGGGGTCTACCTTCTCGTCCAGCAGCACGTTGTACACACCGGGGTTGTAGCCGCCCAAAGCCACGTTTGCCAAGGTGTCGGCATACGGGGTGGTGAAGGGCTGCATCTGGTCCATGATCAGGCCGTAGGGACTGACAGCGCCAGTGAACTGCGCACCGGGTGCTGCGGTTTGGTATCGGGCCAAACCGCTTTGCACTTCAGCCTGTGGGAACTGCTGCCGGGCATTGGCAATGGCACGGTCCAAATCGGCCACACCCCACTGAGGCAGCGCACGATTGATCTCTTGCGCTGTGTAGCCGCTGGCCAGCCACCGATCCAGATCGGCCTGTGTGCCTCGGCCTTCATTGGCCGCATACCAGTTGCGGATTTCCTGCATCCGAGTGTCAGCACCACCAGGCAGTTGCGATGCGATAGAGGTGTAGGGCTGCACTAGTGGCTGCATTGGCTGCGCAGCAACAGGCGCAAATGGCGTCTGCTGGGCCACTTCACCAATGGCTTTGCGCATAGCGTTTTGCAGGTCATTCAAGCCCCACTGCGGCAGGGCTGCATTGATCTCTCGGGCTGTGAATCCGCTGGTGGCCAAGAACCTGTTCAGGTCGCCCTGCGCCTGTGGGTCTGTGCGGCCCACGTTGGCGTTGTACCACTGCTGGATGGCTGCAATGCGGGGGTTGGCAGCACCTGTGGCTGTGCCGCCTGCTGGCAAACCACCACCGCCGACAGTGCCGCCACCGCCAACAGTGCCCAGCAAGCCACCACCAGTGGATGGGGCAGTGCCGGGATTTACATTGCCCCCACCCACAACAGTTTTGCCTGGAGCGCCGCCACCAGTCACAAAGCCACCGCCAACAGATGGGGGTGGTGCATCGCTCCATGGGCGCAGGTCGCCAGGGTCGCGGCCAACACTGGCAAACAAATCCTCGCGCCGTGTGGCCCGATCAATTTGCTCTTGCGCTTGGGCCAGCAGCCGTGGGTCGTTCTTTGGGTCTGTGATGCCTTGACGTTCAAAGACATCACCAATCGTGCCAGACCCAAATGGGTCTGGCTGCGCGGCTTGCCAAGCAATGAATTCACGCCGTTCTGCCTCTGCGCGTGCTGTAGCGTATTGCTCCTCACCACCAAACTGAGGGAATGCAGCCGCCAACTCAGCAGGCGAATACTTCACCAAGATGGCATCTAATGCATCTTGCGTCTGTGGGCCTGCCGCCACCTCTGCCTGAATTTGCGCTGCTGTTGCCATGGTCAAAGCTCCTTTGCCAGTACAGACCACTGTGGGCTGTACCCTTCATCTTGTAAAAACGACTTCTGCCAGCCTCTGCGGCCTGCCAAGGTCACCCTGGTGCAACCAATTGACTTGCCCCAGGATTCGATCAATGGCCGCATCCTTGAAAGTTCATCGAGGTCGCCACCAGCCAAGAAGTAATGCAAATTCTTCAACCGGGGATAGACAATGATTTCCGTCAGCACAATGGACTCGTTGGCTGGCCACACTTGCAGCCTGCTGTCCTTCACCATTTCAACGACATCATCAAAATGGTGTGTGCCTCCAGAGTATTCTAAGGCAGCCTCCACATGGTGGCGCAGTCGGTGCAGATGCTCCAGGTCCATCAGCGTTTGCCCATCGGCACAGCTTCCAGCCTCATAACCCCGATCCGCCAGTCGGCCAGCACATCCCCGGTGATCTTCATGTTGACCTGCCGACCAGCAAACCGCACAGAGGTCGGGTTGGCTGCGGTGTATGGGCCATAGGACGATTGGCTGCCTGTGGGGTAAAGGCGGGTCTTGAATGACACCACCGCCTCACCCAATGTCTGCTCATCTGGGATGACCTGGCGCACGCTCATGATGTTGTCACCGTTGCCGATCTGCACAGGGCCAGACTCGGCATAGACCGATGCACCGTCATAGGCAAAGCCCACCTCATGCTCGTAGATGTAGCCATCGCTGGACACCATCAGCGGGTATGTGTACACACCGGCATCAACCCCAGCAAGCCGCGCCATGGTGCCAATGTTCCAGTGATTCTCACGGTAGTTGAACGTGACATAGCTGTCGTTTTCGTTGCTGGATGCGCTGGGGTAGAACCACCAGATTTCGCCATACTTGCTCACATGGACCGCATACACCTTGGACGCTTGCGCCATGTTGATGTGGCCAAACACATAGTCCGACACATCGCTGGGCAGTGGCTTGACGTAACCGTCATAAATCCAAAATCCCGACTTGCTCATCCAGATGGCCGCCGTGTCAATGGCCGCCACCGACTGAGCCGAAATCAGGCCGCAGCCGCTGCCCGCCTTCTCAAAGCCGTAGACAAATGGAGCGCCAACGTATTGCGCCGTGTGCACATCCACATCGGTAAACAACAAGTTGATGCCCTTGACTCGCTTACCGGCAATCAGCGACCCAGGTGTGGCCAAGTCATAGTCGCCTGCCAGGTTGTCTGTTGCAGGCGTCCACAGCGTGTTGTTCTCTTGGTCGCACCACTGCACCTTGCGGGGGTTGCCGCCAGCGCCCAGGGCAAAAATAATGCGCTCCTGCGTGACCAGCACCGCCTCGTTGTTAGTTGGGGCGTTGGTGATTGGCGCAGCAATTGTTGGCCCAGCAAAGCCAAGCTGCCACTCGTACAGCTTGCCATCGCCCGATGAACAGGCCACCAAGTACTCGCCCCATGTGTCCAGTGACCATGTGTTGGCTGGCACTGGTTGGCCAGTATCAGGTCGCGCCACGCCATAGGCAGCGGTGCCATAGCTGCTGTACCCGTAACCCGTCAGCACCGTGGAACTGGCCAATCCAGGCGTGAACCCTGTTGGCGTGATGTCCTTCAAGGTGCCTGCCTCGTTCATGACGTACAGCTTGGAGTTGGTGCCTGCGGCAATCCAGCGGTTGGCCGTGTTGTCGCGCCAAGTGATGATGCCTCGGCAGGAGCCTGTCATCTGGGCCGATGACCGCTGGCGCCAGCCGTTGATGGGGCGCAGCGTGTTCTCGTACCAGCGCACCAAGTTGGCGTCATACCAGCGGCCAGCAGCTTGGTACTCCGTGCCATTTCGGTAAACGCCTGGTGGAAGTTTCAGTGGAAGGTACATGGCTCAACTCGGTAGGTTCGACACGAATGTCATGGTGGCAACGACAGCAGCCGTGGACGGGTAATTGCCCGATGCGTTGTAGGACTGAATGCTGACAGTGGTGCTGTCAGCCTCCCACCACAGTTCCACATAGTCGTTGGCGTTCAGACTCAAAAAGTAATTCCAGCCTGCAATCAAATGGCCATCAACACCGCCATGACTGTTGGGCACTGAGATGTATCCCGTCGATCCCGTGATTGCTGTCCCGTTGACCTTCAGCCAAATTCTCGCGTCATGCAACTGTGAGTCTGTGTTTTGGAACTGACCAGACCATTGCAAGTTCCAGATGCCACTGCTGGTCACGGTCATGCGTGAGTTGCTCACCACACTCACGCCGTTGGCGTAGTCGGTGGTATTCAGGGTGATGGCATAAGCCGTGTCGGCAGCCGCAGCCGCTTGGTCTGTGGTGTCTTGGAATGCCCCATACGGGTTATTCAAGAACCTGCCGCCACGGGGGCCAAACAGCGAACCAAAAACCGATGTGATCTTGGAGAAGTAATTGTTCAGAGCGCCATAGTTTTCATTAAAATGTCGGCGCTCGTATCCCTCTGGTGGGTATCCCAGACTTGGAACAAAGGGCGCTTCGATTTGCTGTTTGACATTGGCCATGCTGCAATTATTCCACCTTATGCCATGTCAAGACCGACCTTGCGCACATCCTCAACCCTGCGGCCCCATCCCTTGCCAAATGTCGGCCAGGTTGGCAGGTCCATCAAGAAGGACAGTCGGCGCTTGGCATAGTCGTCAATCAACTGCTTGGAATCGAACGCAGCGACAGCCGCCAAGGTCTTGGGGCCAATGCCGCCATCAGGCTCGACACCGACAGTCGCTTGCAGCCACTTGGCCGCACGGCCTGGGCCGCTGTTGATGGCAGCATCAAACACGATGTAATCCACGCCAGATGGCAGATCATCGCCCTTGATCTTGTCCCAATACTTGCGCTTGTACAGTGGCGCAACGTCAGTAGGAGTCAGGGCACGCATCACCTTCTCGTCCACCGGGTGGCCACAATGCTCCTCCCAGACTGCCTTGGTGCAGCCCAGGTTTGTCATGCCACCAGGGTCAGCCGGATGATTGACGAAACCGCCTTCGTGCTTCAAAACGTGCTGCAAAGCCTCTGCAAAGTTTTCTCTCATTTCACTGGTCCTGTCTTGGAAAGTAAATCAGTCTTGGCTTGTGAGCCTGCGGAACTGCCGAAATAGTAGGCGATGATGCCCGTCCATGCCGTGCCAAGTGACCCCAGCATCATAAGGATGGCGGGGTTGTTGCTGTCCACCTGACCAATGAACATCATGATCAGGATGCCAAAAAACCCGATGGTGACAGCGCCAGCCAGCAGTGGCGGCATCATGCTGCGGGTGGTGGCCTGCATCTCTCTGGCTGACTTGCGGTCTTCCACTTCCAGCTTCTCAAAGTTCAGGCCAAGTTCCTGCGCCTGCTTTTGCAATTCGATCTCAGCGATCTTGACTTGGGCAATCTGCTCGGCAGTCAGCTTGTTGTTGGAGATCATGTCCCCCACTTTGTCTGGATCAACACCAATAGCCTTGGAGATGGCCGACACGGCCATGCCAGCCAATGGGCCACCCATGGCCGTGGCGATGGTCGGTGCGATTTGTTTAAGCCATTCCATATCAATTGCCCCTTTTGGTCAACATTGCTGAAGCGATCTCCAGCATGAATTTTATTTGCTCAATGTCTTGTGGTGGCTCGGACCACCCCACGGTCACCTGTCCAACGAACCTGTGGGAGTCAGGTGGGACACTGACCCGGCAGGTGAATGTCACGCCCTTGTCCAAGTACCACAGGCCCACCTCAGACTGCGCATAACGGTACTCAGAGCAAGGGATGTCGTTGGTCATCAGCTTGATCACATCACTGTTGTTGGCCGTGTTCTGGCTAAACAGCCCCACATCAATGTCCTCGACACTCTTGTCGCGGCCATCCTTGGTGTACGCCTTGTACAGTACCCGGCTGTTGAACAATGGGTTCACCTTGAACACGGCCACCACCGTTGCGCCTGTCTTCTTGAACAGCATGGCGCTGGCGTCATCTGCCCGGCTGGTGTTGATCTCTGGCAGCTTCTTGGACTCCTTGTAGGCGTCACGCATGAATTCCTGGTTCTGCCACAGGAAATAGCCAGAGAAGGCGACCACCCCCATCAAGATGACAGCGAACAGCTTGAAAGGACTGTCCACATAGGACAGCACCTTGTCGATGATGGTGTCAGCCTTCTCGGTCATTTGCGGATGTACATCATGTAAATGTAGGCACCGTAGATTAGCAGGGCTGCAAGAACCAAGGTGGCCAAGCCGATGGCGATGTATTCAGCCAATGCCTCGCGCTTGTTCTTGCGGATGATGGCCGCACGCTTGGCAGCCTCTTGGGCCTCACGCCTGCGCCTGGCTGCTGCTGCTTGGAATTTCACCCAGTCATCCCACATGCCTGGTCGGCCAGCGTAGACCATGGACTCGCGCAGGTGTTCTTCCTGCTGCTTGAGTTGCTCAAGCGCCATGAATTCCTCCATGTCGCTGCGCTCGGCACCACCTGCTGCTTTGCTGGTGGCCTTCTCTTGAATCTTGGCCTTGTTGTCGAAATAGTCAAAGACCCGTCCACCAAGGGAAGACAACTCTTTGCCATTGGCAAGAGCCGCTTTTATGACATTGAAAGCTGCGTTTGCAGCGGCAAGTTCGGCAAGCATTACAGATTCCTCAACAACTGGATCACGATGTAAGCACACCAAACGGTCATTGCCACCACCAGGGCTGCCGCAATAAAGGCGACAGCCCAATCTTTCATTTCAATATCCAGACAGCCGAGAAGATAGTCCCGGCCATTGACAGGATCATGACCCCTGCTGTCTTCATCAGGATGGCCTCAATGCGTTTTAGCCTGGCATTGATCTGATCGTATCTGAGCGCACAAATTTCTTCATGCGTTGACAGTCTCGCCTCTGTCGCGTCAATCGTAGTCATACTGCACTACCCTTTTATGGTCCTGTGGTGGTTGTCGTGGTGGTGGTGTTTGTCACCACAGTTGGAGTAGCCGTATTGTCAGTAATGCTGCCACCAGCAAGGCGACCGCTGTTGCCAGAGTTTGACCCACTGTTCGCTCCAATCGAGTATGAACCTGCGCCAATTACACCATTACCGCCGATGGTTGTCACGTTGGCTGCGGGTGCCTGAATCTGCGAGGCCATGCCGACAAAGGCGTTGTTGGTGCTGACAGCCACAGCGGTGGCGTTGTCAGACTGGCGCATGCCCAATGTGGTCTGCTTGTTGATCGTGTAAATCTGGCCAACAGTTGGCAGGAGCAGGCCAGTCCACTGCAAGGCATAGTCGGCCCAATTCTTGGGTGCAGCGATCTGCGATGACTGCGGGGTGTTGCCAGCGTTCAGGCTGATGACAGCCGCCACCTTGGCCGTGGTGTCGCCCATCTTGGCGATGTCGGCCAGAGCCTGATACCGGGCTGTCTGAGCCGCTGCCTGGGCCTTGTGGGCGTCAGCATAGGCTTGGTACTGGCCTGTGGCGCAACCCGTCAAGGACAGTGCTGCAAGCAGTGGTGTGATCAGTTTCATGGTTGCACCTCTGTTGATTCTTGTACGGGCTCCACATAGTCTGGATCGTGAGGCCAGGTGACGTTGCCCATCACGGCCTCAAGGGCTGGCATGTCAGCAGCAGCCGTGATGGCCGCAGTGTAGTCAGCAGCCGTGGTGCGAATCGACTGCCTCCATGTGTTCCATGCGGGGTCCATCGGGGTGCTGGTTTCTGTGGCCTTGACCACCATCCAGTCTGTCGGGAACAGCAGCGTGTAGGCTGTGTTGTTGATCTGCGACTTGCAGGTGGCTTTGGTCTGGTCCAAGTCTTTGGGGGTCGAGGTGTAGTTCACCAGTACCTGACCGTCAACCAGCACTGGCGCATCTTGCGTCACCCAGTAGTAGGTGTCAGACGGCGGTTGACCGTAGATCACATCGACCATGCCAATAGCAGCCTTGTCCTCGGGGGTGGATAAGTTGCACCAGTTGGCAGGGTACTGAACCCCGTCCAACTCAAAGGCTGTGCCCTCTGGCACAAGCTGGACGATGGTGTTGTTTTGAACAATTGCAAACATGGGTTACCTCGC
>Ga0315901_10009970_pt1 | contig 10870 bp, 11 predicted proteins | sample LakEriMetagenome_10_FD_203761 | JGI IMG/M metagenome (GOLD analysis project Ga0315901, IMG submission 203761) | Freshwater fungal communities from buoy surface, Lake Erie, Ohio, United States - Buoy 2 MA116 | ecosystem: Environmental > Aquatic > Freshwater > Lake | place: USA: Lake Erie, Ohio...
GCTACGACATCTGCACGCGGCACGGCATCGCGTTCAAGACGGTGGAGATGGAGTTTGCAGACGAGGAGGCAGCGATGGACTGGATGGACGCCAACCAGCTTGGCCGACGAAACCTAAAGCCGGATGTCGCCAGCATCCTGCGCGGAAGGCGATACAACCGGACGAAGAAGGTGGCGCATCGTCCTGCGAATAACGGTGACAAAGTGGCAACGTTACCCCAGCGAACGTCCGAAACGCTCGCGAAGGAGCACGGCGTTTCGTCGCGCACCATCATCCGCGACGGAAAGAAAGCAGAAGCCGTCGAAAAGCTCGCGCTCACAAATCCCGAGGCAGCAAAGGCCATTACTGACGGCGTGAAGAAATTCAACGAGGTAAAGCGCGAGATCAAAAAGGAGCAGCTTGCGAAGCCCGTCGAAAAGCCGACCGGAAAGCATCGCATCATCTACGCTGATCCGCCGTGGAGCTACAACGACAAGTGTGACGCCGGAGCCATTCAAAGCGGCGGCGCTGAGAAGCACTACCCTTCCATGAGCATCGCGGAGCTTTGCGCGCTGCCAGTTCGGGAACTGGCAGAGGATGACGCGGTGCTTTTCCTTTGGACAACATCGCCGCTTCTTTTCGAGTGCGCGCCACTGATCGCCGCGTGGGGCTTCAAATACAAAGCCTGCTTTGTGTGGGACAAGGTGAAGCACAATATGGGACACTACAACTCTGTGCGGCATGAGTTCCTACTCATCTGCACGCGCGGCAGTTGCACGCCGGAAGTCGTGAAGCTGTTCGACTCCGTGCAGTCCATCGAAAAGACAGCGAAGCACAGCGAGAAGCCGCAGGAGTTCCGCGACATCATTGACACGCTTTACCCGCACGGCGAGCGCATCGAGCTTTTCGCCCGCGCAAAACACAAGGGATGGAAAACTTGGGGCAACGAGGCATGAGTGAATATGCACAATATCGGAATGCAAAGATGGCATCCGGCGCGAAGTTTCAAGACTTCATCATGGAGCGGATGCACAGCATCGGCGTCATATTGCAGCCGTATTGCAGCCAGCAGGGACAACTAAAAGGCGAGAACCTTCTTGGAATGGAGATCAAGAATGATGAGAAGATGGCAACCAGCGGCAACCTTTATATCGAGGTGGCAGAGAAGGCGCAGCCGCGCCCGGGCGACTACGCAGAAAGCGGAATTTTCAGAAGCGATAACACATGGCTTTACGGAATAGGTGATCGCGGAGTGTTCTACGTGTTCGCGAAAAGCACGCTTCGCAACGCATGGGCAAAGCGTGAGGCGATGAACTTTCGCGAAGTCGCAACGCCGACGAGCAAGGGCTTTTTAATTCCAAGAACAAACGCAGAAAGGATGTGCGCGAGGTGCATCTTGTTTGACGCATTCGGGAACATCAGGGAAGTGCGATGCGGCGGCGAGGCTTCGATCATTGACCTTTCAAGCCTAGAACTAAAACACGACGCGCAGATGTCACTTTTCAAGTAATCGAGTTTTAGCGGCAAACTCAAGGGCGGTACTGGCAACGGTGCCGCCCTCAGTTTTGCGCTTGCAACCCCGGCGCGGTGCGGCTATACGCAGCGCCAACAATGGCCGCAGTCACGACAACGCAGGGCGTGCCGCTCACGATTGAGAGCGGCAACGAGTATCACTTCACGGTGAACTACCCCGACTATCCGGTGGGCACATGGACGGCGGCATTCGTCATCGTGTTGAGCACCGGCACCCCGAGCAGCACGGCAGCGACCACCAGCGGCAGCGACTTCCTTGTCACGCTCACCAGCGCGGTCACGGCAGCACTCGCGCCCGGCGACTACACGTTTGCGGTCTACGTCACATCGAGCAGCCAGCGAACCACAGCGGAGACTGGCAAGATTTCCATTCTGCCCAACTTGGCCGTCGCGCGCACTGCGACGTTCGCCGAGGCGCAGGTTGCGCTACTCAAAACGGTGATGGCCGCGTTTGCTGCGACTGACAAGCGCGTGGTGAACTTCAACGGCCAGCAGTTCGAGCGGTTCGCCATCGCGGACTACCAGAAACAACTCGTCTATTTCCAAGCCGCCGTGATTCGTGAGCAGCAGACGCAGGCCGCACTGCGCGGAGAGGTGAGCGGCGGGCGCGTCGCGCTTGACTTCATCGCCGCCGATTAACCCCATGAAAAACCCTTTCCGCTGGCTCAAAGAAAAACTCTCCCGCTCCTACAAGGATATTGCGGGCGTCGGCGTGAGCTACAACAAAGATTGGGCGCTGAACACGCAAGGAGAGGACGCCGATTTGTGGCAGTCCGCCTATGCGTTGACAGCCCGCACGCGAGACCTCGCGCGCACGAACCCGACGTTCATCCGATATCGTGAGCTAATCTGGGGCAGCGTATTCGGCGAGGCTGGCACGATGCTGCGCATGAAGGTAAAGGAGCAGGAGGATCGCGTCATTCACACCCCGCAGGAAAAGTCTGCCATCCTCGCGCACGATGAGCGCCGCCGCCGCGTGATGGAATGGGCAGCGAAAAAGGACGGGCGCGAATACACGCACGAACCGCTCTACCGTGGCTTCGGCAACAACGGCAACCGCGTCGCGCAAATCAAAGTCGGCGAGCCGGATGTTTTTGCCAACCAACTCATCGAGCGGAAGTGGAAGGAATGGCAGCGCGCGCAGTATTGCGACGTGCGCGGCACCCGCACCTACTCGCAGATCCGGCAGCTTCGCCTTTGGAGCGCCATTCGCGACGGCGACTTTTTCATCCGTATGATTCGCAGCCCGAAGGTGAACAAATTCGGCTTTGCGCTGCAACTCATTAACGCGGAGTGGGTGGACAGATTCGCCAATGCCAAGCTCGCCAACGGAAACGAAGTCCGCATGGGCATTGAATACGAGTTCACCGAGTTCGGTACCGGCAAGCCCGTCGCATACTACTTCATCAAACGCCAGCCGAACGATTGGCAGTTTTCAGTCCAGAAAGCATTCGGCAGCGTCGGCCCGCTACACGACCGCGTTGACGCTCGCGACATCATTCACTACGCGCGCCCGGTTGACGCAGACGCCACACGGCCCGCGCCGTGGGTAGCAAGCGCCATCCCGACCGCCCGACAGCTTGACCAATACGCCATCGCCGAGGTTGTCGCAGCGCGCTCGCAGGCGTGCAAGGTGGGCTGGCTTTCTAGCACCGTCGTCCCCGAGGGCGGCGTGCCGACAAATGTTGACCCGCGCACTGGCGTCCCGCGACAGGAACTCACACCCGGCAGCATCGTCGGCCTGCCGTGGGGCGTGGAATACACCGAGTCAGACCCGAAACATCCCAACGGGAATTTCGAGGCATTCCGCAAGGCGCAACTTCGGCACCAAGCGGCTGGAATGCCCGGCGCTGCTTACAGCGAACTGGCGAACGATTACGAGTCAATCAACTTTTCAGCCGGTAGACTTCAACGGCTCGCGACGGATGCGATGACCTACATGATCCAGCGGTTCGACATTGACGTTGCCGAGGTGCCAATCTTTGAAGCATGGCTGGAAATGTCGCTGCTCACTGGCGCGATCCCGCTTCCCGCTGCCAAGTTCGACAAGTTCAACGCGCCGCACTTCCAAGGCCCGCGCACGCCGCAGGTTGACGAGGTGAAGGAAGTCACCGCCGCCGCGCTGCGCATCGCGAATCATTTCAGCAGCGACCAGCACGAATGCGACCAATACGGCGTGGACTTCGAGACGATGCTTTTCGAGCAGGCCGAGGCCAACATGATGAAGGAATCGCTCGGCATTGGCACCATCAAGACGGTTGAGACACCGCCGCCGCAGGCACCCGCCGAAGCCGAGGAGGACGACGAAGCGGAAGTCGAAACAGAGCCGGAAGATGAAAAGCCCAAACCGGCGGCGAAGAAATCGCGCATGACAAAAAGCAAGCGCGTGAAACTCAAATGAAGAAACCCGGCCCAGCCAAAAAGAAAAAGAAGCCGCGCAAGCCGCTTCCATTTGAAATCGAAAACCGCGACCCTCAACAACTATTCACACGATGAAAAAAACAATCGAAATTCCCGAAACGCTTTTCCGCAGCGGCACCGCTGCATTCGACAAGGAAAGCGGAGTTGTGCGCCTCAGTTTTTCAAGCGATGCGCCAGTCCTTCGACGCACTCGCAGCGGAGAGCAGTATTACGAAATCCTCGACCACTCCGAGCGCGGGATGAACAAGGAACGGCTTCGCGCCGGGACGAGCCTGCTATTCAATCACAACCCCGAAATTCTGATCGGGCGCAATACGTTTATTGGAGTTGAGAACGGGCGCGGATATGTGGATTCCAAAATCTCGCGCGCCGATGACGTGAAATCCTACGCAACGAAAATCGAAGAAGGCATCCTATGCGATTCGAGCGTTGGCTATGGCATCGAGGACGACGGCGAAGAAATCGGAATGCGCAACGGTATCCCCGAAGTGCGCTTTCGCTGGCAACCGCATGAGGTTTCCCTTGTAACGATTCCGGCAGACGTATCCGTTGGAATTGGACGAGAGGAAACTACCACAGTTTTCCGCAGCGTTACTTTTTCTATTGACAACAAACCCAAACCCGCTACAAACGCACCAACCCACACACCTATGGCCGATCCAATCGCACCCACCGCACCCGAAACCCCGAGCATCAACATCGTCGCGGAACGCCAAGGGGCGGTTGCGGCGGAACGCAAGCGCGTTGCTGATATTCAGGAACTCAATACCCACTTCACGCAGAAAGGCATTGCAGGCCGTCGTGTGGATGCTGGCAAGCTCGCCGAACGCATGATTGCGGACGGCAAGACGGTTGACGACTTCCGCAACGAAGTCATCCGCACCGAGCTTCCCGAACTCAAGCCCATCGAGACTTCGCCCGAAGTCGGCATGAGCAAGCGCGACCTTTCCGGCTATTCCATCGTCCGCGCCATGAACGGCGCGATTGGCGCGATGAAGGGCCAAAGCTGGAGCGGTCTGGAAAAGGAAGCCAGCGAAGCCGCCGCGAAGATCGCGGGCCGCAGCACGCAGGGCTTTTTCATTCCTCACGACGTGATGCAGTCCCGCGCGTTGACAACCAACGTGTTCAGCGCAGCCGGGGCTTTCGTGGATACCTCCGCGCAGGGCCAGTCGCTCATCGAGCTTTACCGGAATAAAATGCACGTAGTGGCACTCGGCGCTCGCGTGCTCACCGGGCTGCAAGGCAACCTCGCCATCCCGAGCCAGACCGGCGGCGCGACCGCTTCGTGGCTCTCCGAAGATGCGACCATCACGGCCAGCCAGCAGACGGTTGGACAGGTTTCGCTCACTCCGCACCGCCTCGCCGGTGCCACCGCATTCACGTATCAGCTTCTTGCACAGTCCTCGCAGGACGTGGAGAACTTCGTTCGCAATGACCTGATGACCGTGCTCGCCATCGAGAAAGACCGCGCGGCCCTCAAAGGCAGCGGCGTGAGCGGCGAACCGCTCGGCATCTACGGCACGGCGAACAAATCCACCAGCGTCACGCTGGCTGGCGCGAACAGCATGACCTACGCGAACGCCGTCCAGTTTGAAACGAACGTCGCGCTCAACAACGCGGACATGGGAAGCCTCGGCTATCTGACCAGCGTGCAGACCAAGGCAAACGCCAAGCTCATCGCGGAAATCAGCAGCACGAACAGCAACCCGGTCTGGAAAGGTGACATGGTGAACGGCTACACCGCACGCGCCACGAACCAACTGACCACGCTTCCAAGTGTCATCTTCGGCAACTGGAGCGACCTCATCATTGGCGACTGGGCGAGCAACGAGGTGATCGTTGACCCCTACTCGCTATCCATGCAGGGCCAAGTCCGCATCGTGATGCAGCAGCTTACCGACGTTGCCATCCGGCACGCTAAATCGTTCAGCATCTCCACCACGTAGTCCTAGCCGAAAGCAACCACTCCAACAGACCCAAACAATATGGCCACACAATCCGACCTCAACGGTTCACTCACAGCGTTCTCGCTCATCCCCGCCGTCAATCTTCTCGTCGCCGCAGGCACGCAGACGTATGCTGGCGTTGACCTGCAGGACTACATCAACAACGTGAAGCTCATCTTCACGCACGCGGGCGCAGCCGCAGACGGCTCGAACTCGCTGCAAGTCTCCATCCTCGACAGCGCGGATAACACCACGTTCGCCGCGACCGCTGGCCTGCCGACGTTTGCGGCCATCACCGCCGACAGCGGCACGGTGAGCGTCTCGCTCGACACGCGCAGTTGCCGCCGCTACATCCAAGGCAAGCTGCTCACGTCGTCCACCACGGCGACGTTCCGCAGCGCGCTAGTTGGAGTTGGCCTGAAGCAAGTCATCTAGTCACGCTCTGGTTGGTATTCATCTCGGGCCGCGCGGAGAAATCTGCGCGGCCCTTGCTTTTGCGGTTGACACTTAGCCAGCGTTCGCTAAAAGTGTCCACACAATGAAGCCGAAGAAAAACCCGCACGCCGTAGCACTCGGCAAAATGAAGTCGCCAGCAAAGACAGCGGCGGCACGTCTCAACGCGAAACTTCCGAGGAAGAAAGCGAAATGAGCAAGCGTAAGAAAGCCGCACCGCCAGCACCGCGCACGCTCACGCAGTCGCGCGACCCGTATCGTGCCGAACTCATCCGCGCGGGCAAGCTCGGCGAGGACGGCAAGCACGATGAAGCCGAAGCCATCTGGCGCACGTATCTCGAAAGCTGCCCAGACGACCCCGATGTGTGCTTCAACGTCGGCGTGTGCATCATGCGTCGCGCTGATTCGCCTGCACTTCGATTCGAGGCCGCGCAGTTTTTCGAGCGCGTAGTCCAAAGCCCGCACGCGGAGATTGAGCGGAAGGCGGATGCGATGAACAACATGGGCCTGATGATGGAACGCGTTGGCGAGACGGAAAAGGCCGCGACCGCGTATGCCTTTGCGTTGAAAATGTTCCCGGCTCACAAAGCAGCGCGCGTGAACCTCGGAGACGCGAAGCGATTCATGGGCGACTTCGCCGGAGCGCGCGGAGAATACGATGCCGTGCTCGACCAAGACCCCGAATCACCCGAGGCCCACTTCTGCGCGGGCATGATTGCGTTGCTCTTTGGTGAATGGGAGCGCGGATGGCGTGAGTATCGCTGGCGCTACAAGGCACCGAGCTTCAAGTCGAAACCGTTCGCCAGCGAAGCGCCGCCGTGGGAAGGCGAGCCGCTTGACGGCAAGACGCTGCTCATCGTCGCGGAGCAAGGATGGGGGGATCAAATCATGTTCGCCCGCTACGCGCAGGAGTTGAAACGCCGCTGGCCTTCGTGCTCTGTGTGGTATCACTGCGACCCCGCCATGCACGCGCTGCTTTCCGGCGTGTATGGAGTGGATCGCGTGGTGTTCAACCCGACCGATGGATTCGATTACGTTTCCCCGGTGATGGACCTCCCGCATTGCACCGGCATGAAATCCGAAGCGGACATCCCGCCCGCGCACTGCATTCGCACAATGCCATCGTGGGTGCCGTGGTCACTTCAAGTCGGCAACGTGCTCAGGAAGCGCGTGGCGCTTGTGTGGGCAGGCTCGCCGATGCACGGCAAGGACAAGGCCCGCAGCATCCCGGCGAGGCTGTATCAGCCGCTAATTGACGCGCATCCCGAGTGCGACTTTTTCAGCCTGCAATGCGGGCCAGCGCAGCCCGAGGTTGCGGAGCTTCGCGGCGTGACCGACCTCGCGCCGGAAGTGCGGAACTGGACGGACACCGCGCAGATGCTCGCGTGCATGGATTTGCTCATCTCAGTTGATACCGCTGTGATCCACTTGGCTGGCGCGATGGGCACGCCAGCGTGGATGCTTTGCCCTACGTCGCCGGATTTTCGCTGGCAACTCACGCGCGAGGACAGCCCTTGGTATCCCAAGATGCGCCTTTTCCGACAGACCGACCGCAATGACTGGCAAACTCCAATCCAACGAATCACCGATGCACTCACGAATTTCTGACTTTATCGCGGCCCGCGCCGCTGAGACTTATCCCGAGCCGCGCACAACCGGACACGACGGCCTAACCGCGCAGATGGCACCGCTTGTTGCTGCGATGCTGCCAACGGGAGCGAGCGTGCTTGACGTTGGCTGCGGGCAAGGCCCGGCGCTGGATTGGTTCCAGCAGCACGGGCATTACCCGGTCGGCATCACCACCAACACGGCAGACCTTCGCGCGTGCGAGGCAAACGGCCACGAAGTTCACCCGGTGGACATGCACAAGCTGCCGGATTCGTTCGAGCGGTATCCGTTCGACTGCATCTGGGCGCGGCACGTCCTAGAGCATTCCGCGATTCCCTTTTTCGTGCTGCACGAATTTGCGCGCGTGCTCAAACCGGGCGGCATCCTTTACGCGGAGGTTCCATCACCCGGCACGGCGTGCGGGCATGAAACGAACCCAAACCATTACAGCGTGCTCGGCTCGACGGCATGGATAAACCTCATCTCCCGCGCGGGATTTGAAATCATCGAAGCGCGAGAAATCAAACTCCAGACCGGCGCGGGACCGGATATTTACTACAGCTTTATCGCCAAAAAAAAATGAAATTCATCTACACCGGAAGCGTCCAAGGACCGTCACCCAAAATTCATTACACAGGACAGCAGGGCGGGCCATTCGGCTGGGGCACATTCGGCGCGGCGATGGCGCGCGAGTTCCAGCGCGCGGGCGTGTGGGCGGAACGCGACAGCGCGGACGTGATATTCCAGCCGCTCGCGGACAACAACTTCACGCCATCCGCACTGCTCGGAAAACGCAACGTCGCGATGAGCTTTTTCGAGTTCGAGCTAGGACCGGACGCGAAGGCGAACGCGGACAAATTCGAGACGGTGTTTGTCGGCTCGACATGGTGCCAGCAGCGATGCACCGAGGCGGGCATCCTCAATACGCGCGTGCTCATCCAAGGAGTTGACGGCGACATCTTCAAGCCGCAGCCGCCGCGCGAACCGGACGGCACCATCCGCATTTTCAGCGGTGGCAAGTTCGAGTATCGCAAAGGGCAAGACTTGGTGATCGCAGCCTTCCGCGAGTTCGTGAAGGTGCATCCCGAGGCGCACCTTGTCTGCGCGTGGTTCAACCCTTGGCCAGCGCTTTTCAAGACGATGGCTCACACGAAGGTAATCAGCCCGCTGGCGCACGGCGCAACTCAGCCGGAGTTTTTCCGCAGCCTGTTGCGCAACAACGGCCTCGCCGATTCGCAGTTCACCATCCTTCCGCAACTCAGCCACACCGACCTCGCGCGCGAAATGGCGCGCACTGACTTCGGGCTTTTCCCGAATCGGTGCGAGGGCGGCAATAACCTTGTGCTGCAAGAATACGCATCGTGCGGGCGGCGCATCGTAGCGAACGCAATGACCGGCCATGCGGACGTGCGCGAGGCCATCACTCACCGCATCTACGCGACCAAGGATGAGAACCATTGGGCGGTTCAATCGGTGCAGGAAATCGCCGACGCGATGAACGGCGCAATGATGTATCCGCAAATGAATCCCGCTCCGGTCTGGACATGGGAAGCCGCCGCCCGCACCGTGCTCGACGCGTTGTCTTGACACTTCCGCGCGCCCGGCTAAGGTGCGCGAATGGCAAACGCCTTTGCATCCGCACACGATGAACTAGCCGCCTGCCAATCGGCAGAATACGGCACCGCCTGCGTCGCGACCATTGGAACGATGAGTTCCATTGCGTGCGTCATCGGCACGAACGCATTCGGCGACGTGCTTTTGCCGGGTGGAGTCGGCGAATCGGGATCGCAGTTGCTCGCCATCAAAAAGAGCCTGCTCACGGACTACGCTGACACGGTGAAATATCCGAACGGCGAGCCGCCGAAATTCACGCCAGTCACGGTGCGCGGGCAAGATCACGTCATCCTCGACGTGGACGAGCGCGACGGCATTTTCTACATCACGGTTGGCGACCCAACCGCCTCTGAATAATGCAACAGACCATCGGCAACAAAATCGAAGCGTGGGCAATCCAAGCACTACGCGCGTCGGCAACGCTACCATTCGACTTGCAAGTTGAGGCGTTCAACAGCAGCGCGGAGACGGCAACGGAGCGCATCGTGGTGAAGGCCGAGGTGGGCGAGAAAATGCTGGAAGGGCAGAAGCCCTACGCCGCGCAACTCGATGTGTCATTCCACACCGTCAACCGCGACGCGGACGAGGCAAACGATGTATTTGCCAAGGCCGAGGCTTCGCTGGTATCCCCGGCAACATCCGCTTACGTCACCGCCAACTTCACATGGCTGCTCGTAATGACCGAGGCCGCAAGGACGACGATGGAAACGCGCGGCAATTTTCGCGTGTTCACCCGCACAATTCCCTTGCAAGTCGCAAGCGTTTAATGTAAAAGCAAACCACTATGGCTGCACTCTCACAAACCGCCGCGTTGTTCATTCCATCGTCTGGCGCGCAGTATTCCCCATTTTACGTCATCGGCGCAACCATCATCGCAGCCGGGCAGCCGTGCTACGTTGACACCGCAGGACTTCTCCAGTTGACCGATAGCAACGGCAGCGTCGCGGCCTCCGCGTGCGATGGCCTCGCCGCCAATGGAGGCAGCGTCGGGCAGTCCGCGCGTCTTGTGACCTCGGACCCGAACCTTGTTCTTGGTTCTACTCTTGTCATCGGAGACACCGTGTGGACGCACACGACGGCTGGCGCGATCACCAAGACCGCCGCCGACAACACGACCGGCGTGGGCACCTGTTGCCTTGGCGTTGCGAAGTCTACGACCGTGCTTAATTTCCGTCCTATCGCCGCAGGCGCGCTTACACCGTAATGGCACTCTCCGCACAGCAGGAAAAAGACGTTCAGGAAATGGCCGCAGGCTTGCGCCGTTCCATCGCCGCATTGGAGGCGCTGAAAGACGGCGTTGATCGCAGCGCGACAAT
>Ga0315901_10009975_pt1 | contig 10866 bp, 9 predicted proteins | sample LakEriMetagenome_10_FD_203761 | JGI IMG/M metagenome (GOLD analysis project Ga0315901, IMG submission 203761) | Freshwater fungal communities from buoy surface, Lake Erie, Ohio, United States - Buoy 2 MA116 | ecosystem: Environmental > Aquatic > Freshwater > Lake | place: USA: Lake Erie, Ohio...
GACATGTTTGAAAATAGCTTCCAGTGCTTTCGGGTCATCTACCAGCATATCACCGGTAGATGATCCCATGAAAATTTTAATACCGCACACATGTTGAGCATCCACTTTAAGCAATTCATCCAAATTCCGATTGGTTGTACCCATGTAAAATGAATAATTGGCCGCTGAGACCTGAGCCGCACGGCTGTATTTCTGCTCCAGCAATTCAATAGTTGTTGCACTGGGAACTGTATTGGGCATTTCCATAAAGCTGGTTACACCACCTGCAACTGCTGCACGCGATTCGGTATACAAATCGCCTTTATGCGTTAAGCCGGGCTCCCTGAAATGCACCTGATCATCAATAACACCTGGCATCAGCAGTAAGCCGTGTGCATCTATTACTGTATCTGCATCCATGCGTATACCATTGGTGTCTATTTTCTCAATTATTCCATGTTTAATAAATACATCGGCAAAGTAAATTTTGCCTTCATTTACCAGTTGTGCGTTTCGAATTAAAAGTGTTGCCATGGTGTGTGTATTAATAAATGGTACGACAAAAGAAAGGCTTATTTACCAGATTCATTTTGTTTCTTTCAGCTTGATTAAAAAATGTTGCGTATCGACCTGAAATTCGCTGGGGTTAAAAAAATTCAGGTCAATAACCTGCCAGTTGCGCAATGGTGTTACCCAATCCCAGCGATCTTTGGTCATAGTAACACGAATGGGCATATCAAAATTCTTCGCTGTGTTGGTCCACCGGTAACGAACAACGATATTGCCATCGCCAGTCGTCTTCAACTGGTATTCCAGCTCAGGCAAATCAGCACGATATAAGTAATGGGCAAAAAACGGCCTAAGGTTTCGGCCGGTACGCTTGCTCCAAAAACGAATGACATCGGATGTGGTGATAATTTTGTGCTCGAACGTTTTGACGAAATCATTCAGGGTATGTATAAAGAGTGTATCATTATCCAGCATCGTTCGTAATGTATGCAGCATCCATGATCCTTTATAATAAATATCGTTGTCTTTCCAGGCATGAAAAAACACATCCGGTTTTCCCACCATGGCCTGATTATTTTCAATATTTCTTTTCTGATCTTTTAGGTAATGCAGACTGGCCTCTTTGCCTTGTGTGCATTCTACATACAACGCTTCGGCATACGTGGTAAAGCTTTCATGTATCCACATTTCTGCAGGATCGGCAGCGGTCAGGCTATTGGCAAACCACTCGTGTGCGCTTTCATGAATAAGTATAAAATCAAAATTGTAGCGGTTGAACTGGTAATTATTTCCGTATGCTACACAGCTTTGATGCTCCATTCCCCAATAGGGAGTTTCTACCAGCTTGTACCCGTCATCCCAAAATGGATACAATCCGACATATCGCTCGAAGCAGCCCAGCATAACCTGCACCTGCTGAAAATGTTTACGTGCACGCTCTTCGTTGTATTCCAGCACATAGTAGTTAAGAGATAACGGTTTTGAAGCTTCATGTATACGCGGTGTGAACTCATCTTTTATAAGTGCATATTTTCCTACATTTATGCTAATGCCATACAGATTGATGGGATTGGAAACCCTCCAGTGAAAAAGTTGAAACTTTTCGTCAACATCCTGCATGGTTATCAGTTTGCCGTTTGAAACACCTGTGAGCGGTTTAGGTACGGTAAGAAAAACATCAGCACTATCGGGCTCATCGCTCCAATGGTCTTTGCAGGGCAGCCACATGCTTGCTCCAATGCCTTCGCACGCCATGCCTACCCATGCATAACCTGCAGTATCCTGCTGCCATACAAAACCACCGTCCCAGGGCGGACGCTTTGCCTCACGGGGCTTACCTGAAAAATAAATGCGCAGCTTGCCGAGCCTGTTTTTACTAACCTTCACACGTGTATTAATAAAAACGGTATTGCTGTCGCGTAAATAATCCAACTTCAGATTTCCCAGAAACACACTGTCAATATGCATTTCGCTGAACAGGTCGATTTGCATCTTTTGAAAATCGGCCGTTGCTAAAAACAGGATTTGATTGTAACCGGATATATAGCGCTTGTCAGGCTCAACCTTTACATGCACCTCATAGTGTTTCACATCATAGCAGGTGCGTAGTGAAGTAAGTTTGCCATGCAAATAATCGTATCGGGTAAATTCTTTTGTCGGTTGTGCAGCAAGAGATAACGAAGTACAAATCAGCAGGACAATAGCGCTTAATCGCATGAATTGAATAATGTTTTGCCAAAACTAAACGGAAAATGATAAACTTGCACCATCTACTTTAACCAATACTTAATTTTACAACACATCATGGCAAACGGATTATTAAAAGGAAAAAAAGGAATCATATTCGGTGCACTCAACGACAAATCAATAGCCTGGCAGGTGGCGCTGAAGGCTCATGCTGAAGGAGCAACATTTGTATTAACCAATGCACCCATTGCGATGCGCATGGGCGAAATAAACAACCTGGCTGCTGCCTGCGGCAATGCAAAAATAATTCCGTGCGATGTGAGCAAAAACGAAGACATGGATGCACTGATCAGCCAGTCGATGGAAGCACTTGGCGGAAAAATAGATTTCGTGCTGCACTCAGTAGGAATGAGTTTAAATATTCGTAAAGGAAAAGATTATGCCGATGTGGATTACAAATTCATGCACGATACCCTGGACATATCGGCCATCAGTTTTCACCGGCTTATGCAAACACTTTGGAAACACGATGCCATGAACGAGTGGGGATCTATTGTTGCGCTTACGTACATTGGTGCCCAGCGTGTATTCCCCGATTACCACGAAATGGGCGATGCCAAATCGCTGCTTGAAAGCTACGCCCGTGGATTCGGTTACCGTTTCGGCAAAGAGAAAAAAGTACGTGTCAATACGATTTCGCAAAGTCCGACCATGACTACTGCAGGTAGCGGTGTGAAAGGTTTTGGTGATTTCTTTGATTATGCCGAAGCACTGTCTCCGCTAGGAAATGCTAGTGCAGATGACTGTGCAGAATACTGCATTTCTTTATTCAGCGATTATACCCGAAAAGTGACCATGCAGAATTTATTTCACGATGGGGGTTTCAGCTTTACCGGTTTTAGTTACGATGTATTTAAAATGATGGAAAAGAAATCCGCAGAGTGATTTATTCGTTTTCCCTTTTGTAAAGTACTTTATCGGCACTCACATGGTTCACCGGTGCATGAAACCTGGAATAGGTCTTCTCACGCTTTTTCATCATGAGCAGTACAAGCAGTGACAGCATAGGGAGTATTAATCCATACAAAAACCACCAGCGTGATGAATACCCGCGGTGATGGGCTAATTGCGCTGTAGCCAGAGCAATACCAATAAAAACCGGATATATGATGAGTATTTCTACGAAAGCAGAGCAAACTTAGCTTATCTGCCTGATTAAAACAAAAAACCTGCAAGGGTGTATTGTATATATGTCTATTGCTCAAAAACACAAGACGGTATATGATTTTACAGCCGCTATACCTGACGGTTCGCTAGTATCGCTTAGTGATTATGCAGGGCAGGTTTTGCTAATCGTCAACACCGCATCGGCATGTGGCTTCGCACCTCAGTTGCGAGAACTGCAAAAACTGTATGCACTATACAAAGAGAGGGGATTTACAATTCTGGCTTTCCCATCAAACGATTTTGGCAAGCAGGAACCACTCAGCGGAGAAAACATTCTACACGTATGTCAATCTAAATTTCAAGTTACCTTCCCTGTTTTCGATAAAATTCGCGTGAAAGGAGATATGGCCCATCCGCTTTATACATACTTAAGCCATAAGGAGGAAAATGGCCGTGTAAACATGTCGCCCAAATGGAATTTTCACAAATACCTGATAGATCGAAATGGCCGGGTGGTAGATTATTTTTTATCGCTCACCAAACCCATGTCGGCACCCGTTGTAAAAGCCATTGAAAAGCTCTTGTAACAACGGGTTATACAAATGGTTATACTTGCAGTATGAAACTGGATATACTGGCATTTGCCGCACACCCCGATGATGTAGAGCTGGCTGCCAGCGGAACTGTTGCCGCTCACCTGGCACAAGGCTACACAGTTGGTATTATTGACCTAACCGGTGGCGAACTGGGCACACGTGGAAATACCCAGCTGCGTAGAAAAGAGTCGGCTGCTGCCACCGAAATATTGGGCGTACAGGTACGCGAAAACCTGGGCATGCGTGATGGCTTTTTTGTGAATGACGAACAGCATAAGCTGTCTATCATAACTGCCATCAGGCATTACCAACCGGAAATTCTGTTATGCAATGCCATACGCGATAGGCATATTGATCATGGCAGAGCGGCATCGCTGGTAGATGATGCGTGTTTTTTAGCCGGTTTACCGAAAATTGAAACAAGCTACAATGGCGAAGCGCAAAAAGCTTGGCGGCCCAAAGCAGTTTATCACTACATACAAGATTACTACAGCCAGCCCGATATCATTGTAGATATTACTCCTTACTTTGAAACTAAAATGAAAAGTATACGAGCCTACCAGTCACAATTCTTTAACCCTAACTCCAACGAACCTCAGACACCTATTTCGGGCGAGGACTTCCTGAAGTTTATTGAAGCCCGCGCTCGGGAATATGGGCGCCTTATCGGAGTGGCATACGGTGAAGGATTTAATACGCACCGCCCACCCGGAACTGCCAACCTGATGCAGCTTAAATAAACCCGTACTTTTTTGAGCTTTAGCCTTACCGTTGTATACTTGCTGCATGAGTAAAGAAAAAAAAGCAGCACAGTTTAATCCCAACGAACCGGGAGATTCCGGAAACACACTTTTTGGTCTGCCTTTTACACCCGAAGAAGCCGAACTGGTGATTATACCTGTGCCGTGGGAGGTGACCGTATCGTATAGTGCGGGTACTGCCAAAGGCCCGGAAGCGGTGTACGATGCCTCTTTTCAGGTCGATTTATACGACCCGTATGTTAAGAACGCATGGAAACTGGGATTGGCCATGCTGCCCATCGATAAGAAAATATTGAGTACCAGCAATAAGCTTCGTAAGCAAGCCGAAAAATACATTGACTTATACGCACAGGGAAAATCGGCCGATAGAAATAAATTTATGCGCACCGTTAAAATAACGGTAGATGAAGCCTGTATGCTGCTGAACGCTAAAATAAAAAAACAGGCATTAAAATGGATGCAGCAAAAGAAAACGGTGGCTCTGCTGGGTGGCGACCACAGCACTCCTCTTGGCCTAATGCAGGCGGTAGCCGAAGTGCATCCCGAATTTGGAATTCTGCAACTGGATGCTCATGCCGACTTGCGGATTGCGTATGAAGGATTTGAATATTCGCACGCCTCTATCATGCACAATGCCCTGCAATTGAAGCAAGTAAAAAAACTGGTGCAGGTGGGCATACGCGATTATTGTGAAGACGAAATGCGCTACATCAAAAATGAGAAACGCATAACTACCTTTTTTGACAAAGACCTGAAGCATGCTATGTATGAAGGTGAAAACTGGAAAAACCTGTGCAAAGCCATCGTCAACAAGCTTCCGTCAAAAATTTACCTGAGTATTGACATTGACGGACTCGACCCGAAACTTTGCCCGAGTACAGGCACACCTGTACCGGGTGGACTTGAATTTGAGCAGGTAGTTTACCTGATTGAAAAAGTAGTGGAATCGGGTAAAAAAATTATTGCATTTGACATCAATGAAGTTGCCCCCGGAAAAACCGAATGGGACGCCAATGTAGGCGCACGGTTGTTATATAAAATAAGCAACTTATGCCTGATATCCAATGGTGTAAAAGCTTGATGCAACCCTTTACGATTTCGAATTGTCTCACAGGTACGTGTATGAAAAAAATGTGTACGTATGCTACACAGAAATGTGAAGGTGTTTAAACAATTCGCACATTATTTTTTTTGAAATGCACGAAAACACTATTTTGCACATGATAATTTATCGATTTTTAAATCACAGTACGTACATGAATAAACTAGTTACACTTTTAGGATTAGCGGCAGCAGCCATTCTGCAAACAGGCAGCTTAAATGCTCAGTCTTGTTACACCGATCAGCATTTGCGTGATATGGAAATGTCGAATCCGCAACTCGTTGCCGAAAAAATGCAATTCAACCAGGAGTTCAAATCATTCCTGAAATCTTACGATTTGCAATCAGCACGTGGCTACGGAAAAACATCTGCACCGGCTTATATTATTCCGGTTGTAGTGCACGTTTTTCACAATTACGGTGCCGAGCGTATCAGCGAAGCTCAGATACTGAGCGAAATCAACTTTTTAAATCTTTCGTACAAGCGCCTGAATGCCGATACGGTAAATACACGCCCCATTTTTGCAGACGTAGCCGGCAACGCCCGAATAGAATTTCGCCTGGCCAGGAAAGACCCCAACGGTAATCCAACCAACGGAATAGTTTACCACTACACACCCCTTACCAACAAAGCAGATGATAACCTGAAAAAAGAATCGGTGTGGGATTCGCAGCGATACCTGAATATTTGGATTTGCCAGCGCATCAACCGCCAAATTCAAAATGGAATTATTGCCGGTTATGCACAGTTTCCATTCGGCATGGGTTCAGGCAGTATTGCTGCTACCGATGGTATCATTATCAATTACCAATACATGGGCCAAACAGGTTCTATTGTGCCTCCGGGCTCACCGTACCACACCACCGTAACTCACGAAATAGGGCACTGGCTTGGTTTATATCACCCATTTCAGGGCGACACCTGTGAACTGGAAAATGACGGCTGCTCAGACACTCCCCCACGAAACTATAATTTTGAAACTTCAGGAACACCTAACTTTTGCTCAACTCCCAATGCTAACACTTGCAACAGCGATAACCCCGATCTTCCCGACCAGTATGAAAACTACATGGACTACTTCGGAGGTTCGTGCTCAAACAACATGTTTACATTGCAGCAGGTAGCTCGCATGCATTTCTGTTTAAACAATTACAGACGACAGCTTTGGTCACAGTCAAACCTGGAATTTACTGGTGTGGCTGATATTACCGGACCTAATAATACTCCTCCGATTGCCAGCTTTGATATGATTAATAACAATAACCTCACTGCTGTACGCGTGTGTGTAGGCAATCAGGTACTTTTCCGCGATAATTCATACAACGGCCAAATTACCAAATGGGAATGGAACTTTGGTGAAGGAGCCAGCCCAGCTTCACATGTTGGACAAGCACCTCCGGCAGTTACCTACTCAACCAATGGAAAGAAAACAATTACACTAACAGTTACAGGTCCTAACGGTGCGAATACGTTAACACGTACTGACTACCTGACTGTAGATGGACCAGCAGACGGCAGACCAACTCATGAGATATCAGCAGACTGGGATTACCAAAATAATTTTCTGGATAACGGATGGTATTTCGAAAATGAAGCCCCCGTTAATCCATGGTCACGCGTTACAAATGCTAGCTATGATGAAATTGCCAGCATACGCCTGAATTCCCGTCAGGCTAGCTCAACCTTCAACTACTCTATTATATCTCCATCCTACAACCTGGCCGGTTCAGTAAAACCGTACTTTGAGTTTTACTATGCTTTTGCTCCCAATTTATCGAGCATACGTAGTGGTACAGGAACAACCACCGGTGATTCACAAGACGGATTAACACTCTTTGTATCTACAGATTGCGGAAGAACCTGGGTACAGCGTAAATTTTTGGGCGGAAACCCTAACAGCACCAGTCCACCGGTAGCTAATCCAATGAGTACACTGCCAATAAACCCAACAAATAACAACTCAACCGGTGTACAAAACAGTGTGATATTTGTACCGTCAGGCATGGGTCAGTGGAGGCAATTTATCGTAGACGGCACAACCAATATTGCAGCACAAAACAACATTCGATTTAAAATCAATGTGAACTATCAGGGAGGAAACAATTTCTACATCGACCGCATTCGTGTGGGTGTTAAAACCAGTGTGAATGAATTGTCTAAAACAGACCTTGCGTTTCGTGCCTATCCTAATCCGTTTTTTGATAACACAACCATCAATTATACACTGCCTGAGTCGGCACGTGTTCAGGTTAAGTTGACCGACATCATGGGCCGCGAAGTTGCCAATCTGGTGAATGCCGTTCAGCATGCAGGTCAGCAAGAACTTGTGATAAACAAAAACGAATGGGCACTCACACGCGGTGTTTATATCATTAAATTTGACATCGATGGTGCTACAGGTATCAGCCATAAACTTATCGTAGAGTAAGCACATACATTGAACACAGTGAATAAAGCCCTGATGTTTGTCAGGGCTTTATTCGTTATACAGGTCTGTGCGTTTTATTTCCCACACTTCCAGATTTTGAAGCCGTTTATCTTCCACCTCCAGCCGAATAGCAGTGGAGAACGTATGAAAACCTTTGTTTCCGGCTGCACCCGGATTTATATGCATGATGCCTGTCGCTGCATCACGCATAACTTTTAAAATGTGTGAATGGCCACAAATCATAACATCGGGCGTGTATTGCGTAAGTACCTGCTTAAATAAAGGACTGTACCTGCCCGGATATCCTCCGATATGTAACATGCAAATAGCGAGACCTTCGCAGGTAAAGTTGAGCACTTCAGGAAACGTAGCACGAATATCAGCCCCGTCAATATTGCCGTATACACCCTTTACAGGAGCTATTTTGTTTAGCTCATGCACTACATGTATATCCCCCCAATCGCCTGCATGCCAGAGTTCATCACACGATTCGAAAAAACTGAATAGCTGCGTGGCAACAAAACCATGTGTATCGGATAGTATTCCGATTTTCTTACCCATATTTGTATATGACTTTAACTCTTGCAATAATAATCATCACGGTTGCAATTAGCCTGTTTGCATTCTATAATCAATCGCTTACACAGGCTTTTATTTTCAATCCATACAGGGTATGGCATTCCAATGAATGGTGGCGCATGTTTAGCTGCGCATTGCTCCATGGCGATTTTTTTCATTTGTTCATCAACATGTTTGTGCTCTATTCATTCGGGCAGGCAGTTGAGTATTATTACCATCTGGCCTTCGGTTCGGCTGGTGATATACTATACGTTGCATTGTACGTTACCTCCATTGCAGCAGCCAACACATCCACGTTGTTAAAATACAAAAACAGTGTTTCGTATACTTCAGTGGGGGCATCGGGAGCAGTATCTGCCGTTGTATTTACAAGCATATTGTTTAATCCGTATGCTAAGATATACCTCTATGGCATTTTGGGCTTGCCGGGAATTTTATTGGGTATTGCTTACCTGGTCTATTCGTATTACATGTCGAGCAGGAGCAACGATAATATCAATCATGAAGCTCATTTTTACGGTGCGGTATATGGCGTATTGTTTTCGGTAGTGTTTAAGCCCATGCTCATGGTGCATTTTTTAATGCAGCTACTCAGGCTAAATTAAAACAGCACACCAAACCTGATATCCCAGGGCGAAAGGCGCAGGCTGCGGGCGTAACTATTTGGATCATTGGTGCTGTAAAACTGCTGCCAAAGCACATCGTATAACACAATAATATATGCACCTGCCCCATTAAACGACTGGCTGTATCCACCGCCAATATTGAGTGCGTGACCCCACACTCGTTTTCTGTCGCCAAACGAATTGAATGAATTAAAATTAGTAGGGGCATATTCAGTGTATGCAAAAACAGGACCTGCTATATTTTGGCGGGCAAATAAATTGATGCCGAAAATATTGTCGGTAAACACATAATTTTTACCCGAAATAACATAGCTTTCACGAAGGTGCATGTAGGTTCCGCCAATACCTGTCATCAGGCTGTTATTTACACGGTATGCAACCTGAGGCTGAAGCAGAAATAATGAAAAATTTGTACCGAACGACATCCATGCATTTCCACCAAATAACAACCTGTCTTTGAAGGCTTCTTTTTCGTTAGCCGGTGCTGATGATTCGTTTTTACGCTGCGGGTCAACTTCCTTAATTTTTCGCTGCGCAAAAAGTATATTGGGGGAAGCCAGCATAAGCAAGCATAGTGCAGCTGATGGAATGAGTCTATTCATAGTGTTTTAGTGTAGGTAAACTGCATCATAAATATATCGCACAAAATTATTCAAATATTTGTGTAAAGGCTATGAATAAACGTATTTCGCAGTATTAAAACATAGATAGTATGTCAAAAGTTCACAATTTTTCGGCAGGGCCGGCCATACTCCCGCCTTCGGCCATTGAAGCATCCATCGAAGCACTTAAAAATTTTTCAGGAACAGGATTGTCACTGCTTGAAGTATCTCATCGCAGTAAAGAGTATGAAGCCGTTGTGAATGAAGCTACGCAACTGGTAAAAGACATACTAAAATTAAATGACGACTACTCAGTAATTTTTCTTCAGGGCGGTGCCAGCCTGCAATTTGATATGATACCGATGAACTGGCTGGGCGAAGATGAAACGGCAGCGTATCTGAACACGGGTGTGTGGGCTAACCGCGCCATAAAAGAAGCTAAATTGTTTGGCCATGTAAATGTGGTGGCCAGCAGCGAAGATGCCAACTACAATTTCATACCCAAAGGCTACACCATACCTCAGGATGCCAAGTATTTTCATTGCACCAGCAACAATACCATCTATGGAACCGAGATGTTTGAATTTCCTGATACGGGAAATGTGCCACTGGTATGCGATATGAGTTCTGATATTTTCAGCAGACCATTTGATGCAACAAAATTTGATTTTATATATGCAGGAGCGCAAAAAAATATGGGACCTGCCGGAACAACACTGGTGATTATTAAAAACAGTTTTTTACAAAAACGTGCGGCTCGCAAACTGCCCACCATGCTTGATTACAAAGTGCATATCGACAATGGAAGCATGTACAATACCCCCAGCGTG
>Ga0315901_10009982_pt1 | contig 10863 bp, 6 predicted proteins | sample LakEriMetagenome_10_FD_203761 | JGI IMG/M metagenome (GOLD analysis project Ga0315901, IMG submission 203761) | Freshwater fungal communities from buoy surface, Lake Erie, Ohio, United States - Buoy 2 MA116 | ecosystem: Environmental > Aquatic > Freshwater > Lake | place: USA: Lake Erie, Ohio...
TACCTGGTGGAACACCGCCTGAGTTCGTTTGACTATGCCGACGCCGCCACCAAGGCCACGATCGAGACGTTGAAGGTGACCTTTCCCGATGGCTTCAAGATGAACTCTTGGACCTCGCTCATCAAAGGACAGGTGCAGATCGGTGGCTATGGCCGCATCGACGGGAGTTCATTCAACCAATGGACCGCCGACACGACACCGGCTGGCCCGCCGACGCAGGGGCCGACCGTCGATGGCCCCAGTTATTTGCTGGTCGATGTGTTGAAAACGTTGGAGTTCACTGTCGGTTCCGGCCTGCTGGATATTTCGTCGGCCTACAAGTCGACGACCGCCACGAATCCTGCGATCGACATCTGGGGAGTCACGGTATCCCAGGGGGCGAAGCGTGGCCACGGTGCGATCAATCTGAACACTCCCTGGAACAACTTTCGTAACGCCGACTCCAACGCCAACAACAACGCCGTGAAACTGTTCGACGTGAAGGCTATCGCGAACTGGAAGGATGCGTCGGATGGACCGGAGGTGATGGGAGCGAACTCTCTGGTGCAGTACGTTTACATCCACACCGCAGATGACTCGATCAAGGCGGCCGTCAGCGGACTGACCGTGGAGCATGCGACGGTGCTGCAGGGAAATGTCGGGGGCGTCGTGGACTTCGGCTCATACGGCTACTCTCGGCCTCAGCCGGGCGCCAGTTTCCAAGACAATCCGTGGGTCGTCTCGGGGATATCGCTCTCCGAAGTTGCAGTGCATCGCGTGACGCAGATCAACGGCGGGTACGACGGCCTGAACGGTCTGTTCACCACGCGAAACGCCGCATTTGATTACTCCCGTTACGGCTACGGCGGCAACATCATCGACGTGAGTCTCAGCGGTTTTCGGGTGGCCGATTTAGGCGGCATCTACATCCAAGGGGACGGCCTCAAGGGCTCCAACTCGTTCTATAGTGCCTACGCCCTCGGCTTCCTGCCAAACGGGGCTTTCGGTTCGCCCGACCCATCTGTCCACGCGGAAACGTGGTTCAAGGACTGGACGTTTACGTTGGGGCGGTTTGAGTCTGACTACCTCGTTAACTGCGCGTTGGTTCAGGCCGACGGTTACGTGAACTCCTTGGACCGTGGTGCCAACCAGGATCCTGGAAACTTCTACAACAAGCCTCTGGCTGGGACGACGTTCGGCCAATTCTGGAACATCAGGCATGTGCCTGCGTAGGTTGGATGCATCACGACGAGCCGTGTGAGCGGCCGCGGAGGAGCCGACCCCGACGAGGAGACCACCGATGAGCCTGCGACCGACCGCCTGCACGTTGATCATGCTCGGCGTGGCCGGGCTCGCCCTGCCTTGCCCGGCCGCCGATCCCGCCGCCGAATGCCCCGTGATCGGGCCTGCCGCCCCTGCGACGCGAACCACCTCGGCCGGCGGCATGACCAACGGCGACTGGTGGCCGGACCAGGTCAACCTCGCGATCCTCCACCAGAACCCGCCGGCCGGGAACCCGCTGGGCGGCGACTTCGACTACGCCGCGGAGTTTGCGAAGCTCGACCTCGCGGCGGTGAAACACGACCTCCGCACGCTGATGACGACCTCGCAGGACTGGTGGCCCGCCGACTACGGCCACTACGGCCCGTTCTTCATCCGCATGGCCTGGCACTCGGCCGGCACCTACCGCGTGGCCGACGGCCGCGGCGGCGCCGGCTACGGCACGCAGCGGTTCGCGCCGCTCGACAGCTGGCCCGACAACGCCAACCTCGACAAGGCCCGCCGGCTCCTCTGGCCGATCAAGCAGAAGTACGGCCGGCGGATCTCCTGGGCCGACCTGATGATCCTCGCGGGCAACGTGGCGCTGGAGTCGATGGGCTTCGAGACCTTCGGCTTCGGCGGCGGCCGGGCCGACGTGTGGGAGCCGCAGAACGACATCGACTGGGGGCCGGAGACCGAGTGGCTCGGCGACAAGCGATACACGGGCGATCGCCGGCTCGACAATCCGCTCGCCGCGGTGCAGATGGGGCTGATCTATGTGAACCCGGAGGGTCCCAACGGCAAGCCCGACCCGCTCGCCGCGGCCCGCGACATCCGCGAGACCTTCGCGCGGATGGCGATGAACGACGAGGAGACGGTGGCCCTGATCGCCGGCGGCCACACGTTCGGCAAGTCGCACGGGGCAGGCCCCGCCGCCGACGTCGGCCCGGCACCGGAGGCCGCGCCGATCGAGGAGCAGGGCCTCGGCTGGAAGAATCGCTTCGGCACGGGGAAGGGCGCCGACACGATCACGAGCGGCTTGGAGGGCGCCTGGAGTTCCACCCCCACGAGCTGGTCGAACGACTACTTTGACAATCTGTTCGGCTACGAGTGGCAGCTGACGAAGAGCCCCGCCGGCGCCTGGCAGTGGATGCCCAAGGAGGCATCGGCCAAAGGCACCGTGCCCGACGCCCACGACGACTCGAAGTCGCACGCGCCGATGATGTTCACCACGGACCTGGCCCTGCGGATGGATCCCGCCTACGCCCCGATCGCCAAGCGTTTCCACGAACACCCCGAAGAGTTTCAGCGCGCCTTCACCAAGGCCTGGTACAAGCTCACGCACCGCGACATGGGGCCCGTGACTCGGCTCGTGGGCCCCGAGGTGCCGCCGGCCCAGCTGTGGCAGGATCCCATTCCGGCGGTCGACCATCCGCTCATTGATTCGGGTGACGTCACCGCCCTCAAGGCAAAAATCCTGGCCTCGGGTCCGTCGGTGGCCGACCTCGTGAAGACGGCCTGGGCCTCGGCCTCCACGTTTCGGGGCAGCGACAAGCGGGGCGGCGCCAATGGCGGCCGCATCCGCCTCGCGCCCCAGAAGGACTGGGCGGTCAACGAGCCGGCGAAGCTGGCGCGGGTGCTCGACGCGCTCGAGCGGGTGCAGCGGGAGTTCAACGCCGCCCAGACCGACGGCACCGAGGTGTCGCTCGCCGACCTGATCGTGCTCGGCGGCGCGGCGGTGATCGAGCAGGCGGCCCGGGACGCCGGCCACACCGTCTCGGTGCCCTTCGCGCCGGGCCGCACCGACGCCACGGCCGAGATGACCGACGCCGCTTCGTTCGCGGTGCTCGAGCCGCAGACCGACGGCTTTCGCAACCACGTCTCTCGCGAGATCGACCGGCCGGCCGAGGAGCTGCTCGTCGACCGGGCGCAGCTGCTCACGCTCTCGGCCCCGGAGATGACGGTGCTGGTGGGCGGCCTGCGGGCGCTCGGGGCCACCACAGGCTCGGGCCCCATGGCCGCGCTCGGTGTGCTCACCGACCATCCGGGCCGGCTCACCAACGACTTCTTCGTGAATCTCCTCGACATGGGCACCGAGTGGCGTCCGTCGCCCGCGTGCGATCAGTTCTTCGAGGGCCGCGATCGGAAGACGGGCGGCGTGCGGTGGACGGCCAGCCGGGCCGATCTCGTGTTTGGGTCGAACTCGCAGCTCCGGGCGATCGCCGAGGTCTACGCCAGCGACGACGCCGAGGGGAAGTTCATAGCCGACTTCATCGCCGCCTGGACGAAGGTGATGAACCTCGACCGGTTCGACCTGCCGGCGCAGGACCGCCTGGGCGGCCCGGTCGCCGTCAGCCGGTGACGAGCGTGGAGAGCCAGTAGAGGCCGCCCGAGAGCGCCATCGCCACCGGGAGCGTGAGAATCCAGGCCAGGGCGATCTCGCGGACCGTCTCCGGCTGGATGCCCGACTTGTTGGCCCACATCGTGCCTGCCACGCCGCTGGAGAGCACGTGGGTGGTGCTGACCGGCATCCCGAGCGAGTCGGCCATGGCGATCGTCGAGGCCGCGACCAACTCGGCCGCGCCGCCTTGAGCGTAGGTGAGGTGCGTCTTGCCGATCTTCTCGCCGACGGTGACCACGATCCGCTCCCAGCCGAACATCGTGCCGATGCCGAGGCACAGGGCCACGCCCATCACCACCCACTCCGGCACGTATTCCACCGGCTTGGCGAGATCGCCGGCGAGACCCTTGAGAACCTTGCGGCGATCATCGGAGAGCGTGTCGCCGAACTCGTGCAGCAGGGTGCGGACCGCGGCGCCGAGTTCGACGAGCTGGGTGCGGAGCGCCCAGCGGTCGTCAGCCGACATTCCGGCAAAGCTCTCCCGGCCGGCGAGGCTCTCCCGCACCTCTCGCGCGAGTGGCAGCGGGTCGAGCGTCGCGAGCACGATGTCGCCGCTGGGAAACGGGTCGAGGACGTCGTCGACCAGGTCAGACTCGTTGACGGCCGCGGCAGCCACGCCTTCGGGCCGGGCGATCCTCTCGACGCGGGCGGTGGCGATGTGCCGCTCTTTGAGGGCCGCCATCATCGTCGCCAGTTGCGGATCGGCGAGCTGCTCCTCGAGTTTCCGAGCCGCGGCCGCCGTCGCGGCGATCCCCTGCGGCGACGTGCCCATGTTGAGCGCATAAGACGCGGGCACGATGCCGATCAGCACGAGCATGACCAGCCCCATCCCCTTTTGGCCGTCGTTGGAGCCATGGGCGAAACTCACGCCAGTGCAGGTTCCCACGAGCAGCGCTCGGATCCACCACGGCGGCGGCCGGTCGCCGTGCGGAGGTTCGTAGAGCTCCCTCGTGGGGATCAGCCGCTTGGCGACGAGCAGCAGGGCCGCCGCCAGGCCGAAGCCGATGAGAGGGGAGATCAGCAGCGCCAGCCCCACCTCCGAGGCCTTGTGCCAGTTGATGCCCTTGAACACCGAGCCCTGTTCGATCCAGGCGTTCATCATGCCCACGCCCATGATCGAACCGATCAGTGAGTGGGAGCTCGAGGCGGGCAGGCCGCGGTACCAGGTGGCGAAGTTCCAGATGATCGCGGCCCCAAGGAGCGAGAGCACCATCGCCAGCCCGCGGCCGGTCTTGATGTTGACAAGCAGGTCGACGGGCAGCAGGTGGACGATGCTGAAGGCGACGCCGATCCCGCCCGCGTGGACGCCGATGAAGTTCCAGAGTCCCGACCAGACCACGGCCTGAGTGGGCTTGAGGCTCTTGGTATAGATGACCGTGGCCACCGCGTTGGCCGTGTCGTGGAAGCCGTTGATGCACTCGAAGCCGAAGGCAATCGCGAGCGCCACGAGCAGCAGCAGCGTCTGGCCGGCCGAGAGCGTGGCGAAAGACTCGAGGAACTCCACGGACCATAGCTCCAGGGTGCGGTCCGCGGGGCTCGGGTCCTCACGGCTGACGCCACCCTACGGGCGAGTGGAGGTGCGAACAACCGTTTCCGCCGTTTTGAACGCAATTCTCACAATTCGACTGAACAATCCGATGGCGAGAAGCGTAGATTCAACCCGGAGGAGGACTGCGCATGGCACGTGGAGACCGCCTGGAAGTCGAGCACCGGGTCGTCGGCTCGACCGTCACCTACCTGCATCACGGCGTCGATCTCGGCGACGGCACGGTCGTGCACGCTCGGCCGCACGACTTCCGTAACCCTTTCGGCGGGGGCCGCGTGGTGCGGACGAGCCTGGCGGAGTTCGCCGAGGGCCGCGCCGTTCGCCTGCGGAACGAGCCGTCGGCTGTGTTTTCTCCCGACGAGATAGCCGATCGCGCGCTGACCCACGTGGGCCGCGACGGCTACGACCTTGTCATCGACAACTGCGAGCATTTTGCGACCTGGTGCGCGACGGGCAGTCGCACGAGCCGGCAAGTCGACATCGTGATGGGGCGGGTTGCCGCCGGCGTGTCGCGGGCCGCGGCGGCGATCTCGGCACGGGCGGCGGTCGGCACCGCCGAGCGGGTTGCCGTCCGCACGGCGCTGGGCGCGACCGTCCGCGTCGGCCTCAAGACGATGCTCCCCGCCGCGATCGTCGGCGAGGCCGCGGCTCTCGCCGCGGAGTGGACCGCGCATCAGCGCGGGGCCAGCGAGCAGGAGAGCCGCAAGGCGGGCGAGGCGGCCGGGCTGGCGGCCACGAGCCTCGCCTTCGCCGCCGGCGGTGCGGCGGCGGGGCCGGCTGGTGTGTTGGCTGGCGCGGTGGCCGGCGCCACCATGTGGCTCGCCGGTTCCGCCACGGCTGCCGCGGCCACCGGCGCGGCGCTGCACATGACCAAGCGGCTTGCGCGTGGCTAGGTCGTCAGTGTCGGGTGCTTCCGGCGCGCCGCCACGCGCTGACGTCGCGTTGCTCACCGAACGCCGCTACGCCGCCGATTCGGCGGCCACCGACGACTGGTATCTCGGCAATATCCTGCACGATGACGGCCTGCTCATCGGGGCTCTCGCGCGGCGGGGCCTGTCGGCGGTCCGCGTCGACTGGGCCCGCGACGACATCGATTGGTCGGCGTTTCACGTGGCGGTGTTTCGCACCACCTGGGACTACTTCGACCGCTTCGCCGAGTTCGGCGCGTGGCTTGCCCGCGTGGAGCGGCTGACGCAGCTGTGCAACTCGGCCGCGCTCGTCCGCTGGAACCTCGACAAGCACTACCTTCGCGATCTCGCCGACCGGGGCGTGCCGGTCGTGCCGTCGCGGTTTCTGGAGCGCGGCCAGCCGGCGTCGCTCGCCGACCTGCTCAGCGAGACGGGCTGGTCGGACGCGGTCATCAAGCCGTGCGTGTCGGGCGGAGCGCGTCACACCTACCGCCTGAGCCGCTCGACCGCCGCCACGGTGCAGCCGCTCCTCGATCCGCTGCTCGCCGGCGAGTCGTTCCTGCTCCAGCCGTTCGTGGCCGACGTCGTGACCACCGGCGAGGACACGCTCGTCGCGATTGCCGGCCGCGTGACCCATGGCCTGCGGAAGCGGGCCAAGCCAAATGACTTCCGGGTCCAGGACGATCACGGCGGTACCGTTCACCCCCTGGAGCCGTCTGTCGAGCAGGTGGAGTTTGCCGAGCGGGCGCTGGCGGCCTGCGACGAGATGCCCTCCTACGGCCGTGTCGACCTCGTCCGCCTCGACGACGGCAGCCTGGCCGTGATGGAACTCGAACTCGTCGAGCCGGAACTCTGGCTGCGGTTCCATCCGCCCGCAGCTGACGCGATGGCCGTGGCCATCGCGTCCCGTATCCAGTCGCAGGCGTGATGCCTCACGGCGCCGCAGCGCCGGCTGCCGGTGACGCCTCCGATACCAGTTCGTCGGGGTCGAGGTCGGGAGGGGCGTGCAGCCAATCGGCCGACTCAAGGCCGAGTTTGTAGCCGTGGTTGTAGAGCGTGTTCATCCGTGGCCTGTCGAAATCGAGGCCGTCGAAATCGAGCGGGTAGTCGTCGGGAATGCAGCGGAGGTTGAACTCCACGCCGTATCGGTTCGCGAGCACGTACATCCGGTACAGGCTCGCGGCGGCAGTGATCTTGAAGAGCTTCCCGATCGTCGCCTCCGCGATCGCCAGCGTCATGGGCTTGACCGACGCATAGCCTGGGCGGTCGTCGGCGCGGCCGTTGCGGATCACGAACAGCCGGGCTTTGACGTCGCCGCGCGCCAGTCCGGCGCCCTCGAGCGCGTCTTCGACGTCGAGCATGAACCCACGCAGGAAGACCTGCGCCTCCGCGCCGCCATCGGAGTGCATCTCGTAGTAGGTCGTGCCATCGATGTCGACGTCGAAGTAGACCGGCGGAAAGACCACCGGCACCGAGGCGGAAGCGACGAGGACGTCGATGTAGCGGCGGCGGGCGTCGGGGCGGCCACTGGCGGCGATCGCCCCCATGTCCCAGATCGCGAACTCGTTGGCGTCCATGTTGGAGGTGCCGATGAACAGCCGATGCCCCGCGCGATGCTTCGCCGCCACGGCGGCGAACACGTCGTCGTCGATCGCACCCTCCAGCAGTCGTCGCAGGGGCGTGGAGTCGAGGGTGCCATCGGCGAACAGGGTCGTGACGGTGGACCGCCTGCGGAAGATGTTGTCGTTGGTGATCGTCGTGTAGAACCGCTTCAGCAGGTGGTCGTAGGCGGAGCCGAGGAATGCCGGGGTGGCCTGCAAGGCGCCGGTCGAGATGCCGGTGACCACTTTGAAGTCGGGGCGGTCGCCCCGCTCGGTCCAGCCGCAGAGCACGCCCGCGCCGAACGCGCCGTACGATCCGCCGCCGGAGAGGGCCAGGAAGTCGTAGTGCAACCTGCCGTCGCTGCCACGGTCGGCGATGTCTTCGCTCCGCAAAGCCTCGGTGATCGTGGTCTGCACGCCGGAGGGTGTGAGCGTGTCGATCGTCTCCAGGTCGACCGCTCCCCAGGGGGTGCCATAGTCCGCCGCGTCGGGTGGCGGCGTGGGCCGTCGGCTACCGGCACGATAGATCGCTGTCAGGCCGGCTGCCATGAGCAGCACGGGGATCATGGCCCCGAGGATCAGCAGAGCGGCCGTGTGTTTCCAACGCATGCCACGAGAATAGGGCGTTGGAGATGGAGTCGTAAAGCGGCGCGGTGCGATCGGGTGTTACTTGGTGTCGTCCGCTGCCGCGTCGCGTTCGGTGAGCCGTCGGCGGATCCGCTCGACGGTGCGGCGGGAATACTCCTCGTCCTTGCCAAGGTCGAGTGCGGCCGCAGCCGACCAGAGCGGGCGGGTGGCCTCACCGAGGTCGACGATCGCCACGAGGGCGGCCACGCGGACGTCCGGATCTGAGGAGTCGATCTCCGCGGCGAGCACGCCACGGGCGGTGCCGGCCGCTGTCGGGGTGCCGCACCGCAGGAGCCACGCGGCGGCCGCGATGCGGACCGCCGGATTGGCATCGGCCAACACCGGCTCGAGGGCGGCCGTTGCGTCATCGCCCGATCGCTGCGCCGCCCAGCCGGTTCCCGCCACCGCCCACCAGCGAACGGCTGCATCGGCACTGCCGAGTCCGGCGACGAAGAATGCGGCGTCGTGCCCTTCGGCCACGGCCCAGGCGGTGTCGAGGATCGTGTCGTAGCGGCTGCGGACGCGCGCCGCCGATTCCGCGTCGTGCGGATGAAAGATCGCCCATTCGCTGCCGGCCCTCCGCGCCTCGGCCCGGAGGATCGGCTCCGGGAGCACGCCGGTGTCGAACGTTTCCCGCATCCAGGAGCGGACCGCATCGCGGAGCCGGTCGAGATCGCCGCGCCGCTCGGGAGCGGCGGAGAGCTCGTGGAGTTCGTCGGGGTCCGCGATCACGTCGTAGAGTTCGTCGGCCGGCCGGGTCGTGCGGGAGAACCAGTGGGCTCCGGGTGGCAGCCTGCCCGCCTCTCGCGACGCGCGGAGTTCGCCGGTGATCGCCACGCCGGTGGCGTAGTCGGGCAGGTCGTCGCCGTCGAGCCAGGGAAGGAAGTTGCGGACGTAGCGAAAGCGGGCGTCGCGGGCCGAGCGGCCGAAGCCTGGCGGCGCGTCCATCCGGTCGCGGGCCGCGATCACGATCTCGCGGCTCGTGGCGTCGGGGCCCAGAAAGGGCCGGCCTTCCATCCAGGCAGGACGCGCGACGTTGGCGAGGTCGAGCACCGTGGGGCCGAGGTCGAGCAGGCTCACGAGCGAGGATGTCGAGCCGGCCGGCTCAGCCCCGCCTGGCAGCCGGAAGCCGCCGAGGAACTTCACCGGCAGGCGGACGACGAGCGGCACGCGAAGGCCGTGCTCGGTCAGCGACCGCTTGCCGTGCGGGATCCCCTCGCCGTGGTCGCCCCAGAAGAACACGATCGTGTCGTCGGCGAGGCCGTCTGCCTCGAGTTCATCGAGGATCGTTCCGGCCGCGACGTCGAGGGCCGCAGCGAGTTCCAGCCGCTGGGCAAGGGCCCGGCGGATCACCGGTGTGTCGGGATAGTACGGCGGTACGATCACGTCGACCGGCTCGCGGCGAGCCTCTGCCGGCAGAGTTCGCCGCACCTGCTCCGGTTTGTCGCCGAACAGCCCGCTCTCGTGCGTGACGGCGAGGTTGAAGACGGCGAAGAACGGCTGGTCGGTCTGCAGCCGATTCCGCCAGTGGGCCTTGCCACTCGATTCGTGCCAGCCAGCGTCGAAGGAGCCGACGAAGTTGTAGTCGGTCTTCGCGTTGTTCGTGCAGTAATAGCCAGCCTCGCGGAGCCGCCGCGGAAACCCCACCACCTGCGGCGGTGGCGTGGCCCGGCACCGCATCGGCAGGCTGCCGAGCGTGGTTGGCATCATGCCGGTGATGATGGCGCTGCGTGACGGCGCGCAGACCGGCGCAGCCGAGAAGGCCGCGTCGAAGCGGAGGCTGTTCGCGGCGAACCGGTCGAGCCTGGGTGTGTGGGCCGCACCGCCGTAGCAGCCGATGGTGCCGGCCGAGAGATCTTCGGCGGAGATCCAGAGAATGTTGGGGGCAGCCGCCACCGCGACCGGCGTGACCAAAACGAGGGCGATCAGGGCACTGCCGACGACGCACTGAATGGGCATGCGAATCACCTGTAGTCGGTGAGCGATCCGGGATCCCACGAGACCCGCAGCGCGTTGAGGACGGCCACCACGTCGATCGCCTCCTGAAGCAGCGCACCAGCCGTGGGCGGTAAAAAACCCGCCGCGGCCAGACCCATGCCGGCCAGGCTCGCCACCATGCCGCCCACGGCGCTCTGCAGGGCGATCGACCGCATTCGCGAGGCGATGTGGAAGAGTTCGTCGACTCGTTCGAGCGAGCAGTCCATGATCACCGCGCCGGCCGCCTCGCTCGTGACGTCGCTCGCCGCGCCCATTGCCACCCCCACGGTCGCCGCTGCGAGGGCCGGTGCGTCGTTGATGCCGTCGCCCACGAACACGACCGGTGCCTGGCGGACCGCCTCCTCCACGATCTTCAGCTTGCCCTCGGGCTGGATGCCCGCGTGAACCTCGGTGATCCCCACCGTGTCGGCGAGCCATTTCACCTCGCTCTCGCGGTCCCCCGAGACGAGCATCACGCGGTCGAGCCGGTGGGCGGGGCCGAGGTGGCGGACAAACGATTGTCCGTCGGCGCGTGGAGCGTCGCGAAACCGGAGGAGCGCGGCC
>Ga0315901_10009993_pt1 | contig 10855 bp, 10 predicted proteins | sample LakEriMetagenome_10_FD_203761 | JGI IMG/M metagenome (GOLD analysis project Ga0315901, IMG submission 203761) | Freshwater fungal communities from buoy surface, Lake Erie, Ohio, United States - Buoy 2 MA116 | ecosystem: Environmental > Aquatic > Freshwater > Lake | place: USA: Lake Erie, Ohio...
TTCAGGTGGCCAATTAACGTGTGGCCAAAATGGTGCTGGCGGTGGAATGCATGGATTAATCGAAATCTTCGAAGGGCTAAGAAATGATAAGAATTCGAAGTATGGAATTGCTTGTGGATATGGGATGGTCACATATCGATACGGTTCTTGTTCAAATCTAGTTTTGATTGAAGCGAATCGATGAAGAATTCAATCTCGGAGTGCTCGAAATGTAAAAAGGTTTCAACTCCGCGTCGCTGGAGTTGTGTGAAATGTGGAATGGTTCCTCAACGTGATTGTTTAAATCTAGAGGGAACAGTTATTGCAACAAGCGATATTGTTAAATCTCCAAAAAGTGAGACAAAGCAACTGACTCAGGTTTCCTTATCCATCTCAGATAGCTCGGTCTATTTTCTTTCCAAATAAACTTTAACTTAGTTACTTCCGCACCAGATTCACCGCATAAGAAATCCCAAAGCCAAAGCCAACTGCGGCATATGCGTAGGTGAACCAAGTTAGTTCTGCTGGGATCATGAGAGTTAGAACTCCGAGTGCAGTGGCGCTGATACACATTACTTTTGCGACGTTGCCAACACGTGCATCACTGCTCTGGGATGCGTTGTTCCACATGTTTCCGGCGAGGGCAAAGACTGTTATGCCAATCATGCGCATTGACCAGATTAAGTCATCGCTGGTGTCGAGGGCGAGAAGTTCGAGAAATAGTTTGGGCAGTATTAAAAGGAATAGGGCGGATGCGCCAAAGACTATGGAACCTGCTTGCAGGGTTTTGCGGAGTGCTGGGTAGTTCATGGGGTGCTTAAACTTCTATCTTGAAGGAACCTAGTTTAAGTAGGTATCCGGATTGAAGGGTTTCAACGAAGAGCTTCGCAATTTCAGAATTTTCGCTCTCTTTTAGGTCAAGGAACTTAATAAAGTTAGGTAGGCCATCTGATGGTGGTTCCCAACCTATTTTGATTAGCCCCTTGCGGTTCTCAATTTGCAGTGGTGGTTGAACGCTTATGTTGGAAGCTGCTTCAACAGTTATGTATCCACCTGGTTCTGAGTAACCCTGGAAGTAGATACCGGTGTATTCATTTGAAATAATTTCTACGTTGAATTGCTTGCCCTTGCGGCTGGCTAGGTATTGGAAGATTGTGTTTTCAACTTCTTCCCATGAAACTTCACCGGTGGTGAAATTCGAGTCTGTTGAGACTTTTACTTCTGGGGTTTCTACGACTTCTTCAACTTCTTCTTCTGCAGCCTGTTCAGCTTTTTCCTCAGTCGCTTTTTTCCTAGCCTTCTTTTCAGCTCTCTTACTTGGTTCATCAGGAATCGAGCCCTCGCTCAAAATTCTATAGACCCTTCTGTGAACCCGATAAATTAGGAAAAGGATAAAGCCGGCATAAAAGACGACCCAACCAGAAGTTTCACCTTCTGGGGTTTCTGCACCAATTGCCATGAGCGAGAAAGGAGTAAGGAAGCAGGCACCGATTGCTGTTCTGAACAACTTTCGATCTGCAAGTTTCTTGGACCAATAGAAGGTTGGGATAAATAAAGTTGATCCGTAACCAACCAAAGAGAGTAGAGCTGAAACAATTACTTTGAAGAGTATTGGTTTCTCGATTGGAGGCAATTTCTTCTTTCGGCGCCATAGCCAGTAGAAGAAAAGGCCCCAACCACCAGTAAAAAAGGCCAGAAAAAATAAACCTTTGTTCTCCTGCCAAAATTCTTTTAATCCAAGATCATCGACTCGCTTGCGCGGAATAGATGGCGCTTGATAGACCTTCTTTACTTCTTTAATTGCTTTTGAAGGTGCAGTTTTTTTCTCAGGCATAGATTTCGTCAAAGACTCGAGTAGCGCAAGTGCCTTGGCCGAAGTGAGGCGGTCACTTGGGTTTTTCTGATGCATGGCCTTAAGTAATTTTTGTTGCTTTTCGTTCAGGCCACGATAGTTTGGAGCATCTTTAAATATAGAACCTAGGTATTGACCTGAAGTATCTGCTTTCCAAGGAATTTTTCCGGTGGCGGCGAAAGTTAGAACTGTTGCAGCGACGAAAACATCGTTTTTGGGATGGGCAGCTTCGGTGTAGTGCTCGGGTGAGGTGTATCCGGGAAAACCGTAGGCATGAGTAGCTGAACTATCAGAACCTTCTAATCTGGCAATTCCAAAGTCGATTAACCGAGCGCCACCGAAAACAAGCATTACATTCTTTGGGTTTAGGTCTCGGTGAACTCTGCCTTTTGCATCGTGGATATACACAAGTCCAGATAGCAGGTCGTGAGCTAATTCCCACCATTTATGTTCTTCGATTGGCCCATTATCTTCAATTTCGTCCCAAACTGTGATGCCGGCAAAATACTGCATCGCAATCCAAGGTGGGTTGTAATCTAAATCTGCATCGTAGAACTTACTTATATATTTGCTATTAAACTTTTCTAGAGTCTCTTTCTCATTTTTAAATCGCTTAAATTCTGCTTGAAGTTTCTTCGGATCTTTCTCTTTCTCCCTTGGAAGCAGAAATTTCAATACTGCAACTTGGTTGTTCTGAAGATTGCGTGCCTTAAAAGCAACACCCATTCCGCCACGAGCTATTTGGTGGATGGCTTGCCAGTCACCGACGATTTTGTCGTCATCAGGCTTTTTGGCTGCCATCGATTCTCCAATTCAAGGTGCAGGTTGCTCGGCCAAGCCTAGAGGGAAGTGCGGATGAGCAATAGTATTCAGCAGTGTATTGACCGGGACTTTTAGGGTGAATTTGAGAGGAATTTTCAGTGGGCGACAAAGAAATAGTGGCGAACAAAGTCGAGCGCTACCTCAAGGAAATTTTCCCTGCTGCACAGAAGAAAGCAGAGGGACAATTTTCTGTCGCTTTTGAATCAACTCGAATTTGGATCTACATTGAAGATGGTCAGGTTCCAAAGTTAGAGAAAACGAAAGCTTGGCATTTGAAACATGATATTCCAAAAACCCTTGTAAAAGTCTGGGCAACAATTTTGGTTGGGGCGCCAAGGTCTCCTGGCCTTTTCAAGTGGGTTGCAACCGAAGGACAAAATTGGATGCTTGGGGGCACACGCGTGGTTCTTGGCGATGATGGCGAATGCACTTTGCTATTTGTTTACACCATGTCTGGAGAAACGCTCGATCCTGGTGAATTCAAAAATGGCGTGATGTCTGTTGCGACTACCGCAAATTATTTAGATGACATTGCACAAGAAAAGTTTGGCGGCAAAAGGTTTATTGACCTTAAAGCGGAGGATCTGAAATGAGTTATGTTGAATATGTTCGCGACCGGTCAATAACGGAGGCGAAACGCCTAGATTCTGGAAAGTTGCTCAAAAGCCATGTGCTTACGATTATTGCAGCGAAATTTTTCAAAGATTATGAAACGGCAGATGCTTCAAGGAAAATATCTCAAAAGTTTGTAGGAAACCCACCGTTCAATGGCGCCGTCGAAGTTGATCCAACAGTCAGTGCAGTGATTAATTCATGTGTTGGAAAAGATGAAATTGTAGAGACCTATATAAAGTTGAAAGATGAAGTCTTTAAGGGCGCTTTAGTCGAATCTTCAGGCACGCTTGAAGATGAAGAAGAGCCAGTGACCTTCGAAGAAGCCTTTGCTGAACTTGATTCTTTAGTTGGGCTTGGAAGCGTTAAAGAGCGGCTGAAAAAAGTATTTGCAATCCATCAGACAAATCAGAAACGTATCGAAAAAGGTTTAGATCCGGTAGAAGTAACGCACCACTTGGTGTTTACGGGATCGCCGGGAACTGGAAAAACCACGGTCGCACGAATTGTTGCGAAGTTGTATAAATCTATTGGTGTGCTTCCAAAGGGGCATCTAGTAGAGACTGGAAGACAAGATCTTGTAGGCCCATATATTGGTCAGACAGCGATTCAGGTAAAGAAGAAAGTGGATGAAGCGATGGGCGGCGTTCTCTTTATTGATGAGGCTTACACCTTGACTCAATACAAAGCTACCGCGGCAAATGATTTTGGCGCTGAAGCCATCGCGACTCTTCTGAAAGAGATGGAAGATCATCGTGGAGAATTTGCTGTTATCGCTGCTGGTTACACAAAAGAGATGGGAGAGTTCGTTCTTTCAAACCCTGGATTGAAATCTCGATTCTCAACCGTGATTGAATTTCCCGATTATTCAGCTTCGGAACTTTTAACAGTGTTTAAAGATCTGTGCATGAAGAACAACATTAGATTGCCTAAAGAGGTCGAGAAGCTTGTGTTTGATCACCTGGGTTCAACAAAGACCGATGGCGATGCCGGAAATGCGCGTTATGTGCGATCGCTCTTTGAGAACATGTTCGGAAACCTTGCGCTGCGTGCAACAGCTGGTGGTGGAAGTATCGGCACATCGTCAATCGAATCCTTCAAGCCAGAAGATTTCCCTGACGATGTAACAATTAAGAACGAGATATCTCAGCCCTTTGGCTTTGTTCCGATTCCTTAATTTCGATCTTGCGCCTTTTGTTCATCAATGGCGTTTCCTAAGGCCTGCACATACAGCAGATCTTTGCCTTCTGGATATTGGCCTGTGTGATGTGTTCTACGGAATTCGAAGAACAGCGCACCTTTAATTACCTCAATATCTGCTGGAAGTCTGCCTGAATTTAACCAGCCTTCTGCAACCGAACTTGCAACTGAAGCTAGTTGATCGCCAAACACGTTGTAGCCGTTAAAGGAAGCAACTTTGCGATAAATCTTTATAACCTCTTCGGTTGGATTCTCAATAGGCTCTGCGAAAGATTCAACTTTCTTTATTTTTTTTGGCGGGAGAGGAGATTTTTTCTCATACCACTGTGACATTCGAGTGCCATCTGGATTTATGGCATCTCCGGTTTTCATGTTTACAAGGCCGATAACCTTTTCATCGATAGTTAAGGCATATATCCAAGCTGACCAATCGGTTTCTTCACGTGGGGGATCTTGAGTGGTCCACAATCCTGGGATCAATACTTGGGATAGTAAGTTTTTGGATGGACCAACAAAATAAGTGTCATCAATCCAGCAGCAAATCGCTCTCCCTTTTTTCTTTGACTGATGCCGAATCCAACGGGCCATTCGATTGCAGGTAAGGATTATGTCCGCTTTTTCTTCTATCACATCGCGCATATCTACATCTAGTTCCGTGAAGGCATCCATAATTGTTGAACGGGAACCATTTTTAGTGGCGTTCTCCCAGATGTCATGCACAGAGCCAGTATTTGTTGCGGCAGATGTGCCATTGCGATTTAGCATTAAGAAAACTTGGCTATCTTTTGTAATTAGTGACAAACAATCATATTGACCGCCACCTGGATGTAGATCTGCGAGATGCAAATCTAAATCTATGAATTCCAGCGCTCGGGACATGAGCTTCCAAGAGAGATACTCAATCTCATTGGGACTCAGTTCATTTTCGGCCATGTGGCAATTATGGCAGTGTGGGATGACATCCAAAAGGTCGTGTCAGTGCCCCCTGTTATATTTCCTCTTAATGCAAAAAGGGGGAAGCCATGTGGATTTTTACAACAGATGGATTTATCAGCGCTATCTATAAGCACGATGCTGTCCAGGTTCGCGCTCGCGATCGGAAGTCATCTGAGGATTCAGAGGCGAGAGTTCGATGAAATACGAAAAATTTGATGATGTTGCTGCGAAGAAGATTAAGTTCTATGTCTACGCCCTGGTGGATCCGCGCACAAATAAAGTCTTTTATGTTGGCAAAGGCAAAAAGAATCGTTGGTATGACCACATAGATTCAGCGAACAAGCCAAAATCTAAAGAGGATATTTCACTTAAGCTTTCAACGATTGCCGAGATTCATAAATCAGGTAACAAGGTTGGGGTTCACCTAATTCGCCATGGAATTGCAAGTGAAACCGTGGCATACGAAATAGAAGCTGCTGTTATTCACGCCTACAGGCTGATGGGCAAAATAGATGTCGATCTTACGAATATTGCAGAAGTGCACAATCCAGAACATGGCTTGATGGGTGTCGGACTTGCTCAGTCAATTTACAACGCGAAGCCAGCACCGAAAATTACTGAACCAGTTGTAATTCTCAAGATTTCACGACGTTGGTATCCAGATATGCCTGCTGATGAATTGATGGAAACGACAATTGGTTGGTGGCCTTACAGAAAGGTTCAAGAGAACGCTAAATATGCATTCGCGGTTTCTAATGGTGTGATTCGAGAGGTCTACAGAATCAACTCTTGGCGCGAACGTCGCGAAGGCGATCGTGACTACAAACGAAATGATCGCTCTAAACCTCGTTGGGGATTTCCTGATGGCTGCGCTGTTGCTCCGGAGATGTCACATTATGTGAATATGAGTGTGAAACATCTTTTCAAGACTGGCGATCAGACGGTGAACAAATTCATCAATTGCTGAGTAAGGAAAGATAAAAGAAATTAGTTCAGCAATCTAGATTGCGACTTCGGAAGGTGGCTTTACTCCGCTTACTGCCACAATGCCGAGGCGTTTTCCGACCAAAGTTAGATTATAGGCAAGCTCATACTTGTCGCCCATGGAATCTACGGTGAGCAGTTGATAGAAGGCATTTTTAGAATTTCTGCAGGCGCCAAAAGTAAGGCTGCCATTTTCAGTTAAGAACAGATATCCACTTTCAATAATCTCTTTGAATTGATCTACTGTGATGGAACCCTGAAACGATTTTGCAGAGTAACTGTAAGCGCGCTCCCAATCCGAATTTGCAAGTGCGGTGATTTGCTTAGTTATGTGCTTTTTGACTATCGATTTTTGGTTCTGATTACAACGAACTTCTTTTGCTTGGGCAGGCGTTAATGAAGATTGTGTGGATAGTGCGATCAAAATGATCAACACTGTGGTTTTTAATCGCGCTGACCGAATGCGTTGATATTTCAAAGCAGCCTCATATCTAGACCCAGGGCACTCATTTGAGCGCCTGCCATTGCTTTAACTTGGATTAAGCGTAAAGGCAGAGGCGATGGAATGCACCTATTCCATTCCCCTCGCTGAGCACAAAACTCAGAACAGTTTCTAACTCTTTGGTCTCGCCCCAGAGTAAAAAGCCACCAAAACCTAGACCGGACCATATTCCCAAGAGCAAAAAAGCGTCTTATGCTTTTGGCATGAAAAATCAATCTTCATTGAATTTAGAAGTGCTGAGACGGTAGTCGCCGTGAAAAGATTACGTTTGGTCGCTGGGTTCACTGCATTAATTCTCACCTCTTCTTCGCAAATTGCGTTAGCTAGTTTGCAAGGAACTCCCGATTTCACCAATGACCGAGTAGTCCCATTAATGGCTAGCCCCAATGATTTAAATGCAAATGGATCTGGTTTTCTTTATTCGTCGAGAATTGTCCTGACTTCTGCACATACTGCCTTCTCTTTTAATAACAATGGTGAGCGCCAAGAGTTCCGTCCAGATCTTGCCGTGGGGATGCCGAACACAGATATTAAGAAAATTAGTCAAGGAGTTCGAGTCATCAAACGATTTTCCGCACCTGGATATCTAGCAAATGACAATCCGGATCTAAGTGACTTTTCAATTCTAATTTTAGAAAAAGATTTGATACCAGTTAAACCTGCGCAACTTCTTACTCCTGAAATTTACAAAGAACTCTTAGAAAAACGTTCAGAAGTGAAACTTCATGGGTATGGAAACACGGAAGATCTCTGTTTGCCAGGAGATGCTCTGCCTTGTCGAAGTAACAAGTTCAAAGCATCGGATGTGCCAAGGACCATTACTGCAACCTTGCGCCCAAGTAGTGATTTTCCAGATTTAGTTGGTTATTCCGTGCCGAAACGATTGTCAGATCAACTTCTTTTCTTCACACCCGGAAAGACCAGTATGTGTGGTGGTGATTCTGGCGGATCACTAACGTCCACATACAATGGAGAAATTCTTTATCTAGCCAATATTGGGACAGCTGATCGAATTTATGCATGTGGGCAGTCACCAAATTTTGATGGACGTGGTGGAATTAATTACTCCCAGCCAATCTATAAATATTTAGATTTAATCAAAGCGGCTGAAGCATTTGTTGCAGAGCAAATTAGCAATGAGAAATCTAAGGTGGCGGCAAAGAAAGCCACAATTACTTGCGTCAAAGGGAAAGCGAAAAAGAAGGTAACTGGAATGAACCCGGTCTGTCCAAGCGGATTTAAAATGAAGTAAGAGCTAAATCCGTGTTTGCAGTGCTAGCGGATACGTAGCGAGTTTGTAACAACCAGAAGTGAGCTTGCAGCCATTGCACCAGCTGCATACATGGGTGTTAAGGCACCGGCCATTGCAATTGGGATACCGATGACGTTGTAGGCAAAGGCCCAACCAAGATTGATCTTTATGATTCGAAGTGTTTTTGTGGCCAGTGCAAGTGAGCTGATGACACCCATTAAATCCTTGCCCATCAAGGTGATATCAGCGCTGCCAATTGCAGAATCGGTTCCGGTTCCCATCGCGATACTTAAATTTGCAGATGCTAAGGCTGCGGCGTCATTTATGCCATCGCCGACCATAAGAACAGTTTTGGAATCTCTTTTAAAATCTTCGACAACGCGTAACTTCTGATCAGGCAGAGTGTTGGCAATGACATTGCTTGCAGGAATTCCTACCAGTGATGCGATATGCCCCGCACTCTCTTGATTGTCTCCGGTAACAAGCCACGGTGTGATTCCGCGAGCATTTAGTGCAGAAATGGTGGCTTTTGCATCAGCTTTGACTTCATCTGATGTTGTGAAGAGTGCAACTGCAACGCCATCCCAGACAAGCACTGAGACGCTCTCGCCGTGGCTGCGAGCTTTTGCAATACCGTCAGATATTTGCGAATCAAATGGTGCAGAGCTATTTGTAATGGCTTCTGGTGTGCTGATTTGAATAAGTGGTGAGAATTGACCGAAATCAACTTTACCTTCGACTCCGGATCCTGGGTTCTGCGCGAAATTGGAGAGTGGCAGAATTTTTGCACCGTGTGCGCTTGCATGAGATGCAATCGCTTTTGCAATTGGGTGATCATTAGCATTTTCTAGAGCCAGCGCTGCTGAAAGAATCATCTGCTCGGTTATGGCTGTAGCGACCTCTTTTTCAAGCTGTTGTTGGGCTGATATTGGAATAAGAACATCGCCAACTTTCATCACACCAGTTGTCAGTGTCCCGGTCTTATCGAAAATCGCAATGTTTACCGCACGCGCGAGTTCTAGGACATGCGGCTTGCGCAGAACGATGCCACGAGAAGCACCGCGTCCGGATGCAACAACGAGAGCAACTGGTGTTGCTAGGCCGAGTGCGCAGGGACAAGCGATTACAAGAACGGTAATTGCTACTGAAATTGAAGTTGAGAGTGATCGACCTTCGCCACCGTTAATTGCAGCGTCTAAGTAGTAATACCAGAGAAAGAATGTGGCGATTGAAACAAGTGTGACGATTGGGACAAAGACTGCAGATATCCGATCAGCAAGGCGCTGAATTGGGGCTTTGGCACTTTGTGCTTCAACAACCATTGCAGTTATTCGAGCAAGTTCGGTATCACTACCGATGCGAGTGGCTTTCACGATAATGCGACCATTGTTATTCATTGAAGCGCCGATAACGTGCGAACCTGGTGATACATCTATCGGAACTGATTCGCCAGTAAGCATTGAATTATCAACTGATGAATTACCTGAAATGACAATGCCATCAGTGGCGATTCGGGCACCTGGTTTTACGACAAATTCATCGCCCAGAATTAAGTGCTCGATAGGTATGAGAGCTTCGACGCCATCTCGCAGAACAGTTACCTCTTTAGCGTGAAGTGAGAGAAGAGATGTGAGAGCGCTGCTTGCACGGTGTTTAGCGCGAGATTCTAGAAAGCGACCGAGGATCACAAAGAGGAGGACTCCGGCAGCAACTTCGGTATAGGCATCGCCGTCGCCAGTTGCAGTTGCATAGATCGACCAAGTAAATGCCGCAATAGATCCAAGAGAAATCAAGGTATCCATTGTCGGATGAGTGATATTTCGAATTGCGGCACGATGAATTGGCCAGGCGACAAATAAAATTAGTGGAGTAGTTAAGGCAATTGCTAGCCAAGCCATCATCATTGAGGTTGCAATTGCAGGAACCCCAAAGGCAATTGCCCAGATAAGTGCGCGCTTTGATTTTTTATTGGCCAGTGCTGGTCCTTCACTGTCTGCCAACAAAGTTGCGCCATATCCTGCAGATTTAATCTTGGAGATGATTACATCTGTCGGGAGTTCTTCTGGTGCAAGGACATGAACAGTTTCGCTGGCGAAGTTGACCGAGGCGCGAACGCCGGTGAGTGAATTAAGAGATCTTTCAACCGATGCCACACATGAAGAGCAGGTCATGCCTGTTACAGAATAGGTAGTTGCAACCAAGGTGGTCTTAGCTAAATCAATCGCAATCTCGGGTTGACGATGGCGCATTAGGTCAATCGAAATATCTTCAGCCATTGTTACTTTCCTCGATAGCTGCGGATTGCATAGGGGAAGTCTATTTCTAATACTTGTGCGACATCCAGAGACTCTTGGATTGGTAGGACCCAATCATTGCCACCGCTGACGCGCGAGCTAAAGGATTCGATCATTATTTGGTAGGCATCAACTGGTGCAAAGACTTCGGTGTGTTCGCCGATGCGCAGCGCAGAACTTTCTTTCCAGGAAGTAAAGGCCTGGCCAGCGGTAAATTCAATTGAGTTCTGATCACCAACGATATTTAGGGATTGTTTCTCAGGTGCAATAAAGGAGGTCTGTGCAGAGAGTTTTACTAAGCCCTGACTTAGTTTTATTTCGGCTTGTAAGTCGGTGGACAAATCAACGCCATCGCTATTTAGTGTCTGATTAACGCTGGTAAAAGTTGGTGTGGTCCATGGATTAATCAGTGAACGCCAAAG
>Ga0315901_10010002_pt1 | contig 10847 bp, 5 predicted proteins | sample LakEriMetagenome_10_FD_203761 | JGI IMG/M metagenome (GOLD analysis project Ga0315901, IMG submission 203761) | Freshwater fungal communities from buoy surface, Lake Erie, Ohio, United States - Buoy 2 MA116 | ecosystem: Environmental > Aquatic > Freshwater > Lake | place: USA: Lake Erie, Ohio...
CTGAATCGTGGTCGGGCGAAATCCCTGCCGCTTGGAGCAAAGGGATCCGATGGCGCGGTATCGGGCCAGCCAACATGGGTGGACGCATTGTCGATCTCGCGGTCAATGAGTCGGACCCCAACACGTTTTGGGCCGCCACTGCGTCGGGTGGTTTGATCAAGACCACCAACGCGGGGGTCTCGTTTACCCACCAATTCGACCGCGAAGCTACCGTTTCGATCGGGGCCGTCGCTGTTTCGAGGAGCAATCCGGACATCCTGTGGGTGGGAACCGGTGAGAACAATCCTCGCAACTCGGTCAGCTATGGCGACGGGGTCTACAAGTCGGTGGACGGCGGCAAGACGTGGACGAACATGGGACTGAAAAAGACCTTCCAAATAGGCGAAATCGTGATTCACCCAACCAATCCCGACATCGTGTATGTCGGATCCTTGGGCCGTCTTTATGGCAGCAACGAAGAGCGGGGAGTCTACAAGACCACCGATGGCGGTAAGACCTGGGAACGGGCGTTCTACATCGATGAACGTACCGGCATCATCGAAATGCAAATGCATCCGACCGATCCTGAGACATTGATCGTCACGGCCTGGGAACGGCTGCGCGACGGTTTCGACAGCTGGCCCGGCAGCGAGATTCCGATCCCCGAAGGCTACGGCGGATACGATCCGATTCGCAAATGGGGACCCGGCAGCGGGTTGTACAAGACGACCGACGGTGGCAAAACCTGGCGAAAACTGACCAAAGGCCTGCCGACCAGCCAGATGGGACGGATCGGAATCGATTGGTATCGCAAGGACCCGAACACTCTCTTCGCCGTGATCGACTGCGAGAACATCGGCAAAGGACCGGCACCGCTGAATGTGCTCTGGGGCGCGGTCGGCGAAAACCGCGATGGAAAAGTCATCGTGACCCAGGTCTACCCGAAGAGCCCTGCGGCCAAAGGCGGGCTGCTCGTCGGCGACGTCATCGAAACAATGGGAGAGAAGTCCGTGACCGACTTCGATCAAATTCTCGACGAACTTCGAACCAAAAAAGCCAACGACAAACTCGATCTGAAAATTGCCCGAGGCGAAGAGAGACGTTCGATCGAATTCACGCTGGCCTCCCGGACCAGTTCTGGGCAACGGACCGGTGTTTGGTTCGGCGCATTTGGAGAAGATGAAGAAGCCGGGATCAAAGTGATCCAAACGGCGCCGGACAGTCCGGCGAGCAAAGCGGGCCTACAGGCCGACGACATCATCGTGGAGTTCGATGGTGCCAAAGCGGAGTCGTGGGAGTCCTTGACGGAAAAAGCGACCAGCAAGAACGCGGGAGACAAAATCAAAGTCAAAGTGATACGAAGCGGCGAAACCAAGGAAATCGAGGTCGTCATGGAAGAACGGCCGTCCAGTGGCGGTCGCGGGGGCGCTGCAGCGCAGCAATCACCCACCTACATCGGCATCGTCGGCCAAAACGCAACGGGGGGAGGAGCGTCGATCACGGAAGTCACCGAGAACGGACCCGCTTCGAAGGCGGGTGTTCTCAAAGGGGACATTGTCAAAGAGATCCAAGGAAAGCCCGTATCGGATTACCGCGAGGCGTTAGGGATGCTGCGGGACTTGAAGGCGGGAGAAAAGCTTCGACTGAAGATCTCGCGGGCGACCGAGATGAAGGAGATCGATGTCGTTGTTGAAAATCGTCCTCTGCCCCCGCGGCCTTACACCGCCTCGCTAGGAGGCCAAGCTCAGAACGTACAGGATCAACAGGGTGCGAAAGGCTACGAATATGGTGGCATCTACAAGTCGACCAATGGCGGCGAGAGTTGGACTCGCATCAATAGCCTCCACTCGCGTCCGATGTACTTCAGCGTGATCCGCGTCGATCCGAGCGACGACCAAAAACTTTACTTGCTCGGAGTCTCGCAATACAAGTCGAGCGATGGGGGACTGACGTTCGAGTCCACGCTGGGGCGAGGCGTTCATGCCGATGGACATGCCCTGTGGATCAACCCTCGCGACGGCAGGCACATGGTGATCGGTGTCGACGGAGGCGTTTACACGACTTACGATCGAGGCAATCGATGGGATCATCTCAACACACTGGCATTGGGCCAGTTCTATCACGTCGCAATCGCGCCCAAGTATCCGTATTACGTTTACGGAGGTCTACAAGACAATGGTACGTGGGGTGGCCCCGCATTGTCCCTCAGCGGCAGCGGACCGGTCAACGAGGATTGGCTCAGCGTCGGCGGCGGCGACGGTTTCATGTGCCGAGTCGATCCGAACGACCCCGACTTGGTCTACTGGACTAGCCAAGACGGCAATATGGGGCGTCGCCACATGAAGACCGGCGAACGAGCCTCGATCCGAGCCCAGGCAGCAGAAGGCGAGACGGCATACCGATTCAATTGGAATACGCCGTTCATTCTTTCGAGCGCCAACTCGCGGATCTTTTACGCCGCAGGCAACTTCGTGTTCCGATCGCTCGATCGCGGCAGCAATCTCGAAAAGATTTCACCGGAGATCACATTGACCAAACGGGGATCGGCGACGGCCCTATCGGAATCTCCACGCAATGCCAACGTGCTCTATGTCGGTACCGATGATGGGGCATTGTGGGTCACGCGCGACAGCGGCAAGGAATGGACAGAGATTGGAAAGAACCTCAACCTTCCTGCCCCTCGATGGGTTTCGACAATTGAGGCGTCACGGTTTGCCGACGGCCGCGTCTACGTCTGCTTGGACGGCCACCGTTCCAATGATGACGATCCGTATGTGTTCGTCTCCGAAGACTTTGGCAAGACTTGGAAAAACATTCGAGCCAATCTCCCCTGGGGTTCAACACGTTGCTTGCGGGAAAGTCCTTTCAATGAAAATGTATTGCTGATCGGAACCGAATTCGCGGTCTACGCAAGCGCTAACCGCGGCGAGTATTGGAACAAATTCAACTCCAACCTCCCCACGGTTGCGGTCTTTGACTTCGCGTTCCACCCCAACAACGGAGAAGTCGTCGCCGCAACACATGGCCGAAGCCTTTGGATCGCGGACATCACGCCGCTGCATCAACTCGCGGCCGCCCACGTAACCGATACACCGTTTCTGTACAAACCCACAACCGCGATTCGATGGCGCCGCGAAGCGACTCGAGGCACAACCAATCGCCGCTACGTGGGAGAAAATCCACCCGCAGGCGCGAGTTTGTTCTATTCCCTCCCCAAGAAGGCCGAACAAGTCTCGATCAAGATTCAAGACGTTAATGGAAATACCCTTCGCGAAATCCGCGGCAACGTCGATGCCGGCTTGCATCGCGCGGGCTGGGACTTGATCGCAACACCCCCGCAACCCAATCGCGGCGGACCTGGCGAGCGGGGTACCGGTGGGGAACGCGGCCCGGGAGAAGGCCGAGGTACCCGCGGTGGCGGCCGTGGCAGCGCCCCCGGTGGTGCGGCATCCGCCGGCGAGGGGGGGCAAGCAGCCCCAACCCCACCAAGCGAAAGCGGGGCCGGTTCATCTGAGTCGGGCGGCGAAGGTTCTTCCGGTAGCGAAGCCGCGGCGCGGCGTCCCCGTGGTGGCGGCGGTGGCGGCGGTAGCGGTGGCGGCGGTAGCGGTGGCGGCGGTAGCGGTGGTGGCGGTAGCGGTGGTGGACCTGGGGGAGGCGGTGGTCGCGCTCGGGCTGTGCCGTCGGGCAACTACCGTGTGATCCTGACCGTCGACGGCAAGGAGTATTCGCAGGAACTCCGTATCCTTTCCGACCCCAATCTATCCATCCAAACCGAATTGTCCGGTACCGGGGATGCATACGATGTTTGGACCGGGGACTCGGATTCCGTCGAGTCCGAGGAAGAAGAAGAACAAGAAGAAGGCATTCCATCGAAAATCGACTCGGATGGCTGAGTTAGCATCGGGAATGCGGCTCGACGAGTCTTGGTGCGACAGAGTCTAATGACGCAGGCGACGTGCCAATGTGGAATCCTTCCAAGCACCATGTTTCAAAAACCCTATGGCGATCCAAAGCGTTAGCGAACCCGAAGCCACTCAGGAAACTCCCCAGCACCACTACCTGCTGGATTGGAGCGAGTCGCAATTGTGCGAGTGGCTCGCCGAGCGCGGCTGGCCGAAGTTTCGCGCGCGTCAGATTTTGACCTGGGTTTACCAGAAGCGGGCGGACTCGTTTGAAGCGATGACCGATTTGCCGAAAGGGTTGCGAGCTCAATTGGCATCGACCTTCGAGATCTTTCGCTCGGTCACCGCTGCCCATCAAGAGTCGTCCGACGGTACGGAGAAGCTTTTGTTGCAACTGGCGGATGGCGGTCGCATCGAATGTGTTCTGTTGCGAGACGGCCCACGCCGTTCGATCTGCGTTTCGAGCCAAGTAGGCTGCGCGATGGGCTGTGTGTTCTGTGCCAGCGGACTCGACGGAGTAGAACGGAATCTGTCGCGTGGTGAGATCCTCGAACAGATGCTCAAGCTGCAGCGACTCCTGGAGCCCGACGACCGGCTCAGCCACATCGTGATGATGGGAATGGGAGAACCGCTTGCGAATCTTCCTCGCGTGCTCGAAGCCCTGAACGTTGCCCGGGACAGCCAGTACGGTTTAGGGATCAGCCCGCGACGAATCACCATCAGTACGGTGGGACTTCCGCCCGCGATCGACAAGCTCGCTGAGTCGGACGCGCCGTATCAATTGGCGATCAGCCTGCATGCACCCAACGACGAGCTGCGGAATCGGCTTGTGCCGGTCAACAAGACCATCGGTATCGAAGCGATCATGGAAGCCGCCGATCGCTATTTTGCTCGCACAGGCCGCCGATTGACATTCGAGTATGTGCTTCTTGGGGGATTCAACGATTCGATTTCTTGCGCTAAGGAACTGGTGCAATTGCTGCGCGGACGTACCGCGATGCTCAACGTGATCCCCTACAACCCTGTTCCCGGACTTCCGTACCAGACACCCTCCGCGGAAGCGATTCATGCGTTTCGCAAGACACTCCTCGATGGCGGGATCAACGTGATGTTTCGCCAGCGGAAAGGGGACGAAATCCAAGCCGCTTGTGGTCAACTGCGGCGACTGCGAGATCGCGAACCGCAGGTGGTCGGAATCACCCCTGTATCGAATTGAATCGGTTGCTAGTTTCGATGGAATCGCAATTGATTATCCGCGAGGTTTTTTTGTGAGCACTTGCTGCTCTGCCCAGGGCTTGAGTTTCTCGCGAAAGATCTTGGCGTTGTGCCGGATATCCGTCGGCAGTGCTCGCGGATAGATCAGAAAGCGATCGATGTCGACATCGGGCATCGCTTCGCGAATCATTGTGCGCCACTGGGACTCGCACTCCGCGAGGTGGTTCATGACATGATGGCGACGCGCGGGCCACGGTTCGACAACCAGGCACGGTTGCTGGTTCGGGGAGGAACCCAGGGGGACAAGCGCCGATCGAAAGATGTCTGGATGGGTGTTGAGGACGGCTTCGATCGGTTCCGTAAAAAGAACCTCGCGACGCGTCGTGACGCGATGCCCTTTGCGGCCGCAGTACCAGAATCGTCCCAGCGCATCCAGGTAACCGACATCCCCCATACGATGCCAGATCCTGGTCGCATTTTCTGAGGAACCGCGTTCTTCGACTTTATGGATCGCATTTTGGTCGGTGCGAGTGACATAGGCTCGCGTCACCGGCAACCCCGAAACCATCAATTCACCGATCTGGCCAATCGGAAGTTCGCGTACTTGGTCAAGAGTCGGGATCGGATCGTCGGTGATCGCGACGACTTTCCAATCGATGCCTGCAAATCGCCGACCGACGCACGTTCCGGCTCCTTTTTCGGTCTTGGCTCTCGTCTCTTCGAGCACTTCGCGCGACTCGATCGATGCGATCGGGAGCGCTTCGGTTGCTCCATAGGGGGTAAACATCATCCCTTCAGGGTGCATGGCAGCGCGGATTTGCTGGAGAACTCGTGCGGGGACGGGTGCTCCCGCCGATAGAACCAAGCGCAGCGATTCCATCCGGCGCCCCGTTGCATGGCAATCCTCACCCACGCGAGTCCACAATGCAGGGGAGCCGAACGATTGATCGATCTCCCATTGCTCGATCGCGTCGAGAAGGCGTTTGGGAATCACCGAGGCGGGGTGGGTCGGATCCATGTCAGGCAGGATAGTCGACGTCCCCATGACGGCGTTAAAAAGGCCAAAGAGAGGAAACCCGCTTAGGTCTTTGCACCCCGGTTCGATTCCGTAGTGGCTGGCGATCATATCGATCTGGGCATGGAACGTTTGGTGTGTGTAGAGGACTCCTTTGGGCGGTCCCGTGCTGCCGGTGGTAAAAATGATCGCTGCCGGATCGAGGATCTGAGTCTCGGGCGGGCGAAAATCCGAGGCTCCATGCCGCCGCTCCAAGTCGCTAAGCGCCGGAGCGGGAAGGATTCCGAAACGACGACCCACGGTGACATTGAGGCGCGCGGCGGGAAAGAGAGGTCGTTTGGCTTTGACGATCACCTGGGCCAGCGGGATCCCGACAAAGCCGTCCGGGCGCGCTTGCGACAGGCAACCCAAAAGATGCTTGCGCCCCATCCCCGGATCGATAAGAATGAGCGTTGCACCCGACTTCAGAAGCGCGAAGACCAGGGTGATGAAATCCTCGCCGAATCGAACCAGCAAAGCGATTCGCTTGCCAGGCCCGATCCCCATGCTCTGCAATCCTGCCGCGATGGCAGAGGAGCGGTGATCCAAATCCGACATGGAAATGGTCGTGTACGAGCGGCGGGAACCTTGCCGATGGGAACCGGTCGGGGTCGCAATCGCCAGTTGATCCGGGGAGCGGGACGCGTGGAGGCTGAGTCGCAGGCCGACGTTCGCATGGTTGGCAAGACAACCGGCGGCTTGGCTGTTCAAGTCTTTCGGTGTGATTGCGTTCATTGGATAGTAATCTCGATGCGCCAGGGGGCCTGTCGCGAGGCGTCCTTGGGAACTGCTATCAGGGCTTGGTCAAACTTTGGGGGACCGTACCCCCGTTTGGGATTGTTCGAGAAACCGTAGCGTTCCGTGGGAATTCCTATCAGGCTTTTGTCGAGTTGGCCGTTGTCGTTCTGATCATGATATGCGGAAATGGCCAGTCCAGCGGGAGAGAGTTCGCGACCGTTGTCCTGCCAAGTAAAACTCCACCGCACCGAGTTCCCCTCAATGGGCAGGACGTTGCGGGCGACGGCATGATTCGGATCTTGAAAACCGGAAGATTTCTCGTAAGCCGCGACACGGCATCGGCCTTCGTTGTTTTCGAAGCCCGTAATCTCAACCTCGACGAGCATCCCTGCGGGCGAGTCGGTGCTGTTCGTTTCGCGAGGGGAGTTGACGGGTAGCGGCGGTGGTTCGCAGCCCGCCAGCGGGCATAGCATCCCGAGAAGAATGGGGAGGTTTCGCAAAAGACATCGCGAAAAACGCATTTGGGGAATGCCCGAAGGAAATGGGTTGCCAACGCTGATCTTTGGGTTTTTCCACCAACAATCAGTACACGTCGCCGTTGTGAATTGTTACCATAGCGATTATCAAGGCGACTCCAATCACCCCACGAAATATTTGAGGATGCAGATGGGAAAACCAGAAGATAACCAAGATCCTTTGCTTGGTCTTCCGGGATTCGAAGAGACGACCGGGGCTCCATCCCCCGCGAATTCGCCGACGTCGACACCCGCCACTCTATCGACATCGCCTGCGGTGCCCGCTGCAAAGAAAGCCCGAACCGCGTCCACTTCCAAAACGGCTCGCAAACCAGTGGACTCGTCGCGAGCGACTCCGGCGAACGAAGCCCAACCTGTCGAACACCTGGACAAGCAAACATTCGAGAATCCCCGCAAAGGCAATTTCTGGACATTGCTTCCGAGCTGGGGGATTAGCACAGGCGTGCACGTCGCCGCACTTCTCGCGCTAGCTGCGTGGCACATCGAGCCGATTCAAAAGGAATTGCGATTGTTGCTGAATGTTGCGGAATCCGAATCGGACAGCACCGGTTTGGAAGAGTTTTCGATGGACGAATCGACTGCGGAATTGAGCAGTGAACCAGAGGACGAATCACCCAGCGAGACTCCCTCGGTCGAACCAAGCATGGTGCAGTCCGAGGTTACCTTAGACGTCAGCAGTCTTGTGGCATCGGCACCCGAGGTATCCATGCCGACCCTTTCTCAAGCGCTCGCTCCAACCTCCGGAATCTCCGCCCAGAGCAACGCTGCGATGCGTGCCGCGATGGGGGCTCGTTCCAACAAGGAAACCAAACGTGAGATGCTCAAAAAGTTCGGTGGAAGCGACGAAACCGAACGCGCGGTATCCCTAGCACTCAAATGGCTGGCCGCTCACCAGAATCCACAAACCGGTGCCTGGACCTTTACCCACGCCCAGGTTTGCGGGGGGCAGTGCGATCACCCAGGTCGCCGTATCGCGAGCTTGAACGCTGCGACCGGCATGGCCCTCATGTGCTTTCTCGGTGCCGGACAAACCCATTTGGAGGGAGAGTACAAAGAGACCGTCTTCAAGGGCTTGAGCTTCCTGATTCAAAGTATCCGTGTCGAGAAAGGGATTGGTGGGTGGTATCGAGGGGATGGACACTCGCAGGGATTGGACGACATGTACTCCCATGGCATCGCCGCAATCGCGATGTGCGAAGCCTTTGGCATGACGCGCGATCCCGTCCTTCTGGAACCCGCGCAACTCAGTATCAACTTCCTGACCTACGCGCAAAATCCGCTCACTGGCGGTTGGCATTATTCCCCATTCCCGCTGGGCAAATTACCCGGTGATACCTCGGTGGTGGGATGGCAAATGATGGCTCTCAAGAGCGCCGCAATGGCGGGCTTGAATTACGATCTCGAAACCGTGAGGCGATCCAACGTTTTCTTGGACTCGTTGATGGTACCCGGTGGGTTCGGATACCACTACAGCCTCGATTCGAAAATGAAGGACCCCGCAGGTTATCGTCCTGCGATGACCGCTTGCGGAGTCCTTTGCCGCATGTACTCAGGCTGGAGCAAAGAAGAACCTTCGATCAAAGCTGCGGTCCAGAAATTTGCAACCGACGGTCCCTCGCCAGCTGACAGCTACTACAACTACTACGCGACCCAGGTCATGAAACAGCATGGTGGCCAAGAGTGGGTGAGTTGGAACAATCGCATGCGCGATATGCTGCTCTCCAGCCAGATCCAGTCGGGGCACGCGACAGGAAGCTGGTATGTGGACGAGGGGATCGGTTCCGAACAAGGCGGACGATTGTATATCACGTGCATGAAGACCATGATGCTCGAAGTCTACTACCGCTACCTGCCGATCTACGGCGAAGAAGCAGCCGAAGACCCGTTTGAGCTGTAGGCAACTCACAACCGACTCTTGATTTCCTTGACCGCCTCCGCCGTTTGCGTTCCCTTGTAGAAATCATCCAGCGGATAACATCCTGACGGAAGACCGTTGCGAGGTGCAGTCGTGCAATCCGAGAAGGTGCGGCAAATCAGCTTGCGGGCCGACGGCTTGCCCTCTACCGCATCGCGAAGGACCTTCGGATACGAGAGCATCGTCCTGCCAAGACCAATGCAGTCGGTCCAACCATGTCGCACCGTATATTGCGCCACGTGTGGCAGGTACTCCTGAAGGTAGGAATAGCCAGACCCGACCACGACGAGATCCGGATTCCTCTCCTTGATCAGCCGCGTCGCCTGCAGGTGCCTCGCTACACCCAGCAACGGATCCTCATGCGGTTGGTATCCATCCGATGGCGGAAACGCCGCGGGCCGCACCAAGTGCGGTGAATAGTACGGACTCCCCGCAGACACATTGAGGAGGCTCACGCCCGCTTGCTTGAACAAATCGATGCACCGAAGTGGTTCCTCGAGATCCATCTCCGTCGGTTTTTGAGGATTGACGCCGAACCCCCAGCGGTAGGGCAGCAAATGCGCATGTTCGGCCGGACGCCCTTGGCCGAGCCGGCCATCGACTGCGGTGGCGGGGTTGGGTTCAAACGGGACGGTATCAAAAGCGCTGAGTCGAACTCCGATCCCAAGGCCGGGGCATGCAGCTCGAATCCCAGCGATGATCTCCAACGCGACGCGGGCCCGATTCTCGAGGGAACCTCCATATTCGTCCTCGCGTGTACGGGCGCTGAGAAATTCATGCAGTAGATAGCCATGACAGCACTTGACGTCGACGAAATCGGCTCCAATTTCCTGGGCTCGCCGAGCGGCAGCGATGTAATCGTCGATCAATTCCCGAACCTGTGTCGCAGACAGGAGCTGGTCGTCGGATGCGCCACCGAAACGCAAATCCAATAGCGGGTGGCGGTGGGCAATTCGGCCTTCCCAGCGATGATGATCTTGGGGCCGACAAAATCGCCCGGAATGGGTTAATTGAAACCCCACCACCAAATCGTCGTCGGATCCCGTTTGGTTTCGGTGTTCCTCGCGGAGCGAGTCGAGGAGTTGTCGAATTCCTTCCCGATTCCGATCGATCAAGATCAACTGGTTGGGATTGGCCCGTCCATCGGGACGGACCGCCATCGCCTCGCCACCCCAAATCAATTTTGCCCCCGACTCGCCAAACCGTCTCCAACGACGAAGCATCGGTTCGGTGATTCCGCCAGCGATTGTCCCGTCCCAGCCCTCCATCGGCTGCACCGCAATCCGATTGCCAATCGTACGACCCGCCCACGAAATGGGTTGCAGCAAACCGCAGCCAGGATGTACTTCTATCGCGTCATCGATCGGAATCTCTGCACCGACCGACTGGATATGGCTGCGGAACTGAGAAATGGTTTTGAGGGATGCGATTTTCGTCAAATGATACATGGTCGGTCTCATGTTGTCGTAATGGGAACTTGCGGGCGGAAACCGTAGCGAAAGGACCTA
>Ga0315901_10010003_pt1 | contig 10847 bp, 2 predicted proteins | sample LakEriMetagenome_10_FD_203761 | JGI IMG/M metagenome (GOLD analysis project Ga0315901, IMG submission 203761) | Freshwater fungal communities from buoy surface, Lake Erie, Ohio, United States - Buoy 2 MA116 | ecosystem: Environmental > Aquatic > Freshwater > Lake | place: USA: Lake Erie, Ohio...
GTACTTAAAGAAGTTTCAAATGAAAAGAGCCTGCAAAATTCTGAAGTTTGGGAAACTATAAATTCTTATAAACAACCGGATGGTTTAGGTTTCCTAATACCAAAAAACATGTTGTATGGAACACCAATTAAGTACAATAAACAGGATTGGATGGATTGGTATTCTGATTTTGGTAATGCAAGAAAACAATTTGATTTAATATTAAAAAATAAAGATAAAACATATAGAAGTTTATGTTGTGACGAACAAAGATTATTTTTAATTTCTGAATTTATAAAAGTAAGAGATCAATGGATTCCCGATAATATTTCTGAAAACAAATGGGGGTTTGATCAAGGAGTTATTGATGAAGCGGTAACTGTATTAAATTATTACAAAAATAGAAAAGACTGGAAGAAAGAAACTCATTATGACATTTTAGATGTTATAGAAAATTATAAAGATAATATAAAACAATCTTTAGACGGTACCGATTATTTTTTCATGGTTATGCAGAAATGGTTAGATAGTTCACAATCATATGAAGGATCAATAACTTTTTCAAAAAATGACTACCAATCTCACCTAAAATTAAGACCTAATTATAAAACAGTACAAATAGGATCGATATCTGTTGGTTTTTGGATGTGGGGTATAGGTAAAAGTGAATTTTGTGACACAAAAGGTCAGTGGTTATCTTATTATAAAGAAAAAGGTAATTTTGTAACACAACTTGATAATGGTTCAGTTTATTCTTTTAAAATCTTATATGATGAATTTTATAAATGGGCTAAATCTTATGGACAACTAGAAGGACAAAACACATCAGAACCTTTGTTTGACTATTTAGAAAAAATGAATAAAAATAGTACTATAGAATTTACCGCATGTCATGCATATAATGAAGATGGTGAATATGCGTTCCAGGGGTATTTTTCAAATTGGAATAGACCCGATGAATCAAATTTAAATGCTGGAAGGGCTTTTAAATGTAGCGGTATTAGATTTCCTAAAAATGGTGAAATTCTTGGACTAACAAACGTGTCTACCGTAACACAAGAAGGAGGATTAATTTCTAGTGAAAAAACAGAACAGTTAGGTTTAGTTGAAATTCCACTTATAGAATTAACCGCAGGAGATCTAGGTCAGTTCTATAAACAGTTTGTGGCGGACCCATCAAAAGAGATGAGTCAATTAGGTAGTACACTTTATAATTTTGCAATTTCATTTTCAGAATATAATAAAATTTTTAGTCCCTCAACCGCAGAAATAACAGATCCCAGAAACTATGAAAATCAACTAGAAATTCCAATAGAAACTCCACTACAAGTTTATTCTGGAGGATTATTTAATGAAGAGGACTTCATAGGACACGTTAAAATTACTGAAAATACTAGGGTTTTTAGAGTACCACAAGAAGGTCTTTCTCAGTTTATACCCACAGCAAAAAAATCTAAAAGTGGTAAATGGTATATTAAATTTACTTCAGGAAACCAAAAATTTCAAGTTTTTTTACCACCAAAAGAATGGTGGATGGATTATTACGATATGACTTATAAAATTGAAAACGTAATAACAAATTTTTGGAACACTAATGAGTACCCTATTTTTGCGTGGACCCTATGTCTACCAACAACTGCAGACATCTCATCCGCCATATCAACTTTTGGTGCCAATGGGTGGCAACTAAAAATGTCAAGTTCAGGTGGTATGTTTTTTTCTAACAAACCTGGACAAAAAAATTACAATGAAGAAGGTTATTTCCAACAACAAAATATGCAATTTACCTACAACTTTTTAGACTTGAAACATATGGACAGTAGAAGTAATTTTGGATCTACTATGGAGTCTGCGTGGGGGTTAGTTGGTCAAGTTGTGGTAGGTATTGTTATTGCTGTTTGGGTTGCCCCAGCAGCATCTGCCGCGTTTTTACTTTGGGCTGAAAGTACTGCGATTGCACAAACCGCAATAGGAACATTACTTTTAAATTTTTTATCAGGTAGTGGTGTTTTTGTTGCGTCTAGAATACAAATATTTTTAACAGTCTTATTTGAGTTAGAAATCTTGGGAATTCCTATGGCCACATATTATATGTCTAGAGGAGACGATATTGGAGTATGGTTGTCAATATTGTTATGTTTTTTACCATTTGCGTTAGAAACAAGGTCGTGGGCCGGCTTTACAAAAAGACTTTGGGAGGGTACTGCTCCAAAAACTTTATCACAAAAACTTTTAAATTTAGGAAAAGGAGCGTTAAGGGCTAACATGACTTCTAAAGATTTAATTAAAATTATAAAAAATTTAGATAATAGAGAGGCTATGATTTTTGGGGAAATGATGAGAAATATACCAAATATGGCAGAATCAGAATTGAAACAAATAATAGAATCGGGAGCCAGATCTATGGCCGATGTTGCCCTAGAAAATCCTGAGGCTCTTAAAAAAATAATTGGGACTACCGGACAAAAATTTTTACGTGGAGGAATTAATATAGCGGCAACAGGAGGAGTTATATTTTCATCAATTGCGTTAGTTCAGACTTTATCATCTTTTTGGGCAAAAAAGAGAACACTAACTGAAAAAGAACAAAAAAATTTAGAAGAGGCTATAAAATCTTCATTTAAGTTTTTTGAGGATCAGTTTGGTAAAAATGTAATAGAAAAAATCTCAGATGATTTAAAATTACAAAATAAGAATTTGAAATTAGATGTACCTGAAGTATGGATGGAAAAATTTCTTAAAGAGAATTATGACATGTTTGAAAAAATGCTTAAAGAAGGGGGATGGGACGAAATAAAACCAGCCGTCTTTAACAGATACAAGGAGGATGCTAAAAATAAATTTGCAAACCAAAATAAATTAGCAACCGCACTAACTAATGATTTATTAAACTTTGCAAAACAAATTGGTACGAACGTACAAGGACTTAAAAACATTACTTATCAGTATATTCCTGAATTAGTTGAAGAAACAGAAACAGATAGTTACAAATTTAATAAGGGTATAATATCTAAAAAAGGTAAGACTCAAACAAATTGGGTTGAAATAACCGACGAAACTCAAAAAATTGAAGTTTTTGAAAGATATTTTATGAAAAAAATTATAGAATTAAACAGAGCAGGAGAATTTGCAGATGAATTATTAGCAGTTAGAAAAGAAATACCTTGTTTGACGGATGACAAATTTATATTTATTGGAGGTAGTGATACCGATGAGTTCTATCTAACTTTTATACCAACAGGAGGTAGTTACAAAGGGGTTGAAATTTATATTATAGAAAATTTAGAAACCGATGATATAGAAAATGATTATAGAATGACTTATACTGATCCAAACGGGTGGGCAGATTTTTTACCCGATGAAATAATAAAAGAGTATGGTTGCTAATATACATAATATAAGATATTTATAGAATAAAAATTATGAAAGACTTTGAAAAATTAATTAAGGAGATCCAAAATTTGAGAAAAATGATGGATTTACCATTAAATGAATCAGATTTAAAAAGTAAAATTTTACTAAACGAAAGTGCTGAGGGAAGGGCGGTAAGAAATGTTTTAGAAGAAATTGCACCGTCACTTAAAAATCTTTCAGATACTCAGCTTGATTTAGCACTATCAAGAAATCCGGTTAATATTGAATTAAAAGGTGTTGTTTATCAAATACGTAGTTTGTCTGACGTAACTAGAATGACCGGCGCGTATAGAAGTATGGAATCGGCAAGATTCAAAAGTGATGCAGACGCACTAAGAGAATTAATTAAAAATAACGATCCACAAATAACTGCATTTAGAGAAAGTGTAGCAAATGGTACTAATTATATGAATATGAGGGTCACTAGAGAATCTGTTGCTCTAGCAAAAGGTGATTATGTTGCAGGTTCCGTTGATTCTAGAATTACATCAGATAATTTTACTCTTGATACTGTAGGTGTTGATGATGCTCTAGATAATTTTGAAACAAATTTTTTGGGAAAAAATACAAGTGGAAGAGAGACTACGGATGGAAGTTTTGACGATAGTTTTTATGATAGAACTTTAGATACTTTAAGTTCAGATCAACTAACAAATGTTGCAAAAGAAGTCGAAACCTATAAAAAAGATTTTAGTCGTAGAATTTCTGAAATGAGAAAAACTGTAACTGATGCGGAAAATAGCGGAACAATAACAAAAGAACAAGCAACCAATTTAAATGAAAAAATAACCGTATTACAAAAAAAAGGTGAAAATATTTTTGATGTCACTAAAAAATATTATGACGATGCCGCTTTAACAAGACAAAACGCCGAAGACGCTTCAAGAATAGGGGCAGCAAGAAACGAACCGTTATTTAGGTTAGATACTGAGTTAGATCCTACAACACCTGAAGGTCAGGCAGAAAGAGCACTATATCAAGAAATGAATAATAATATTTCTAGAGAAATGTTGGGAACTAGTTCTGGCTTTAGGCTTTGGATGGAAAAATATTTTGGTTCTAGTGGTAAGTTTTTAAAAATGCCTGTTGAAAATTTTATAACATGGTATGAGAGTTGGGCTCGAACAATAAATCGTTCTGATAGAAATCCTTTATACACAGCAATAAATGAAACTTTAGTTGGTGGTGAAACTCGTGGTACTAGGTATAGTTACGATGAAATAAAAGTAAGATTTGAATTGATAACAAATCAAATGTTGGATGTTATCAGAGAAAATTTAGAGTATGGTGGTAAACAGGGTGAAACAAAAATTAAAGATTCGTCACAATCGTCAGTTGAGAATGAACTTAGAGGTTTATTCAGAAAAATGCAAGATATTGCGGGTATGCAAAAATTCGCAGGTAACTTAGAAGATTTGCCACAAAATATTAGAAGATTACAAGACGACTTGGCAAATGGAAGAATTGATCAAGCAACTTATGAAACTAGATATCAAAACTTATTTAGAGATAATACAAGGATTGTTCAATTTCTTAGTGGAGGTCAATTTCAAAAATTAGAAGATCTAATCACTAATTTAAAAACTACCATTGATACTGCCGCTACTGAAAATAAAGAAGGGGCTAAAGAATTAAAAGAACTTTGGGAAAAAATTTCTTCTGAGTCAGTGGGGGACAAGTTTAATACTTTTGCGGAGTTTATTAAAAGTTTAGACGACTACATGAAAAAAAGAAGAACCCCCAATGCTTATTGGGACGTAATAACTAGTAAAGATGGTTGGAATGACTTGGTAATTTTTGTTAGCTACTTCAAAAATGTAGATATGGGTAAACCCGAAGAGGCTTACGAAGCATTAGAAAAAAGTTGGTTATTAGGTTCAGGAGCAAAATTTGGAAAGTATGATATTGGTAAATTTAACCCAGTTCAAATTCCTGTAAAAATATTAAACAACCTTATCCCACCTACTAAATTGGCGATGGGAAGAAGCGTTCAATTTTTTAATCAAATAATTACTGTACTTTATAAAGAATTTTTTATAGGCGCCCTTTCAAATCAATTTAAATATGGTAGAATGACATCTATTTCAGAAATGGATAGAATTTTACAAAAATACGGACCTGGTAAGTCAACAGTGATTCTTCTACTAAGAGAGGTAATTATAAAGTTAACATTTTCTGTTTTATCGGCATTAATGTATTACGCATTCAACATTTTTGATTCAATAATAGGTGGCATTATGGGTGACTTCGATAAAAGACCTATGCAGACGGCAGCCTATTGGGGGTTGGCGTATGTTGGTGAAACGGCCGAAAAAAATAAAGAAACAGGAATTTTTTATTTTGTTGATTCAGATGGGGCCATGTTAAATGCATCACAATTTAACGAATGGGTACAAAAAGATTTTACAACAAAAGTTGCATCATTTTTTCAAACACCATCCGAATTACGTAAACTTGTAGTTGGTGCGGGTATTCCTGGAGATATCGCCAATATTTTAACTTTTGGTTATGCAAATAAATGGAGAGGGTTAGATAACGATCCTGATTATTTTGTATTTAGAAGAGACAATGGATGGTTTAATAGTCAACTAGATGAAGTGATTGTTAATATGAGTCTATATGTTGCCGGGGCAATTAAGTCAAAGGTTAACGATTTACGTATTCTTTCTAGTGAATTTGATAAAAAAATTGATGAGGCTGAAGACAAAATTAAAAAATGGGAACAAGAAGGGGTACTATGGGGCGAAGAAACAGTGGCACAGGAGGCTAGACAAAATTCGGAAAACAGGTTAGACAATGAAATTGACAGATCAAACGGAGAGTTAGGGATTAAATATCAACTAGGACCAAAAGAATTTGAAACAAACAAAGATTTATTTGATAAATTTAAAGCAATAGTAAATGTTGAATTTGAACCTGACTTTAACAAAGAATTAACTGATGAAGGTATTTTAGATGAAGCAAAAAGACAAGCAGATGGAGTAAAAAAATGGAAAAAATGGTTTTATGGAGATTTAACTCAAGGTATACAAGGACATAAAGATTTTGTTGGTATTACTGATGCCAAATTAGAAAATGGTATAATAAAAAATGGTGTTTTCTATAGAATAGATACTGGTGAAAAATTAGGTTTTGGCATACAAGGATGGTATAGAATAGTTGACTCCGGTAGAGTGGTTACGGGCCCTAACGGTAGAACTGAAAAGGGTCATTTATATATACATAACCCTAAAGATGATAAATATTATCACTTTAGTTTATTATTTGATGTAATCTCTAAAGAAAAAATACTACAACTATATGAATTAAGACATGCGGTATATGAAACTAAAATGACATTAGAAAAATGGGGAAAATATATTAAATATGTTGAATTAGAAACTAAAAGATTAGAAGATAATATTAAAACAGTCGATACATATTTAACTGATGAATATAAAGAGAATTATCCAGAAACATATAATAACGCATATACAAGAAAGTATGGTGGAGAAATAAAAGACCCCATAACTGGTGAAATAAAAAGATATAAAGGTTACGTTAAAGAACTTGAGAAGTTGAAAACGGATTACGAAAAAAATAAATCATTGGTTGAAAAATCAATAGACGTGAAAGAAAATATAATAAAAAAAATAATAATGTCAGAAATGAAAAAATACAACAGATACAGGTTATTCGAAGAAGAAGAACAAAGATTCGGTGAAAATAAATTTGACCATTGGTATGATACATTTACTTTCCAAAAGTATGATGAAAAAACTAATGATTTTAAAGATATTGATACCGATACATTAAAACATGGTCTTATAAAAGATAGGTTTAATGATTTCATTAAAAACTATGACGGAGACGACGCGTTTGTTAGAGCGGTTGTTGATACTCATCCTGACGTTGTTAGAATTAAGTATTTGAAAGATCAGGCTAATATCCAAGAAACATATTATCCAACAGGGTTGGCATCTGTTTTAAGTTTAATTAGAGAATCTAAAGGTGAATATGACATATTTTCTGTTAGTAGATTAAAAGGAGGGAACTGGCATTTGGTAAAAGGCGACTTTACCCAAAAAGAGATGTCCAACATGGTACTAACAAAACAGGTACCACCCGAAAAACAACCAAAACAAAGAGAAAACGGCCTTGAGTCGTTAAAAAAAAAAGAAGCAACGGGAACGACCAAACTCGCAAGTGACGAAACGGAAGGACTAAAAGAACTACCTAAAAGGGTAAAAGAAAAACTTAAAGAAAAAATATCTAAAGGGTGGACAACAGAAACTCCACCCAAAGTTTTCCATGAATTTTATGAAGAAAGTGAATTAAATTCAGTTTTCAACGATAAAATAAAAATATATAAGTTAGAACCGACTCCTGAATTTTTTAATTCTCTTAAAGATAATTCATCACATGTTTTAATTAGAAAAGGTTTTTGTAGATCAATGACTTTTGCAAAAAGAGATGGTGATATTTCTAACGAACAAAGAAAAGTTGTAAATCATATATTAAATAAATGTGACGAAAAATTTGAAGGTAAACTTGGTTTGTCATATTTATCAAAAAGAAGTTAAATTTTATTGATGCGTAAAATAGTTATAACCGAATCTGAAAGAAGAAGTATTTTAGAAAAATACACAACATTAGGTAATCCTGAAGTAGATCCAACAACATTTGTTGTGGGTAATTACTATTGTACTTTATGGTATGATGAAGATAAAGACACAGGTACTTTTGAAATATTAAAAGTTTTAGAAATTGATGAAAAAAATGATAAAATAAAATATTTAGTTTTACAATTTACACCTTATAACGAAAAATTAATTGAAACATATACAGAACATTCTGAAAAACTTTCAGAATTAAAGAAATATAAATATTGGCAAGTTGATGAAAATGAATGGAATACTATTTTAGAATACCCATTGATTAATAACAATAAAAGAGTTGATGGATGTACCGCTTGTATTCCTAACGATCAACTAAAAATTGGTGAATATTATAAATCAGCAGATAACGGAGATAAGGAAATAATTTTAATCACAAAAATAGAAGGTGATAAAATATATTTTAATACTTTAATTTTTACTGAAAGATTTAGATGGGATCCTTTTGAATGGGATACAGATGCAGACTATAGTCCTATTTATGAACAATCAAGTAAAGAAGAATGGGATAATGCTTATAAGTTGCCTTGGATATCCGACTTAAAAAACACCAAAGAAGAAGAAAAAACAAAAGAAGAGGATCAAACAAAAGAAGAGGATCAAACAAAAGAAGATGTTGATCAAGATATTGTTGTAGTTGAAAAAAATGACGATAAATTAATGATTGGTTGGTCTTATGAAGTTACATCTTCTTTTACTGCTAGCACGTCAGATGAAGCAATAAAAAGTAGTATTAATGAATCAATAAGAAAGTTAAAAGTTTACTACAAAAAAAAATTAGGTCAGAACACTAAAATTAACTATAATATTGGTGAAAAAATTATTGAAAATGTTGAAGAGAAAACCGATGCGGAAGGAAAACCAATTTTTGTTGCAACTAGAACAACTAAATTTACCGTTACAGATGTGGTTGATAATGATGAAGTTGTTTGTGTTGGTGATTGTAAAAATGGAGAAGGAACTTTAACGTATCCAAATGGTAATCAATATTCAGGTACATTTACAAATGGTAAATTAAACGGAAGAGGAAAATTTGTAGATAAAACAAGAAGTTTAAAAATAGTAGGTAATTTTGTTGATGGTATTTTAAATGGTAATGGAGCGATAAAATTTGATGACGGTAAAACATATAAAGGTACCGTAAAATCAGATGAAAAATTTGAAATAATTAGTGTTGTAACACCGGAAGGTGAAACTATTAATGACGTAATACAACACCACAATAACACATTGTATAACCCAAATAATAATGTTTCAGAAACACCAAGTTTCAAGTTTTCAGGAAAAATTTATTTTACCGATAAATTACAAACAAGAAATCCAATCTCAAACGGAAAAATTACAGCAGTAAAAATAGATAAAAATAAACAAGGCACAGAAACCTACACTGCTTACAGTAACCAAGAAGGTAATTTTACAATTAATTTACCAAGGGCGTTTTATAACATAGTTGTTAGTTCTAACAATCAATTTTTTAAACCAACAGAATTAAAAAATTTAAAAGTTTATACTGACATTACTCAGAATTTTAATTTGGAGGAATCAAGAGCAGGTAGAAGACAAAAAAAACAAAAAAAGATTGCTGACGATTTTGTAGGAATTGGTGTACAAACCATTTTTAATAATCCTGTTAGGTTAGAAAATAGAATACATAAAAAATCAGACTCAAAATTAGAGTATTGTCAAAGATTTACAAATTATTATTATAAAGTGGTTTTGGAGAAGGGAGGAGAATTATCAACACTAAATAAAAATAATTTAATTAATGCCAAAAATTTTATAATTGGTTGTTATAAAGATTTTGTTTCGGATTACAATGAAGAGTTGGTAAGTAAAATAAAAAAGTTATCAAACTTAGGTGGAAATATTGAAGTTTTTGAATTGTAAAAATATTTATAGGTATAACAAATATTTTTTATTTGTGTTGGAAACTTAGAGTAGAATCTTAGTTTCATAAACCTTAAAGAAAGGGGGGTGTTCTAAAATCTAAGAAAGGTATTCCGAAAGGGATACCTTTTCTTTTATATGGGTATTTATAATATATGGAATTTAATATTAGACAAAGATCGACTTTACCATATTTAGAAGTAAATTTGATAAAATCAGGAAGATTAGATTATAACTACATTAAAACTGATTTATCAAACGCCTCTATTAATTTTTATATGAAAAATGTAGATACGGGATTCTACAAGGTTGCAAAAGGAAATGTTTTTTATTCTAGTGAAAGAAATTCATTATATTATCAATTTAACAAAAAAAACACATCAGAAATTGGTAGATTTGAAGGTGAGTTTAAAATAACCACAGATCAAGGAGACATAATATTACCTCTAAGGGAAAAAATTTTTATAAATGTTTTAAATTCTTTTTCTGATCCAGACTTTTGTTGTATACCAAATCTTAACTACCCTATTGTTACATTAACAAGTACTCCAAGTCCAACACCTACACCAACACCTTTACCAACAGGAACACCAGGACCTGAAGCGCCTAAATTCTACTATGGTAAACTTACAGGGTCAACAATAACTTCAGGAGACGTATTAACATTAAATGTTATAAGTACAAATAGTGCGGTTGGTAAATATGTTGAATTCTTGCCTGGTTTAGGATATGGTTATACGATTATACCAACCACATTTACGCAACCTGACAGATTCGTTAATAGTACGAATGGTTGTGACGGTATAATAATTCCAACAAATAATATTGGAACTGTTGTGGTTAACGACATAAACGGATTCCCTGTAACGTATAATGTTTATAGAACATTCTACAAATTTAACGGACAATCTT
>Ga0315901_10010004_pt1 | contig 10846 bp, 7 predicted proteins | sample LakEriMetagenome_10_FD_203761 | JGI IMG/M metagenome (GOLD analysis project Ga0315901, IMG submission 203761) | Freshwater fungal communities from buoy surface, Lake Erie, Ohio, United States - Buoy 2 MA116 | ecosystem: Environmental > Aquatic > Freshwater > Lake | place: USA: Lake Erie, Ohio...
CATCTTTGATATCACAGAGCCAAGAAATCCAGTCTTTCAAGAGTGGCTTCAAATGCTCCCAACAAAGGCAACTCCTGCAAAGGATGTGAAGCACTGGTCACCAGAGGGAATCGTCTTTGTTCCTGCAAATAAATCACCTTCTGGCAGAGCGCTGATTATCACAAGCTATGAATTATCAGGTTCACTCTCGATTCATCAGATCGAGCCACGTAACTAAACTCTCAAACATTTAAAAGACCGCCCCAAAACCACTGGGGCGGTCTTTTAAATTTATAGATATTAAATATCAGGAATGTGTGGGACTCCGGTCTCGATTAAGAGTTAACAATAGAGGCAAGTTTTTATTGAGATTTGACCTAGAGTTCTTGGAGATTTGGCAGGCGCTCTTTGATGAGCACCTGCCAATCCTTGCTTTAACTACTCCACTACCTCGGTAAGAGTTGAGAGCCTGCGCTCTGCCTCATCAGCTTCAGTATTACGCTCAGTTAAGCGATAGATACTGATTAACTCTTTTTCAATCTTGGTGATCTGAGGCCAATCACCTGATTTGGCAACTAGATCTTGAGCTGCAAGAAGCAGGTTTTCTGCATCTTGATACTTCTCAAGAACCTTATATCCCTTCGCCATAACAAAGCTTGATTTGCAGATCATCTCGTTATCTTTGCGAAGAGTTGCTATGTCATTTGCTTTTCGTCCCCAGAAGATGGCTTGTTCACCATCTTTAAGTTCTGCGTGGGCATCTGCAATGTTTAGATCACACCAGCTTATTTCAAAGACCATTTTCTGCTCTTTGAAGATTTCTCTAGCTTTAAGAGCGTAGGTGATTACCTCACTCCAGCTTCCTAGCTCGTGATAACAGTGGGCTACTGAGAAGAGGTCTCTGGCATAAAACTCTGAGATCCCATCAACTTCATTAATCTGAGCTGCCTCAACATAACCCTCTAGCGCTTTCTGCCAATTACCTTCTTCGCCATACCAACTTGCTTTAGTTCTTAAAGTATCTATAAGGAATGGATGATTGCTCTGACGTAGTAGATCAATCGCCCCATCTAAAGCCTTAGTGGCTTCATCAACTCTATTTAACTCTTTTAACGAATAACCAATTCCGGTTATCGCATTTGCCATTGCGATTGATGATGCTTTAGCACCCATCGCTTTATATATCTCATGCGCCTCTTCTGCTAACGCTAGAGCTTCAGTCCCTGATGATCTATAAATCGCTTGCTGCGCGAGCTGGATAAATAACTCCGCCCGTTCTTCACCTTCAGTATTTGGTAATTGCTTCCAGAGTTCTTGATCCTCTGTCTCTTTATTATCTATAGCTATCAACCCCCTCCATCATCTTTATTTCAACTATAGAACCTCCCCCTGACAATCTGAGCGGTGATCAGGGGGAGGGGTACATTAGTACATCTGTTCTAACCTGTCACTACCCTTATCTAAAGCCAGGAAAGCTCACCACCGCATGGGCGTGCATCGCCCGCAAGAGATCTGCCTCCTCATAAAAGGAGATAGTTGAGCTCCACCCGCAGGCGCAGTAGCTCTGAAAGAAACCACCCTCAACCTGACAGATCAAATTGGCATGCCTTAGATCAGTGCTACTCATAACTTCTCCAGACAAGAGGCGTTATGACTCTGGGTAAAAGCCTTTGCTACTTCATTAGATTTCTCAACTAATACCTCACCACAGATCTGGCAGTAGCTGCTCCATAGGTAATCACCGCTTTTTGAATCCCAAATGAAGTTGAAGATAAGAGCTGTAGTAGAAGAGGTGAAGTCATCAAGGCTCCTATGTCCCCTAGCCATCTGAACTCCATCTAAATTAAAGTCAGAGAGCTTTGATTTGATCCTCTGGCTAATACTTGCCTCATCCTCTAATGGCTCTTCAATAAAGAGGCCACAAGTACATAAGAGCTTCTTTCCACCATCACTGCAATCAGTTAGGTAATGAAAGTGATGGCCCTGCCTCTGCCATCTATCTAAATTGGCATAATGGAGCCATCCCTTAAAGCGGTAATACTTCTTCTCTCCCTGAGCGCTATCCATCTCTTGCTTTAGCTCAAGCAGTCTTACAGGTGAAACTTCAACACTTTGATAACCAATAGACATAACCGGTCCTAATCTGGACCCCGATGCATTTGCTGGAGATCCGCTCTTCTCGAGGTGGATTTCATCCCGAGCGGGTCTTCCTTTAGGACCACCGTGCGCGGTAGCGCGGTTGGTGCCAAACTAGCTAAAGGGCTAGAGCGTTTGGCGTCTTTGACCTGGGTCAATGGTATATCAGACTTGTAAGCGACAGGTAGTTACTTTAATCAGAATTTGTTTAATGTCGCCTTAGAGTTATAGGTTTATTTAATGATCCTTACTTCCGGGGAGCTCTATTTTATTGGAGAATTTGACCTCAAACTAGGGCAAAGAACCGACTTCTTCAAAATCGGAATAGTTCGCCACGGCGCAAAAGAAGAGCGTACTTCGCAGGATCGCCTTTTAGAACACCAGACCGGAAATCCACGAAGATTAGAAGTTATCTATAAGTTAGATTGCGATGCAGTTGAAGCTATTGAGACAAATCTGCATTATCGCCTAGCGCCACACCGTGTTTATGGGGAGTGGATGCGATTAGATGAAAAATCATTACAGACAGCGATAGAAGAAGCCCAATTTCTCAAAGAACAGATGGTCCAAACCGTTCAGGTGTTTCAAGAGGCAGAGCAACTGAAACTACAGGTAAGTAAAGAAGAGAAACTTCCTCCTTCAATTGATTCAGATATTTGGTATGCCAAGGTACAGGACTCCAAGGTTCTTTCCAAGGCGTGTGAGTTGGAAATGGAAAAATACAAAGAGCTATTAACTAAGGCCTTGGACCAAGGTGAAGATGTCTCCATTTTTATAACGAGAAGGCAGAGGGCTGGCTCAAGTAAACTTGATGAAGAATCCCTTAAAAAGAAGCACCCTGAAATCTTTAGCAAGTTTTCTGTTTCAGAAAGTAAAGTAAAAGGTCGCTTTCTTGTGACTCTAGTAAAAGAATGGAAAAATTCTCTTGATGTAATTAATCCTGGTGCAAGTGATACATTAAAAGAGTTTGCCTCAGAAGTTGCAAAAGCAGAAACAAATGGAATCACTAGCGCCTTACACAATCTATATCTAGGGATAGTTAGCCTAAAGGCTTATGCTGATTGGGAAGAAGAATTAGCAAAAACGCAACTAAGAAAACTCTGCGGTGGCTTTGAAGGAATTACGGGTATTTGTACATGGAAGCGTGTGGAGCAAGTCGAAGAGAAGTTTAATAAGGATTTATTTGCCCAAGAGCATCCAGAGCTAAATGCCGAATTCACATTAGTTTCGCAGCCAATCACCTATATTCGCGTGGAGACAAGGGCTGCTTATCAGGGTTAGTATCGATGAGCTCTTGTAAGGCGGAGTTATTTTGGGTAGATTTTATAGAAGTCCCTGGAGACCTATCCAAGCGTCAAGTATTTTTTCGAAGAGCGAGAGAGCGCATCAAGGAAAAATGAAGGCTAATACCGATTCCTGCTGTTTTATTAACTAACAAGATGCCACCACGTATATTTCCGCCAAATCCAAACTTTCGCAGCTCTGCCGAGGAGAATGTTTTCAAGGCTGCAGTTTCTGGGCTGAGTGAAAGAGATGTTGTCTTCTGTAATCTAGAACTAAGCACACATGATCGTGGTGAAATAGAGATAGACCTCGTCATACTAATTGCTGATAGAGGCTGCATGATTGTTGAAACAAAGGGTGGCCACATCACTTATGACGGCGAAAATTGGGTTCAATCCGATGCAAAAGGTTCAAGAAATATAGATCCAGCTCAACAGGCTCGCAAAAACATGTTTTCTTTCAAGGACTACATACGAAATCGCTGGTCGCAAGGAAATCTAAAGACTGATTGGATTGTTGCTTTCCCTGGAAATCGAATTCCAGATGTCAATGATAAGAACTTGCCTCGCTCCAAAATTGTGGATAAGCAAGATCTTGCAAATATTATGTCCACGATAAAGAGCAATTTAGATTCTCAAATCGCTCCAGCACCTAGTTCGGCTCTTTGGGTGGATGCTGCAGTGAGCCATCTGACTTCACTTGCAGCCTCAGATGCTGACAGAGACAGTGTTTTAGGTGGAACACTTGATTACATAAAAACCCTTACACACGAGAGAGCGCAACTATTAGCGCAGATTTCTGAAAATGATCGCTATTACCTTCGCGGCCCAGCAGGTTCCGGAAAGACTTGGATCGCTTTTGAACAAGCAAAGCGCTGGTCTAAAGAAGGGCTAAAGGTGGGAATCGTTGCCTTCAATAGAGGCATCACCACCTACATGCAGAATAAAGTATTGGAACTAGAAGAGGCTGATAGACCGGCATGGGTTGGAACGTTCCATAACTTTGCCAACTACCTAGGAAGCACCGCTGGCTCACCTGGAAATTACGATGAAGAAAACGATGTTTACGCAGCGCCACTGATTGCCGCAGCAGAGAAATTAGAGACCGAAAGTAAATTCGATGCATTTGTGGTTGATGAGGCTCAGGACTTTATGGCCTCTTGGTGGAAAGCACTTGACTTAAGCTTAAAAGAGCCTGGAAAGGGAAAAATGGCTCTCTTCGGAGATGATCAGCAAAAGATTTTTGGTCTTAGAAAAGGTCCCGAAGGATTCTTTGCTCGCATAAGCCTGGATGACAATATCCGCAATTCTAGACAGATAGGCGAACTAGCTAGTGGCTTCACAACTAGAGGTATCACAATTCGTGGCCCAAATTCATTTGCCATTGAATTTATTGAATGCGAAGAAAGCGAAGTGATAAGTAAGGCAGATGATGCAGTTGAGCGGCTAACAGATAAAGAGATCTGGCAACCAGGTGAAATAGCTCTTCTGACCACCAAAGAGCGCCACCCAGTACATGCAGCTTTCACAACAAAACAGAGAGATGTTTATTGGCAGGAATTTTGGACTGGGGAGAGCGTCTTTTATGGAACTGTTGGAGGATTCAAAGGACTTGAGCGACCGGTGGTAGTTCTAGCAATAAATGGCTTTCATAACTCAGAAGACTTTGAAGACTTTCTTTATGTTGGACTTACACGGGCGAGGGATAAGCTAATTGTGGTTGGTAGTCCCGATTTATGTAATCGAATAAGATCATAAACTCAAAAAATAGAGACAATGAAATAGATGATCAATAACTCGGCACTAAATCAGAAGGGGGAATAGGAAGCTATTGGGCCACCCTAGACATGCTTGTAATCGCCGAGAGTTCGACTTCTCAGTACCTGGAGCTATTCGCATGATGCTGTCTTCAAAATTGATTGATTTAAATGGTTACTTTTGGGTGTCTGCTATTCGTATTAGGGTAAATACATGGTTTTAGATAATGAAATCACTTGGCCTGAAAGTGATACCTCTGGAGGTCAATCGCCACCAAAAATAGAAAAATATCTTCGAAGTGAGATTTCTAGACAACAAGTCACCTTAATTGGTGAATTAGATTTGGTTCAACCTACTAATTATGCCGGGATTAACTGGTCACTCCTTGACCTCGCTAACTATCTCATTTCAAAACCGATTATAAAAAATACTCTTACAAATACGGATACTTGGTCTAATGGAATTTGGCCCTACCCAGGAACAATCGCAATTTGGTCAGTTGGTCACGCACAAACAGCAGAAGATGGGAAAGGGCTTTGGGAACTACTCGACGGCTATGCAACATCTCAAAAATCCAGAATGGCAGAACTTTTTTATCAAGCTATTTCAATAATGGGTCTTGAGACATTTCAAGATCAACTCGAGGATGCCCAAAAATATGTTCAACTTGCACGGATACATGCAATGATTCCAGACTTTGCTCTTGAAAGATATTCTGAAATCATCAATCGAGCAGTTAAATTCAATCGACCTCGAGTTCAAGTATTAAACGAAATAACAAAGGACGTCTCTATATCAAAGAGTGTGCAAAGACTTTTCTTAGGGAATCCATCAATTGGCTTAGATTTAATTGAGCGCTCTTTTAACTATGTTGCATACGGCTATCGTTTAGATCTACCTGATCGCATTAAAGATAAACTGTTATTAGGGATAAACTTTAGAAAGACTTCTAGGAAGTCACAAAGTTTTCCGAAAGTCATGTTTGTTGAGTGGGAACGCAAAGTAGAATTGAGAGACACCTTAGGTTGGAAAATTGAAAATGAGCTTGGAAATGAAGTAAATGAAATCAATATTGGGGCAGAGAAAGTATATGTTTCAAATGCGACATCAGATAAAATTGCGATATTCGATGTAAGTGCCGGATACGTGATTTTTGATTTAGATGGAAATTTGTGCGATGAGCGTTATTTGCCAAGCAATGGGGGATTTCTTTTGTGGAGTAACAAAGTGGAAATTGCCACCAAAATTCCACATTTGGATCCGGGGTTTATTACTGGATTGGGCTGGGAAGATTGGCAATATTCATATTTCCAAGATCTGTCTAGTCTTGAAATCAAAAGTAGCTCAGGAGTTACAAGATCACTTGTTCGTCGAAAGTCACTCTCGGTAATGCTTTTAGCCATTAATCATCTCGTTGACCAAAATAGAAATCGTGTATTTTCTGAATATCCCATTTTAGAAGAAAAGCAGTTTGTAAAGATCACTGACAATCTTACTGATCAACAATGGAGTATTGATGGAGAAATTGGCCCCATAATTAGATCTAGCGGTGGAAATATAGATTTGACTCTATCGGCGGGGCTCGGCCAATCCCAGACTTGTAAAGGTCTAGTAATTCCGGGAATACAGGTGAGGGGCTTAGAAACGGCTCTCATTCTAAAAGAGAAAAGAATGATCTCGTTAAAATTTCCAAATGAATGGAAAGTAATTTTCCCGATACAGTTTCAAGGACAAAGCCAAATCGAATTAGAGGTCACAGGAGATCCTGAATCAGATGTCCATATGATTAAGGTTCTAGATCCTTCAAACTCAGTACATTTCTTGGGCGTTGAAATTCCTATCTTGTCATGGTCAATTGAGTATAAAGACCGCGAAAATGAAATGGTAGCTACCGAACTCGGACATAAGCTTGAAGATCGAATGAATGTTCAAGCTCTAATTCTGCACGAGGTAGATGAGTATGTTCCAATTTTGAGAGTAGGAGAAGTCTCAGTTCTTGGGCGTCGCCGGGGAAGAGACGTACGCTATGACCTCCGTTTCCTGCAGGATGACCATAAGAATGAGCAGACAAATATAAGTATTACTTGGAATTATGAAACTTTACAATTGATCTCTTTCCGAAAAGTTGAGTCTCGCCAGAAATTGATTATCAAAGATTTCAAAGACCTTTTGGATGCCTCCCTCAAAGCGGAGGTTATAACCTTGGAGTCTTGGAATAAATATCAATCAACAAAAGTAGCAGAGAGTAAACTTCTTAAAGCTAGAACTAGGTATTTGAGAAGGAGGCAGGTATGAGCCAATTTGAACCAATAGAAGTCAGCGAATCTGTAGTTGCTGCGGTTGAGAGGTATTTGAGAACAAATTTTAGACCTAGACGAGAATCGGTCGCGCTTGATTATGCGAGGGCAATAATTGCCAGCAAGGAAAGCCGAGAAATTGGTGGCGCCTTATTTCGAGAGATCAGACGTGAGTTTAAAAAAGGAAAATCTCTTGAAGAAATGATTGGTAAAGGATTGATAAATTTAGACCTGATCAAATTTACAAACCATAGTCTTTATGAACATCAGTCAAAGGCATTGGAATATGCCTCCAATCAAGGCAGAAATATTATAATTGCCACCGGTACTGGTTCCGGGAAAACTGAAGCTTTTTTACTTCCCATAATAAATTCGCTCCTGAATGAGAGAGATGCGGGTACTTTAGACGACGGCATAAGGGCGATAGTCGTTTACCCTATGAATGCATTAGCAACAGATCAGTTAGAAAGAATAAGGGTGGGACTCGAAAAATTCCCCGAAATAACATTTGGACGCTTTGTGGGACCCACAAAGAACACCAGAAAGGAGGCTGAGAAGGAGCGAGGAAACAGAATATCAATAGTAAACGAGCGTGCATCTCGAGACGAAATGATTGCTAATCCGCCACACCTTCTCATCACAAACTATGCAATGCTTGAAAGGCTTCTCTTACTACCGCGTTGGAGCAAGTTGTTCACGAATAAATTAAAGTGGATTGTGATGGATGAAATTCACAGTTATGACGGTAGTAAAGCCGTAGAAATCGCAATGCTTTTGAGGAGAGTAAAGAATCGTACAAGTGGTAACAACAGAGTTCAGTGCATTGCAGCTTCCGCTACTTTAGGCGACCCTAATTCTGAAAAAGATTCTAAACGTGCAGCGGAGTATGCTTCAGTAGTTTTCGGTGAAGAATTTGTACCTGAAGATTTAATTAGACCAGTTTATACTGAAAACTCTACTGACTCAGACCCCGTTGATGTCTTTTTGCCTTCAAATAGTTCACTTATAGCAAGTTATAAGAAGGACACCTTCGGTGCTTACCATTTGTTTGTTCGAAATCCGGGTGGAGCGTTTATTTGCCTTAATAGGAGCCATCCCACAAAGTTTCCAAGAATAAGGCTTCAAAATCGAAAATTCTGTGTTGGATGTCTGGATATGGGAGTTGAGTCTAGACTCATTGAACTTGGATGCTGCAGAAAATGTGGAATTGAGTATTTAATAGCAAAAAAATTAAACACAAACGAGTTGGTTATTGTTGATGAAAACGATGAAAACGTGCAATACTTTAGATTAGTTGAATTACAGCTTGATGACTGGAAGACAAAAGACTTAAGCTTACGCACAGATGAAATAGATGAAGATGATCCACAAGCAAATCTGCTATCCACGGACATTAGATGGTGGTGTATTGCGTGTTCACGTCTTTCGGACTCACAAACTTGCATTTGTCTGAATATTTGTCATGTACAGGTGTCAGTAGCACTTAGTCCTGATAAACGTGGAAAATTAAAGTGTGATCGGTGTAAAAGCCCAGGGGAGAGAAGTCCTTTTGGACCGATTCTTCGACCAGTATCTGGAACAGATGCACTAACTGCTGTGATAACAACTTCTCTTTACGATAAGTTGCCAAGGAATAATAGTGAAGCAAGTAATTCTGGGGGGCGAAAACTTCTGGCTTTCTCAGACAATCGGCAAGATGCAGCATATTTTGCACCCTATCTTGAAGAATCTTATTTTGATCTACTTCGCAGAAGAGTGATTTATAAGGCACTATCTGATTTGGAGCAATCGAAATATTTAGAGACACCTTATTCTCTTCACAACCTTGCAGCGGCTATGAAGAACTATGAGAGCGATCTTGGGGATACTGCTCCTAGAAATGAGTGGGCCTGGACCTGGATTCGGGGAGAAATAATTACAACGGATGTTGGTTCGACGCTTGGGGATACTGGATTAGTTAAGTTATCAATTCCGAAGTCTAAGCTTGTCAACTCAACTAATTACCTAAACTCCTTAGGTATAGATAGCGATCCAGCATGGCATTTACTAAACGCTCTCTTAAAGTCTGTTGCCTATGATGGAGCAGTAGAACTTCCTACCGGGGTAAACCCCGCTGATGAAATATTTGCTCCAGTTGAAAAGCCCCGTTACCTAGTTCGAATTGGAAGCACAGCGAATTCGAAGTCTTGGATTTCAGAGGTAAAACTTGGAAACAAGCGAACAAATATCATTGAAAAGGTGTTTAAGGTTGATCGTCCAGCTGCAGTAAATATTTTAGAAGAACTCTGGCAGACTCTAGAAAGAGACAAGATATTTCTTGACCAAAATAATGGGTTAAGGAGTATTAGTAACGATGCTTGGGTAGTAGAAATCGGAAAAGACTTATACAGGTGTAGTTCCTGCAGGAGAGTCTCATATTGGAAACTTCCTAATGATCTTTGTCCAACTAAGAATTGTTTAGATGGATCAATGGAACTTGTGCAAATAAACGATGATAATCACTATAGAAACCTGTTTCTCTCTATGGATATCGCAACTCTAAGAAGCAAAGAGCACACAGCACAATGGACCGCTGAAGAAGCTGAAAGAGTCCAAAATGAGTTCATAGAAGGTAAAGTTAATGTGTTGAGTTGCTCGACCACCTTTGAAATGGGCGTCGACATAGGATCAATAGTCGCAGTTCTGTGCAGAAATGTCCCACCAACGCCAGCAAATTATGTACAAAGAGCAGGTAGAGCAGGCCGTAGACAAGGCGATAAAGCTCTAATAGTCACCTTTGCTCGAAAGAGAAGTCACGATTCTCAATACGTAGCAAATCCAATTCTTTTAATCAAAGGCCAGATACCAGTGCCAACAGTAAGTCTTGAAAATCAAGATTTGATTAGGCGCCACATCTACACTTTGGCCCTTTCACAATTTCTTCGGGAAATTGAGTTTCAAAGTACAAGATCTGATGATTTTTTTGCTGGTTCCAATGGAACCCATTCAGTTGCTGATCGATTTGTAGAGTGGCTCAATTCAAGACCTAAAACTTTGCTCGAAGAAATAAAAAGACTTGAACTCTCTGAAAGTGTAATGACTCGACTAAAAATCGATGAGTGGGGATGGGTGGAATTATTAACTGATAGTGATCAAAACGGACGGGGATCTTGGCTTTCGAGCATTGCCAGTCTTTATACGGAAGAGGTAGAGCACGTCAGTCAATTGATTGATGAATTACGCGCTAATAGCCCAGGTGGCATAGCACCTACTAGTGGACAGTTAAGGCGAGCAAGCATACTTTCAAAGGTATTAGAAGATTTGCAAAAAAAGGAAATGATTCAACCGCTTGCCAATGGGGGAGTGCTACCAAAATACGGTTTTCCAGTTGACATAGCATCACTAATTCCAAGC
>Ga0315901_10010009_pt1 | contig 10843 bp, 7 predicted proteins | sample LakEriMetagenome_10_FD_203761 | JGI IMG/M metagenome (GOLD analysis project Ga0315901, IMG submission 203761) | Freshwater fungal communities from buoy surface, Lake Erie, Ohio, United States - Buoy 2 MA116 | ecosystem: Environmental > Aquatic > Freshwater > Lake | place: USA: Lake Erie, Ohio...
ACAAAGCGAGAAGGAACGCGCAGCGGACGAGATGCGACAAGGCGAAGGCAAGAAGGCCTCAATGCGCCTGAAAAAGACCGCAGAACGCCTCCGCCGCCAAGCCGCAGAGATCCCCGCAAATGATGAACGAAGCGCTGAGTCACTACGGATCATCCGATCCGAAGCCGATGAGATGCAAGCGCTCGCCGAAAGCGCGGAGAACGACGACGCGCTCTACTCCTCAAAGCGGATGCGTGAGTCCTTCTCCCAGAACTCCCGCTCCCGCAAACCCCGCAATAGACCCGATTCCACAAGCAAGCAATAGAGAAAAGGAAACATGTACCTACAACCACCACTCTTTTCAGAGATCGTCCCGAACCTCTTCATGGGCGGAACCGATGACCTCGATGTCATCCACTTCGCCCAGAATTCCTACGCAAAGCGTCAGGACCTACCCTTCAAAGCGATCGTGACCATGTACGCATGGGCTCGTCCCGCCGATTGGAACGTCCAAGAGTTCCGCTACGGAGTACCCGACGCTTCGATCAAGGAGATCGACCTCGATCGCCTCCGCGAAGCTGTCGACTTCGGCTACAACCGATGGCAATCCGGCGATTCTGTCCTCGTCCGATGCCAAGCCGGCCTCAACCGCTCTGGCCTCGTCACTGCACTCATCCTGATCCGCTCTGGCATCACCGCCGACGATGCGATCCAGACGATCCGCGAGAAGCGCGATGCTGATGCCCTCTTCAACGAGGAGTACGTCGCCTTCCTCTTGGAACATGGCGACTCCTTCTTCTCTCCTTCCCAGCAGGCTGCGTAAGGAGAGCGATATGTGGACCTCTACAGATACCCTCAATACGATCAACCATGGAGTCGATGACGTGAGCAGTCGATCAGGAGCGCGACGCTTCTTCCCTGGCCACAGAAACCGAAAGTCTCTTCCGAAAGAGTCCTTCGATACGGTTCAAGAGCGAAACCGCTACATCATCGAGAAACGCAAGGCGGGACATACCCTCCAAGCCATTGGTGACTCCGTCGGACTCACTCGCGAGATGGTTCGCCTCATCCTCGTTGCAAACGGTGGCCCCACGAAGGCCGAAGTGAAACTAGGCGTCGAACGCCGAGTCAAGGAAGAGGTGCTCGCAGCCTTCAACGAGAAAAAGGTCGTCGATGCTCAGGAGTTTGCCGCTGAACTTGGCGTCAAACAGAGCATCATCAAGAAGGCTCTCGGACCTAAGGCCAAGAAGATGATCAAGGGACCTAAGCACCACAAGAAGTACTTCACCGATGAGGACTTACTCGAGATCCTTCGTGGAGCCAAAGCCCAAGTCGATGGCCCACTCACTTCAAACAAGTACCAAAAACTGAAGATTGCTCCTACCGTTGCTGTCTTCATCGCCCGCTTTGGATCATGGATTGAGGCGTGCAGGCTTGCAGGAGTTGAGTCCGGCAAGGCAGTTCGCACCAACTACACACGCGCTCACTCCGAAGAAGACATGCTCGGCTTCGTCGCCTCTTATCTTGCAGATCCACGCACCAATGGCAGCGCCGAGGGCTACGAGAAGTGGCAGCGAAACGTTGAGGGTGCCCCAAGTCTCTCCTTGATTCGCCAAAGACTTGGTAAGTGGAATGAGATCAAGGCAAGGCTGGTGAGTGAGTAGAACATGTGGATCTTCACAACTACTGGTTTCGTCAGTGCTGTCAGCGATGGCAAACAACTCGTCGTCCGTTCGAGGGATCGCCAATCCCTCGAACCAATCTCTACCTTCGTAAAGGCAGAGATCAAGAAGTCACCGGTCAGTGACTACCCCTACCGCCTCACGCTCTCCAACGAACTTTTCGCGGAGTGGGTCTCAAGAATGGCAAAGTCCATCGACTATCGAAACTTCAAGTCAGAGGTTGCCGATCTCCGTGGAGATGACTTCGCCCACCCCCTCATGAAGGTGTGGTCCGCAATGCACGAGGTTGAAGACACGGAAGCGAGGATTGACCATGATGTGGTCTGACCCTCAAGATTTTGCCCGAATGTCGGCCCGAAAGGGTATCTTTGAACGCAGAAAAGCGTGGGGGGATCTTGAACGGAAAATCGTCTTGCGAAGTTGAATCATGCGACCGTCAATTCTCGCACTCTCTAGTGAATCCACTGTGGGAAAAGGCTTGGTGGCCTCGCGAATGTTCCATCAGGAGTCAATGCAATCTAGTTTGTGCTGATGGAGATACCCGCCAGAAACAGGAGCAAACCCGGAGAGGAAGAGATAAATGGCACGCGCTATAGATAACGATGAGCGCACAATGCTTGACGCTTTATCAAATGCTCTGGAAACCTCAGACTCCATAGACATCTTTGTAGGCTACTTCTATTTTTCTGGATTTCAGTTACTAGCAGAAAAACTGAAAGACAAAAAAATACGAATTCTGGTAGGAATGACAATTGATCCTAGTCGCATTGAAGAAATGATCAAGCATGCGGAAGCTCAGGATCATGACCTCTCTTATTTCGCTCCGAATATTTACCCAACCGCGCAAACAGCTCTCAAAGATAACTACATGAAATCACTGATTGCTTTTGTCAATAACAGTGAATCTTTTGATTCAAAGCAATCCAGTTCAACTTTTGATATGTTTCTTTCAAAAATCGCAGATGGATCGCTAGAAATTCGTCAGACAAGCACCAAACAACACAGCAAGTTCTACATAGTGCACAACAAGACTGGCTTTGATCACAATGGAGATTTTCCCGGCACAACATTCATGGGATCGAATAACTTTACGTATAAGGGCTTGATTGGCCAGGGTGAAATGGCCGAGTCATTCAAGGATTCAGACAAGTTCTTGGAATACAAGCAAAGGTTTGAGAAATTTTGGGATAAATCAAACTCGCTTTCCATTGCAGAGAAAGAAAATTCTCAAGAATTTATAGCTGAGGTAAAAAGGCAAGTTTGTTTTTACCAACAACCAAGTCCCTATGAAATGTACATTCGTGTCCTTCATGAGCTCTACAAACCCTCTGACTCTGCCGGATCAATAGAAACTCCGAGCCAGATCACCTCCGGTGGATTTCTTGATTTTGAATATCAGACAGATGCTGTGAAAATTGCACTGGATAGAATTGAAAAATTTGATGGCGTCATCATTGCAGACGTTGTTGGCTTAGGAAAAAGCATCATTGCAAGTGCTGTCGCAACGAATTTGGACATGAACACTGTGATTATTTCTCCCCCTCACCTAATCCCGCAGTGGGAAGATTACAAAGAGCTTTTTCGAATTCGCGGTTCTAAGGTATTCAGTTCTGGAAAGCTTTCCGAAGTGTATGAAAGATACTCAAACTCAAGTGTTCCACTATTGATTGTGATTGATGAGGCGCATCGCTTTAGAAACGAAGACACAATGGATTATAGATTATTGCATCAAATCTGTAGAAGTAATCCACGCAACAAGGTCATCCTTCTTACTGCTACCCCGTTCAACAATTCACCTCAAGATGTTTTCGCCTTGATGAAGCTGTTTCAAACACCTGGCCAATCAACAATTCGCAGCATTGACAATTTGAGTCTGAGGTTTCGAGATTTGATTTCCAAGTATAAGAAATTGCGAACTGATTTGAGAAAGTCTCCGAAAGACGACTTCTCTAAAGAAAGCAATGAGATTGCTCTTGAAGTTAGGAAATTTTTAGAGCCAGTAGTTATAAGACGATCTAGATTGGATTTGGGATATATTTCCAGATACAGGAAAGACTTAGAACGCCAGAAGATTTCGTTTCCAAAAATTGAAGGCCCGAAATTGCTCGAATATGACCTGGGAAAATTGATAGATCTTTACTTGGATACTCTCAACCAGATTGGAGATTCAGAGTCTGAGAATGGGTTTCTCGGAGCTCGCTATAAACCAGCTACATATGTCCTCAAGAAAGACGAATTCAGAAGGAAGTATGGTGATTTAGTCGACGACTTGGATCTAACTACCGCCCAAACTAACTTGGCGGACTTCATGCGAAAGCTACTCGTGATGCGACTTGAAAGTTCAAAGTTTGCCTTCAAGACAACTCTGGAGAGGATGATAGCCAACAACATTTTGATCACAAGCTGGTGGAATAGTCTCAGGGTTGTCCCAATAATGAAAAAGGGTCAACTACCCGACCCTGTAGATTTCTCGGAGCAGGATGGAAATATCGCAGATGATCTGGAGATTAGACTCGAACATTTGAGAAGCCAAAAAGGACTCATCGAGATCCCAATTGAATGGATTGATCCCAAGTTCATAGAAGATGTACAACATGACACAGAGGTATTGCAGCGGATTTATTGTGCATGGTTCGAGGATCCCAAATTTTCAGATGTTGATCCGAAACTTGATGAGGTTGAACGCCATATTCGTTATTTGCTTGAGGAAAACCCTAGCAGGAAGATCGTTGTGTTTTCTGCCTTTGCGGATTCAGTAAGCTATTTGTCTAATCAATTGATTTTGCGTGGTTTACGAGGAGTATTCTCCTACACAGCTAGTGAATCCAATGCAGAAAATCGGCGAATACTGCTAAGTAATTTTGATGCGTCATACGCTTTGGGCTCACAATCCGATGATTATCAGATACTTGTGTGCACGGATGCACTAAGTGAGGGTGTCAATCTTCATCGTGCAGGCGTTGTAGTCAATTACGATATTCCTTACAATCCGACTCGAGTCATCCAGCGTATTGGAAGAATAAATCGTATAAATAAGAAGGTGTTTGATTCAATTCAAATCTTAAACTTCTTCCCGACGTATGTCGGAGATAATGAGATAAGAATAAAGGCAATATCCACTTTGAAAATGGGTTTAATAAATAACATCGTAGGAAGCGACATGGCCGTGTTGACTCCTGATGAGAACTTGGAAACTTTTTTCAAAAACGAGCTTGCAAAGGCAGATAACGGGGAAGAGAGTCTAAGTTGGGATTCCGTGTTTATTGAAGATTATGAAACAGCAATAATAGACAAGGATCTCTTACGAAGAGTAGAAGAAATTCCAAGACGTACCCGTATCTCACGCAAAGGAACAGAAGAAACGCGAGGAGTTATTTTGTGCAAGAACAACCAAAATGCGATATTTGTTACGTCAACCTTAGATGCGATTCCTGAGATTATCAATACAGAAGATGCTCTTAGATTATTCAAAGCGGAAAAGGAAGAAGAGGGATCTGAGACATCGTCACAATTTACCCAGCTTTTCGATTTCGCAAAGGATAAGCTCTTGGAAAGACATCCACTGCCTGAAATTCGTGGACGAAGAAAAGATGCATTGGAGAAGATTGAAGCAGTTCGTATTGCGATTCCATCCGCAGAAAGCTATTGCGCTGATCTGGAGACAATTATCAGAGAATTTGATGACGTGAGTGAGGGAACTCTGAAAGATATCGCTCAAGCACGAGGGAATTCTCCTGAGGAAATCTTGGTCAAGATCAAGGCAAGCGTCCCAGAGACGTTCATCTCTAACGTATTCCATCGAGTAGAACGAATGAAGCAGGACGTTGAGATCATTCTTTTAGCAGAAGAGTTGAATTTATAGTGTTATCTGATCCCTTTAGTGAAAGAGACTTTATAAACTTCATAAATGAATTTCTTCCCAACTTCATTTCTGACATACGAAAAATCGATCCAGGAAAGTCTGGATTTCACGAAGTAACAAGATTAGGAAAGTCCTCAGAATTAAGAACAGAAGTTCTTGTAATAAGAGGTTGGACTAGCATAAAGAATCGCATTTCTCTAACCAACACCAGCTTTAGAATTCTGAAGGCGCATAGCATCTTTCGAGCTCTTGTTGTATACGTGAATAATGACGAGACCATCTGGAGGCTCTCCCTTCTAACCGCCACCCCTCAATTCTCGCAAGATGGAAGAGTTGTACTGACACTCTCCAATCCGAAGCGCCATTCATATGTTCTAGGTACTGATGTTGGTATAGCAACCGCACGAAAGTACTTGTCAGTGAAAGGCCGTGTTAAGTCAATAGAAGATCTGGAATTTCGATTCTCGGTCGAGGCCGTAAATAGGGACTTCTATTCAGAAATAGCCGAGCATTTCTATCGTCTGATTGGACGATATGGAACCGATGGAAGAACTTTGCAGGAACCTCTCCTGAAACTTCCGGGAGAGTCTTCAAAAATAGAGTATTTGCAAGCTTTCTCGGTTAGGTTGCTTGGGCGAATCATTTTTCTTTGGTTTCTAAAGCAGAAGTCGAGCAAGCATGGACAGGCATTGTTGCCGGAGGAACTAATACACGTCACAACGGTAGAAGATGAAGCGTTCCTACACTCCAAGTTAGAGCCAATTTTCTTTGAAGTTCTAAATAAGCCTTTCGAAATTCGCGAGCAGCAATTTGCGGAGGGTTTGTATGGTCAAGTTCCATATCTAAACGGAGGCCTTTTTCATCCAATCGAGGGAGCGTCGGGAGATTTCTATAGCCAGAAGGGCAAGGATCAAAAGGTACAAATTCCCAATGAATGGTTTGAAGGGGTTTTCAAAACCCTGAATACATACAACTTTACAATTGACGAGAACATTGAAATGGATGTGGATCTATCGATCGATCCTGAGATGTTGGGACGAGTATTTGAGAATTTGTTGGCTGAAATTGATCCTGAGACTGGTGAGAGCGCCAGACGAACGACAGGAAGTTTTTATACACCCAGGAAGATCGTCAGTCACATGACAGATCTTTCTCTGAAAACATTCCTAAGGGCAAAGACGGGAGTAGCTGAGGTGAAGTTGGACGCTCTGATATCAGTTGACACTCTCGACGATATACAGAATCCACTCAATGACCTTGAGAAGTCTCAAATATCCGATGCGCTATATTCACTTAGGAGCCTCGATCCAGCGTGTGGAAGCGGTGCATTTCCAATGGGCCTTCTCCAAAAGCTTGTATTCATCCTTGATCAAGTAGACAAGGATTTTAAGACGGGCCAGAAACTATTTCCAAAAGGATACTTCAAGGATAAAGAGCACCTAAAGCTCAACATTAGTTATCTTCGCAAACTTGTTTTGATCCGGGATGTAATTCATGGGGTTGATATCCAGCCTATTGCAGTTGAAATAAGTAAATTGCGAAGTTTCTTAACGCTAGTGGTTGAACAAGAGGTTTTTGATGAACTGCCTAATAGAGGATTGGAACCGCTTCCGAATCTAGATTTTCAGTTCATCTGTGCCAACTCGCTTATTGGACTGAGCGACGATCAACAATTGGACATTTGGGAAGATAGCCAATTAGAGAGCGAACTTGAGAACATCCGACAAAGCTATTATTCAACGAAGAGTCAAAGAAAGAGAAGCGAACTCAAGAAAGATTATGCTGATCTAGTCAATCAAGAGCTCTCGCTCTTTGGTGAGAGCAAGAGGGCTAGTCAGTTGAAATCCTTTCAACCTTTTGCCGCAAATAGTCAAGCCACATTTTTTGATTCGAAGTCCATGTTCGGAATACCAGACTTTGACATCGTGATCGGCAATCCACCGTACGTAAAGACCGAGCATCTGTCTGAAGGGGATAAGAGTGATCTGTACGAAAACTACTTTGAGATCAGAGACGGTAAGGAAAAGAATTGGGTTGACGATCTTTATGTGCATTTCATATTCAGGGCTTTTGATTTGGTTGGAAGAGACGGAATAGTTTGCTTCATCACAAATGATTCATTCATAGGTCTGGCAAGTAAGGTTCGTGTTCGAAGGAAATTGCTTGATGAAAATCTCTTAGAATTGATCAGCTGTCCAAAGGAAACTTTTGGCGCAACGATATATACGGCCATCTTCTTGGCGACAAAATCTAAGAACAGTGATCCCAATCTGTGGGCGTCTAAGTTCTTGTTTCCAACCTTTGATCTTCAAAATAGATGTAGAGTGTCAAAGTCCTACATCAAGGCTCTTCCAAAAGAGCGATTTGTTTTTCAAGAAGATCAATTGATCGCGAAATTGCTTGAACACAGGAGCCTTGGTGAATTTGTTCGAGTTATTGATACAGGCATTCATAGCGGAAACGTACGCGATAAGATCTTTTCGCTGACCAAGACGAGAACAATCAACAAGAGGTTGATCCAAGGAAAGCAAGTAGTTAGATGGGCCGTGTTTTGGGATAGTCCGAATGCCAAGTTCAAATATTGTGATCCTGAGTATGTTCCGCAGGATGTTTCCGGCATCGGAAGGGGCGGAAAGAAGAGCTCCCTGAAGGAATACTGGGGTTTCGCGGGCGACGTTTCTAATCACTTTCTCCCAGAGAGAGTGCTCTTGCGTCAAACAGGTGACAGTCTGCATGCCGCATTCCATAGTGAAGTAGAAGATGGTCATCTATATACTGACAATACGTTGTTCACAGTAGTTCTCAGGGATGAAAGCGTTGGCTCATTAAAGTATTTCCTAGGCCTAATGAATAGCAAAGTATTGAATTATGTTTATCAGTTTCTTTCATCAGAAGAGGGTAAAACGTTAGCTCAAGTCAAAACAGGTTTAGTGGAGCAGTTGCCGGCCATATACGATGCTGAACGAGAAGAGGAAGTTGTAATGATTGTCAATGCACTGATAGAAGCTAGAAGGTTGGAGCCAGATGGGGATGTGTCTGAGATAGAGAAGAATTTGGACGAGTTGTTTTGTGATATTTACAATCTAACGGAGGATGAAAGAGGGATGATCTTCAAAAACTGAGATTGTGCATCTGAAGGGTTTTTCGTTTCCCTTGATCATGCATTGTTTGATATAGATGTAGAGAGAAGTCCATGGACAGAGATGAATTAGCGAACGAAATTGTGCTTCATTATTTGAATCTCGAGGGCAGGGCACCAAGATTGTAAGCGCAGGGGTTCTAAGTGAAGCAATCTCGAGGTGTCTTGTGTATTCAAGCTGAGGTGGTAGAGAAGTGGGAATTTTGATTTCGTGCTCTTATGGTTTCCGAGCTTCGGCAGCCAAGCTTTGATTGTTCTCTTGACATATTTGATGTTGGTTTGTCCGAAACTATCTCAAGATGATTCACGAAATAGGGCGGCATCGTGCCCTGTTTGCCCAATGGCCAGAAGGGTCGCCATATAAGACCTTTTTGTGCCCCTTTTGACCCCTCCTACCCCCCACGGGTAGCCTCTGACCCTTGCCCAGGGGTGGGGTGACCCCCTTTGGCCGCTTGATCGAGAAGATCCCGATAGTAAGGAAAGTGAGTACTGCTGTGCGAACTTATAGTCCGAAGCCTGGCGATGAGGCGCGTAAGTGGTACGTCATCGATGCAGAGAATGTCGTCTTGGGTCGATTGGCGAGCCATGCTGCGACGTTGTTGCGAGGTAAGCACAAGCCGACCTTCGCTCCGCACATGGATATGGGTGACTTCGTCGTCGTCATCAACGCCGACAAGGTGGTCCTCACCGGTTCCAAGATGCAACAGAAGATGGCCCATCACCACTCCAACTATCCAGGTGGTCTCACCTCTCGTACCTATGTCGAGTTGATGGAGCGTTTCCCAACCCGTGCGGTTGAGAAGGCGATCAAGGGAATGTTGCCGAAGAACTCACTCGGACGTTCCATGGCGAACAAGTTGAAGGTCTATGCAGGTGCCGAGCATCCGCACGGAGCACAGACACCGGTCAAGTACGAATTCACGCAAGTCTCCCAGGTCAAGTAAAGGGTCAGGTAAAGAGAGCTATGGCAAAAGAGAACGAAGAGACGATGACCTCCTACAGCAGCTCGACGCCTGCGGGAGCGACCAACCGACCATCGGTGATCGCACCAGGAGCGGGAGTAGGTCGACGCAAGGAAGCGGTCGCACGTGTGCGACTCGTACCAGGTTCAGGTCGTTGGGTCGTCAATGATCGTGCTCTCGATGTGTACTTCCCTAACAAGGTTCACCAGCAAGCAGTCTCCGAGCCACTTCGTCTCGTTGGCGTCGAAGGTAAGTTCGATGTCATCGCGCGAATCGATGGCGGCGGGATCTCAGGTCAGGCAGGGGCGCTCAGACTTGGTGTCGCACGTGCGCTCAATGCAATCGACCTCGATGCGAATCGTCCGGCTTTGAAGAAGGCGGGCTTCTTGACTCGTGATGCACGTGTTATCGAGCGTAAGAAGTACGGTCTCAAGAAGGCACGTAAGCGCTCGCAATACAGCAAGCGTTAATCGCTCACTTTTCGGGCTTACGCGGTCTACTCGAATATGGCGCTCTTTGGCACCGATGGTGTCAGAGGGGTCTTCGGTGAGGATCTCACCACTGAATTAGCCTTTGATCTATCCGTTGCTGCTGCGCATGTGTTGGCAGAGCGCGGTGAATTCGCAGGTCATCGTCCCTTTGCCATCGTCGGTCAGGATTCGCGTGCGTCGGGGGAGTTTCTCGAGGCTGCGGTCTGTGACGGGCTTGCGGCGGCGGGTGTCGATGTCTATCGGGTCGGGGTATTGCCGACGCCGGCGGTTGCTTATCTTGTTGCGTCGCGCGGTGCGGATTTGGGCGTGATGATCTCTGCTTCACATAATCCGGCGAGCGATAACGGGATCAAATTCTTTGCGCGTGGGGGCGGCAAGCTCGATGACGCGTTGGAGGAGCGGATCGAAGCGCTTCTTGGTCAGGAGTGGGATCGCGTCGAAGGTGATGACGTCGGTCGGGTGAGCGTCGATGAGGATGCGCGTGAGGCGTATTTGGGATTCTTGTTGGGAAGTATGGGTGGGGATTCTGATTCTGATTCGGTTTCGTTGGCAGGTTTGAAGGTCGTCGTCGATTGCGCGAATGGTGCGGCGTCGTTCGTGGCTCCTGAGGCTTACCGGCGGGCGGGGGCTGAGGTCATTGCGATCCATGCTGCGCCGAATGGATTGAATATCAACGATGGTTGTGGGTCGACGCATATGGAGTCGGTGATCGCGAAGGTGCGCGAGGT